>Ga0315288_10004310_pt1 | contig 18099 bp, 20 predicted proteins | sample YL17G11_20_MG_FD_203454 | JGI IMG/M metagenome (GOLD analysis project Ga0315288, IMG submission 203454) | Sediment microbial communities from Yellowstone Lake, YNP, Wyoming, USA - YL17G11_20 | ecosystem: Environmental > Aquatic > Freshwater > Lake > Sediment | place: USA: Wyoming | collected... | reverse complement strand
CCGGCAAAAATACCCTCAGCTATTTCTTCAGCTTTCGTCAAAGCTCGAGCACATCTGATTTTCAGTTTCTTTTTGGTAGGTTTTTCATGACATATCTTATGATATCTTTTGTTGGGGTGCCGGGTCCGAATATCTCTTTTATTCCAAGCCTCTTCATGTCGGCCACGTCTTCTTGCGGGATTATGCCTCCGGCAAAAACCATTACGTCTGTTAGTTCTTGATCTTTGAGCAGCTGCATTATGCGCGGAAACTGAGTTTTGTGGGCTCCCGAAAGAATGCTCAGGCCGATCACGTCAACGTCCTCTTGAAGTGCTGTTTCAACTATTTGCTCGGGGGTCTGTCTTAAGCCCGTGTATATTACTTCCATCCCCGCATCTCTGAGGGCTCTTGCCACAACTTTCGCTCCTCTGTCATGGCTGTCTAGGCCTGGCTTGGCGATCAACACTCGGATCTTTCTTGTTTTTTCCATTCCTGTTCCCTTCTAGATTATGATTAGTTCCTTATATTCTCCGTAAACCTGACGCAACTCCTCACAGATTTCGCCTAAGGTTGCGTAGGCTTTAACTGACTCTATTATTACGGGCATGAGATTCTCATTCTTTTCCGCTGACCGACGAAGCTTTCCTAGAACCTCTTCTACCTTCTTCTTGTTTCGTTCTTGTTTCAACTCATGCATGTTGGCGAGTTGTTCTTTCTCGACCTTCGGGTCCACTCGCAAAAGTTCTATTGGCGTTTCCTCTTTTTCGATTTTGTAATCGTTGACGCCGACGATCGTGCGTTTCATCTCTTCTATTTCTCTTTGATACTTGTAGGCGCTGTCAGCGATTTCCTTCTGGAAGAATCCTTTTTCTATTGCCACTATGGCTCCGCCCATCTCATCGATCCTTCGAATATACTCGAAGGTCTTCTCCTCCATCTTGTTCGTTAACGCTTCGATGTAATAGGCTCCAGCCAGGGGATCTATTGTTTGAGTTGCCCCGCTTTCATGGGCCACTATTTGTTGCGTTCTCAGAGCGACTCTTACGGCGTTTTCACTTGGAAGTGCAAGAGCTTCATCGAATGAGTTTGTGTGGAGGGATTGAGTGCCGCCCACGACGGCTGCTAGTGCTTGTATCGTCGTGCGCGTGACGTTGTTAAGTGGCTGTTGAGCCGTCAGTGTGCAGCCTGAGGTCTGTACGTGCATGCGCATCCACATTGACCGAGGATTCTTTGCATGGAAACGTTCTTTCATCAGCCTTGCCCATATTCTCCGCGCTGCTCTGAACTTGGCGACTTCTTCGAAAAAGTCATTGTGTGATGCGAAGAAAAATGAGAGGCGTTGTGCAAAATCGTCCACTTTGAGTCCTCTTTTCATCGTGGACTCAACGTACGTTATTCCGTCATAAATCGTGAATGCGAGTTCTTGAACAGCCGATGAGCCAGCTTCTCGTATGTGGTAACCGCTTATGCTTATCGGGTTCCATCGTGGCAGGTGCTTTGTACAGTACTCGATTATGTCCGTCGTCAGTTTCACTGCAGGCTTCGGCGGGTAGATGCATAGTTTCTGTGCAAAGTACTCTTTCAGGTTGTCGTTTTGTGTGGTTCCTCCCAGATTCCCCCTTGGCACACCCTGTTGGTCTCCAACTGCTACATACATTGCCAATAGCATGGCCGCGGGTCCATTGATCGTCATAGAAGTCGTGACCTTATCAAGTGGAATTCCGTCCAAGAGAGCTTCCATGTCCCTGAGCGAAGCTATGGCAACTCCGCATATGCCTACTTCACCTTGCGCCATGGGGTGGTCAGAATCGTAACCCATGATGGTCGGATAGTCAAAAGCAATGCTTAGACCAGTTTCTCCTTCCTTAAGGAGATATTTGAAACGCTGATTTGTCTGCACTGCTGTGCCGAAGCCCGAGAATTGGCGCATGGTCCACAACCGTCCCCGGTACATGGTCGCGTGTACGCCTCGGAGGAAAGGGTACTCGCCTGGAAACCCGATATCATGGATGTAGTCCAATGAACTGATATGTTCAGGCGTATACAAACGTTCTATTGAGACGTTGGAAGTGTTGCGGAAATCCTCCTTTCTTTCGTTACACTGTTTTGTCCAATCTTGGAGTGTCGTCTGCTCCCATCGTTCTTTCTCCTTTTTGATTTCCGCGATTCGTTCTTTGTCAAACATAGTGTCTCTCACGCCTTTGTGATGTGTACATATCTATTCAAGGTAACATATCAGGGTTGAACCTAAATAGATATTTGATACAGAATAAAGTAAGTTTCTCATTAGTACTAAACACCTTAGTTGTTAATTGTTCTGTGTAGCACAGAAAATTCTTTAATGATTCTAAGGTCTAAAAGGATTATGGTAACAAGAAAGGGTTCTTAGGTACTCTCTAGAAAGTCTCCAAGCTTGCTGCGTATTTCTTTCTCTATTTATGACAATGCCAGAACCAGACAAGACCATATGTTCTAAAGAATAGAATTAAGAGTTACAGTTGCCATAGTTGATAAGAGTGTGTATGAGAAAGAAGACTGCGTTGATTGTTCTGGTAATTCTTGCACTTGGTCTCGTTGGAGCAAGCCTATCAGCTCTTTACGAGCATGATGAGCGTTTTGGAACGATCTTAGGTGGCACTTTCAAAGCATCTTATGGTTTTCCACTTGGCTGGCATGGATATTCAACCACTTATGGAGGACCAATCCGTCTATTCCCTAGTACTCCTCCTCCTGTGGACTATTGGTTTTCTCTGGAATCATTTCTACTGGATATTGCCTTCTGGTCTGCCATCAGCTCACTCGCAGTCATTGCTACAATGTTTTACAAGACAAAAGCTTTCAAGAAACTGTCTGTTATTAACATATAGAGCTAGAATTAAGCTTCTTTCTTTATGGCTTTGTGTCTGCATTTATGGGGCTAGCAGTATTCTTTTCTAGCCTATGGTTCATTATGAAAACAGCTAGAAACAGAAAGAATGAGGCAAAAGTGAGCCAGAAGCCTAGTCCGTATGAAGGAGAGGTAAGAGTCCTGTTCATAGGGAAGATTGTTACCAAGTAGAATATAGACGCAATTATGAGTGGACAGACAAGAACTGGAACAAGGCCAATCATCCTCTTTTTAGAAATAAAGAACGATGCCAGACTGGCAAAAAGTGTTAGGATCTGAGCCACAAACATGATGGGAATGGCAGGACCCATATAACTTGCTTTTGACCAGTAGTCTTGGAAATAGTAAGCATTTTGAAAGTACCAATTGAAGCTAGGAAGAGCAGGGTCACTAGCCTGAATGTATACACCAAAAGACCAGTAGAGCTCATGGTGAAATAAACCTCCATAATTCCATATCCATGACATAAAAGGAAGAAGGATTGAACAGAAGAACAACAGGAATCCAAGCACTGTCAATGCCCTAAGTTTTTTCATTTCAAGTTGTCCTTCCCATTACTGTAATCACGAACTGAGTTTTTAATCTTATGCAAGGAATCTATCAAAGATTTCAGGGAGTCCTTAGAAGTTTTTCATCATAGTAAGGACTGTTACTGACATATAGAGCTAGAATTGAGAGAACTAAAGCTAGGATTCATTCTAAAGCAACTACCTAGGTTTTGTCTATACTAAAGAGTATGTAGTACGTGAAGAAAATTCTAAAGCGCAGAACAGAAAGACTAATAGTTGAAGAGGCTATGTCATTTATTAAAGAAACGATAGAGAAATAATATGAAAGGAAGGAATTTTTCAGAAAGGGCTGATGGACTTGCCTTTTGGAGTATGATGCTACTTAGTATTGTATTTCTAACATATTCTTACGCAGTTACACACACAGTCGATTGGCTTCTGATTTTTGTTCCCATAATAGGCATATTTTTTATTTTCAGGTTTGCGTGGACCGTATTCGCATGGCGTAAACCGTCAAGCATCGAAATGGAAAAGATAGAGCGTGTAGCCTTTTGGGGGATGAGTTTAACCTTGCTGGGAGTCCTAACTGTCGAATATGTAGTAACGAGCTTTTTCAACTTCTACGTCTTCTACGTTTTTGTTGCTGGCTTGCTCATGGAAACTATTTTGAAACACACAAAAAAGCTCTAACAATACCGAGACAGAAATCTTAAATCTGCATGATAGTAGAAGACTAACTAGGGATTTAAAAATGAGTGAAAAGAAAGTGGTTGGTAGAAATGTTGCGATCGCATTGGGAATAGTCTGCATCATTTTAGGAGCATCTGTTGTTGGAACAACTATCTATTTTACCTCTACAGTAAACGACAGAGACAGTACCATCAATCAGAAGGATAGTGTGATAGCGGACCTGAACGGCACAGTCAACTTGCGAAAATACACGGTTTGGGTCAACAACGAGACTGTCACTCAAGAAGCAGGCAATTACACCTCTTGGACGTTCACAGCCAACGTAGCAGTAGCAGGTTACATCGTAGTGAGGACAACATCAACAACCAACAACGCATATGTTCGCGTAATCTACAATGCCTCTATACCCGTTGGATTCACAGTGGACAACACTTACCGTTATCTAGGTGCGTTCCACATTTATGGCTCTGACAATCAGATTACCGTATCGTCATGGACCACGCAAAATATTTTCCCTGTTCTGCCTTGGTTGTCTTTTGGTCTTTCTGGACCATCCGTTGTGGAAATCAGAGTAGGAAACACAAACACCGTTGGTAATGCAACTGAAACTGTGTTGGTAACGTACTACTACTAGAACCATAGAAATCTTAAATCTGCACAGCAACAGAAGATAAACTGGGAGTTAAATTGTCTCAAAGGATGCCATCTCCATCGATGCCTAGAAAGGTCTTCTTGATTGTTGGAATAATTCTCTTGGTATCAGGCTTCTTGCTTTTCTATGTGGCAAACCGTATTGATTATGATTCTGTGACGACATACAATGAAATTGCTGATTTTTCGAACCCAAACGTTACAGGTTTTTATCTATTCGATTTTGGAAACCTCACCGCGTATCTTCTCAAACCATCCCAAATTATGATGCAGCCAAATGACTATCTCACTGTAGATTATGGAAATTATGGACACGTTCCCACCAATGGAACAGTATACATTGTCTTAATGAGCCGAGTACATCCTATGCAAGTCTTGGAGTATTTTCCTAATTCCGAAAGTGTAGGCACATCGCTATATGGAAACCTAGACTATCGGAACGGTCCAAATTATGATATGCCTGTCATGGTCTTACTTGCTACCAAAAACCTGCAAAACACAAGTTCAGCCACAATGACTTTACATCACTATTAAAGACCAAATTGGATGCTTTTTGGTGGTGGTGCAGTTCTATCGTCGTTGGCAATGATTCCAATCTTCAAATCGAGAAAGCAAGCCTAAGCCATGTTGTACAAAAGACTGTGGTCAAGCTCAGAGAAGAATATGAGAAAAAGAGAATGGATACTTAGCTATTTCTTCACTATGTATAGGTCAGCGAATAGCAGAACCAACGTGCGTGAGGGTTGATTTCATCTCGTGCGACTGTCCATTACCTTCAGACTTCGAGTAGCGACGCAGCCGCTGAAAAACCCCAACCGTAACCCACCATCAGAACAACATCGCCCATGGACAACTTGTTCCCTGAAATGATTTTTTCAAGAATAAACGGCAGGCTTGCCCCTGACAGGTTACCATGTTGTTTGAGTACGTCGTGCGACTCCTTCAATTTCTCCGCGTCAACTCCAAGATGCTTGCTCAAAGTGTCAAGTATCTTTTCACTTCCAGTATGAACTGCCCATTTCTTAGACGCCTTGATTGTTCTTTCAAGGCAATCTCCCAGAAGTTTACTCAGAGCGAGAGTGGTATACTTGACGCCGAGGTTCGGAATCTCTTTATCAAGATAAGAATGAAAGCCGAATTTGAAAGACTCAGGCAGCGAAGAAAGTCTAGAATATCCTGCGAAACAATCTGCCTCTTTCACGTTTGTGACCTCAACAGTCTTCTTGACAGTTACCCCTGCGCCTTGATTTGCCACGACAGCCGCTACAACGGCATCTCCGAAAAGAAAATACTCCATCGTCGCAATCCACTTTCTGATTTCCATCTGACGTTTCGAAGAGTCTTCAATCTCGTTGATTCTTCCGATCTCCAACACCCCGTTGAGTCCCCGGACCTGGTTTTGGAACCAATACGAGCTTACACCCGAAACGCAGACCAAGACATTATCTTCAGGATGTGCGGCCAAATGATCTTGAGCCAGTTGCAGAGATTTTGGAAAGGCAGTGCTGGCAATTCCCTGAGCGTTCACATGCTTAACATACGGGTCAAACCCGATCTTCCTGACCAAGAGCTGGCTCAGGCCAGGCGACAGAATGGGATTGACGTCGTAGGCTGTAATGAAATATCCTATCCTTGATAGAGATATGCCTGCTTTTTCGACGACATTCTTACAGGCGTCGATGCAAAGGTCAACAAGCTCGGTCTCACTCAGCATAATTTCAGAATTGTCCCTTCGGGGTACAGGGTGGATGAAGGCTCGCTTGGAGACTCCAAGGTTCAGAGCGTTCTGTCTGACGCTTTCAGGAAGTTCACAAGGGAAATTATCTATCATTTCTTGAGTCGTGTACTCATGCCCTGGAATGGAAGAGCTAAGCCCCAATATTTTCATGGAGATAAAGGGTGATGTGAAGATTATAAAAGCATATCCAAACCCTGTTTTGGCATCATCGATTGCTTTCCTTGTTCGCCGCAAGAATATTATAGTTAGAGGAATGGACTACCTAGTAATTTCGAAATTGAGGTGCAGCAATGAAAAAAGTCGGAATAGTCGCTGGAAGCATTTCACGATTCGACAACCCTAGACACACATTGGCAGAAGAAATGTGCGCGGAATCCGTAAAGATGTTGCTCGACGACGTGCCGGAACTCGAACTTGGCGACTTCCTGAAGAAAGGATACGCCGCCTGCTACTCCTACTTCAGCGATATCCTTGAACAGCAGCAGTGCATGCATTGGATTATCAACGATTACCTCGGCCTATCAGGCGTGCCAAGTTACCGTGTAGAATCAGGCGGCGCAACGCCTATCGACGCCGTAATCAACGCAGCCTTGTGGGTGCGTTCAGGCATGTTCCCCGTCGTGCTCGTCGTCGGCTGGGAAAAAATGAACGAACTTCCAATTCAGAAGGTAAACGAAGCCATCGCAATAGCTGGAGACACCGACTGGGATTTCGTGTCAGGCTTCACGTACAACGCATTCTACGCGACTATGGAAGCCAGACGAATGTATGTGTATGGAGACACTGAAGAGGACCTGGCAGAAATCGCGGTTATGAACCACAACAACTCGCTTGAAAACCCCTATGCTCAATGGCCTGCCCAACATGGATTCAGCAAGATAACCATCGAAGACGTCTACAAATCCCGGTTGATTTCATGGCCTTACAGGCTTTACGAATGTGCGATGACTAGCGAGGGAGCTTCAGCCATACTTGTAGCCAACGAGGAAATGACGAAGAAACTGACCGACAACCCTGTGTGGATCAGCGGTGTGGGTTTCGGGTCTGACACTATGAGAGCTGGAGACCGACCTGACAACCCGGCTTGGAAAGGGGTTTACCCTGAGGACGAGAAAATATGGCCGAGAACAGTGCCCAAACCACTGTCTCCTTATCCCGACCTTCAAAACTTTGGCTCTTTACGCGTTTCCGCAAGGATGGCCTACAAGGATGCTGGAATCAAGAACCCGCGAAAAGAGATCAGTTTTGTCGAAATTTTCGACCCTTATGCAGGTGTAGTTCTTGCAGGACTTGAAGACTTTGACTTCTGCAAGCGAGGCGATGGAAAGAAACTGGTCAGAGACGGAGTAATTTCACGCGACGGAGAACTTCCTTGCCAGCTAAGTGGAGCACTGACCGCTCAAGGACACGCGGTAGGATCGACTTCCATTGCACAAGTCGTCGACAGCTATTGGCAACTCAGCAACCAAATAGGCAAGAAGTGGGGGGCACCAGGAAGACAACTCAGCAAGCCGAAGAAGGCATTTATTCATGGACATGGCGGAACAGGCTGTCAAGCCGGAGCCGTCGTCTTGGAGGTGTAGAACAATGAAGCAACCAGGACCAGAGAAAATCATGAAGCAATCACCGTACGATGAAAAATGGTGGGAAGACTGGGAACGCAAAGGCGGATGGAGACCCGAAGGCTGGAAAATTGTTGAGATGAAAGACGGGCCGACTCTGAATGAACTGAAACCCGATACTTTTCTCGTCGTACATAGACCTCACGGGAGCATGTTCCATCACAGCTACGGCAAAACTTCAAAGTTCTTCATCGGCCTTCTTGAAGGAAAACTTCATGGAACAAAGTGTCCAAAATGCGGCCTTGTCTACTGTCCCCCACGTGCACACTGCTTTACGCCAAAATGCAGGCTTGCAGAGACAAAATGGGTTGAACTTCCCAAGAGAGGCGAGGTGCACTCATACACGATAATGGTCATCGCTTGGCCGTCAATGGCACACCTTCAACCACTCGTGGGGGCGATGATCAGAATCGAAGGCGCAAACACATGTTTGCCGATGACGATGCGCGACATTGACCCAGAAAAAGTCAACATAGGCCTGAAAGTCAACATAAACATATCAAAACAACCAAAAGGCGACCTCCTCGATGTGTACGCAACCCCCGCAGAAAAACCCACACCACCGAAAAGAACTCCAGAGGAATTGAAGCGTTTCAGAGAAGACATGGACAAAACGCGTGCTTGGGTTAAGAAAACCTTCGGATCAAAATAGAATACTTGGTTCAAGACTGTTTCCTTGAACCACAAACGCTCCTTTTTTCCATCCTTTCATCGAACGTTGACAAACGAAACTTAAATATCCGTTCAATTAGTATCTCTTTTTCCCTTGCCAGGAGAGAGACACTTGAAAGGAAAACCTCTTGCCTCAATTGTGTCCGCAGGATTATCCAAGTTCGGAAAGCTTGAAGGACTCTACGCTCGAGAGATTTTTGCAGATGCTGCTAAGGAAGCTTTTGACAATTGTCCCAAACTAGATCCGAAAAAGGACATTAAGGCCTTGTACGTTGGTCACATGGGAGAATCATACGAACATCAAGGCCACACGGGCGCTACGATGGCCGATTGGGCGGGTCTCGGACATGTCGCAGCAACAAGAACTGAGGCTGCCTGTGCTTCATCGGGCGCCGCTTTGAGAGCCGCGATATGCGCCGTACGTTCAGGTCTCAGCGATGTCGTCATGGTGGGTGGCGCGGAAAAAATGACGCATCGTGCAACGGCAGAAGTGACTGAATACCTTGCCATGGCATCGGACTATCCTTTTGAGCAATGGAACGGTATAACGTTTCCAGGATTATATGCCTTGATGGCCACGGCGCACATGCACGATTACGGCACGACAGAACGCCAGTTAGCAGCGGTTGCGGTGAAGAATCATTATCATGGGAGCATGAACCCGAAAGCGCAGATGCAGAAGGAAATTACGCTCGAAACTGTTCTATCAAGCCGCACAGTAGCTTGGCCGCTGAAGCTCTACGACTGTTCGCTCATAACTGACGGGGCAAGTTGTCTGATTCTGACGAGACCCGAGATCGCAGGCAGATATACGGAGACGCCGATTCAAATAGTTGGAAGCGGGCAAGCGAGCGACACGATTGGATTATATGAAAGAGCAAGTTTTACGTCGCTTGAAGCTGCAAACATCGCTGCTAAGGAAGCCTATGAAATGGCTGAAATGAAACCTGAAAACATAAACGTGGCCGAAGTCCATGACTGCTTTACCATAGCAGAAATAATAGCGTACGAGGATTTGGGTTTCTGCAGACCGGGAGACGGGGGGAAACTAGCTGAGAACGGCGAGACCAAGCTTGGGGGACGAATCCCTGTCAACACAAGCGGGGGTTTGAAGGCAAAAGGGCACCCTGTAGGAGCAACAGGTACCGGACAAGCGTACGAAATTTATCTCCAACTGACTGGGCGTGCCGGAAAAAGACAGGTGAAGGACGCTCAGATCGGAATGACACATAACGTTGGCGGTTCAGGAGCAACCGCGACGGTTCACATTTACAGGAGAGAATAAGTATGAGCGAAAAAGCACCTTTCACTATAGAACAGTTTTACAAGAACATCAATCAACAAGAGCTGCTAGCGGGAAAGTGTATAAAATGCGGGAAAATCCATCTTCCTCCCAGGACAGTCTGTGACAACTGCTATTCCAAAGATTTCAAATGGACTAAAATTCCGAGGAAAGGAAAACTGCTGACCTACACGGTAATTCACATAGCTCCCGCGCAGTTTCAGTCAATATCCCCATACGCCGTCGGCATAGTCCAGCTCGAGAACGGCGTGAAACTTCCCGGAATGATCCAAGGCACACAGTTGGAACAGTTGAAGGTTGGAATGAGTCTCTCAGTTGAGTTCGGGACCTGTGAAACAAGTCAATCATGGCCACACTGGCCAAGATACTACTTCAAGCCAACCTGATCATCGTTGAAGGTGAGTCAGAGTCTCTTGATTCTCTGACCATGCGCCTTCTTTCTAAGGTACCACACAGTATAAACCAGCGACAGGATTCGGATTGCGCAATTATCATTTGGATGTTATGGATTCCGTCAAACGTGTGTCGTTCTTTATTTGGTGTAACGGACACGAGCGAAATAAGCTCTCTTGACTGGAAATTGACGATTATCTCTGTTCAGATAGTGAGAGTGTCTACGTGTTGTACACGTCTACAAAACAGGATTCTTGATACAGAACGTTTAATTTCAAAGGCATCAACATTTCTGAGAAGACAGCAGGTGGTTCAATGTTAAAAGCGCCTTCGTCGCTAAGATTCCTGCTGAAGAATCAGGGATACTCGGAAGAGGCGGTCGAGGAAATCTGGAAATGGTACGCTTTTGACAAGAGAAAAGGCGCTGCTAGTTTCTAGATGTGGTCTTCAGGTTTTTCTGTTTTTCACTCTTGCCCTTGTGCGCTTATTGATCGTCTGGACTAGAATAGGCAAATCGCCGATCGAAGTTGTTATGTAGTTGGCTCCAGAATCCGTCAATTCTTTCTCAGAGTTGGTGCCGGTAGTTAGCCCAACGGCGACTGCCCCCAATTCTCTTGCGCATCGCATGTCGCGTGTTCCGTCTCCAACGAGCATTGCCTCCTTAGGGTTTGTGTGCAAGGCTTTCAGTGTTGCTTCAAGGTGCTCGGGGTCTGGTTTGACGAACTTGACCTTGTTTCGGGGAGTGATTGTATCGAAGAATTTCGCTATGTTGAATCTTTTCAAAATGTAGCCTGTGGATTTATCGCTGTTTATCGTGCACAAACCGATTTTCAGGCCCATTTTCTTGAGGATCGCCAATGTTTCAGCCACGCCGGGAAGCAACCCGGTGGTCTTAGCGGCCTCCATCTCGTATTTTTCGGCGATACTTGAGGCTTCGTTTCGGACCTTGTTGAATGTTCTTTGTGACTTGCCGCTGTTTTTCAAGAAAATCTCAGTCTTCTTCAACATGTCGAAAATGCTTTCGTTCGATGCCAATATGGAGGCGGGCAGACCGTTGTGTATCAGATAACTTCTCACCTCTGCTCTGACGGTGAGATAGTCCAAATTGAAACTGGCAATTGTACCGTCCAAATCGAATATTACAGCTTTGATAGGCATTGGTCAACATCCTGCAATGGAACGTTTCGAAGGCAGTACTCATGCTCTAAAGAGATATACTTTGTGGTAAAAGACTCAGCAGGCCCTCTCTGCACCGATTGAGTGAAAATCATTTAAGACCGAGCTGGAACGCATTAAGAAAGAGAACTGGGGTTTAGGATTCATGAAGAAAATTGAAACGAAACGGCTCCTCCTACGCGACCTGAAGGAGACAGATGTGCGAGCTGTCCACGATTACGCTTCAGACCCCGCGGTCGTTCGATACATGGATTGGGGGCCAAACAATCGGGAAGAGACCGCGGCTTTCATACAAAGAGCGCTTGAAGCGCAGAAAGAGAAACCCCGTCATCATTACACACTCGCGATAACGCTGAAGATTGACAAAAAGTTGATTGGCAGCTGTGGAGTACACGTCTCAAACCCTGATAACCATGAGGGATGGATTGGCTGTTGTTTCAACAGACTATTTTTGGAGCAAAGGTTACGCAACGGAAACCGCAAAAACTCTCGTGAACTTTGGTTTTAAGAAACTCTGTCTTCACAGGGTGTTCGCCACTTGTGACCCTGAAAACACCGCCTCTGCCCGCGTTCTTGAAAAAACTGGCATGAAGTTGGAAGGTCACATTCGCGAACATAAGCTGGTCAAGGGAAAGTGGCGTGATTCCCTATTGTATGCGATTATTAATCAACAATGAAAACGTTGGATGAAACGCCGCACTGCTTAGGCATTTGGAAAGCAAATCGAATATTCAACCTTTGACACTATACTTTCTTGATGAAAAATGAGTCTCGAAGATTACGTATCTGACAAAATGTGGAATACACTAGTTGAAACTGTCCATGAATTAGTAATGTTTGCACGGCACAAAGCTTACGTTCGAGACTCAATTCTCCAGGAGAAACCCGATACCAAACCTGAAGATTTGGCGGTTAGGTTGGGAATACCTCTAGGCGAGGCTTTAGTGATATTGTTTGAGTTGAAGAAAGAAAGAGAAGCGTGACTTCTCGTGTTACTTGCGTGTTCGCGCGCGAAGCGTGGGAGGCGTTATTCTACAACGTACCTGAAGGCGATGTGTTCGCCAGCCGTCGGGCTTCTCCTTTTGACCCGGAGCACGTCGCCTGGCCTAGCTCCTATGGCTTTGACTGTAGGGTCAACAGAGCTTATCTGCGGCAGTTGATATGGTTGAACTTTGAATTTTGTGAGGAGTTCGGTTTTCTCTTCATCAGTCAGAATTTCCTGTTTCGGAACCAGTTTGTGCTGGAAAATGTCGAAGGCAGGGAAAGTTTTTGGCAAGAGCTCGATCTTTTTCTTTTTGGCGCCTTGCTTTACGGCGTGCGTGTATCTTCCGTCAGTGACTATTATTCCTCTTTCGACGTCTGCGTCTTTCATGGCTTTTCCGAGACGGTTTATGCTGTTGATTCCTACCGTTGTCTCTCCAGGGACGCACCACACCAAGGCTTTTTGTTTTTCTTTCGGTATCTCTATGATATAGCCAATCGCGTCTTCGTGCTTCTGCTTCTTAATCAGCTTGTAGCCTCTAAGTTTGATCAGTACCTCGGCTTTGCGTTCTTCAAGACTGACAAGTTTTTTACTCAAACTCTGAACCCTCACGGTAAGAACATTCGAAACCTAAACTACGCATCAACCCTTAAACCTTGCGCTTTGAGAAAAGCAAAGAACTGTCTATTTTCGGAGCACTATGTTTTCCGCGAAGGCTCTCAAGGTTTCAGCATACTTGTCAATCGTTTCTGGCGGGTAGGGTTTGACCGCGTTTAGTCCAGTGTCCAACGTGTCTCCAGGGACAAACTGCTGAAGAGCCCATGTTCTAGCACCTTTGACGAGTTCACTCATCGTGTGTATATCCGACGTTTCCACGAAGCCTGGCACGACTGTCGTCCTGAACTCATAGTCCACCTTACCCGTTTTCAATATGTCGATAGTATGGATGAGTTCTGTTGTATTTTCGGCTCCCAGTGAAGAATATTTTGAGGGGCTAGTTTTCACGTCTAAAGCAACGTAGTCTAGGTAGGGCAGACATTCTTCGAGCATTCGCGAATCAAGCCCATTCGTGTCCAATTTCACGTCGAAGGCTTTTTCCTTCAACTTCTTCAGAAATTTGGGCAGTTCCTTGTGTATGGTGGGTTCTCCACCGGTGATCACGACCGCGTCAACGTATTTTTTGCGCTCTTCAAGGATTCTAAGAGCGTTCTCCTCTGTAAGGAATGGGGGTTTAGGGTCAACGACGATTCGCCAATTGTGGCAAAACGGACAGCGCAAGTTGCAGCCGGGAGTGAAAAGGACCGAGCTGATCCGGTTGGGAAAGTCAACCAGACTTGTCTTCAGGAGACCGCTGAACTTCATGCAGTTATCACTTGCGCAGGAGCGGCTGAGGTGACTGCAGATCTATCGAAGGTCTTCCTTATGCTGAACTCTGCCTGTTTGCCATCATTCCACTGGTCGACAGGTCTCAGGTACCCGACGACTCTCGAGTAGACTTCGCATTTGGCTCCACACGTTGGGCACTGTTTGTGTTCGCCGTTGATGTAGCCATGGGATGGGCAAATGCTGAAGGTCGGTGTCAGCGTAAAGTACGGGAGATGGGAACTGGTGGCGACTTTTTTGATCAGTTCTGATGAGGCTTTCCATGCTGGCAGTCTTTCTCCTAGGAAGATGTGGAAGACGGTGCCTCCTGTGTAGAGCGTCTGAAGCTTGTCCTGATGTTCAAGCGCTTCGAACAGGTCACCTTCAAAATCGACCGGTAGCTGGGAAGAGTTTGTGTAGAACGGTTCAGCGCCAGCCGCAAGGTGTTTCTGGTTTGCTACGATGATGTCTGGGTACTTCTTCTTGTCGATTCTAGCCAGCCTGTAGCTAGTTCCTTCGGCCGGTGTGGCTTCGAGGTTGTACATGTTTCCTGTTTCGTCTTGGAATTGAAGCAGCTTGTTGCGCATGAATTTGAGCGCCCTGATGGCGAATTCTGTTCCGTCACCTCCGACGATGCTCACGCCGAACAGGTTCAAGATTGCTTCATTCATTCCCAGAATTCCGATCGTTGAGAAATGATTCTGCCAGTAGTGCCCGTATTCCGTCTTGATGTCCCGGAGGTAACGCTTCGAATACGGGTACAAACCGTTCTCCGTGAACGTCTCCAGCACTTTCCTTTTTGTTTCCAGGCTTTCTTTCGCGGTTTCCATGAGCTTTTCGAGGCGTTCGAAGAATTCGTCTTCATCTTTTGCGAAGTATCCGATTCTTGGCAAGTTCAATGTCACCACGCCTATTGATCCCGTCAACGGGTTCGCGCCGAAGAATCCTCCCCCCCGGTTACGTAGCTCACGATTGTCGATTCTCAGTCGGCAACACATGCTTCTGACGTCTTCGGGTTTCATGTCAGTGTTGATGAAGTTGGAGAAGTAAGGCACGCCGTACTTGGCTGTGACTTCAAAGATCTTTTGGGTGATAGGAGCGTCCCAATCAAAATCTTTCGTCACGCAGTATGTTGGTATTGGGAAAGTGAAAACTCTTCCCTTCGAGTCGCCCCTGGTCATCACGTCTGCGAGAGCCGCGTTGAACATGTCCATTTCTGCCTGCATTTCTCCGTATGTGCGGTCCATCAGCTTGCCGCCGATTATGACGGCTTCGTTTTTTATGTACTGAGGAACCTTCATGTCTAGGGTTACGTTTGTGAACGGCGTTTGGAAGCCCACGCGCGTGGGCACGTTCATGTTGAAGAAGAATTCTTGCATTCCCTGTTCGACTTCTTTCTGTGTCAAGCCGTCGTAGTGAATGAACGGGGCCAGGTACGTGTCAAAGGTACTGAAAGCTTGGGCGCCTGCTGCTTCACCCTGAAGCGTGTAGAAGAAGTTGACGATCTGTCCAAGTGCAGTCCTGAAGTGTCTTGCGGGTTTGCTTTCGATTTTACCTGAGACGCCGCCGAAACCTGACATCAGCAGTTCTCTCAGGTCCCAGCCGACGCAGTACGCACCTAGGACGCCTAGGTCGTGAATGTGCATGCTGCCGGAGAAATGGGCTTCTGCGATGTTGGGTGGATATATTCTGCTTATCCAGTATTTCGCGATGACGGTTGATGAAAGATAGTTGTTCAGGCCTTGAAGTGAATAGCTCATGTTCGAGTTTTCTCGAACGCGCCAGTCAACGATCTCCAGATACTGGTCAACCAGGTCTGCATCGCTGAGTAACGCGGCTAGTTCTCTTTGGTCTTGATGTTGTTTGCGATAGAGGATGTAGGCTTTGGCTGTTTGGGCATGACCGCCTTCTATGAGGGTTTTTTCGACCAAATCCTGGATTTCTTCCACTGTTGGAACGCCGTCTTCACCGAAGCGAAGCTTGAGCTGAGCGACAACTTGGTCACTCAAGCGTTTGGCTAGGTCGCGGTCTTTTCCGCCCACGGCTTTCGCGGCTTTCCATATGGCGTTTGTAATACGATCTTGATCAAACGGTTCTAGTTTAACATCACGTTTTCTCACGGTTTTCATGTTTTAACCTCTTTGAGTAGTTTCTGGAAATCCTCAGGTTCCTCGAACTCCTTGTAGACCGAGGCGAACCTGATGTAAGCCACTCGGTCAACCTTCTTCAGATGTTTCATCACCAAATCCCCGATTTCTCGGGAGCTGACTTCTTCTTTTCCAAGCATCGTCAAGTCTTGCCTGACGCGCTCCGCCAGCTCGTGAATCTGGTCCATCGTTACTGGTCTCTTTTCACAGGCTTTCTGTAAGCCCCTGACGATCTTATTGAGGTCGAATCTTTCGGGCCTGCCGTCTTTCTTCTTCACTATCAACTCAACGGTCTCCACATATTCGTATGAGGTGAAGCGTTTCCCGCAGTCAGCACACTCTTTCCGTCTTCTGACGGTGTTGTCAGGCGAATCCCTCGTCTCAAGGGTTTTCAGGTTTTCAGACCCGCAATACAGACACTTCACTCTATCACCATTTGCGCGCTCTACAATCCTTAGTGTTTTTGTAGCTAAAAGGGACGCTGTATCTAGTGTCTGGCTATTTAAATCCTTTATACAGCAATGTTGAATATACGCTGAAGAACGCCTGGGAGCGCACGTTCAACGTAGACAAGATTGCGCAAAAATGACCTTGCAATGTGAGTCTCCGAAGGGAAAAGCGCTTCAATTCAAGTCAATGACAAAAATGTTTAACATTTTCCCTAATAACCGTCTGTTCAGAAGGAGTCATTCGTCTGTCACGCTTCCTTTTGCATGACAAGAGACCATCTTCTTTCCTTTTTCTTGACAAAACCAGATTTCTCGTAGAGCCGACGTGCTGGAGTGTTCTTTTTGAGCACCGTGAGTTCAAGCCATCTCTTGCCTCGTTTTTTTGCGATTTTTTCAGAGAAGTTCAGGATTTGTTTGCCTATTCCGTGCCTTCTGTACTCGGGGGCGACGGCCAAACTGCTTATGTGAAGTGCATCAAGCTTCTCATGAAGAATGAGTACGCCGACCACACGGTTCTCAAGCTTGACGAAGTAGCGTTGTCTTCTTAGAAATATCGCTTCACACGACAAGATGTATGGTACAACGATGAGGGACGCGAGGAGTTTTGAATTTCCGAAAGTCATTGCACTTCCGCTTTCACTTGCATTGAAGTACTTGAAATCATAGAAGTTGAAGATTAAATGCTCAGAAGTCCTTACTCGCGTGATTTGAAGGATTTGTGAAATACTTCTTGGAATTGTTTCACCGCGATTGAGTCGTGTGGTTTTTTCCAATTCGTAAAGCTGCAAACATGATGCAGGAAAGGAGCAGCACTATTCCGAAGGACAGGAAAACCGCGATGTAGTGGAGGCTTGTTGCGAAAACGGCGCCGCTGATGAATCCGCCGAGTGTTTGCCCGATGTCCATTGTTGTGTCGAGAAAACCCACGGAAGTGCCGACGAATTCTTGGGGCATGAGGTCACAGATTAGGGGCGTCGTTGACGATGTCACGGTTGCGAACCCAAAACCGTAGATGACGAGAAGGACGACGAGCGTTGTGAAATCCGCTACGAAGGGAACCGTGATCATTGCAAGAGCGGAGAGAATGCTTCCCGATATTATTGGAATTCGCCTTCCTATCCTGTCTGATACTCTGCCCATGAAAGGTCTCGCAAAAATCGCTACCGCCAACACGCTTGACGCGATCAGGCCTTGTCCCAACGTGTTGTAGCCAAGGCCGAATATCATGTACTCTGCCAAGTAGAAATCAAATGCGCCGAAGACGTAGTATTGGCTCGATTGGACAAAGCTGACGACGAGGGCGCCACCGTTTTTTGCGATTTCTTTCCAACCGGAGAACATTCTTTTGAAAACTTTTCCGATTGATTCTTCTGACCTGCGTGTCTGTTTTTCTTTTCTTGCGAGAAAAGGGATGGCTGTGATGAGGCCCGTCACCCCGGCTGCTGCGACCGCGAGATAGACTTGGTGAAAATCTTGTCCTGTGGCAAACAGCAAGTATCCCCCTAATGTAGGAGCGATGATTCTTCCAACGTATGTGGC
>Ga0315288_10004309_pt1 | contig 18099 bp, 19 predicted proteins | sample YL17G11_20_MG_FD_203454 | JGI IMG/M metagenome (GOLD analysis project Ga0315288, IMG submission 203454) | Sediment microbial communities from Yellowstone Lake, YNP, Wyoming, USA - YL17G11_20 | ecosystem: Environmental > Aquatic > Freshwater > Lake > Sediment | place: USA: Wyoming | collected... | reverse complement strand
TGCCAGCCCCACCAGCTGAACGAATTTCCGCCTGTCCATCCTTTTCCTCCGGCAACGACTACTTATGACACGTCAAGCAGTCTGTGGGCGCCTTCTTCTCGCGGTGGCACGACACGCACCAACCCATTTCGAGCGAGCGGACCTGGCGGATCTTGTCCATGTACTTGACCTCGCCGTGACAGCTCGCACAGTCGACTTCCGCCTTGATGTGCCGTTCGTGCGAGAAGTAAACGTACTTCCGCACCCGAATCCGGTAAACCCGGTTCCACTCCATCGGTTCCCCGCGGTTCCAGAAACCGGCGAGCTTCTGGATCTCGGGACGGTCCGTCGCCACGTTCTTGTGGCACGACATGCACTTCTCCACGGCGGGGACCCCGGCGAACGTCGACTTGTCGGCGGTCTCGTGACAGAAAAGACACTGCAGCCCGACTTTTCCCGCGTGGATCTTGTGGCTGAACGCGATCGGTTGATCGGGGGCCTGTTTCTTCCGATAGAAGTCCGTCCCCAGGGCGACGTAAAGCAGGGCGAAAAACCCGAAGAAACCGACCGCGAGAACTATTCCGAGATACTTCTTCAATCCATGGCTCCTGGCCGCCGGCCAATTCGCAGCGGGACGAATGCCGTTCGATTTGCGCCCTTGCTCCCTCCGGGCGTTCGACCCGCAGGACGCGGGCCGCACTCTACTCCGCCGCCCACGCACCCTCTACTCCCGGGCCGCAACCTACTCCGCCGTCTTCGCGTCCTCTCCCCGTTGAATCTCACCCAGCAGATACGCCGCCACCGACTTGACGTCCCCGAGCGGGAGACCCGGCGCGGGCATCGGCGGGTAATCGGGATTCACCTTGGACGGCTTCTGGACGAAGGCGACAAGATCGTCCATTTTTCCCAAGTATTTGGGGAGCACCGTCCGAAGCGGAGGACCGACGAGGCGCTCGTTCATGCGATGACACGTCATGCAAACCGTCCTGAACACTTCTTCGCCACGGGCGGGGTCCGCCACGAACGACACCGAGCGGAGCGCCTCCCGCTCGAGGGCCGTTTCCGCTTCGCGTTCTTCCGCTTCCGTGACGAGACCGGCGATGTGCTCCTTCGTCGCGTTCACCAGCGCCATCTGATCGATGACGATCATGAGAGAGAACACGACGAGGAAGAGCAAGAACGCCCTCACTCCAAACCGCGGGACCGGGCTCAACGCCGCGCGGTACGCGTAGACGAAAACCACGAAGAGCACGGCGAGCGCCGCCACCCCCATGGAAAACATCGCTCCCGACAACGCCACCACGGGGATCGTCAGCAGATAGAAAAATCCGAACACGGGAAAAAGGACCGTCCCCGCCATCGCCATCCCGGCGCCGATGTTCTTGGTCAACCGCGCCTCGGCCTCGCCCACCGTCTTCGCGCTCCCCGGCCACCGGAAGAAAAAGAACAGAATCGCCCCTCCGGTCGTCGCGAGCGAGAGCGAGACGAAAAGAAGGTAACGCCAGATGATCGGCCAGGACGTGAGTGTCCGGACCGCATGATGGTGAAGAAACCACCGCTCGGGGTCGAAGAACCTCGTCACGCTCCCGAAGATCACATACGTACCGAGAACGAGCGCGCCAAGACCCGCTCCGCCGAGACCGAGGTTCTTCATCGTGTTGCGTCCCGCCAATGAGAGCGTCGCGCGGTAACCCCAAAGCAGCGCGAGCGCCGCGATGACCATCACCTCCCCGACGGGGACGAGATGCATCGTGTTCACCGTCGAGTGGATGAACCACTGGCCGTACACTACCCAGAGCACCGGAAGCGGGAGAACCCCGAACACGACGACCGCCGCGAGACTCGGCATCGCCATGTCCATCGAACGCCGGGCGAGGCGGGCGAAGAGGGGGTTGGGCTCGTCCTTATCGCGAAGGTTCAAGAAGAGAGAAAGCGCAGTGCTTCCCATGAGGATACCGACGAACGGCAGATGGATGAGTGACGCGAGCATCAATAAATAGCGGAGGAGCTCGAGATGCTCGAGTGTCGGCGGAAGAACGAATCGGTTGAAAAGCTCCATACGTCCGTTTGCCCGTGTGTGTCAGCGAAGAAACCCGCCAAGCGACAGCAAACAAACCACCCACACCGCATACCCGTTGATATTTCTGAATGCGTAGCGAAACGCCGCCGGGCCGTCGCCCGCGCGAAGGATCCTCGCGGACCGCCAGACCAGCCACGCGCCGGCGACGAAAAACCCCGCCACCACCCACGGCCCACCCACCAACCCGAAGAGCGGGATGAGAACCGAAGCGGTCACCGTCCCCAGGATCCACATAAACGTGATGCGCGAGATCTGGGCCATCGAAAACGTCCGCGTCAGCGACGGAAGACCCGCCTTTTCGTAGTCGCTCCCACACGAAAAAAGAAGCAGCAGCCAGAAGTGCGGGACCTGCCACATGAAGAAGAAAAACGCGACAGACGCGATCCTCGGGTCGAACACCGCGCCCCCGCCGGCCACCCACCCGATCACCGGCGGAATGGCCCCCACGACCCCACCCGGAACCGCGGCAAAAGCCGTCACTCGTTTGAGCGGTGTGTAAACCCCGTTGTACCACCCCACGGCGACAAGCCCCAGGACCGCCGCCGTGACACCGCCCCCGGCGAGAACGATGAGCGCCCCGCCCACCACGGCGAGCACCGAGGCGGCGACGGCGCCGGTCAGGCTCAGACGGTGCGACGGCAGAGGTCTCCCGCGGGTTCGCTCCATCAGGGCGTCGATGTCCCGTTCCTGGATCTGATTGAACCCGGACGCGCCCGAGGCGAGAAGAAAGACGCCGATCGTGACCCAGAGGAGCGTCCAGGTGACGCCACCCTCGGCGAGTGTGTACCCGGCGACCATCGTGGTGGTGGCGAGGAGCGAGATCCGCGCCTTGCCAAGCTCGAGAAGTATTCTTGCTTGTTTACTCATCCGCGTCGCGCCTTCACCGCAAGCTCTTCAGATACTCCATGATCGCGTTGATCTCTTCGTCGGCGATCTCCACCTTTGGCATCACCGGCTGGTACCCTTCCACGACATCCGCGGCGGGCTCCAGGATCGACCGGCGGATGTACTCGTCGTCAACGATGATCTGTCGGTTCTCTCCGTTCGTCGCCACTGTCTCCGTCCTGCCGAAGAGTCCCTTGTACGTGGGACCAACGAGACGGCTCCCGTCCGTGCTGTGACAGGCGTTGCACCCCTTGACCTTGCCCAAACGTTCCCCGGCGGCGATGAGCTCGGCGGTCCTCTCCTCTTCGCTCGCCCCGTCGGCCGTGGGCGCCGCGGCCGGGGCGACGTCCTTTTCCACCCATCCGAGAAAATCGTCCATGGGGACGACGACAACCTTCGACATCATGAACGCGTGCCTCTGCCCGCAGTACTCCGCGCAGAAGATGTCGAATATCCCGGTGTCGACCGGTTGGAACCAGAGGTAGGTATCCATACCGGGGACGACGTCCTGTTTCACCCGGTACGCGGGGACGTAGAAGCTGTGGAGCACGTCCGCGGACTTGAGGTTCACCTTGACCGGGACACCCTGCGGGACGTACAGCTCGGTGCTCTTCTTTCCGTTCGCGTATTCGAATTCCCACGACCACATCCGTCCGGTGGCGTTCACCTGGACGGCGTTATCGGGGACGTGCCTCATAAACTTGTACCCCGTCCACCCGATGTAGAACATCCCGAGCGCGAGGATCGTCGGGACGACCGTCCACACGATCTCGAGAAGCGTGTTGCCCTCGATCTGCTCCGCCTTGGGGTGGCGCTTCCGACGGTACCTGACGACGAACGCCACCATGAGAACGGTGACGAGGATAAGCATCGTCACGCACACGGCGAGCATCACGTAGAACGCCGTGTTTACCGCTTCTGTCGTGGTGGAGAACCAGTCCATCGCTATCTATATAGGATATCCGTAAACGTCAAACCGATGAAAATCACCAGGACGCCGAGCGTCACGAACACCATGGTCCGAAAGAGCGGTTTTTCGTACTTGAGGTGCATGAAAAAGTAGAGTACGAGGGACGCCTTCACCGCAGCGATGACGACGGCGGTGAGCACGCTAAGCTTCCCCAGGTGCAGCCCCGCCACGGTGACGGTGACCGCCGTCAAGATGAGGAGCGCCACCCAGGCGAGAACGTAGACGTCGTACCCCGCGTGTTCGTGTTCGGTATGATCGTCGTTCACCGTCGTGCCCCTCCCTGAAACCACACCGTCATGTGATCAGATAAAACAGCGGGAAGAGAAAAATCCATATGATATCCACCAGGTGCCAGTAGAGCCCCGCGTTTTCGAGCAGGGCGTAATCTTCCTTCCGGACCCTCCGCGGCACGGAGAGATACTTCAGGCGAACGGACACCTTTTCGACCGAGTCGTCGATGGTATCGCTTGCCCACAGCCGGTTACCCGAGGCATCCACGAGCGCCAAGCGAGCCCCCGCCATCGCCGCGGCGTTCTCGCCGCCGAAGACGACCTCCTCGTATGGCCGCTTCGCCGTCTTGAACGCGGTCACCGTGAGCAGGATCACTCCAACGAGGACGTGGAGACCGTGAAGTCCCGTCATCGAGAAGTAAAGCCCGTAAAAGAGGATCTCCCCCTTGGCATGCTGGAGAAGAAACTCGGAATTCGGATAGAGACCGTGTTCGAACTTCGCTCCCCATTCGAAGTACTTGTTGACGAGGAACCAGATCCCTAACACGATCGTCAAGACGAGAAGCCCGATCGCCGTTTTTCTCCGCGCGGCGTGCATGGTGGCGACCGAGAGCACCATGGTGAGGCTGCTCGTGAGGAGAATGAGCGTGTTCATCGTCCCGACGAGCGTATTGAGCTCCTGCGCGGCGTAGTGAAAATCCTCCGCGTGGGTCGTCCGGTACACCGAATAGAGAAGAAACATCCCGCCGAAGAGGAGGAGTTCCGTCAGAAGGAACACCCACATCCCGATCTTGGCGCCGGTGTAGTCGCGGTGACGAGAGATGGCGAGTCCCGTGGTGACGTTCACTTCGACGCCGCTCCTCCGTACTCATACGGTCCGTGCTCAACCTGGGGGACCTCGGCGAAGTTCTCGACGGGTGGCGGCGACGGCGTCGTCCACTCGAGCGTGGTCCCTCCCCAAGGGTTACCCGTCGCAATCTCCCCCTTCTTGAGGGCGCGGACGAGGTTGGTGAGCATCATGAGGATCCCCGCGATGAGGATCCACGAACCGATCGTCGAGATAAGATGAGGGGTGTGGTACTGGGGCAGATAGTCGTAGTACCGCCTCGGCATCCCCTGCCATCCGAGGACGAAGAATGGGAAATAGAGCACGTTGAACCCGACGAGGATGTGGGCCCACGCGATTCTGGCGGTCCTTTTGTTGTACATCCGTCCGAACATCTTGGGGAACCAGTAGTGGAGCGCGCCGAAGAAGGCCATCCCCATCCCTCCGAACATCACGTAGTGGAAGTGCCCCACGATGAAATACGTGTCGTGGACGTGGACGTCGAACGAGAGCACCCCGATCATCATCCCCGACAACCCGCCGATGGTGAAGAGAAAGATGAACGACATCGCGTAGAGGAGCGGCGCCTCGAGAACGATCGAGCCCTTGTACAGAGTGGCAAGCCAATTGAAAACCTTCACCGCGCTCGGAATCGCGACGAGCATGGTAAGCAGCGAGAAGATCGTGTTCGCCGCATAGCTCTGCCCGCTTACGAACATGTGGTGACCCCACACCAACGAGCCCAGGGCGGCGATGGCGAGGCTCGAGAAAGCGATGAACTTGTATCCAAAGATCGTCCGGCGGGCGAAGACGGGCATGATCTCGGATATGACCCCCATCGCGGGGAGAATCATGATGTAAACGGCGGGGTGCGAGTAGATCCAGAACAGGTGCTGGTACAAGATCGGGTCGCCGCCCTTGGCGGGGTCGAAGACACCGATCCCGAAGAGTCGCTCCGCCATGATGAGGAGAAGGTTGATCCCGACCACCGGCGTGGCAAGCACCTGCATCCACGCCGTGGCATAAAGCGACCATACGAAGAGCGGCATGCGGAACCAACCCATCCCCGGGGCGCGCATGCGGTGAATTGTCGTGATGAAATTGATCCCGGTGAGGATCGACGAGAACCCAAGGACGAAAACGGCGAACACGGCGAGAACCACGTTGGTCCCCGTCCGGAGACTATAAGGAGCGTAGAACGTCCATCCGGTATCGGGCGGCCCGGACCCGGTAAACATGGCGACCACGGCGAGAACGGCGCCGGCGATGAATATCCACCACGACAAGAGATTCAAACGGGGAAACGCCACGTCGCCCGCGCCGATCTGGAGGGGGAGGAAAAAATTGCCGAAGGACGCCGAGAGCCCCGGGATGACAAAGAGGAAAATCATGATCACCCCGTGGAGGGTGAAGAGCGCGTTGTAGGTCTGCGCCTCGACGATTTGTTTGCCCGGCGCGATCAGCTCGAGACGCATGAGAAAACCCAGCGTCATCCCGACGAGGAAGAACGAGAGCATCGAGACGAGGTACAGAATCCCGATCCTCTTGTGGTCGGTCGAAAGCACCCACCCCAGAATCCCCGGGTAGCGCTTCGCCTGGTAGAAACTGCCGGCGGTTATGGCGTGGTTGGCCATCCTGAGGTCCTCTTCTTTTTTCGACCGAGTGCCACGAGAACAAGTACGAACACCAGTGATGAGAGCACGACCAGCGCCCCCACCACGCGGGTCATGTTGAATACGTACTTCCGGCCTTTCGGATCGTAGCTGAAGCAAAACATCAAGACCCGGGAGACGGACGGTACGACTTTGCCTTCACCGGCTTCCATTACCGCCATCTTGAGGTCGAACGGAAAGAAGCTTAGACCATAGAGGTACCGGACGATTTTGCCGTCCGGGGATAATACGATTAGCGTTGTTCCGTGCGCAAAGTCTTTCCCCACGCGCATGACCTTGAAGCCGGTGGCGCCGGTCAGGGCGGCGATCGCCGTGCTGTCCCCGGTGAGGAACCGCCAGGCCCCATCGGGGAGGGTCCCTTTGAACTGGGCGGTGACGTTGCTCCGGATCCGGCTCGCGGTACGCGGGTTATCGAACGGGTCGAAGGACACGGTCAATACCTGATAGTCCTTCCCCGGCTTGAGGTCGGTCTTGGAGACCACGTCGGCGACCCCGTTCAGAAGCGGCAGGCAGATCTGCGGACAGTGATAATAGACGAGCGTGAGGACCGTCGGCTTGTCGATGACGTCCCTCAAGTAGACGGAGTCGCTATCCGCGTCGACGAAACCAAGGTCGAGGGGGACGTAAGAACCCAGTTGTTCGTCGATCCCGACCTCGCCCTGCGGGAGAGCGGCGCCGTGCGTCTGCGCGAGCAAAGACGAAGCCGGACAGAGGATCGACCAGACTAGAACGAAGGCGAACGCACCTTGGAACCGCATTCGTGTGCCCCCTTTGAAAACGCGTCGTTGGAGGCCAAGTGGGCTAGTGGGCTGGATATTTCGCGCGCAATTTCACGATGTCAATTTTGCAAAAACGATAAACTCGTAACGGAGAGGTGTCAAGGAGTTTCAAGATCGCGGGCGAGCCGGCGCCCTCCGAGCGCATCGACGATCTCGCGCGTGTCCGTCGTCGGCAAAGCGCACGCGCGCTTTCGGCAGACGTAGGCCGTCGCCCTACCGTTGATCGCCTCATGTGACGCGGCGAACGGGGCGAGTCGCGTGATCAACGGGTTCTTCTCCACGCTCGACTTGAAGAGGACCGCCGTTTCGGGTGCGTATACCCCTCGGATCTCGCGCATCATCGCGTTAGTGTCTGCTGACCTCGGATCGCCCACGATTACCAGTTCGATCGACGAACCGCTCGCAAGCTCGAGGGCCGACATGAACCAGGTGAACGCCGAAGGCGCGCGCGTCAAGTCTTCATGGAAAAGGCGACCGATCTTTTCGGCGTAGTCGTCGTACCGCGTGTCCCCGGTGAGGCGGGCGAGGCGGAGAAGGTTGAGCGCCGCGGCCGAGTTCCCCGATGGAATCGCGCCGTCGTAGATTTCCCGGGTCCGGACGATCATCGCCTCGCCACCTTCGGGCGTGAAGAAAAACCCGCCGGACGAGGGGTCCCAGAACAGGCGGATCGTCTTCTCGGTGAGACCGACGGCGTTCTCGAGGTATTCCGCGTCGAACGTCGTCTCGTAGAGATCGATGAGACCCCACGCGAGAAACGCGTAGTCGTCGAGGTTTCCCGCCACCGCCGTTTCCCCGTCGCAATGCCTATGGTAGAGGCGCCCGTCCCCGGTCCTCATCGAGGAGAGTATGAAACGAACCGCGTTCCCGGCGGCTACCGCGTAAGGGTCTTCCCCGAACGCGCGGGCCGCCTTCGCGAGGGCGGCGATCATGAGACCGTTCCAGTCCGTGAGGATCTTGGCATCCTTGTGGGGGCGGATTCTCCGCCCGCGTGCATCCAGAAGAAGGCGGCGTATCCCATCGAGACGTTCCCGCAAGCCTTCGGGTTCGACACCGATTTCCTCCGCCGTTTTTTCGAGAGGCCTTCTCATGTGGAGAATGTTCGCGCCGTTGACTTCGCCGGCGAAGTTTCCGGCGCTTTCCGTACCGTACAGATCGACGACGAGGCGGGCGTCCTCTTCGCCGAGGAGCGACACGAGCTCCTTTTCTGTCCACAGGTAAAACTTGCCCTCGATTCCCTCGCTGTCCGCGTCTTCGGCGCTATAGAAACCGCCCGCGGGATCCGTCATGTCCCTCAACACGTACGCAAGAACCTCTTCCGCCGTGCGTTTGTACGCCCCGTTTCCCGTCGCGAGAAAACACTCCGTGTACGCCATCGCGATGAGCGCCTGGTCGTATATCATTTTCTCGAAGTGGGGGACGAACCATCTCTCGTCCGTCGAGTAGCGGTGAAACCCGTATCCGACGTGGTCGTAGATGCCTCCCCGCGCCATGTGATCAAGGGTCCGCTCGACCATCTCGAGCGCGCGGACTTCGCCGGTCCTCTTCCAATAGCGGAGAAGGAAGAGGAGGTTGTGCGGTGTGGGGAACTTCGGCGCGCCGCCGAATCCGCCGTTCGACTCGTCGAACCGCGCGGCAAGCTCGGAGAAGGCGCGGTCGAGCGTATCCACCCCGGGGCCCGTGCCGGGGGTCCGCCGGGCGAACACGGTCTCGAGATGTTCGGCGAGCTGCGACGACGCGACGTCGACCTCCTTGCGCCGGTTCTTCCACATCGTCTTGATATGCGCCACCAGATCGACCATACCCGTCATCCCGTGCCGGCCCGTCCTGGGCAGATACGTGGCGACGAAAAACGGTTTCGCCTCGGGGGTCATGATCACCGTGAGAGGCCACCCGCCGCTGCCTCGAACCATCTGACAGGCGGACATATAGACGGCGTCGATATCGGCACGCTCCTCGCGGTCGACCTTGATATTGACAAAGGCGTCGTTCATGAGGGCGGCCACGCCGGGGTCTTCGAACGACTCGTGCGCCATCACGTGACACCAGTGGCACGTCGAGTACCCGATGGAGAGAAAGACCGGCTTGTCGTCGCGTCTGGCCTTGTCGAAGGCCTCATCCCCCCACGGGTACCAATCCACGGGGTTGTCCGCGTGCTGGAGAAGATAGGGGCTCTTTTCGAAAACGAGCCGGTTTTTTCCTGTTGGAGGGATCTTGTCCACTTTGCCTTCCTCCGGCATCGGCGGTTTCCGGGGTGGTTCGTCCGGGGAATATAATAGAGAGGACCCCGGCGGCCAAGCGTAACCGGCGTCCGGCTGGGATCGGGTCTGAGCGATCCTCAGTTGATTCGAAGATTGAGGAAGGTCGAGCGGCCCGAGGTGACCTCGACGTCTTCGATGACGCAGGACTCGTCCATTTCGGACGCGGAGGCGCGGAGCACGATCTCGAGATCGTAAGTCCCCTCCGGTACGACGAGCCTCGCCATCCGGATCGTCTGAGGAAGCGTGGCCCAGCTCCGGACGTCGGCGGTTTCGGTGGCCACATTGAACAGATTGACGATCCATCCCGCCAACGCGCTCTTGTCGTCGACCCCTTCTTTCGCCAGGTACTTCACGAGCGCCCGCGCCACCGTCTTGAGCAGGATCCCGCCGCGGCGCGCCTCGAACGCCTCGAACCCGAGCGCATCGAGGTTCTCGACGATCCGGGCGGGCTCTTCCCGCGGGCGGCCCTCGACGGCGACACGGATCGACGCCGCGGCGAACGGTTCAGGAGACGAAACGAGCTGCGGCACGGCGACTCTCAGGATGTAATCGAGTTCGATGTCTTCGTTGATGGGTTCGCCATAACGGTTCGTAAGCGTCGCCGCGAACCTGTCGGCGTCGGTGTCGTCGTGGACCTCGCCCTTGTAGATGGGAAAAACGATGTTCTGTTCGATCTTGTACGGCGCGTATCCGCAATCGAGAAAAACGTTGACCGTGCCGTACCCCCTCTTGCCTTCGCTCGAGTCGCATCCCTCAGCGGTCTCGGCGTACCGCTCCGCCGCGTCGTGGTCGCCGAGAAGGGTCGCACACCGGGCGAGATCGCAACGAAGCGAAGGGGGCACTTCGAGGGCGTACCTCCCGCCCAACGCGCCGTACGCCTTGAGAGCGGAGCGGAGCGATACGTCGGCGTCGGCGAGTTCTCCCCCTTCGAGGTAGACCATCCCCGTGAGGTACTGGAGAAACGGGTCGTTCACGTAGACGGAGTCATCGGACTCGGCAAACGTCTTGAACCTGTTGTCGAGCTTGCGGCACTCGACGAGCGCGCCCTCGGTGTCCGATACGAGGAGGTAGTTCAGGATCTTGTAGTAGTGGACGAGCGCCGCCTCGAAACGTTCGCCCCGGTACTGTATCAGGTTATCGCTCGTGAGCATCGCGCCGACTTCGCGGGACAGGCTCTTCGTGTAGAGATCGTCGAAGAGGCGCTCGGCCTCCTCCAGGACGGCGCTGCTCTCGTCGTAGCTCCCGCTGTAGTGGAGGACGATCCCCTTCTCGTAGAGATAGAGAAGACGCGAACTCGCCTTGTCGATCTGCTCGATCTCATCGAGGGCCGCGGCGAACTCCTGCCGGTCGACGTAGTCTTTCACATACGGCGACCGGGCCATCTGAGAGGTGCACGCGGTTTGGATCGCGCACGCTGTCACGGCGAGAATGACGAATCGACGAAGTGCCATCCCCACTCCCGGAGTCTTGTAACGCGAGTTCCATGCCGCGAGTCGTAAGTCGCGGCCCGCCCGGTCCTACATCGACATCTTGGCCCTGCCGATGTACTTCTTGATCTTCTTCTGTCCCGTCCACACCTTGGCGTTCGTCTCGAGGTCGTACAGGGTGAGATCCACCTGGTAGAAAACGACCTTCTCGCCCTCGACCTCGTCGGTGATCGAGCTGATCAAACCGCCGAGCATGTAGTCGGCCCCGACTTCCCTTCCCCACTGCTTCATCGATTCTTCGGAGGAGTATTTCTGCTGGTCGGCGCGTTCATCGCGGATCTGCTCGCGCTCCTCGGCGCTCGCCATCACGGTCACTTCGTTCGAGTTGATCATCGCCCGCTCGATGTCTCCGACGAACGTCTCGACCGCGATGTGTTCGTCGGTCTTGTTTCTCACGACGCCCACGATTACCGTCGCCTTTTCCTTCGCCTTCTCCCAGTGATTCGCTTTCCAGGCGCCGGTGAGGCAGTCGGTGATCATTTCCTCCGCCACGAGTCTGGAATCCGTGTCGTTCCAGTACCCCGAGAGATCGGTGACGGAATCCACGGGGATCCGCTGGACCTGCTTCTTGGGCGCGCACCCCGCGGCGAGCCCGAGGCAACACAGGGCAAGAATGATTCCGGCCATCGGCGAGAGTCTCATATCAAGTACCTCCTCGATTTTCGTGTCGATCGGGTCCGCGGCGCGCCGCCGCGCCGCTCGACGCGGCTGCGTTTTTCCGGTGGAAGCGCCCGGCGGAGCGTTTTCAGAAGACTACGGGGACGGGGGCATTCTTGTAAAGAGAAGACGTGGCGGGGAGTAATGCGGGCCGGAGGCGATCTAGTATCTGAAGTACCTCTTCCGGATCCGCGCGATGGTGTCGCGGTCCGGCTTGAAGGGGAGCCGCGGAGGCGACGGCGGATCAAACATGATCGAACGGGAGAAGGGGGTCTTCTTGAGCTTCAGGTTGCACGCGGTCACCATGAGCCTTTCGAGGTTCACCACGTCCTCGATGTTGTAGGCAAGCAGCGTCTCGAGGGCGCGCTCGTTCCCGTTCTCGGCGTAATCGAACCAGAGGAGCACAGCGAAGTACCCGTCGACGCCGTCCAGATCGCCGCGGTCGATCCCGAGCTGCTTTTCGCACCCCTTGAGCCCCCCCTTGTATCCGAGGCTCCTCAGCACGTAGCGAAGATCGATATGCGCCGCCTTGACCTCGATCCCAAAGAAGCGCTCGATGAAGGGGATGTCGAAACACTCCCCGTTGTAGGTGATGAGGAGCTTGTACTGAGAGATGTCGTCGACAAACTCGTCGAGGTTCTTTCCATACACGTAGTATCGGATCTTCCGGCCGTCGAAGAGGGCGATGGTCGTGATCGTGCTGTAGTCGGGGCGAAGTCCCGTGGTTTCGATATCGAAATAGGCCGCGCTATGCCGGAAATCGGGGAACATCCGCCACCTTTCGGGGGGCGGAAGGCGGTCCTGGAAAAAGCGGACGTTCTCGACCTCGAGTGCCGCGGCCGATTGCTTGAGCTCCGCGGGTAGCGTCGACCTCAGGCGGGAAGGGAGTTTCTCCGGGCATCCCCCGAGTACGCAGTCCCACGTATGGTAGCCGCGGGACCAGAGCCGGGATTCGACGCGGGGGCCGATCCCCGGTATGTGACAAAACGTGTTCTTCAGCACGGCGCGGTATCCTACTCGTCTCCCCGCGGGTTGAGCCCGAGGGGGTGTTCGACGATCAAGTGATCGCGAACGAGACGTCCCTCGATGAGATGTTCCTGTATGATTCGCTCGAGCACTTCGGGCGTGCAACCGAAATACCACGCCCCTTCCGGGTAAACGACGGCGATCGGACCGTGCTCGCAGATCCTAAGACAGTTCGCCTTCGTCCGGTAAACGCCTCCCTTCTCGGAGAGCTTGAGCTCCTTGAGACGGCGTTTGAGGTAATTCCACGCCTCGAGCGAGGCGTCCTTTTCAGAACAGTTGGGGACCGTCTGATCGCAGCAGAGAAAGATGTGCCGCCTCGCGGACGACGCGCCAAAGGCGTCCGCTTTTTTCCGGAGGCTCTCGAGCGCCGGTTGGTGTTTGTTATCGTTCATCGATCATCCTGATCCGGCGTTCGTGACGGCCGCCGTCGAAGGGAGTATCGAGCCATATCCGAACGATCTCGAGGGCCGTTTCGTCGGTCATCATCCGCTCTCCGAGCGAGATCATGTTTGCGTCGTTGTGGGTGCGCGCCAGACGCGCGGACTCGGCGTTCCAGCAGAGGGCGCACCGCACGCCGCGAATGCGGTTCGCGACCATCGCCTCGCCGTTCCCCGAACCGCCCAGCACGATTCCCCGCTCGACCTCGCCTCGCGCCACCGCCTCGGCTACCGGTCGTATAAAGAGCGGATAGTCCGCCGGCTCCTCCGAGTGGGTCCCGAAATCCTTCACCTCGTGACCCAGCGTCGAAAGATACTTCTTTATCTTCTCCTTGTAAATGAACCCCGCGTGATCCGAGCCGATCGCAATCTTCACTCTTCCTCCTCTCGGTGGAGCACAAACGGGCTTCGCTGCGCGGTGGGCATGACCACCATCTCGAGGACATTGACGTGCTCCGGCAGATTCACCACGAAGTACACCGCCTCGGCGATGTCGCCGCCGGTGAGCGGCTTGAACCCTTTGTAAACCGCGTTCGCCTTGTTTTCGTCGCCGTGGAACCGAACGACGGAGAACTCCGTCTCCACCGCGCCGGGGTCGATGCTCGACACGCGGATCTTGGTCCCCACGAGGTCCATGCTCATCGCTTGGGTGAGCGCCCGGACGGCGAACTTCGACGCGTTGTAGACGTTTCCCCCGGGGTAGACGATGTGGCCGGCGACGCTCCCGATGTTGACGATGTGACCCTCGTTCCGCTTGACCATGAGCGGCACGATGAAGCGGGAAACGTTCAAGAGACCCGTGACGTTCGTCTCGATCATTTTATCCCAGTCTTCGAAATCGCCTTCGAAGAATTTTCCAAGACCGCTCGCGAGCCCCGCGTTGTTGACTAGAACGTCGGGCGCGGTGATTTCGCTCGCCACCTCGGCGCTGAACGCTTCGACCGCCTTTCGGTCCCTCACGTCGAGGCGGCGGACCCGGACGGTGCCCCCGTGGTCTTTCTCCAGCGTTTTCTTGAGGCGTCCCAAGCGGTCTTCCCGGCGCGCGGTGAGAAAGAGGTTCGCGCCGGCGGCGGCAAAGCGTCTCGCGCAGGCCTCGCCGATCCCCGAGCTCGCGCCTGTGATAAGAACCTGTTTTCCCTTAATCCTGTTCATCGCACTGTTCATTGTGTCGAGTCTCCGGCGATGCGGTATCTCTTTCCAGCGCCGAGCGCAAAAGGTTACGTAAGCGCTTCCCGGCGTTCCCATCCGCTCTTGACCAGATGATGGATGATCTGTTGTCCCCTGTGGCCCCAAATGGGATGGAGCTCCTGGGAAAGCTCATCGGCGAGATCGCTCGCTTCCTCCGCCGGTGTCCGCCCCGACGTTTTCGCACGCGCGAAGATCTCCATCGCGCGCTTGTAGATCCCCCACGGCGTCGATTTGTCGAGGTGGGCGTAGATCGTGGGATCCCCATCGAACATCCCGTACTGCTCGTTCGCCGCGTTCACGATCCCCATTCGGTTCGCGAGAAAGTCAGGGACGTAGAGAACATTGCGCTGGTGGAGCGCCTTGGCGTCCCGTTGCGGATCGGCGAGCTGGTTATTCGCCGCGCCGCAGACGATCGCGGTCCGGATCATCGGGATCGTCGCGGGGTTGAGGACCGCGCCCACGGCGTTCGGTGCGAAGACATCCCCGGGTTCGGAGAAAATCGATGTGTCTTCACGGCCGACAAGCCTCGCCTCGAGCGGGGCGTTTGGGTACTTCTTCTTGACGCGGTCGAGCATCGCTTCGTCGATCTCGGCACCGACGATTCTCTTGACCTTTCTCGACAGGAGGTCCCCCACCATGTAGGACGCCACGTTACCAAGCCCCTGCATGACGACGGTCTTTCCTTCGAGCGTCCCCTTTCCCAGATGATCGAGCGCCGCTTCCATGGCCACGACGACACCGGTGGCGGTTAGAATGCTGGGATTTCCGCTCCCGCCGAGGGATTCCGGGATACACGTCGTGTGCCGCGTCATTGAAAAAAGTACAGCCATGTCGTCCGGTGTCGTCCCCGCATCTTCCGCTGTGATGTAGCATCCGCGAAGACTCGTCATGAAACGCCCGTAGTCCCGGTAAACGGCGCGCCGGACGCTCGGGTCGGTGTGGTTCCTTCCCTTTCGCCTCGCGACAACCCCCTTACCGCCTCCCCACCAGAGACCGGCCAGCGCGTTCTTCTGACCCATGCCTCGGCTCAGACGGAGCCCGTCGCGAACGAAGCCTTCCACGGTGTCGTAGAGCCAGTACCGGACTCCGCCCGCCGCCTGTCCCCTCTTCGTCCAATGAACGTGCGCGGATAGCAAATGGTCGCTCTCGGGGCCGATCTCGAAGAAGGACCCCTCGTGGCGCCGGTAGTCGCGCGTGTCCGCTGCGATTGCTTTCGCCACCGAATCGAAAACGGGGTGGCTCGCCCTAACCTGGTGCGTGCCCGGGTCTGTCACGATGTACCCGCGCCGTAACCCGTTCGACTTCATGGCGTCGATCAACTCGTCCACGGACCGAGACCAGTAGTCCATCTCTCCACCTTTCAATCGATCGATCGAAAATGTGACCCCGCGACACAAATCCCGCGGTCACTTCCCGGCAAGACAGCGGCTCGAGACCGCACACAACACTTTAACCCATAAGCATAACCACTTGCCGTAACTTGCGATACGAAGCTATATACGATCAGCGCCGCCGGACGTCCCCGCTGTTGCCTTTCAAGAAACCCGCGCGCTCTTGAGGATGAACTGTATTACATCCGGAGTGCTTCTTCAATGGGCTTCGATCGTGTACCATGGGGAGGCGTGTTCGAGAAGGAGCTCGGAGGCTCGATGTCGGACCAGTTCGGCAAAATGATCGTTGTCGCGGGGGCCGTTCTCATCGTCGTCGGCCTTGTGATCACATTCTTCGATCGCATCCCTCTCCTCGGCAAGCTCCCCGGCGAGAGCCCTACCGCTTGTACGTTCCCATGAGCTCGCCCTGCGCGAGGATGTGTCCCTGTATCGCCTTCTCTAGGTCTTTCTTCGTTGCGGTTTCCTTGAGGTCGAGCATCGTGTCGAGCGCGTACAACTTGAACAAATACCTGTGCGGTTTCCCCGGCGGCGGGCACGGACCGCCGTAGCCAGGCCGTCTGAAATCGCTCACACCCTGTTTGGCGCCGTTTTCGAGAACGGGTTTCTTTGAGATGTTCTCCGAGAGCTCTCGCGTATCCGGCGGGAGATTGAAGATGACCCAGTGGACCCAGGTCCCCATCGGAGCATCGGGATCGTCGCAGATGAGGGCGAAGCTCTTCGTCCCCTCAGGGGCGTTTGTCCATTTGAGCACCGGCGACACGTCCGGTCCTTCACAGGTGTGTTTCTTTGGAATCGGCTGGCCTTCGTTGAAGGCGGGACTGGAGATTTGAATCGTCATCTTAACCCCCTTCTCTTTCGAATACGCGCCGTCCGCAATGAGCACGAGCGACACGAGCGCTGCGAGCGCGAAAAACAACGCCGTTTTCATGGCAAATCCCCCCTGGCGCAACGCCCCCCAACGCGGGCGCGGCGCAACTCTACAAGCCAAAAGGCGGACGGACGACGCCTTTCTCCGTGATGAACGCGGCGATGAGATCGTGCGGGGTGACATCGAACGCGGGGTTGTATGCGAGCGCGCCTTCCGGCGCGCTCACCACACCGCGAAAGCTCGTCACTTCATCCTCTGCGCGGTGCTCGATCGGAATCGCCGATCCGTCAGGGATCGCGGGATCGATCGTGCTCGTGGGCGCCGCCACGTAGAACGGGACGCCGAACCGTTTCGCCGCAAGCGCGAGAGCGAGCGTGCCGATCTTGTTCGCCGTGTCCCCGTTCGTGGCGATCCGGTCCGCTCCGACGATCGCGCAGGCGATTTTCTTCTCGCCCATGAGGGATGCCGCGGCGCCGTCGCAGAGGACGCTTACGGGGATCCCGCGCTCGACGCACTCCCACGCGTTCAAACGGGCCCCCTGCAGAAGAGGCCGCGTCTCGTCCGCAAAAACGTGTATTTTCTTGCCGCTCTCCACCGCGGCGAACACGACCCCAAGGGCGGTCCCGTACCCGCTCGTCGCAAGTCCGCCCGTATTGCAGTGCGTGACCACATTGTCTCCATCCGCGAGAAGCGCCGCCCCGTGACGCCCGATCGCGCGGCACATTTCGAGGTCCTCGGTGTGGATTGCGCGGGCTTCTCCGTGAAGGGCGCGGAGCATGTCCGCGGCGGACACCCATTCCCGGCGACAGACTTTCGTCATTCGATCGATCGCCCAGCCGAGGTTGACCGCCGTCGGACGCGTCGCGCGTAACGTTTCACCCGCGCGGCCGAGATGATCCCGCACGGCCTCCAGCGTCACGACGGAGGGAAAGCCGTCGAGCGTTGCCGTGTCCTCGTCGAAATAGTACGCATCGAACCGGCGCCACTTTTCCTCCACGGCAAGGAGGAGCCCGTAGGCCCCGGCGATCCCCAACGCGGGGGCCCCGCGGATCCGGAGCGACTTGATCGCCTCGCACAGCGCTTCGACTTTCGTAATTCTGAGAACCTTGTACTCGGCGGGGAGCAGCGTCTGGTCGATGAGTTCGACTGCGCCTTTCTTGAACGCGATCGTCGGCAAGACGTTCATCGCAATGGCCGGACCTTTCTCAACAAGTCGAAGAGGAGAGACACGGGGAGCCCGACAACATTATAGAAACATCCGTCGATCGAACGAACGAGACCCGCACCCAGACCCTGCACGGCGTAGGAGCCGGCCTTGTCTCGGCCTTCTCCCGAGGCGACATAAAGCCGGATTTCCGCGTCGGA
>Ga0315288_10004308_pt1 | contig 18105 bp, 15 predicted proteins | sample YL17G11_20_MG_FD_203454 | JGI IMG/M metagenome (GOLD analysis project Ga0315288, IMG submission 203454) | Sediment microbial communities from Yellowstone Lake, YNP, Wyoming, USA - YL17G11_20 | ecosystem: Environmental > Aquatic > Freshwater > Lake > Sediment | place: USA: Wyoming | collected... | reverse complement strand
GATTTCGGGAATCTAGCAGCATACTGTTGGATACTTGGTTGATTAAGCATCTTAGAACCTCCTTTTAATTTGGCATCATTGCAAATGATCGTTTTTATTCAGATTGTTTGCTTTGCAATGCAGAAATTACCAAATCCTTCATTGTTATCAATCCTTTTGGAGAATTAATAACCCTAGCAATTGAATTGACAAGAATTGCCGATGTAGCTATATCACCATTTACACCACCTTTTATAGTTACTTCCATACTTGGTTCTCCAGTAATATATACAGCATCATAGGACTCCTTTGCACCGATAGACGCTTCAAAATTTAATGTTATCAAAACATTACCGTCATTCCAACCGTAACCCGTCTGCTTTACGCCTGCTACTTGCCCTGGTTTGACACTTATATACTGACTTTCAACTTCAGTTTCATAAATTATTGGCTCCGTTGTCTCTGTGATATCGTCCAACTCCCATCCCAAACCGGCCGCGATCATTGTTATAGATTCGTAAAGACCAACATGCCTTAGGGTTCCTGCCTTAACAAATTCGTTAAACTCTTGCACTGTCTTTCCTGCTCCGATTTTTTTCTGGAAGGGAATCCGACGTAAAGAGGCATCCTGGATCCTGGTAATTCTTATTTCTTTTACTTCTGCACATACTCCAGTCATAAATAGGGGCCATGCATCCATGAGAAAGCCTGGGTTTACACCAGTGCCAAGGATTGTAACCTGGTTATCCTTAGCCATTTTGTCAATTAGGACCGCTAGCTCGGGTTGCTTCATATAGGGATAAGATAACTCTTCAGTACTTGAGACTACGTTAACTCCAGCCTTTATCGCTTTTTGCAATTCAGGATAGACTTTCTTTAAGGATGAGCTTGTTGTGTGTATCACAACATCTGGTCTATTATCACGTAATACAGCATCAGCATCATCGGAAATAACAACTCCTAATTCCTTACCGGTCTTTGCTATATCTCCTAAGTCTCGGCCGACATTGCGAAGATCAATAGCCCCAACTATCTCCATCTCTCCTTTCCGTGTTAAAACCCTGGTAACGGCGCATCCAATGGCACCAATCCCGTATTGGACAACTCTAATCTTTCTGCTCATACATTACCCCCTTTTTGAATTCGATTATGATCCTGTGACTTTTTCCTCAAACAGATGATAAGGAATTAAAAGTTTCAAGAATGCTCTTCTACAGCTATTCCCTTTGAAGCCGCCTCTCGCAACTTCTGAGTTTCCCCAAGATCAACATCAAAGGTTTCTGGGTCGATCACCACCCCGTAATCCCTCTTAGCTGCTTCAACACTAACTATTTCATTGCGTACATCGCTCACTACCTTATCTATATCTCGTTCAAAGGGGTTACCCCATCCTCCAGCCCCATCGAGGATTGCTACTAATAAGTCACCACTATTGGCCGTGAAGACACTCTTTTTCAGCTTTTTCTCCTTGCCGTCAGCAGTGATATAATAAGCACGGGTGGGCGTTCCAGGCTTACCACCTTGAAGTCCCCAAGGAGGGAATTTTTCTCTATCCTGACGCCATTGAACAATAACATCATCAGCTAGAATACGATAATCTCTTATGTAGGCTAATCCACCGCGGTATTTCCCAGGACCCCCTGAATCTGGCACAAAGGTATAATGTTCTATTCTTAGTGGATATTCCCGTTCCAGTACCTCGCAAGGAACATTTGAATAATTCAATATATAAGAGGTCTGTGCACTAATCCCATCAGCCCAAGGTCGTCCTCCCCACGAACCCATGAGAAAATCAGTAAAAATAAAGGGTTCCCTATTTTTATCGTCTCCACCGATACAGATTCCAAAATCCACCCATGTACAACAGGCAGGGATTCTATCAGGTGCTACCTTTGCTAATGCACCTGAAACAACGTCCCATACTCGACCCATTGTTACTCCTCTTCCTGCCACTCCTTCTGGAAAGCCAGCGTTTACTATAGTATGCTCAGGAGCAATAATTTTTGTAGGACGCAAAACCCCACTATTAATAGGAACCCAAGGTTCAAGTATTGCTCTTACACCACAATGTATAACCTTTACTGTTGAGGTAAATGGATGATTTATGGACCCTTTTACTGCAGGAGAACTTCCTGTGAAGTCGAAAGTCATAGAATCTCCTTCAATAATCAACTTGAGGTAGATTCTAACAGGATCATCTGAAAAACCATCGTCATCCAAGAAGTCTTCAAACTCGTAAACCCCATCCGGTAAGGCCTTGATTGCTGCTCGAGTCATCTCCTCACTATAATCCATAAGGCTATTTATATATTGTTCCAGAATTGGCCAAGTATACTTCTTAATTAATTCACGGAATCTTCTTTCCGCAACTGCAGTAGAAGCTACCATTGCCGATATATCTCCAAGCACCTTATGAGAAACACGTACATTCTTTTCAATAATCTGGTGAAGAACATAGTTTGGAACGCCTTGTTCATAGAACTTGAGCGGTGGTATTCTCAAGCCTTCTTGATATATGTTGATATTATCACATGCATTGCTTCCAGCTACTCTACCACCCATATCTAATTGATGAGCTATAGAAAATATAAAAGCTACCAATTGGCCATTCTGAAATAAAGGCCTACCTATATTTACATCAGGTATGTGCGATCCTCCCTCGTAAGGGTCATTCCCTATAAAGACGTCACCAGGTTTTATATCACCCCCCCATCTCTTTTTAAGGGCTTCAACAAAATATTTAGAACAAACTCCAACTGGACTTGTCAAACCCTGAGCAATTAAATTACCTTCTGCATCGGTAATATCGGTACAGAAATCGAATAAATCCCTAAGTAATGGGGAATAGGCTGTCCTCTGCATGGTCAGTGCCATTTCATCAACTATAGAAGATAAAGTGTTATTTATCAGTTCCCTAGTAACAATATCAATCTCTACTGTCATTATTAATCCTCCTTTTCAACATCTATATTAATCATTCCCCATTCTCCCAATGAAAACGCACAGAATGGAGGAACAACAACAGTCGCATCATATAACTCTATGATTGCTGGACCTTTTCTGAAATTAACAGGTAAACTTTCCAAACTGAAAATGGGTGTATCCATCCAGCCATAATCCTTCCCAAAATAGGCCTGTCTTGATCCTTTTGTTATTTTCATGCTTTTTATACCTACTGCGGGCTTAATGGTTTCAATAACAGGAGATAACATGGATTTTATTTTAGCTACTATTCCTATGTTAACTATCTCTATTGGCTCACCTTCCCTCTTATGGGCATAGCTCTTGAGGTGCTCTTCATTAAACATTTTATGCAATAGAGGAACATGTTCTGTACTAAAGGGATTCCAAGGAACAAGTGTAGTCAGCTCTGATGATTGCCCATAATATCTGGCCTCAACAAACCTCTCAACGTTAACCTCTATATCCTCGTAACCTGCAGCTTCTACTTGGGCCATAACCTCTTTCTCTAGGCTTTCCCAAGCTTTATTTGCGGCATCTGGTATTCCTGTTTCACTCAAAATACGAAAGAAAGATCGAGTCGACCGATGCTCTATGGTTGCAAATAGAAGGCCAAGACTGCTAAAAACCCCTGGGCTAGGAGGCACAGATATCCTTTTGATCCCTAGCTCACGAGCTAATAAAGCACCATAGATAGGCCCTGCGCCACCATACATAAATAGAACGCACTCACGAGGATCCCTACCTCTTGCTGTAGAGACCGCCCTCAATGCTCTCACCATATTAGAAGTCGCAATCATATTACAACCATATGCTGCTTCCTCTATTTTAGCTATATTAAGAGGTTTAGCAACTCTATCTTTGATTACCTGACGGGCCTTATCCAAATTTATCTTAACGGTACCCCCAGCTATATATTTAGGATTAATATATCCAAGCACCAAATTAGCATCAGTAAGAGTAGGGTCTTCTCCACCTTGGTCGTAACAAGCTGGACCAGGCACAGCACCTGCGCTCATAGGCCCGATATGGAGAGCACCACCTATATCTATCCATATTTTGCTCCCCCCCCCAGCACCAATTTCAGCAATATCAATGGAAGCAACTCTAATAACATAGCCTCCACCAGAAGATAACCTGCTAGACATCGAAATCCCTGCTCCTACTTCATACGCAGGAGCCCTAACAATTTCATAATTCTCAATGAGAGAAGCCTTTGCAGTGGTTCCTCCCATATCAAGAGTTAGCATATTGGGAATATTAAACCTTTTTGACACTTGATAAGCACCAACTACACCCGCGGCTGGCCCACACTCAATTATCTTAAAAGGCGTCCTCATGCTCTCTTCGGTGCTTATCATCCCCCCGCTCGATCGCATTATAAGTAGAGGTGATTTTATCCCAATTTCTTTAAATTCTTTAATCAATTTAGACACGTACTTTATCACTATTGGCTGAACATAGGCATTAACGACTACCTCGCTTGTCCTTTCATACTCTTTAATTTCCGGTACAAGCTCTGAAGAACGATTGACAAGAATTTTTGGATACATTTCTTTCACCAGTTCTTCTATTTTTTGCTCATGGATGGGGTTCACATAAGAATTAATGAGACAAATTGCTATTGATTCAACACCCTTAGACGCTAACCGTTCGATGACAGTTCTCGCATCACCAACGTCAAGTGGGCGAAGAATTTTACCTTCAAAATCGATCCGCTCATCAACCTCAAGGCGTCGTTCCCGCGGAACCAATGGCTCTGGCTTATCCCATTTGTAATTAAACATCTCAGGCATTCTACCACGACGTATCTCAAGGATGTCACGGAACCCTTTTGTTGTTATAAGCCCTGTAATAGCTCCTTTGTGTTCTAGGATAGCGTTGGTGGCAACAGTACAAGCATGGAATACCACGGAAATATTGGCAGCACTCAATCCGTGTTCATAAAATATTTCCTTGAGTCCAATAATGATCCCTTTAGAGTAATCATCAGGCGTTGAAGACACCTTCCTCGTGTACAATTTCCCTTCCGGGCTTAAAAAAACAATGTCGGTAAAGGTCCCACCAATATCAACCCCCACCACAAAGGCTGTATTTGTTACTTTCATATCGACCCCTTCCAAAAATTATTTTCTTAAAATCCCTCGCAACTTCTATGTTGAAAAGCAAGTCCCCATTCCGCATAGAAGAAGAAGTGTGAATAGATGATATTCTTAAGAACTGGACCAAACCTTTAAAACCGGACTTCTATTAGCAGACATATCCTCTCGGGATAGCTGCAACACCTTGTCATGTTTTAAAGTATGGGCACGGAGTCTGAGGGATGGCAGACATCATCCTTCGATGAGCAGCAGTTAAGGGAAACTTATTGCCCACGAGAAGGAGGTGCCTGTTCGAGAGTGATCCACGGGGGCATAGAGAGCGGAGAGATTTTTGCCCGGTGTCCTCCGGGCTACAGCGGGACAGCCCGAAGGGCAAAATTTCGGAACTCTCGTAAGCACCTTGTGGATCATTCTCGCAACCGTTTATCGGCATCTCCTTTCAATCATAAGGTCTAAGAGATTACATAGTTACCACCTTTACAATTGTTTACTTATGATAGGGACGTTTGGTTATCTCACAGATCATTAAATCCTGAAGATCCTGTGAATAATGCCATCCCAGAAAACCTCTGTGCTACGGACTTGGTTTAGAGAATCCCAATAGTTTTATCATTTCTCCCATTTGCGGATATATATCATGAATTAATTTAGTAAATTCCCGGCTGTCCCTAAATCTAACCTCGTCACCCCATCGCTCCAAATTTCCCTTATATTCAGGACTTTCCCCAGCATGTTTGACTGCATTCTCTAATTTCTTCACTACCTCTGGGGGTAACCCTTTGGGACCCCAAATGCCCAGAATATCGCCTGCCCTTAGGTCGTAGGGGAAGCCTATCTCCTTCACAGTGGGAATTTGGGGAAATTCGACCGTGCGGTTTTCCATGAATACAGCTAAAATGTTAAGCCTCCCAGATTGGACATGCGACACGAAGGGCGCGAAGCCTGCTATAGAAGCCATCGAGACATGCCCACCCAGAAGGGCAGTCAGGGCATCTTGATCTCCCTTGAATGGGACTTGGACTAACTTTAAATTCTTTACCTTAGCAAACATTTCTAGGTACGAATGCGGGTAGCTGCCGATTCCTGCGTGGGCAAATTTAATCTCGCCCGGTTTTGTTTTAGCATAATCGATAAACTCTCCAATGGTTTTATAGGGAGCATCACCTCTCACTATAATCGCGCAGCCCAATTTGACTGCTGCTGCGCCGGCGACATACGTGAAGTCAGTCAACACGTCGTATTCTAACTTCTGCATGTGGGGTGCACTGATAATGGGTGAAGCAGTGGCGTAACCGATGGTGTAGCCGTCGGGTTTAGCCCGGGCTACAATCGTCGCAGCTAAAGTTCCTGCAGCTCCTGTTTTATTGAGTACCACAACGGGTTGCCCAAGCACCTCTCCCATTTTGGGAGCCAAGGCTCTAGCCCGCAAATCAGTGGTACCTCCCGCAGTAAATGGTACGAGTAGCTCAATTGGTCTTGTGGGGTACTCGCCGGCTGCTTGGGCATTGGGGGTGAATTGAAAAAGAAATGCCACGACCAACAAAATAATCAACCTTGGTAAAACATTATGCATAGTATACATTTCCCTTCCTCCCTTTCTTGGTTAATGCGTTTTTTGTTAAATGCATTAGCCAGGTTAAAAATTCAAAATACAATATATTCGGTTAGCTATCTCATCAAGCCTATGCCGATCAACCCAATCCTTCATTGCTGAATGATGCCCCACCCGGAATCTTTCTTCCCCCCAATGCAAAAAAATCATCCTCCACTATTTCTTACTGGTGTCCGACAAAAATATTGGTTATATCTTACTCCATGGAAGGGATTATCATCATCCGGAAACGTCCAATTACTCCCGATGACCTTACCTTCATGCATATTCCGGGGCATTCCGGACACTTCTAATTTTTGATCAAAGCGGCGCTGGATAATCAATCTTAAAATCATTCCCTTACTGAAAAAGTTTGAGGAGGCGCTCATGGCTAAAAGGAGATTATCTGTGCGCAAAATCAAAGAGGTCATTTGACTCTATTATGAGAAAACTTTCTTGACCCGGCAAATTAAAAAGAGCTCAGGTGTCGGTCGAAGCACGGTTCACGATTACCTCTATCGAGCCAGCGAAAAAATCTTCGTAGACTATCCGGGGCAGAGCATAGAGGTGCATAGGTCCCAAGACTGGGGAAATCCGCAAAGCCCAAATATTTATGGCTACCCTGGGAGGCAACAATTACAGTTTGTCGAAGCCACATCATTTTAGAAACTTCCCTCCCGGATAAATCCCAAGTTCGGTTCATGCCTTCGAATTCTTTCAGGGAGTCGCCGAGATCCTGGCCCCCTATCGTGGCCTATTCATCATGGACACATAAGCTGGGTCAGCTTGCTCATAGAATCCAGTTCTTCAAGCTCCTCAATGACCCCTATGATCTTATCCACCTTGGATTTCGGAAGGAAACTTGAGGCCAGTGACCGGAACTTCTCGATAAGCTCCTCTTTGTTGAAGGGGTTCTGAGGAAAACCCTTATGTAGATTTACTCTTTGGTAATACTCTTTCCCATCCTTGGTTTTAATGGTAACCTTGGCACTCTGGGATAGGTCGCCGGTTCCCGAATATCCGAGTTTAGCGAACTCTGAATCCACAGACGCCTTTACCCTCCTTGCCAACGCAACGATCCTTTGGTCCCGTAGCCTTTCTTCTGTCAACTGGCCTATGCTAACTTGCCCTTCGATCGCCGCAACAGCAAGAGCAAAAGGCAAACTGAACTGAGCTTCCATGAATGTCTTGGGCTCCTGCACTCTGCCACAAAGTTCTACTGTGATGGGGAACGTTCGTGCATCGATCAAGTCGATTTCCTCAGGTCGAATATTATGTTCCTTTGTTAAGTCGATGACGGCATCGATTGCGGCATGCGTAGCACCACAAGTCACATAGCGCACAAACCTTTGATCACTTATTAGGTATTTTCGTCCGAGGCTATCGGTGAGCTTCGATAAATCATAGCTATTGGCCATGGCTTGACAAAATCCACCCTTTCCTTCAAAGATTGCCTCCGCTCCCGCAAAGCCCTTCTGGGCCAACATAGCGGCCAATATACCGTTATAAGCTGCTTTTCCAGCATGTAGAGGTCTTGAAAGTGTATCTATCGAAATCGTCAACCCAGCAGCTTGTGTTCCAGCGATTCCCAAGGCATTAACCATCTGCTCTTCGTTCAGATTAAGAAGTTTGCCGGCAGCTGTAACCGCTCCAAAGGTCCCACATGTCCCTGGGGTGTGAAAGCCTCGTTCCCCCGTATGGGAAGGGTTCACAGTCATGGCTACTCGCACTTCTATATCAAACCCCAGGAGGACCCCAGTGATAAACTCTTTGCCCCCCAGCCCTTCCTTTTCCGCAACAGCTAAAGCCGCCGGGATTAACGGTGGTTGGGGATGGACCAGCGAGCCATGGGGTGAAGACTGGTCGAGTTTCACAACATAAGATATTGTGCCATTGATGAGGCCAGCGTTTAAACAGGAAGTTTTCGCTTTATCACCGAGGATCGTACACTCACCACTCCCCGCCCCCTCCACTACCTCCCTAAGCATCTGGACTAGTTTGTACCTAGTCCCTGGGAGTGCTGCTCCGATCCAATCCAGAATGCACAGCTTTGTCTGGTCGATGATCTCTTTGGGCAAATCTGGAAATTTTGTTTGTACAATATATTGAGCTAACTCCCTCGAAATCGTCATAATTTAGTCTCTTTTTCTTCCGTCTGATTACGGTCTTTTCTTATCGACCAAACTGACTGTGCCTTCGAACACCTTCTTCACTACCTTCTTCACATTGTGCACCAGGCACATCAGCAAAAACACCCCCGAGAGAAGCATCCTTTCTACATTTTATACCTTACATGCCCCGCCACGTTTCAAGCTACCTCCCTACCAGACTTTTTTGACAACCTGTTATAAGACCCTAAAATATAAGAAAAAAGAATTTAGGGGGAGGGTTCTTTAAGAAAAGTACTTTCCAGAAGCGACCCGAATCCCCTGATTTTCTCCTTTATACCCATCATTTTCAGGGCAATGACCATGGAAGCCTGGTTACTGGTGACCACTGGTTTCCCAGCGTTTTCCTTCAATGCTTCAATGATCTCTAAAGTCGGAAAATTTGTGCAGCTAATAAAAATGCCATCGACCTCCGGCGTGTCAACATACTTAGCTAATTTGTACGCTACATAGGGATGAAGCAAGCCCGTACCTCATACTGGTTTACAAGCCAAGGGAAAATCTGTTATTGGTTTGGAGTATCCCAGGCCTCTGATCTGAGTGACATAAATCTCATGAGCCTAGATAAATTCCTTTTCTTTTTGGTTCACCTCATCTACGTAGCGAGTAGCTACTGCAAACTTCGTGACTTTCAATAATTTCAGGGCCTCTATTACTGCTGGAGAAGTTGTGATGGTTGCAACATCCGTGAGGTTGATAATTTTTTCTATAAGCTTCTCTGATCATAACCGAAGCCTTTGATAAGGTTCCCGAAGTGCAACCCACGACGATGACATCTGGATTAACCGCCATGATTATTGAAGCCGCCTTGTATATTTCCTCTTACATCTCCATTAGAGTAGAGGGTGTAAGCTTCTTTAGCAACCATGCGCGCTGCATGGATCGATACCCCCCTCTGGCGCAATTTCATTCAATTCCGGGTCCATCGTCGTATTGCGTGAAGGAACGAGCAAACAGATTCTTCATTTCCAGCCGTACGTAATTACCTCTTTTACTATTTGCTTATCCTATGATAGTGACGTTTGGTTATCTCAGAAATCACTAAATCCTGAATAATGCCATTTAGAAAACCCCCCTTCTACGGATTTGGTTTAGAGAGCCCAATTAGTCTTATCATTTCTGCTGTTTGCGGATAAATTTCATGAATTAATTTAGTAAATTCCTCACTGTCCCTGAATCGAATCTCACTACCCAGTTGCTCCATAAGTTGCGCATATTCAGGAGTTTTCACAGCCTGTTTGACTGCATTCTCTAATTTCTTCAATATCTCTGGGGGCAACCCTTTGGGACCCATATGGCCCATGACGTCGCCCGCCCTTGTATCGTAGGGGAAGCCTATCTCCGTCATAGTGGGAATTTGGGGAAAAGCGGCCATGCGGTTTTCCATGAATACAACCAAAACGCTAAGCTTTCCAGCTCTGACATAATGCGCGAAGGCTGCTAAAGAAGCCATGGAGATATGCCCGCCCAGAAGGGCAGTCGAGGACTCCTGATCCCCTTTGAATGGGACGTGGACTAGCTTTAAATTCTTCACCTTACCAAACATTTCTCCGTAAAGGTGTGAGGCGCTGTTCATTCCTGCGCTGCCATATTTAATCATGCCCGGGTTTTTTTTAGCGTAATCGATAAACTCTCCAATGGTTTTCCAGGGAGCATCACTTCTCACCAAAAACGCAAAAGGTTGGACTCCTGAGCCGGCGATATACGTGAAGTCAGTCAACGGGTTGTATCCTATCTTCTCAAGCTGGAGCGGGGCGAAAAGATTCGTAGCAGTTATATAACCGATGGTATAACCGTCTGGCTTAGCCTTGGCTACCAAGGTTGCAGCTAAAGTTCCTGAAGCTCCTGGCTTATTGATTACCACAACGGGTTGCCCAAGAATCTCTCCCATTTTTGGAGCCAAGGCTCTAACCCGCAAATCAGCGGATCCCCCCGAAGCATATGGAAAGATCAGCTCAATTGGTCTTGTGGGGTACTCGCCGGCTGCTTGGGCATTGGGGGTGAATTGAAAAAGAAATGCCACGACCAACAAAATAATCAATCTTGCTAAAACATTATACATAGTATACATTCCCCTCCCTCCTTTCTTATTTAATGCATTAGACAGTTCAAAAATTCAAAACACAACATATAGGGTCTAATGGCTAAAAGGAGATTATCTGTGCGCAAAATCAAACAGGTCATTCAGTAACGCATTATAATGGAGACATCCCGAAAGGGGGTGTCTCCATACGATCTCAAGCATCTCCGAAATTGTTGGAAAAGCGTAGTCGTAGTGCGGCGGCACCGGGCCGGTACCCCGACTGACTTCGAAACAGAAAAAGCGACTCCTTCGTTTCCTGATCCAAGAGGCCATGCCTCACGAATACCGGACAGAGTTATGGACCACCCAGCGAATTGCCGATCTGATCGAACGCCGGTTGGTAGTAAGATACCATCACAATCACGTGGGCAAGCTTCTACACAAGATAGGCTGGAGCCACCAGCAAGTTAGAACGTCGGGCCGTGGAGCACAATGAGGCGGCAATTACCAAATGCAAACGTGCCGTCTGGCCCCGGGCCCCGTGCAAAAAAATGCCGCAAGGCTGGCAGCCCATCTCGGATTTATTGACGAATGTTTAAACCCCTCTCTTGCGCAAGTATATTCACGATTACCACTCCAATCCCTCCAGCAACTGCTCCCGTACGACCTAGAATTGCGCATCTTATTAAATCAGAGGAGGCTTTACCTTGCTAATATTCGGAGGAACTCTGTGCCAGACAATTTCAACCTCGTGGTGATGACGGATTGTTCTTTTCAAAATTGGATCCTCGAGTTCCATATCATAGGCGGGCGAAAACATAAATGGGTATTCCATTTTCTCTCGAAGGTCCCCGAGCCACGGGATTGTACCTAAGAAAATTACCGAATTCCTCCGATCTTTAATTCTAGCTTGTTCTTCAACGCGTTTCAGGAAATCCTCGGGACCGTAATTCTGTCCACATTCACCTTCCATACCCAGTACCCGCTCAGCTTTTGTTGGATACATGTATGCTCCTGGAGCACCGGCCGGATATGCATAATACCGTAGGATCAATCTATCCCAGTGGTCTCTTACATCTTCGTAGAGCCAGACATCCTTGCTCATAACCATGGGGCACCAAAGCTTGCACTTCATTTTGTACCCACATTCCAGATGTCGGTCGTCATGGTCACTGCCCACTGTTACATAGATATTATCTAGTTCATCAATTAGAAGAACAGGCTCCACTTCACCGCAAGTTGCGTTGTCGTACTGAAGAAGCTTGTGACTCGTTGTGGCCATCACAGTGGGGGCCCAAAAAACTATTGGTGGATCAAAAGCATACGGATCTTCAGGGATCCCGAATTTAGCTAAGTCTTCTAAATGCTCTTTAACATGCCCGGCCTTTCTCCCCGACCTTCCACCATGAAAGAGCTGCTTTACCTCTAATACTAAAGGTTTTTCGCCATATTTCTTAGTATGAACAGTAAAATTTAGAACTGGATCAACACCTCCATAAAAATCTATTTCCTTAAGCATCTGTATCCTCCTTTTTTTAACTATGTGTGGGTTTCACTGAATTCGTAACCCATTGATTTTAATATGTTATTTTCCAACCTATTTAATGTTTAACTTACGCGATTTCTCATTTCCAAAGGTCTCCCGTTTGCAATTCTTAGTGATTAGACCAGATCCCTCTCTTCCACTTTAGAAATGGGAGGGAATCTATGCCAGACAACCTCAACTTCATAGTGATGACGAAGAACTCTCTTCAAAATTGGATCTTCCAATTCCAAATCCCATGCCGGAGACCACATAAACTCCCCATTAAGCGAAGGGATTGTGCCTAAAAACAAGACTGAATTCCTCAAATCTTTGATGCCTGTTTGTTCTCTGATGATCTTCATCATACGCTCGGCATCGTAATTCTGCCCGCATTCACCTTGCATATAGAGTACCTGCTTACCTTTTGGATATATATATTTTTCCGGACCGCCAGTTGGATATCCATATGCTCGCAGAATCAGTTTATCCCAATGGTCTTTTACATCTTCATAGAGCCAGGCATCCCTGCTCATAATTTGGGGAGCATAAAGCAGGGATTTCCATCTCTCGACTCGTTCAAGAAATCGGTCGTGATGATCGCTACCCACGGTTACATAAGTACCACCTAAGTTATCAATCAGAAGGACAGGTTCAACTTCAGCAGTAGTTGCATTATCATACTGAAGAATTTTGTTACTCACTGTGGCAGCCCAAGTGGGACCCACCACGGCCACTGGCCCTGGTAAAGGATCTTCAACTGGGGGGATCTTATAGTTTGTCAAACCCTTCTCATGGTTGACGCGTTTTTCAGGGTCTTTCATTGACCATACACCATGAATAAGATTTTTAACCTCCAGCACTAAGCGTCTCTCCCCAAGCTCCTTAGCATGCACATTCAAGTGTAACACTGGGTTTGTAGCATCCAAGAAATCTATTTTCTCCATATCCACTTTTACCTCCTTGTCGTTGATATTTTGTTCCCTACCCGATAATAATGGCCCTGATACGAAATCATCTCCGTCTTTAATATTACTACGTTAAATTGATTTAAGAACAATCATAAGGCCCGTATTTAGGGCTTGCTATTGGCTTTTGAGGTGCCACTCAATTTCGCTTTGAAACAGAAGTCCCTCAAAATATTGGTTTTTCATTTTTAACCTAACGTAGTAGTATTAATACCTTTCTTGGCTCCTCATGCATCAAAAAATCTATCTGATCAGAAGTTAGCTTCGTAAGGGAAGAAGTATAGAAGACTGCCGGACACTGCCGATAAGTCCCCCCTACGACTATGATTGAAATTGTAGGTCGGAAGTCATCTCTTAAAGCCAGGTTGGTCTCCTCAATTGAAGTTAAATCCATATGTTCCAAACCAAAGTCTCTCTGGATGAAGCGAAAAAGAGCTTCAATCTTCCCCTCATGGTTGGCCTGCCCCATGAGGATGCAAAGCCTTAAATTGACGGCCTATATCTGAAAGGATTCACTCTGGTAACCCAACCAATTAGAATAAAACCTTCATACATCACCATAAAGGCATTGATCCCAAACTTCCGATAAAAGAAGCTCCCCGAAGGAATAAACCGACTGTGATCGTCAATCGCAGCAATCAACGGGAGGTCCCCTACCAAAGGGAAAGTCACCTCCTCCCATAATATCAATCTGCTCAAGCTCGTTGGGATGACGAGCCTTGAAACGCCGAATCGGCTTCACTGGAGAAAGGCTAATTCGATTCGTAGGTTCGAATGATGCTTGATTAAAACCCTCCATACCGTATCCTATCGAATCGAACCCCAGTCCCCGCCGATCCCGAATGAAGCTAGTGTATTGATTCATAAATAACTTGATATATATGGAGATATTTCATATAATGTTAAGCATGAGCAAAACAACAACTCCCATTGTATTGGTTCCAGAGGAACAAGCCACGTTGGATGCGTGGGCGCGTGCTCGAAATCTTTCGTATCGAAAAGTCATTCGAGCCAGGATTATCACCATGGCGGCCGATGGGGTCTTGAATCAAGACATTGGGAATTTCTTGAGTGTATCGAGGCCAATCATTCAGCTTTGGCGAGAGCGATTTTTGGCCCTGCGTTTGGTAGGATTGGGAAAAGATGCTCCTCGTCCGGGTCGTAAGCCGAAGGTGTCGGCGAGAAAGATTCAGGCAATGGTGGAGGCCACTTTGCACAGCCCGGTTCCTAACGCGACCCATTGGAACACACGGAGCATGGCCAAAGCACGAGGTCTCAGTAAGGCCACGGTCTATCGCATTTGGAAGCAACATCATCTTAAACCCCATTTGGTCAAAACCTTTAAACTCAGCCGAGACAAGCATTCTGTTGAGAAGGTGCACGATGTGTAGTGGATCTTTATTTGCACCCTCCGGATAAGACCTTGGTTTTGTATGTGGATGAGAAGAGCCAAATCCAAGCCCTGGACTGAACAGTGTATCCGTCGAGGTGACCGGCTCAATCAGCTTCCCCTTCTTCTTTATCTTTATTGCTATCTATCAAATAATAATCCAAAATATTTGTCAAATGAAACTTTTAAATATATAATATGAAACAAATGCAAGTACACTAAATGGAGACGGCGAAGAGGTGTTTAATTCGTGAAAAAAGTTTCAGTATGTTCCTTTTCCTATGTCCATTCCGATTACAGTTTTTAGAGCCATTCAACGCCATTTGCCGTTCTTCCTTCATATTTTCATAAGGAATTGTTTAGTTTTTGAACGAACGAGTTCTCATAATGTTGGAACAAGTGACATCAGCGGTCACCACAATGGAGATTAATCAGTTACTAAGCTTTTTCCAAATTGTACAGACCGGGAGCTTCTCTAAAGCTTCAGAGAGAGTGTTCAAATCACAGTCTGCAGTCAGTCACCAAATAACAAATTTGGAAAAAGAACTGAAGGTAAAATTGCTTGAACGGCTGGGTAGATCCGTGAGGTTGACACAGGAAGGGAAAACCCTTTTTAATCTTGCTAATAATTTTTTTTACGAATTAGACAATTTGAAAGGAATCTTTGAGGACATACAACATTCCAAGATTGGTAATTTAAGCATTGTTACAAATAACGCAGTCATCATGTACATGTTACCAAAAATTATCAAAACATTTAAAGACGAATTTCCTGGAGTTAAGTTAAAGTTAATCAACAATACTATTATGTCCGAAATTATTTCCGAGGTATTGGACGGTGAGGCTGACTTTGCAATTGGACCTAAATCGACTCAAGGAATTCCCACAAAGATAAATTTTCTATTCTGGAAATCCTTCGATAGAATTCTAATTATGCTCAAAAATAATCCCCTAAACAAGAAAAAGGCTATCGAACTGAATGACATTGCAGCATATCCTCTTATCCTATACAGAGAGGGATCAGTAATACGAAAGGATATTGAGGAAGCTTTTGTTCGAAACAACCTTCCCTGTCATTTAGTAATGGAGACAGACGTGGCAGAAAGTATCAAGAAATATGTGGAAATAGGAATTGGCGTGTCAATTCTTTCATCACTCACAATTACGAAAAAAGACAAGGTTAAATTTGTCCTTCGAAATGTAAACCATCTTTTCGGTTCAACGGATTACGGCATATACTACCGCCCCGATAAATATATAACAGCCGCTATGAAACAATTCATCAAAATTTTCTCTCCCGAGTTATATCACAGCTTGAGCCCCCCTGACCCTAAAGGGTAACATCAAGATCACCAATAAATCGAAAGATATGCTGGATATCCAGGCGGTCACCTTCGAGTACCTGGATGAAGCTGGGAAGCCAATCCCTTTTAAACCTGAAGAGAAAATTGATAAGGTTTATCCGTTTTGGAAGGCTCTTCCGCTTGAAGGTATTACCGAAGGGACTTTGGACATCACGATCCCAAAGATGGCTATCAAGGGGAAGGCCCCGGGAAAGATAGAAATCAACCTGGTCTATGTCCCGTCTCCTCTTAAACGAGAGACATTGACATTGTCTGAAAAGGTTGAATAGTCTCTGATATTGATATTAATCTCCGGACTAAGCAGAGAAGCGTTATCTCGATCGCTACAGGGGAATGGATAGTCCCTGTTCCCCTATAGTGCCAGTGTCTACATGTGGTAAATTAAATATCGCTGGTTCGAAAAGATTTAAAAATTCCTAGGGAGGAAAACTAAGGGATGTGCAGAAAACGGCTTGCTCCTAAACCTTGTATGAACTATGAATGTCCCCACAACCTGTTCTGGAAAGGGTTAAGGCTTAACCCCGAAAAATTCAAAATTACGAATAGGTCCCTTGAAATAGGAAACTGTTGCTGTTTGATCAATGAGCCGTGGACTGCGGAGGAGATTGGAGAGTATAAGTCAATAAAAAAATCACAGCAGGAGAACGAAAGATTAAAAAGAGAAATTGAAGAGTTGAACAAAACTATAAAGAAATCGAAACAGGTGGACATAGAGATAGACGAAAAAAAGAAGGAGATTTCAAAATGACCACCCTGTCTTCAAAAAAGATATTAGTGGTGGATGATGATGGTAACTTTTTGAAGTTAATCAGGATGAGGCTTGAGTTGGCAGGCTATGAAGTGGTCACAGCCCTGAACGAAGACAAAGCAATAGCCAAAGCCAGGGAAGAGACCTTCGCCCTTTCTATCGTTGACCTCAAGCTCGTCCATAGAGATGAAATCTCTTTGATGGAGGAGATGCATTCGATCAATCCCTATATGCCCATCATCATTCTTACTGCCCACGGAAGTATTGAAAGTGCTGTGGAGGCCATGAAGAAGGGGGCTTTTAACTTCCTTAAAAAACCCTTTGATCCTGAGGAGCTGCTATTGCAAATAGAAAAGGCAATGGAGAATCAGAGGCTTGTCTCTGAGGTGAGAAGGCTTGAGGGGCTTCTAAAAGGGAGATATGATTTTCAGAACGTTGTTGCAAGAAGTGAAAAGATGCAGAGGGTCTTAGATCTGGTATCCCGCATCGCCGGAACCGACTCCACCATTTACATCTCTGAAGAGATATGTCATATTTTGTTCAAACGACTTCAATTAAAAAAGGCAAGGAAGATGACCCTTCACATAAGCGTCCTTGAGGATGTTCGTAGGGAGCTTGAAACATCGCAGGATATAACAGTTCGGCCGGTATTGACAAAACTTCGACACATAAAGAAGAAGCAGCTATCCGCCTTAAACCTTTTGTGTGCTTGTAATGGTCGCGCAACTTTTGAAGATATCTGGAAAGTGGAATATATTATCAATAGAGAGAGCGTCTGGACGAAAGAAGAGCTTAGTAGAGAATTAGAAGATTTCACCAAGAAGGAAATAATTACCGTTGGTGGGGGCTTACTTAAATTCAACGGAGACGATTTCGACAAAGTATATGCGAAATATTTTGCCCGAGAGATAGGCATAACCTTGAGCTTTCCAGATTTTCCTTTGGAAGTATTCCTCGACGTCAGAATGCGGGCACATATTCAGAAGATAGAGGGTATAGAAGCAATTGGTAGAGTATTTCTGAATTTCGACACTGATTTGAGCACCGTGTTTGAAGAGATGACAAATACAATTAAGGATGAGGGTGATGTCCCAGACAGCCATGTAAGGATCTTCGAAGATTTATTTCCCGTAATGTTACACTTTCGAGATATGGAAAGCATCCCATTCATTTTCTTACGAGTTACTTCCTCGCTACTGAATGCACAAATGTGTTATTACGCCGCCCTCCCAATTTCCACCAAACAAATAGGAGAATGCTTAAGGAAAATCGAGGAACTGAAAAAGAAT
>Ga0315288_10004307_pt1 | contig 18107 bp, 12 predicted proteins | sample YL17G11_20_MG_FD_203454 | JGI IMG/M metagenome (GOLD analysis project Ga0315288, IMG submission 203454) | Sediment microbial communities from Yellowstone Lake, YNP, Wyoming, USA - YL17G11_20 | ecosystem: Environmental > Aquatic > Freshwater > Lake > Sediment | place: USA: Wyoming | collected... | reverse complement strand
GGACGTCGGTGCACTGCGCCGAAAGGATGGTGGCCACCAGGAGCTGCCAGGCGTTCTCGTGGCCCAGCGCGCACCTCGCGCCCGGATACATCTGGTCGAGCCCTTTCAGGATGGCCCTGACGCGGGCTGGGTCCGAGCCTCGGGCCGGTTTCCTCGTTGCGCGCCGCGCTTTCGCCATGGCGGAATCATAGCAGAAGAGGCTGTGGGCTGTGGGCCGTAGGCTGTGGGCCGGCGCACTCAGCACTCACTACTCAACACTTGGCACTCAGCCACGACAGCAAAGCGCGGAAGGCGCGGCCGCGATGGCTGAATTGCAGCTTCTCTTCGCGCGCCAGTTCGGCGAAGGTGCGGCCCAGTGGCGGGAAGAGGAACAGGGGGTCGTACCCAAAGCCGTTCGAACCGCGGGGCGCATCGAGGATTACGCCCTCGGCGGCGCCGCGAAACACCGCCAGCACGCTTCCGGCTTCGGCCAGGGCGATGAAGCAGACGAAGCGGGCCTGGCGCCGATCCGGCTCGAGGTCACGAAGCGCCGCCAGAAGCTTGTCATTGTTGCGGGCGTCTGTAGCGCCGGGCCCCGAGTAGCGCGCCGAATGCACGCCGGGAGCGCCGCCCAGAGTCTGCACCTCCAGGCCGGAATCGTCGGCGAAAATCAGCCCGCCCGCCAGGCCGCTGTAGTGTGCCGCCTTTATCCGGGCGTTTTCCTCGAACGTGAGCCCGTCTTCAACGCAGGCGGGCAGCGAGGCCATTCCGGGAACCGCTTCGACCAGCAGCGGAGCGGAAGCCTGGCGGGCGGCGGCTTGGAACTCCGCCAGTTTCCCGGCGTTCGACGTGGCAGCATAAAGCGCGAGCATCCGATGTTAGAGCTGAAATACACCACGGATCCCGCAAGGCGGGATCCGTGGTGAGTTTTCGCGGCTACCGCCGCAGCGGCGCCACCGATTTCTGCAATTCGAGGAGCTGCTCGATCCCCCCGGCGGCCAGCGCCAGCAACTGCCGCAACTGCTCGTCGTCGAACGGCTGGTGCTCGGCCGTAGCCTGGATCTCGATGAAGCGCCCGCCGCCGGTCCGCACCAGGTTCATATCCACTTCGGCGCGGGAGTCCTCCTCGTAACTGAGGTCCAACAGTGCCTGGCCATCAACCACGCCGGCGCTGATGGCGGCCACGTAATCGCTCAGCGGGAAGGTCTTGAAGGCTCCCTGCTTGACCATGCGGTCGAAAGCCAGCGACATGGCCAGGAAGGCGGCGGTAACGGCAGCGGTGCGGGTGCCGCCGTCGGCCTGGATCACGTCGCAATCCACCCAGACCGTGCGCTCGCCGAGCTCGTCCAGGCGGGTGACGGCCCGCAGGGAGCGCCCGATCAACCTCTGGATCTCGTGGGTGCGCCCGGAAATGCGGCCCCTGGATACCTCGCGCGGGGTGCGAATCTGGGTGGAGCCGGGCAGCATCCCGTATTCGCCCGTAACCCATCCCTTGCCGCTGCCCCGCAGGAATGGCGGCACGCCGGGCTCGACGGTGGCGGTGGCGATCACGCGCGTGTTCCCGATCTCGATGAGCGCAGAGCCGTCGGCCGTGGTGATAAAGTTCGGTGTCATCCGCACCGGCCGCATCTGCTCAGGCTGCCGTCCGTCACAACGCATAATCTCCGACTATAGCACGCGGCAGCCTGGGAAAATCGCAGCGGCGGTCCCGCTCCGCGGGATCGCCGCTACAGCTCCCGCGAAGGGCCCGGCTAGGCGAGCAGCCAGGCCCGCAGCGCCAGCATCCCCAGCCATGCGCCGATCAGCGCGGGAACCACGGCGCCCACCTTCCGGCGGACCAGGCCGGCGAGCGCAAGGCCGGTTGTGAATATGGCCCAAACCGAGAAGACATCCAGGCCCAGGGCGAACTCATACCAGAATACGGCGGTCTCGGCGGGATTGAGGAAGAAGGCGAGATTGGAAGCCAGGGGATTGAGCGGGTTGGAGTCAGGCCCGGCCAGGGCGCGGACGGCGGCCGCGATGACGTTGCCGGCCGCCAGCGGCAGCATTCCATGGGCGGTGGCGCGGAGCACCGGCCGCCGCTCCGCCCCCGCGTCCACGACGAAGAGCAGCCAGGCATCCGTGATCCGGCCGGCCAGCCATGCCGCGATCACGATCAACAGCGGGGCGGCGAACTGCAGGAACAGGAACACCATGATGGCCGGGCGCGTCAGCCCCTCGGGAGTGTTATGGACCTTCAGGTCCACCAGCGCCGGCGCGCCCAGCCGGAAAAGCAAGGGATAGGAAGCCAGCGCCGCCGAAACCGCCAGCAACAACAAGGGAAGCCACAGCGCACAACCGGCCAGGTCGGGGCCGGCAAGGCGCGGTTCGTAGAACACCCGCAAGACCGCCGCCCAGGCCCGATTCTGGGGCTCTGCGGCTTCTGGTCGCTGGTCGGCGGGTTCCGCAACCGGCATAATTGTCATATTAACAGCGATGGATCAGGCGCGACCGGCGAAGCACACGGCAATCTAATTGTGTGTTGACATCGCTTGCACCGTTGCTCTAACTTGGCCTGCAGACTGAAAAAATCCGTTTCCGGCGACTCCTCATGGTTTCGGTTACCGGCGCCGTTCACCGCTCAGTGCGTTGGGCCAGCGGCGAGCGGCGGCGGAGGAAGCACATTGCTGAATGGGGGATACGGTATGCGTCACGGCTCGTCGTGCGGGTGCCGCGCGTGTGGTCTGGCTCCGTGGATTGGGGTGCTGTTGCTGGTTCTTGTGGCGCCGTTGGCCATTGCCGGTTCCCGCGCGGATACCGTGGCAGGCCGGCAGGTGGCGGCGGTGGCCGGTTTCGGCCAATTGCCGCTGAGCTTCGAGGAGAACCGGGGACAGACCGACCCCCGGGTGAAATTCCTGTCGCGCGGCCAGGGGTACACCCTGTTCCTCACCGACCGGGACGCCGTTTTCTCGCTGCAACGTCCCGACCGCGCGGCGGCCACCCGCGCCGAGGTAATTCGCCTGCGGCTGTTGGAGGCCAAGCAACCGGCTTCGGTCACGGGCGCCGACCCGCTGCCGGGCAAGACCAACTACCTGCTGGGGAACCACGCAGCGTCCTGGCGGACCGGGGTGGGCACGTTCCAAAGGGTCGTCTACCGCGGCGTCTATCCGGGAATTGACCTGGCCTATTACGGAACGCAGGGGCAGTTGGAGTACGACTTTGTGGTAGCCCCGGGCGCCGATGCCCGTCTCATACACTTTGCCGTGGAGGGCGCGGAGCGTGTGGCAGTCGATCCTGGCGGCGACCTGGTGTTGAGCGCCGGCGGCGGCGAGGTGCGCCTCCGCGCCCCGCTCGTCTACCAACAAGCGAAGGGCGGGAAGCGCCGGGTCGCGGGCCGCTATGCCGTCGGCCGGCGGGGCCACGTCCGCTTCCAACTGGGCGGCTACGACCGGTCCCGGACGCTGTTCATCGACCCGGTGCTGACCTACTCGACCTATCTGGGGGGCAGCGGGGCCGGCACGGGCTCACGGGTGGCGGTGGACGCCGCGGGCAATGCCTACGTCGTGGGCACCACCAGTTCGTCGGACTTCCCCACCACCAGGTCCTTGCAGAGCGCGCCGGTGGGTCTGCCGGACGTGTTTATCGCCAAGCTGAGCGCGGCGGGCACGACATTGGTGTACTCCACTTATTTGGGCGGGCGGCAGGCGGAGGCGGCCCGCGACATCGCCGTGGATTCCAGCGGCAACGCCTACGTCACCGGGACCACGCAGTCCACCGATTTCCCCACCACCGCCGGCGCCTTCCAGGCCGCCGCCGCTCCGTGCTTTGTCAGCAAGCTGAGCGCGGCCGGCGACGCGCTGGTGTACTCCACCTACCTGCCGGTAGATGAAACCGCCGGCATCGCCGTGGATAGCGCCGGAAGCGCCTACCTGGCCGGGTCGATCGTCTCGGCCGGCCTGCAGGCGACCGCGGGAGCGTACCAGACGGCGCGGGGCAGCGCGGGCGATGCCTTTGTCCTGAAACTGAACGCGGCCGGCTCTTCGCTGGTGTATGCCACCTACCTGGGCGGGGACCAGCGTGACTTTGCCACCTCCATTGCCGTCGATTCGGCCGGGAACGCGTTTGTGGCGGGGCAAACAGCTTCCGCGCATTTTCCGACAATGAACGCCTTCCAGTCGGGGTTGGGCGCCGGCGTCCTGTTCAAGACGACCAACTCGGGAGCCAGTTGGATCCCGACCAGCGCCGGATTGAGCGCCCCGGCGGTCCGCTCGCTGGCCATCGACCCCAGCGATGCCTCCCGCCAGTATGCGGGGACCGATCAGGGCCTTTACCGCAGCATCGACGGCGGCGGCACCTGGACGCGGGTCGGGCTGGTGGATCGCACGATTACCGCGCTGCTGGTCGATCCGACGGATGGCTCCAAGGTCTACGCCGGCACCGACGCGGGCATTCTGCGCAGCGCCAACTATGGCCTCACCTGGGCGGCCACCGGCATGGACCCCGGTATTCGTGTGCGCAGCATGGTCTTCGATCCTTCGAGCCGATCCACCCTGTACGCGGCGACCGACCCCGGCGTCTATCGCAGTCCCGACGGCGGCAGCACCTGGGCCTATCTGCCCTGCTGCGGCGCGGTCACGGCCGTCGCCGTGGACTACCAATATCCGCTGAGTATTTACGCCGGCACGCTCGGCAGCGGGCTCTGGCGGTCCGTCGATGGCGGCCGGAGCTGGGAAAACCTGTTGGCCGTGCTGCCCGCGGGAAACATCTATGCCCTGGCCATCAACCCGGTTTATCGCGCCGTCATATGGGTGGGCACCGATGCCGGTGCGTTTGTCAGCAGCGATGCCGGCTACAGTTGGGACCCCAGCACCGGCTTGTCGCGTCCCGCTTACAGCCTGGTGGTTGATCCTTCTTCGGCCGTCTATGCCGGCACCGACAATGGCGTTTATAAAATCGACCGGACGGCCTCCTGGAGGCCGGTCAGCACCGGGCTGCCTTCCGGCCCCGTCAATATGCTGGTGCTGAACCCGGCTGCGCCCTCGACGCTCTACGCCAGCGGCACGGCGGGCGGTCAGGATGCCTTCGTGGCCAAGCTGAATGCCGCGGGCTCCGCCTTGCTCTATTCCACCTACCTGGGGGGGGCATTCGACGACGTGGCCTACGGGATCGCCGTGGACGCCAGCGGCAGCGCGTATGTGGCGGGGAAGACCGTTTCGCCCGACTTCCCGGTGACGGCCGGCGTGGCCCAACCCCAATGCGCGCGCGCCTCGGCGGGCGGCGCCTGCGCGGATGCCTTCGTCGCCAAGCTGAGCGCTACGGGCTCGGCGCTGGCCTACTCCACGTATCTCGGCGGAAGCAGCGACGATGCCGCGTACGCCATCGCCGTCGATGTCTCGGGCAACGCCTATGTCACCGGCTACACGCAATCCAGCGATTTCCCGGCGGCCAAAGCCCTGCAGACCGGGGCGGGCGGCGGCGCCGACGCCTTCGTCGCCAACTTGAACACCACTGCTTCCGCGCTGTTGTATTCCACGTGGCTGGGAGGCGGCGGCAGCGAGGAGGGAAGGGGCCTGGGAGTGGATTCGGCCGGCAGCGCCTACGTGACCGGCACCACCTATTCTCAAAACTTTCCCACCGCCAACCCGCTGTTTGCCACCAACCGGGCCGGGGTCATGGGGACCGCGTTTGTGGCCAAGATCGTGACGGCCGCGGTGCCGTCGATCAGCTCCTTGCAGCCGGCCAGCGTGCCTGGCGGCGGCCCGGCCTTCGCCCTGGCCGTCAACGGGTCAGGTTTCTCCAGCGGCGCGGTGGTGCGCTGGAACGGCCTGGACCGGGCGACCGTCTACGTCAGCCCCACACAACTACAGGCGGCCATCCTGGCCAGCGATATCACCGCCATGGGCGCCGCCGCCATCACCGTGGTCAGTTCGCCGCCGGTGGCTGCCCTCTCCGCTCCCGCAATCTTTACCATCACCACCGCAGTGCCGCTCATCAGTGCGGGGGGCATGGTGAACGGCGCCAGTTTCGCCGGCGGTTTGAGCGGGGGCATGATCGCCTCGCTGTTCGGATCGAACTTTGCCTCCAGCCAGCAGTCGGCGGCTACCGTGCCTCTTCCGACATCGCTCGGCGGCGTCAGCGTCCGGATCAACGGTGTGGCCGCGCCGCTGTTCTATGTTTCTGCCACGCAAATCAACTTCCTGGCGCCGTTCGAGCTGCTGGGGCAGTCGCAGGCCGGCATCACCGTCACGGCAGGCGGGAACACCACCGCGCCGCAAACTGTGAGCCTGGCCGCGGTTGCCCCGGGCATCTTCAGCATAAACTCGCAGGGCACCGGCCAGGGGGCGGTGCTGATCGCGCCGGGCGGTGAAGTGGCGGCCCCGGCCAACAGCATTTCCGGCGCATCGTCGCGGCCGGTGCGCCGCGGCGAATACATCTCTGTTTTTTGCACCGGACTGGGGGATGTCACCACGCGGCCGGCCAGCGGCGAGGCCGCTCCCGCCGGTTCGCTCTCCACTACGCTGGCCGGGCCGCTGGCCTCCATCGGCAGCGTCAGCGCGCCGGTCACCTTCTCCGGGCTGGCGCCCGGATTCGTGGGCCTTTATCAGGTCAACGTGCAGGTACCGGACGCAGCGCCCTTGGGAAACGCAGTGCCGCTGGTGCTCAGCGTGAGCGGCGTGGCCTCCAACGCGGTTACAATCGCGATTCAATAGCGCCGCGGGCCGACGGTTTACGGGCAAATAAGAAAAGAGGGGCGCACAACAGCGTGCGCCCCTTGCTCGGGTGGTTGCACAAGATCTAACTGCCATAGAGGAGAGCAATTGGCATTCCATCGCCCAGGCCCTTTCCTGCCTGACAATTAGCCCCTTCCCCGGATCGCCGCGTGGTCCGGGCCGGGTGAATTCGACCCCTTTCCCCCGCGTTCGGGTCACACCGGTCGGCTCCCCGGTGTTGGACAGAATCCCGAAAAGCCTCTATTCTGGTGGGAGCAATACTTCGGCATGGGCAACTACTATCGCTACCGTCCATCCATGGGATTCGGCGGCTTCGTCCTGACGCCGGCCGTCAAGATCCTGCTGATCATCAATGCCGCGCTGTATGTCATCCCGGCGCTCCTCAACCTGGACCTGCTGGCCACGCCGCTGGGGTTCCTGTACCTGGTGCCGGCGCTGGTGCTGCGCCATGGAATGATCTGGCAGGTCTTCACCTACATGTTCTTCCATGGCGGCTTCATGCACTTTCTATTCAACATGCTGACGCTATGGATGTTCGGGACGGCGGTTGAACAAGCGTGGGGAACCCGGCGTTTTGCCGCCTATTACCTGCTGTGCGGGGTGGCCGCCGGAATTTGCGTGGTGCTGGTTGCCTTGTTCAGCCGCAGCGGGCTGGTCTCGGCCACCATCGGCTCCTCGGGCGCCATCTACGGCCTGATCCTGGCTTTTGGCCTGTTGTTCCCCGACACCCCGGTCTACTTCATGTTCCTGTTCCCGTTGCCGGCCAAGTACTTCGCCATCCTGATGGCCGGCATCGAATTCTTCATGCAATGGGCGCAACCGGGCAGCGGTATCAGCCACATCGCTCACCTGGGCGGCATGCTGTTCGGCCTCCTTTACATCCGGCTTTGGTTGCCGCGCCGCGGCCACCGGCACGCTACGTCCTCCTGGGGTTCGGAACAACTGCCCTGGACGGTCCGGGTCGGGCAGGGTTACCGGCGCTGGCAACTCCGGCGAGCCCGCAGGAGATTCGACGTATACATGCGCGAGCAGGAACGCACCAAGGAAGAGCGCGGAAGAGAAGACCGCTGGGTACACTAAGAACGGTCCAAAGTCCAAGGTCCAAAGTCAAAAGTCGGATGGCGTCCCTGACCTTGGACTTTGGACCTACCTGGCACCTGGAATGTGGCAGCCGTTGACGGCCTCGCATTCCTGGCATTCAAGCTGGACGGTGACGTGGCGGATCCGGAAACGGCGTTCCAGCAGCGCGTTAACCTGGTCCAAGATCGCTTCACCATCGGCAAAGGGCAGCGGCGGAATGCGCACGTGGCAGGTAAACGCCTGGGCGCCGACGCCCAGGCTCCAGATGTGCAGGTCGTGAACGTCCTGGACGCGCGGCACGCTGCGGATGGCCGCCTCCACCTGCTCCAATTCCAGCCCACGGGGCAAGCCTTCCAGCAGGATGTCGAGCGACTCCACCATCACATCCCACACCGTCCAGACCACCAGCCCGGCAATCAGCAGGCCCAGTAGCGGGTCCGCCGCGCGCAGGCCCCAGATGCGAATCAGCAGGGCGGCCAGGAGGATGCCCAGGCCGGCGAGCGCGTCCCCCGCCATGTGCAGGAACACGCGGGGCGGGCACTGCTCCCCGCGGGCCGCGCGCCGTAAGGCCACAGACACCACAGCGTTCAGGACCACTCCGGCCGCTCCCAGCGCCAGCATGATGCGGAAATCCGGTTGGCCGGGAGCCAGCAGGCGTTGCGCGCCGCGGTAGAAAAGCCACCCGGCGGGCCCCAGGACCAACAGCCCGGCGACGAAAGCGGCCAGCACGCCGGCACGATGGTAGCCGTAGGTCCTGTGCCGGCTGGGGGCCCTGGCCTGGGCCTGGAAGGCGAACCAGGTGACGAACAGCGCCAAAGCGTCGGAGAAGTTGTGCCAGGCGTCGCTGATCAGGGCCAGGCTTCGCGCATAGTAGCCGCAGGCCAGCTCGGCTCCGAAGAAGGCCAGCGTTGCCAGCGCGGCAACCTTCAGTACCCATCCCGTGTTGTGGTCGGCGCGCGCGTGGGCCGGCATAACCTCAGTCTGTAGCGGCGGTCTGTAGCGGCGGTCCCGCTTGGCGGGATCGCCGCTACAGCCTCTGTCTGCGTCCCCGTTGTTCCAGGTCCAGCAAGAATTGCTTCCTGTCGAGGCCGCCGCCGTAGCCGCCCAAGCCGCCGTCGGCCGCCACCACCCGATGGCAGGGCACCACAATCGCCATGGGGTTCCGATGGTTGGCCTGGCCCACGGCGCGGTACGCCCTGGGCCGGCCGATCTGCCGCGCGATATCGCCGTAGGAGCGCGTCCGGCCGTAGGGAATGGCCAACAGCGCCTTCCAGGCCTGGCGTTGAAATGGCGTTCCACGCAGGTCCAGGGGAATGGTGAAGCGCTGGCGCTGTCCGGCGAAATACTCGGCCAGCTCCGACGCCGCCGGCCGGGTTTTTTCTTCCGCACGCACCCAATCGAATCGCCGATCGGCCGGTCTGCGGCCCCGCAGGTCCAGCCGCAGCAGTCCTTTCTCGGTGCAGCAAATCGTTAGCCGACCCAGCGGCGAGGAAATGAACGAATAGTAGGCGGTCTCCACACGTTTACTGTAGCACGCCCGAAACACATCACGCATTGGACCTTGAACTTTGGACTTTGGACTTCAGACCGCCCGCGACCTCTGATAGAATTCGCCAACAAAGGAACGGGAGGCGGTACCCAGGAGAAATCCGTGAGACAGAAAGCAGCGGCAATCGTGCCGGTACTTGCGGTGCTGGCGCTATTGGCGGCCGTCGCGGTGCAGGCAGCCATCCCGGCGCCCAGGCAGGTGCTGGGATTCGAGATGGGCGAAGATCGAAAGCTGGCCGACTGGAACCAGGTGATCGGCTACTTCCAGAAGGCGGCGGCGGGCGATCCGGAGCGGGTCAAGTACGCGGAACTGGGAAAAACCACCGACGGTCGGCCATTCGCGCTGGTCACGATTTCTTCGGCCGGCAACATGGCGCGCCTGGAGCACTACCGGGGCCTGCAGGCCCGCCTGGCCGATCCGCGCGGCCTTTCCGAGGAGGAAGCCAACCGGCTGATCCGCGAGGGGAAGGCCGTGGTCCTGATTACCTGCACGGTGCACTCCACCGAGGTGGCCTCCACGCTGGCCGCCATCGAGTATGTCTACCGGCTGCTGACCGAAGATACTCCGCGCCATCGCCTGATCCTGGAAAACACCATCTTTCTGCTGGTTCCGTCGCTGAATCCCGACGGCCTGGATATGGTCGCCGACTGGTACCGCAAGTCGCTGGGCGCCCGGTGGGAGGGCTCGCCTCCGCCGTTCCTCTACCACCGCTATGTGGGCCATGACGACAACCGCGACTGGTACATGTTCACCCAGGCCGAGACGCGGCTGACGGTGGGCCAGGTGCACAACGTGTGGCACCCGCACGTCGTCTACGACATGCACCAGATGGGCCTGTACGCGGCCCGCATGTTCACGCCGCCCTGGCTGGATCCGGTCGATCCCAATATCGATCCGCTGCTGGTCAGCGAAGTCAACATGCTGGGGACGGCCATGGCCGCCGACCTGGCCACGGCGGGCAAGAAGGGCGTGGTGGTCAACGCCATGTACGACTATTGGGGGCCGGCGCGCCACTACCAGAGTTATCACGGCGGATTGCGCATCCTCACCGAGGCCGCCTCCGCCCGGCTGGCCACTCCGGTGGACATCCGTTTCGAGCAACTCGACACCGGCGCCCTCGGCTACAGCGCGCAGCAGGCCACCTGGAATCATCCCGACCCCTGGCCGGGCGGCGCCTGGCGGCTGCGGGACATCGTCGATTACGAGTTGATCGCCATGGAGGCCTGCCTGTTCTACACCGCGCAGAACCGGGAAATGTTCCTGCGCAATTTCTACCGCATCGGCAAGAACGCACTGGAGCCGTGGCCCGGCAAGCCCGCCGCCTTTCTGGTCCCGCCCGACCAGAAAGACCCGGCCACCGCCGCCAAGATGCTCAACGTCCTGCGGTTCGGAATGGTCGAGGTGCAGCAGTCCAAGAAGCCGTTTACAGCCGACGGCGCCGAATACCCGGCCGGGACCTACATCATCTCGCTGGAGCAGCCTTACAGCCCGTGGGCCAAGACCATGCTGGAGCGGCAGAAGTATCCCGACCTGCGGCAATACCCCGGCGGACCTCCCAAGCGCCCTTACGACGTCACCGCCCACACGCTCCCGTTGCTGATGGGCGTCAAGACCGTGGAGGTGCGCAACAAGTTAGAGGCCGAGGCCGAGCTGGTGCGCTCCGACCTGGTTCCGCCGCCGGGCGCAATCACGGGCGCCTCGGCCGCCGCCTTCCTGCTCCAGCCCACTTCCACCAGCGCCTTCCAGGCGGTCAACCGGCTCTTGAAGAAGCAGGTTCCGGTCAGCCGCGACAGCCGCGGCAACTTCGTGGTGCGGGCGCCGGCGGCCGCCATCAAGCCCCTGGCCGACGAATTCGGGCTGCAGTTCCGGGCGCTGGAACGCGGCGCGCGCCGCGCGCGGCCGTTGCGCCCGCCGCGCATCGGTGTCTACCAGAGCTACGTGCCGAGCATGGACGAGGGCTGGACCCGGTTCGTGCTCGAGCAGTTCGAATTCCCGTACCGCACCCTGTACGACAAAGACATTCGCGCGGGAAAGTTGAACGAGAGCTGCGACGTGATCCTGATCGCGGACATGAGCAGGCGGGTGATCGTCGAGGGGTACCCCAGCGCGGGCCAGCGGGGCCGGGACACCGGGCCGCTGCCCGCCGAGCCCCGCCCCGGCGAGCGCGAGCGGGGCGAGCTGCCGTTCTTCACCGGCCCCATGCCCGAGGAGTACGCCGGCGGACTGGGCGAAGCGGGCGTGCGCGCGCTGCACGAGTTCGTGCAGCAGGGCGGCGCCGTCGTCCTGCTCAACCGCGCCTGCGCCTTCGGCTCGGAACTCGGCGTGAGCATCAAGAACGTGTTGTCGGGGGTCGCCACGCGCGAGTTCTACGCCCCCGGCTCGCTGCTCCGCATCCAGGTGGACACCCGCCACCCGCTGGGCTGGGGCATGGATGCGGAAGCCGCGGCCTGGTTCGAGCAAGGGCCGGCGTTTGAAATCCCGGCCAGCGCCGCCGATACCATCAAGCCGGTGGCCACCTTCCCGGAGACCAACCCGCTGCTGTCCGGCTGGCTGCTGGGCGACAACCTGCTCCACAAGCGGCCCGTGGTGGTGGATGCCCAGGTGGGCCGCGGACACGTGGTCCTGTTCGGCATCCGCCCCCAGTACCGCGCCCAGTCCCACGGCACTTACACGCTGCTGTTCAATTCGCTGTTCTACTTTTGATAAAGCTGCCAAGGCGCGGATGTGGATATAATTTAAGCGAAGGACTTGCATGACCGCCAGGGAAGAGCTGCAACTGCTGATTGAGAAGCTGCCGGAGGGCGACGTGCCGGCCGCTCGCCGCTTCCTGGAGTTCCTTTGCGCCTCGGGCGACCAAGCGGTGGAACGCGCGCTTCAAAATGCGCCGGTAGACGACGAGCCGTTTACCGCCGAAGATGCCGCAGCCGTCGAAGAGGCCAGCCGCCAGCTCCAGGAGCACGGCCCGGTGAGCTGGAACGAAATGATGCGGCGGTTAGGCCATGAGCGTTGATTTCTCGCCTGCCGCGCAATCAGACTTCGAGCGCCTGGATCCGCAAAACCAAGAACGCGTTCTTGAAGCAACGGAGCGATTCGCGATTACAGGGCACGGCGACATCAAAAAACTGCACGGTCGAGAGGGACACTATCGTCTGCGCGTTGGTGACTGGCGGGTTATCTTCACGCGACCGCACGGGTCGCTGATGCGGGTCTTGCGTGTCCGCCCAAGGGCCAGCGCCTACCGATAGTCCAACCTGGAGCGATTTACCGGTTCCCCAGATCTAATCTGTGGAAATCTGCGAAATCTGCGGCTGGGGTTTTACTGATTGGCTTGGACGGCCGACTGCAGCTCTTCCCAGTCGCGGTAGAGGGCTTCGAGCTCCCGGTTCCGCTGGGTCATCAGCCGTAGAAGTTCTTCGGTTTGCGGATAGGCGGCGGCCTGCGCCAGGCGCTCCTGCAGCTCGCCGATCTCCGACTCCAGCTTGCCGATTTCTTCTTCGATTTCGGCGGCCCGGCGGCGCATCTGCTCGAGCTTGATGGGATTGATGCGGCGCGGCTGCTGGTCCTTTTCCGGGGCAGGTTGGCCGTCGCCGGATAGCCCGCTCGCTGATCCCGCAGGGCGGGACGGCTCTGTCGGCGGCCTAGCCGTTTCCGCCTCCGCGCGGCCTTCCTTCTGGCGCAGATAGTCTTCGTAATTGCCCGCGTAAATGGCGATGCCGCCGTTGCCGACCTCGAAGACCCGGGTCGCCAGCCCGTCGATGAAGTGGCGGTCGTGCGAGACGAACACCAGCGTGCCTGTGAACTCGCCGAGCGCCTCCAGCAGCACGTCCTTGGCGCGCAGGTCCAGGTGATTGGTGGGCTCGTCCAACAGCAGAAAGTTCGAGGGAGCCAATAGCACCCGCGCCATGGCGTAGCGATTGCGCTCGCCGCCGCTCAGCACGCCGATGGGCTTGAACACTTCCTGGTCGCGGAACAGGAAGCAGCCGAGCAGCGTGCGCAGCCAGGTCTGGGTGGCCGCCGGCGCCAAGCTGCCCAGGTCGTCGATCAGCGGGCGCGCGGGATCGAGCGCCTGGTATTGGTCCTGCGCGAAATACTGGCAAGCCACGTGGTGGCCGCGGCGGATCTCGCCGGCCGTGGGCGGCTCACTGCCGGCCAGCATGCGGATCAGCGTGGATTTGCCCGCCCCGTTGGGCCCCACCAGCGCCACCCGCTCGCCGCGCTCGATGGTGAAACTGACATCGCGGAACACTTCCCGGTCGCCGTAAGCCTTGGCCAGGTTCTGGCATTCCACCACCATCCTGCCGCTGGCCGGCGGCTGCGGGAAACGGAAGGCGATGGTTTTTTCCTCCGGCGGCAGCTCGATGCGCTCCATCTTCGCCAGTTCCTTGATCCGGCTCTGCACCTGCGCGGCCTTGGTGGCCGTGTAGCGGAAGCGGCGGATGAAGGTCTCCAGGTGATGAATCCGCTCCTGCTGCTTGCGGTGCTCGGCGCGAAGCTGCTCACGGCGCGCCTGGCGCTGTTTCAGGTAGCCGCTGTAGTTGCCGGTGTAAACGTGGAGGCGCCGGTTCCACAGCTCGACCACCTTGCGCACCGTGACATCCAGAAAGAAACGGTCGTGCGAGACCACGACGAAGGCGTAGGGATAAGCGTTCAGGTACTGCTCGAGCCAGTTGCGGGCCTCCAGGTCGAGGTGGTTGGTGGGCTCGTCCAGCAACAGGACATTGGGGCGGGCCAGCAGCAGGCGCGCCAGTGCGATGCGCATCTGCCAGCCGCCGCTGAACTGCTCGCACGGCCGCCGCCAGTCTTCCTGCGAGAAGCCCAGGCCATGGAGCACCATGCCCACCTGGGCCTCCAGCGCGTACCCCTCGTTCACCTGGAACTCATGCTGGACGGCGGCGTAGCGGGCGGCGGCGGCCCGGTACTCGCCGCTGTCATGCCCCAGCGCCGCCAGCTTCTCGGCCAGTTCCCGCTGTTCGGCTTCCAGCGCCAGCAGGCCGGTAAACACCGAAAGGCATTCATCGAATACGGTCCGGCCGGAATAGGCCAGCCCCTCCTGCGGCAGGTAGCCGATGGTCGCCCTTTTCATGCCGGCGATCTGGCCGTGGTCCGCCTCCTCCAGCCCGGCCAGCATGCGCAGCAGCGTGGTCTTGCCGGAGCCGTTGGGGCCCACCAGGCCGATGCGGTCGTCCGAAGTCAGCAGCCAATCGGCCCCGGTGAACAGGACCTTTTCACCGAATTGTTTCGATACCCCTGCGAATTGAATCATCCAGCAAGCGCGTGAATCGCGGTCTCCGCCGAGAGCGATCTGGTTGCCGCGCGCCTTGAATCTTAGCATTTCCCATAGGTCCGCTTTGGTGGCTCATGGACGCGATACCGAAAACTTTGCCTCTCCCTGACATTTCCATGACATCGACGGTTTGCGCGGGACTAGAATAACGGCGAGTTCTGTTCTTTCAGGCTGGTTGCGATGTATCCGCGCGGTCACAAGCGGCAGGTTCTTCTGTTCCTGATTACCGTGATCGTGCCCTGCCTGGTGCTGGTGGTCCTCGGTCTCCGCATCATCGGCCAGGAGCGGGAGCTGGCGGGCAAGCGTGCCACCGAGGAGCGGCGCCGCCTGGCAAACGCCGTCCGCCAGGAACTTCTCACCGTTCTCGAGCGAATCAGGCTGCGGGAAGTGAGCGCCCTCGTGGGGCAGTCGGGCGCTGCCGTTTCGGCCGCCTCCGCGGATCCGGCCGTGGCACTCGTCGGCTGGGTACAAGGCGACCGGCTGATGCTTCCCTGGGAGACTCTTCGCGCGGCTGCCGAGTTCCGGCAGCTCCTGAGTGAGGCCCCCTTTGCTCAGAAGATTCAGCAGGGAGAGCGCGAGGAATTCACCGGCAATCAATGCGGCAAAGCCGCTGCGAGCTACAGCGCGGCGATGGCCCTGGCTCGCCATCCGGCGCAGGGCGGGTACGCCCGGCTCTTGCTGGCCCGCGCCTTGACGAAGTGCGGCCGGCGGGACGAGGCCCGGGCACACGATTTGAAGCTCCTGACGCTGCCCTCCCAGCTCACCGATGAGCAGGGTGTTCCGCTGGCTCTCTACGCCGCAAAGCGTCTCCTCGACGCCGGGGTGGAGCACGCGGCAGTGGCAGCGCGCATACAAGAGGAGGCAGAGACCAAGGGCTGGCTGCCGCCGGCCGAGGCTCACATGCTCAGCGGGCTGGCGGGAAGGATCGCTCCGCAAACCTCGGAAGGCGCCCTGCGCGAGGCTGCCGAGGCTACCCAACGAAAAATCGCGGAACGCATTCGTTTTCTGGAGCAGGCGCTGGCGCTTCAGAACGACTTCCCCTCTCTGAAGCTGGTGAGGGCCGGCGGCCAGGCCGGTGAGGCCCAGCCGCTCTGGGCGCCGTACGGCAAAGAAACCTGGCTGGTCAGCGTCGCGCCGGCTCCCGCGGGACGAAGCCTCATCCTCGTTGCGGTACGCGCGGATGACGTTTTTCATTCCCTCAACTCCACCGGTCTGTCGTCGGCGGTTTTGCCCGCCGGGATGCGCTTCCTGACCACTACCGAAGCCCAGGGGGAATCCCTCGGGGAAAACTTCCCCGGGTTGCGGGTAGTTCTGGCGGTTCGGGAAGAGAGCGCGCTTGCTCGGCAGTCGAAGCTGCAGCGCGCTTTCTACTCTGCCGCCCTGCTCCTGGTTTTGAGCGTGACGCTGTTCGGCGCGTATTTTCTGTGGCGTGACGTGCGGCGCGAATTGCGCCTGGCGGAGCTGCGCTCGCAGTTTGTCTCCAGCGTGACCCATGAGCTGAAGACGCCGCTGACCGCCATCCGCATGTTTGCCGAAACCTTGCAGATGGGACGTACGGTCGACCAGCGTTTGCAGGCCGAGTACCTGCAGACCATTGTCAACGAAAGCGAGCGCCTTACGCGGTTACTGAACAACGTGCTGGACTTCGCCAAGATCGAGCAGGGCAAGAAAGCCTATCGCCTGGAGCCGGCTTCGTTGGCCGACGTCGTGCGGGCCGCGGCGCGCGCCATGAATTACCCCCTGGCCCAGCAGGGTTTCGCGCTGCGGGTCCAGGTGGACGACGGCCTGCCCCCGGTCCGGGCCGATGCCGATGCCCTGCAGCAGGCCATCCTGAACCTTCTCACCAATGCCATGAAGTATTCCGGGCAGAGCCGCGAGATCGACCTGCGGCTGCGAAGAGAGAATGGTTACGCCGTGATCGAGGTGACCGACCGCGGCGTGGGAATCGCTCCGGAAGAACAGGAACGCATCTTTGAGAAGTTTTATCGGGCGCCGACCCCGGAGAACGGGCTGATTCCCGGAGCCGGGCTGGGACTCGCCTTGGCGGAGCACATTGCCGCCGCTCACGGCGGGCGCGTCGCGGTGCGGAGCGCTCCGGGACAGGGCAGCACGTTTACGATCCGCCTGCCCCTGGAGAGGCAGTCATGAGCCGCATCCTGGTTGTGGAAGATGACCCCGCCATCCTGCGCGGCCTGGCCGACAACCTCAAGTTCGAATCCTACGAGGTGCTGACCGCCGGCGATGGAGAGGCGGGGTATCGCCTGCTGCGCGAGACGAAGCCCGACCTGCTGATTCTCGACCTGATGCTGCCCAGGATGAGCGGATACGAACTGTGCCGCAAGGCGCGCAGTGAAGGCATAAGCACGCCAATCCTGATGCTGACGGCGCGCGGGGAGGAAGCCGACCGGGTGCTGGGGCTCGACCTCGGCGCCGATGACTACGTTACGAAACCCTTCTCGGTGCGCGAGCTGCTGGCGCGGGTGCGGGCGATCCTGCGCCGGGGCGCAGGCCCGCCCAAGCCCATGCCAGACGACCTGCGCTTTAGCGACGTAGTAGTGGACTTCCGCCGTTACGAGGCCCGCAAAGGCGAAACGGCCCTGGAGATGACCCGCAAAGAATTTGGCGTGCTGCGCCTGCTGGCCGCGCGGGCGGGTGAAGTGGTGTCGCGGGAGGAGTTGCTCAACGAGGTGTGGGGCTACGAGAACTATCCCAGCACCCGGACCGTGGACAACCACATCGCTTCCCTGCGGAGCAAGATCGAGGAGGATCCGGCGCAACCCCGCCGCCTGCTGACGGTTCACGGCGTGGGCTACAAGCTGCTGCTGTGAAAATTCCCGCGGCGTCCCGCCGCCATCCGCCGCGGCGGATAGCGCCGGCGTCCCGCCGGTAATCGTCCTCCGGTCGCCCACCGGTTACCGGCGAGACGCCCAATGTCACTCAGTTTTGGCGGTAGGAGTCCCAGAGGGACGCCTGAACTTAGCCCAGCACTTCAGTGCTGGGTCAGCAAGCCAGGAAGGGTGAGTCCCGTAGGGACGGCCGAAAGCCGCGCTGGCAAAGCCTTTCAGTCGTCCCTCCGGGACTCGAACGCCGCCTGCTGCCTACCCAGCACTGAAGTGCTGGGCTAAGCTCAGCCGCCGCTCCGCGGCTGCTCGGCCGCAAGACGGAGTGCCATTGGGCGGGACACCGGCGGTACAACGGGGCGTTTTCCATGGTTGCGGGGTCGTTACCGGCGCAACCATGAGGCACTGTGTTCTCTGAGGGGCATTGTCCTCATTGCACTTTCATGACAAAGGCCAGACAGTTCTCGCGAAAGAAAATTGCGACAAAATTGCTCACTCGCCAGCATTCCGTGACACATCCGCGCCGCCGAACGGTTAGTCTCCGCGCTGAGCCTGGAAATCCCCGGGCGGGAGGACGACGATGAAGCGAGCATTTACATTGGCAATTGCGGTCTTGCTTTGCGCTTTGAGCGCCGGTGTGGTGTTTAGCCAGAGCGGCCACGACC
>Ga0315288_10004306_pt1 | contig 18108 bp, 10 predicted proteins | sample YL17G11_20_MG_FD_203454 | JGI IMG/M metagenome (GOLD analysis project Ga0315288, IMG submission 203454) | Sediment microbial communities from Yellowstone Lake, YNP, Wyoming, USA - YL17G11_20 | ecosystem: Environmental > Aquatic > Freshwater > Lake > Sediment | place: USA: Wyoming | collected... | reverse complement strand
CGGGGGTAAGGGGGTGGTTTGCGCGGACCCTCGCGAATCAGCCTTCGGCGAAGCCATTTTTATCCTTGCACCATCGACCAGGACCGATGACAATCAACCGCTGTGTCGCGTGAATAATCCGAGTTGATGTCCACGAAGTCTCCGTAAAACGTGTGATCGAAGCATAGATCCGGCAGCCCGGGCGCCGGCTGGCCTTCCAGGGCGAGGAGGCGGAGATGTTCCGGGTTCCCGGCCCACAGGCCTGTACGTCCCTGGGCAACAGCGACGAGGGCGACCTGTCCGGAGCTGTTGACGGCCGCGTCCACGAACCGATCGAAGACGGCCCCGTCCCCCAATCCCGGCGCCGGCGAACCATTCCGAAGCGACAGGCGCATGTAGCCTGGGCGCCCGAGATACACCGCCGACGCATCCGCCTCGGCGGCGTCGGCGCTGGCGAGATCGGTCGTCATCACCGCCATGCCGGAACGATCGAGCCTCGCCGCACCGAGATTGGTGAAACGAGTGCCATCTCCCGCGTCGGGCGCCGGGTCGCCGGCGTGCGCCAGGACCTGAAGCGAGGCGGGGGAACCGCCCCAGACGGCCCAATTGTTCGTTTGGAGGTCCCGGGTCGCCGCAAAACCCTCGAACAGGATCTGCCCGCTGTCTGCGAGCATGAGTCTGTGGAAGTCGGTTTCGGCATCCCAGGGGCAGGCCACGTAGGCGAGGCCCGTGAGCGCGGCCGCCGGCTCGCCCATGCGCGCCGCCAGTTGCATCGCACCGGGTCGTCCTGCCCAGATTCCCATGGAGGTCTTTCCCGTGACCGTTGGCCCCCACACCGCGCCGCGGAAGACCACGGTTCCGTCATCATTGATGGTCGGGTCGTAGAGCCCACTGTACGTCGCGCCTGCCGTGCCGGGGGCAGCCTGGCCTTGGCGCACGACCAGTTCCAGCGCACCTGGTCTTCCCGCGTACAGCGCCCAGGCGTGCGGGTCGCAGCTCGGCCCGATCAGCCATGTGCTCAGCAGGATCTGTCCCGAGGCGTCGCGCCCATGGACGACCATGCCGCCTGCGGAGAATCCAGGTGGTTCGCCAAACGTCGTGCCTTCCGGCATTCCCGGCGCGGCATCGCCTTGCCTAGCCACGAGTTGCAGCGCACCGGGTCGGCCCGCATAGACTGCATTCTGCTTAAGCCCACCGCCAGCATCCAGCCAGGCGCTGAAAGCGACCTCTCCCGCGTTGTTCAGGATGGGCACGGAGAAGGCCCTGTACCGGGCGCCGGTCCCCGGGGCCTGCTGCCCGCTCAGAGCGACGGCCTGATAGCTGATCTGGGCGGAGGCGCACGACGCTCCGGCCAGGACTTGCCCCGCGACGAGCCAGCCGAGCCCCGCGCTTCTCATGGTTGCTCCTCCTGGTTGAATGCTCGCAAGTTAGCGTGATACGACACAGAGGTCAAGTGAAATCCTGGCCTGGGGGCGATGCAGAGGCCAAGGCTGTCACCCCCCCCACCTTGTGGGAAGCCGACGACCGCATGCGCCCCCATGCAGATCACAGATCGGGAATGCCCGTCACTCGCCCTTGCCCCAGATGGCGTATTTCTGCATGGCCATTTCGACAGCGACGTCGACCATTTTCTGATCGGTGCGGGTGACGGCGGCGTCGAGGAGCTTTTTCTGCTCTTTGCGGCGGAGCTCGGCCCGCTGCTCCTTGGTCATGCGGTCGCGGACGTCGGCCTGGACGGCCTCCTCCTCGAAGGCCCTGACGCGTCCGACTTTTTTCTCCTCGAGCTTGGCGATGTAGAGCCCTTCGCCGGCGTCGATGATCGTCGTCACCTGGCCGATGTTCAGGGTGAAGACGGCTTTTTCGAGGTCTTCAAGCTTGAGCGACCCCTTATCGACCCAGGCGCCGAGGAACTCGCCGGTTTCGTCCTTGAGGGGCTGGCCGGCGGCGTCTTTTCTGACGTCCCTGTATCCGCGATAGCGAGCCCAGGTGCGGTTGTCGTTCTGGGCCGCCGCCAGGTCACCGAAATTCTCGCCTCGGGTCGCCTTGTCGTGAACGCGTTTGGCTTTTTCCCAGGCATCCTGGACCGAGCCGGTTTCCTGTATGCCGATGCGGATGCCGCGGAAGCGGACGGCGGATTTTTCGGTGTAGAGCTCGTCGAGATATTTGTCATAGAAGCGTCGCATGTCCTCGGCCGACACCTGCACTTTAGGGAAGACTCTCTTGGCGTAGTAAATGCGGATGAGGTTCCGGCGGTACTCTTCATTGACTTTTTCGTCGAAGTCGATGCCCTCCGCGGCCGTCCGCGCCCGGGCGACGGCGAGGGAACCTCCGGCCCTGGTGATCTCTTTCTGGCGGAACTGGACGGTGAGGCCGGTGGCGATCTGGCGGTCCTCCTCGCTGACATTGCGTTGGGCGGCCGCGAATTCCAGCTCGTTGGTGATGTCCTCCATGATCTGGCGGTTGATCAGGTCGATTGCAGCGAGGCGATACTCGCGTGGTCCGAGTGTCTGGGCCTTGATGCCGAGGGCCTCGTCGATCTTCGAGAGGACCTTGTCGGCGTAGATGGGCTGGCCGTTGGCTTCCGCAACGAGGGTTCCAACGATGAGGAAGGTTCCGGAGGAGAGGGGCCGTGTCGCGGGCAGGCCGGCGTTGCGGGGGCCGGCGGGCGGCTGCGGAGGCGTGTCATTGGGTGGGGGGACGTTCACGGGTGACGGCGCGGGACGGGTCGCCGGCGCGACGGTCGGCGGTTTGGCCTGCGACTGCTGGAAATCCTGGGCTTTGAGCTTGGCGCTTCCCCCGGTGTTTCCACAGCTCGCGATCGCCATCATCATAGAGAGAGCCGCGGCCAGACTGAACAGTAGCCTCATAGGCGATGACCTCCGCTTGGGTGCAAGCTATCCGAGGGCAGGTTTGGCGGCAAGGCTTGGGGCGTCAACACTCATAGTCATGACTGTGATTCGTGAGGGGGCAAGGCCGCCTCACATCCACCAGTTCAGGTCGATTTCCTGGAAGATGCTGTCGTGGGAGTCCATCTCCGTCAGCTCGATCTGCCGGAGCGCGTCGAGGTTGCGCCCGGCGGTGACCTCCTCGGCCATCAGGGTGGCCCGGTCGAACTGGGTGGCGTGTCCGCCGAAGCGCTGGATGCCGTAGTCGACGGCCCCGTGGGAGTGGACGACGAAGGGCCAGTCGCTGGCCTGCAGGAGCAGCAGCTCTCGTCCCGCGCGCTGGATGAGCTTGCGTACCTGGTCATTGCTCTGCCAGGGCAACTCGTGGAGGAGCTTGAGCATGCGGCACTCGGCGCGATACTCGATCTCCCACATCCAACGGGTGCGGTCGTTGATCCAGACCGAATGGTCGCTGTTCTTTCCCCAGGAACCCTCTGGGAGGCGCATGGCCTTGTCGGGCGGGTGATGGTACAAGGCCTCCTCGGCCGTCATGAGCTTGACATCGGGATCGCGGCTGAGGGTCATGATGACGTCGCGGAGGAAGCGGGGCCCCTCGAACCACCAGTGCCCGAAGAGTTCGGCATCGAACGACGCCACGCAGACGCCCTGGCGATCGGTGGCGAACTGGTACTCGCCGAGCACGTGCTTGACCACGCCGATGAAATGCTGGGCCTGGGCGAAGACTTTTCCTGGGACGTCGTCGGGGTAATAGGGGTGTTTGTCGCCGAGGCCCGCCTTATTGTGGGTGACCTTCCAGTACCGCAGGCCGCGCTCGTTGTGCTTCTTGTGGAACTCCAGGTACACGCCATCGCCGGGGTACCCGATGGAGCCCGACCAGACCTGCTCGGAGACACCGGGGTGGCGGGGAAAGGCATAGGCCTGGGGCATCTGCGGCTGGGAGATCACGCCCACCCCTTCGAGGGGATGGCGCCAGCCGCGGCGGTGATCCCAGTGAAGCTGGGCCTCGGAGATCTGCCGGAAGCTGTTCTTCTCGATGATGCCGAGCGGCTGAGCGCGCGTGACCATGTGGGTATCGACGAAGAAGTGGGTGACACCGACGGCCGGCATGAAGGTTTCAAGTCCTGGGCGGTAGCGGGGGTTGTCGTAGAGGACGCTGGGCATCCAGTGGTCCCAGGTGGGGCGGTAGGCGCACTCGGGGAGCCACATTCCGCGCGGCTTGAATCCGAGCCGCTTTTCGCTCGTCGCGGTCCCGCACGCCATCTGGGCCCTGATGGCCTCGTCGTTGAGGAGGAGCGGCATGTACGCATGGGTAGCGTTGCTGGTGAGGATCTGGATATGCCCCTCGCGGCAGCGTTTGGCGAACTCAGCCGGGAGATCTCGCCCGATCTGCTCGAAGCGGTCGAGCCAGGTCTGGTACCACTGCTCCCAGCGTGTGGCCAGGTAAGCGAAATGGAGGTTGTTTTCCTTCTCGAAGCCCTTGCGGTCGGAGGCGGCACGCTCGCGGCGTTCGGTGAGATACTCGACGAAGCCGGTTTTGAAGCGTTCGTGGGCGAGTTGTTCGAGGAGCACGGGGGTGAGGCCGATGGTCATCGCGGGCCGCGCGCGATGGAGCGCGACTTCCCCGACCATGTCGAGGATGGGCAGGTACGTTTCTGCCGCCGCCTCGTATAGCCAGGCTTCTCCATGCGGATAGGTCCCGTGGTGAAGGACGTAGGGGAGGTGTCCGTGCAGAACGATACAGAGTGTGCCGAGCGGATTACCCATAGGTCATCGCATGGTAACGACTCGGCGCGAGGATGACTACGGGCGCGGCGTCACTGGACCTGGGGCTCGCGGACGGTTTGGCCGCGTTTCTGGGCGGCCTGTTCCTCTTTGCTGTAGGTCCCATAAAACGGGACATTGCCGTCAAGCCAGATGTAGAGGCGGCGGCGTTCGCTATCGGTGAGCCTGGCCTCATTGGCGTGGGTGGGATCGTCCAGGATCGCGGTCAACGGGCTGTCGCTGGCGGGGCCGTGTCCGGGGCGGGTGGCGATTCTGTCGATGCTTTCACCGCCCCATTCGTACCACTTGACATAGGGGCGCAGGCTGTCGTAAGAGCGGGTGAAGGGCCCCTTGGCCGCTGGATCGCCCGTGAGGAGCAGGCGGCTCTTGCCCTGGCCGATGGTTCCATCGTGACAGCGTACGCAACGTTGATCGAGCAGGGGCTGGACCAGGCGTGTGTAACTGAAGGGGCGGGTGCCATCGGGGGCGGGCTGGATTGTGGAAGGCTGGCGGCGCAGGGCCGCGGTCGCGCGGGCGACGCCCGCGGTGCTGGCGGGCTCGTGACACCCGACGCACCCCCGGCGTTCTCCGGGTTGGAGGTAGGTGACGCTGCGCATGGTATGGACCGCCTTGCCGGTCTCGTCGACGGCCTGGAAATAGAGCGGCTTTTTCGCCGGCGCGCGGAAATACGCCGACCCGTCGGGTTCGACGGGCACGGTCCCCAGGAGCATGCGTGCGCTTTCGGCGTTGGCGTGTCCGATCTTGGGCTGATTGGCAATGTGGGTGGTTTTCGGCAGCACCTGGAAGATGCGCAGCTCGCTGATCGGGCGGGTCGAAGGCATGCCCATCAGGCTGCGTCTGACATCGGTGAGGACGAACTCCCCCTCGTCGCCGAGGCTGGGGTTCACGAGGCTGGGCAGGGCCGGGGGCTTCTCCCGAGCCGCCAGAGGTATCGGATACATGCTTGATATGCCGGCGGCCTGGTACAGCAGCTCTCTGTTTCCGAACCGGTCGAGGTAATACAGCCCCGTCGGCGAGTCCTTCCCGTTGCCGGAGCTCATTCCCGGCAGCACGTCATACCCGAAGGCCACCAGGTAATACTTGTCGGAGAGCGGCCACGGCCCGTGGAAGAAACCCTTCGGCCAGCCGGCCGACTCCGGAAAACACACCTCTGGCGTGAGAACCTCGATGCCCCCGAATTCATCCTCCCCCGACTTGGGGTTGAGGCGAGCGCGCTGCGGGTCGACCATCACCAGCGACCCGCCCACGACCGCATGGTGCGCCCCCGCCACAAACATGATCTTGTTCGAACCTGGTATAGCGCGTGGCTGATAGCACGCGTTGATCCGCTCGGTGTAGTTCCCCCACAGGGCCGAGGGATTGGTGCCATCGGGATTGCTCACCCACAGCCCGTGGTAATTCGCGGCCGACCGATCCACATAATCCCAGCGTATGTAGACGATTCGCCCGTCGTTGAGGACGCTGGGGTGCCATTCGTTGGTTTCGTGAAACGACAGGGTGCGGATGTTCTTCCCATCGGCGTCCAGGCGATGAAGCGTATAGGCGGGCAGGGGCTCCCAGGGGTTGTTGCACCGGACAAACCCAGCGCCACGGCGCCAGGACATGAACGCCACGGCACCGTCAGGAAGCTCGCAGGGATCGAAATCGTCCACCGGCCCGTCGGTCAACTGCCGAAGGTTGGTCCCGTCGGCGTTCATGGCGAAGACATGGAAGTATCTTCGTCCGTTCTCCGGCTTGTAGAAATCCGGCTTGGGCAGGTCCTTGGGCGCAAATGCGAAATACACTGTCTTGGCGTCGTAACTCAGGGAGAGCGTGGTGTAGTTGCCTTCGGGCAGGCGGCCCCTGATCAGGTCGCGCGCTTGCAGCGACATGCCGGGCCTATCGAGGACATAGACCCCCCCGCCGGAGATGCCGTCGTAGTAATACCCCAGGTACTCATGGAGCATCTGGCAGATGAATCGCCGGCGCTGCATGAACACGATGGGTTTGCCGGCGATGAGCGGATTCCGGAACGCCGCGGTGCGGGCTGCCCATCGCACGTTGCGATACAGCGTCAGCCGGCCCGCTTCATCCAATCGGTCAAGCTTGTTCGCTTCGGTCTCAAGCCTTGCGATTGCCGCCGTTTCCTGCGACACCGCCGCGCCCATCCCCCGCAGGTCATCGAGCAGCGCTTTAGCTCTTCTGATCGCGTCGGCGATCGCCGCGGCATCATCGGGCTTGCGGCCGAGGCGTTTCTCCTGGGCTGTCCAGTCGGCTTCGACGACAGCGCGCAGGCCTGTGTCCTGCGCCCATCCGGCATGCACCCCCAGCATCATCCCCGCTACCGCCGCCAGCCACATCCAGCGTCCGCGCCGCGTCTTCATGGGCCGCCTCCTCGACATCTAAAGCGTAACCGATACGCTCCCTCAGGAGTAGACGATAGTGGACGCACCAAGAAGGAGGCCCAACATGCCCAGAACGCTCCTCCCCGGGATCATCATTGTGGCCGCTCTTGCCAGCAGCGCCGTCGCCGCCCAGGTGCCCGACCTGGCCACTGAGCGTATCAACCTCAAAGACCGCTGGCTCCTCACGTCCTCCTCGCTGGTGAAAGAAGACGGCCGGGCCATCTCCACCTCCACCTTCAGGCCGGACCAGTGGTATCCCACCTCCGTTCCCAGCACGGTTCTCAACGCCCTGATCAAGAACGGCGTCTATCCGGACCTCCGCATCGGGCTCAACTGCTACCTCATCCCCGACGCCTCCGATGAGTTCAACCGGAAGCACAATCTCTCGCGGTACAGCTACCTCCCCGACAAGCGCAACCCCTGGAAAGACCCCTACTGGTACCGCACCGAATTCGCGCTGCCCGATCTGGCGAAGGACAGGCGAGTCTGGCTGCACTTCAACTGCATCAACTACCGGGCGGACGTTTACCTCAACGGGCAGCAGATCGCCAGCCGCACGGACATGGCGGGTATGTTCCGGCGATTTGCGTTCGACGTCACCGGGGCGGCGAGGGGCGGGGTCCATGCCCTGGCGGTGCGGATTCACGGGGTGGATACGCCCGGCACGCCGGACCAGCAGCTCAAAGTCTTCGGCCCGGAGCGTTCGTTCTTCAAGGAAATCATGAAGGACGTCACCGAGGTGATGACCATCGGCTACGACTGCATGCCGACGGTGCCGGACCGCAACATGGGCATCTGCCAGGATGTGTACGTGGAGATCACCGGCCCCGTCGTGATCCGCGACCCCTTCATCACGACCGACCTGCCGCTACCGAAAACCGACCGCGCCACCCTCAACATCACCGCCACGCTCGCCAACGCCACCGACTCCCCACAGACCGGCATACTCAAAGCCACCATCCTCGAAACCGGCCAGACCTTCCAGACACCCGTCACCCTCGCCCCCCGCCAATCCAAAGAGGTCTTCTTCAACTCTGCTCCAGTCATTGAGAACCCGCGGCTGTGGTGGCCCGTCAGCTATGGGCCGCAGAACCTGTACCGCCTTGCACTCACCTTCGAATGCGCGTCGGGCGTGTCCGACTCGCAGACGATCACCTTCGGCGTGCGCAAGCTCACGACAGAGCTTTATCAGCTTGACGGCTGGCATGGCCGACGGGTGTTCATCAATGGCCAGCGGATCTTCTGCCGCGGCGGCTACGTTCAGCCAGAGATTCTGTTCGACTGGGACCGTCGCCGCATGGAAAACGAAATCCGCTACTACGCCGAGGCCAACCTCAACCTCATCTTCTTCGAGGACATCCCGAACCCCCCCGACGAGTTCCTCGAAGCCTGCGACAAGTTCGGCGTGCTGTTTGGCAACTGCTTCTATGCGTGCATGTGGCTCAAGCCGGGCTCCGGCTTCCCAGCGGACCTGGACCTCCTGGAGAAGTGCACGGTCGACCTCGTCAAGCGGTACCGCAACCATCCGAGCCTCGTCATGTACATGGCGATGAATGAAGGCGACACGCGTGAGGATGTCTATGAGATGTGGCGGAAACACATCCTGGCCCTGGACGGCACACGATTCCACATCCCCTCGGCCTACTTCCCGGACGACCGCAAAGACGCCCCGGGCTGGTTCAGAAAGGATCTTCCGACCGGCATGACGGACCTGGGTCCCAAGTCGTACGGCTGGCAGGAGCCCTCGACCTACTACCAATGGGTGCGAGAAAGCCGCAACTGGATGTTTCAGCTCGAGAACGGCTCGGCTTCGCTGCCCCCCATCAGCAGCCTGCGGAAATTCCTGCCAGACATGGATAAGACGTCGAGCGACGCCCCATTCCCGCTGAATGAAGACTGGGCCCACCACGGCGCGAATCACTACTACCGCCCGTACGACACGGCCCTGCGCCGCCTGCACGGGCAGCCCAAGACCGTTGCCGACTACTGCTGGAAGGGCCACCTCACCACCGCCGACCAGCACCGCGCCATGTTTGAGGCCGTCCACCACCGCATGTGGGACATCACCAGCGGCTTTACGCAGTGGAAGATCAATGACTGCTGGCCGGGCGTCCAGTGGCAGATCTTTGACTGGTATCTCAAGCCCATGGTCAGCTACTACTACATCAAGAAGGCCTGCCGCCCCCTTCACATCCAGCTTAGCCTTCTGGAGCCCACCGTCACCATCATCAACAATCAGCTTCCCGCGCAGAGCCATCTGACCGCCCGCGCCCGCGTGTACGACCTGGATATGAAACTGCTGTACGAGAAGGAGGCGAAGGCGGATGTTGCGCCCAATTCCTACCGTGACGTGTTCACGATGCCCCAGGTGCCGGAGTTGACGGAGGTGTACTTCGTCGCGCTCGACCTTCGCGACGGGAAAAACCAGGTTGTCGCCGACAACTTCTACTGGCTGCCCCGGAACAAGTCCGACGACCTCAAAGCTCTTGCGTCGCTCCCCATGGTGGGGCTGGAGACCTCGCACAGTGTTGAACAGCAGGGCGAGAACACCCTTCTTCGGGTGACCCGTGAGGAACCCTTCTACCAAGCTGGCCTTTTTCGTCCAGCTCGCCGCCACAAAGGGCCGCGGCGGGGAGGAGGTTCTGCCGGTGCTTTGGTCTGACAACTATTTTTCACTGCTGCCCGGCGAGTCAAAGCAGCTCACGGCCGCGCTGGCGACCTCTGACCTGGGCGGCACGGTCTCGGCGGTGCAGGTCGGAGGGTGGAACATCCTCACCGATTTCCAATGCACGGCGCTGGAGGTCTCCAAGATGGCCGCCGCCGCAGGCGATCCGATTACTGTCACCGCCACCATCGCCAACACCTTCATTGACGGCAGCCGCGTGAGCCTTTTCGTCGACGAGAAGCCCATCGACTCGGCGTTCGTCGCGCCGACGGCCTTAAACGCCGCCGCGAAGGTTGATTTCACCATCAGGCTCCCCGCCGGCTCGCATCAGCTCAGAGTCGGCTCGAAAGCCGCCTCCATCCTGGTAAACTGAAGGCGGCATCGAAGCAGACATCGCAACCCGGAGGGCATCGATGAGTCTCCGCAAAGCAAGCATCCGCTTGATCCCCCTGTTCCTTCTCGCTCTTGGCACGTTTCTGTCCGCCGGCGTCCCTGCGACACCACTCGACTCGCTGCGGCTTATCTTCATGCACATCAACGATGTTCATGGGCAGGTCTCGGGCTTTGGCGACGGCAACCGAGGCGTCGGCGGGTATGCGCGCCTGTCGACCGTCGTCAAGGATCTCCGCAAATCCAACACCGCCGATCGCGTGTTCCTCGTCCACGCCGGCGATGAATTCTCCAGAGGCGACGACCTGACCACGCTGACTCGCGGCCAGGCCAACATCGCCATCATGAACCAGCTCCGCTTCGACTTCTGGACGCCGGGCAACGGCGACTTCTACGTGGGCCTGCCCGCCATCCAGGAGCGTGTCGCCGAGGGCAAGTTCAGAACGCTGACCTCCAACCTCACCGTCAAAGCCACGGACAGACACGTCGCCGACCCCTACATCATCGAGAAAGCCGGCGACCTCAAGATCGCGTTCTTCGGCCTCTGCTCGCTCCGCGAAGAGCTTCCCACCTCCTGGGCCATCGATGTGGCCGACCCTATCAAGACCGCCGCCCGTCTCGTCCCCAGACTTCGCAGACAGGCCGATCTCGTGGTCGCCGTCACCCACATCGGCCTGGATCGCGACGTGGACCTCGCCGCCAAGGTCGATGGCATCGACCTGATCATCGGAAGCCACAGCCATTCCCTCCTCATCAAGGGGATGCGCGTCAAGGGTCCCTCGGGCCGCGAGGTCCTCATCGTCCAGGCGGGCGAAGAGCTCCAGTACGCCGGCCGCGTCGATCTGCTCGCGGCCCGCGCCGGCGGCGGATACCAGGTCACTCACGCCGTCGCCAAGCTGATCCCGCTGGACGACCGGATCAAGTCCGACCCCGCGGTGACCGCGCTCATCGGCAAGCTCTCACAAGCCGCTGCCGAGACCCAGCCAGCCGCCGACCCGGTCCTCGCACATTGACGCGTCCCTCCCGTCACGTCCTGTTGCATACCCGCACCAAGTGCCGATGCACTGTCAAAGAGCAGTCCATGACCGCTCGCCACCTCACCATCCACACACATCCGGTGCTCCATCAGGCCAAGATGCTCCTGGCCCTCATCCCTCCCGTATCTCCCTCTTTGCGACATCGTACACTTGCCGCCGCCCGCTGTCGTACGCCTTCACCGCCATCAGGCACGCCACGGCATGTTGATATCCCGCATCGAGCGACGCATTCGGCGTCTTGCGCGTTCGTAGGCATTGCAGCCAATCGAGGAAGTGGTCGGGCATGGGCACTTCTTTCACTTCCTGTTTGCCGCGGATCAGGCCCTTGCCCTTGCTGCCGCCGTCGGCGGTCAGCACCGGCGCATTCCAGTTCACCATGTCCAGCACGCCCTGGTCGCCGAACATCTTGAAGGTGTTGCCGCTGCCGTTCCCGAAGTTCGTCGAGTAGCTGACCATGAATCCTTCCGGGTAGATCCACATGGCCTGCACGTGATCGGGGCAGGTGAACTTGCGCTCGTCCTTCCAGGTGAAGGTTCCGCCCATGCACACGGCGCTGGTCGGGAACTTGGCCCCCGTGATGTAGTGCACGAGGTCGAGGTAATGGCTGCCGAACCCCGGCACCGGCCCATCCGAAAACTCGCGATACCCGTACCAGCCCGAATACACCACCGGATCGAACGGCCGATCCGGCACGCCGCCGAGAAACTCCTTCCAATCGACGTCCTGCTCTTTGACATCTTTCACGTACCCGTACCAATAGGGCTGCGAGCCGTTGCGGCACTGCTCGATCCGCGCCACCTTCCCGAGGATACCCGTCTTGTACAGCTCGCGGCAGCCGGTGAAGGTCGGGAAACTGCGCAACTGCGTGCCGATCTGCACGACGATGCCCGCCGCCTTGGCCGCATCATACGCCGCGATCAGCCCCTCCATGCTCTTGGCCAGGGGCTTTTCGCAGTACACATCCTTCTTCGCCTTGGCCGCCGCCTCGAGGTGGGTCGTGTGCATATGATCGGGCGACGCAATCATCACCGCGTCCACATCGTCCAGCGCCAGCAGGTCGCGATACGACGAGAACATCCTCGCTTCCCGTCCATACCACTCTTTCGCGAGCCGCGCGGCTTTCTCCCTGGCCAGGCGCCACGGATCGCACACAGCGGTGAACTGAACGTTCTGCGCCTTGTCGAACTGGTGCACGCCCGCCATATGCGCCGCTGTTCCCCGCTCGCCGCATCCGATCATGCCGATGGATATGCGTTCATTGGCGCCCACGATTCGCGCATAGCTGACAGCCGTGGAAGCCAGAGCCGCGCCCGCAACTGACGCACTCTTCAAGAACGACCGCCGGGTAAACGTATACTGCATAACCGCCTCCCAGATGATTTGACCACCCCCGCGTGCGTCATCTGAATTCCGCGCGTCGCTTCTGTCAACGCCGCGTTCCGGGCCGGTTACGGTGGGGTATGCCCAGATTTCCGGGAAGACGCAAGGTCTTCTGCACCAAGCTTTTGCCCCTTGCCCGGGAAAATGGGCACACCGGGTCGTGTTTTCCCGGGAGGTGTGACTTGACAATGGGCGGTATTTCCTTTTATTAGCTGCCTTCGCAATGCGGCCTGAGCGCCGCGAGAGTTTCCAAGCTGGCACCGGGAAGACGTGGCGCATGGCGTCGCGCCGGCAGAGACGGTGAGCGCGATCCCTGTTAACTGATTTGCGTCACGAGTTTGCGCGCGGGCTTGCCGTGCCGGCTGAAACCTTTTGCATGGAGGAAACGGCGTGATCTCCGTTTCGCAATTGAGCAAGGTATTCGGGCAGACGGTCGCGGTTGACCGCATCAGTTTCGAGGTAGCCAGCGGACAGATCGTGGGCTTTCTCGGGCCGAACGGCGCGGGCAAATCGACGACGCTGCGGATGCTGACGTGTTACCTGCCGCCGACGAGCGGCACGGCGACGGTGGCGGGCTTCGACATTTTTCATCAATCGCGGGATGTTCGGCAGAAGCTGGGGTATCTGCCGGAGAACTGCCCGCTATACAGCGAGATGAAAGTGGAGGAGTATCTGGATTTCCGCGGGCGGTTACGCGGCTTGGATCGGGGGGAGCGCCAATCACGCCTGGGATATGTGATCGACCGGTGTTGGCTGACGCAGGTGCGAAGGAAGACAATCTCGCATCTGTCGAAGGGGTATCGGCAGCGGGTGGGGCTCGCCGATGTGCTGCTGCACAATCCGCCGGTGCTGGTGCTGGACGAGCCGACGATCGGGCTGGACCCGGGGCAGATCCGCGAGACGCGCAAGCTCATCCGTGAGCTGGGCGGGAAACACACCGTGATCCTGTCGACGCACATCCTGCCGGAGGTGGAGGCGGTGTGCGACCGGGCCATCGTCATTGCGGGCGGGCGGATCGTGGCGCAGGGGACGCCGGAGGAGCTGCGGGCCAGCCGCCGGATGCAGGCGAGGGTGCTGGTTGAATGCCGGGCGCCGGCGGACGAGCTGCAGATGGCCCTGCAGAGAGTCAGCGGCGTGCGCGAGGTGGAAGTGGTGAGCGATGGAACGGCCGACAAGCAGTACACGACGGCGGCTCTGCGGGCGAAGGAGGGTTACGACATTCGCGAGGAAGTGGCGCGGACGGTGATCCAGCGCGGCTGGCCGCTGCGTGAGATCCGGCTGGAGCGTGCAACACTCGAGGAGTTTTTCGTGCAGGTGACGGCGAACCAGGCGATGGCGACGACGGAAGGGGGTGCGGCATGAGCAACAAGAAGAGCGCAAAGCGGTTCGTGCTCGTCTGGATTCTGCTGCCGTTTGGGATTTACCTTGTGGTCGCAACGATTTGGCTATTGGTGGGCGTGGCATCAGGGACGGCGCTGCCGCGCCTCGTGAGTCAGGGTCGGATGTTGGCGGTCCTGTTATGGGTCTACTACGGATGCTTGGTTGCGTCGTGGCTGCTGAAGTCGCTGGCGCCCCGAGGGCTTGTGATCTCACGACGAGAGCTGAGCAGCTATTTCTATTCGCCGATCGCGTATGTGGCGATGACGCTGTTTTTGCTGGCCACGGGGTTTCTGTTCTGGAGCGATTTTCAGCCGGGGCAGATCGCGGGCATGCGGTCGCTGTTCGAGTGGATGGTGTGGCTGCTGGTGTTCGTGATCCCCGTGCTGAGCATGGGGCTGATGTCGCAGGAGTGGAGCACGGGGACGGTGGAGACGCTGATGACGGCTCCGCTGAGCGAGATCGACGTGATCATGGGGAAGTTTCTGGGGTCGCTGTGCTTTTTCCTGGTGTTGCTGGCGCCGACGGTTGTGTATGTGATCCTCCTGGGCGCCTACAGCCGGCCGTCGTTCGATGTCGGGCCGATTGTCTCGGGGTATGTGGGGATCGTGCTGGTGGGGGCGCTGTTCATCGCGATCGGGCTGTTCTGTTCGTCGCTGACGCGGAGCCAGGTGGTGGCGGCGGTGGCGGCGGCGGCGATCCTGTTCATCGTGACGATCATCCCGAAGTGGGCCAGCGAGAAGGCGACGCTGCCGAAGTTTTGGCGGACGGTGGCGGACCAACTGGTGTTCCGGCGGTACGCGGATTTCAGTCGCGGGGTGCTGGACACGGGGCACCTCGTGTTTTTCATCGCGGCGACGGCAGTGTTCCTGTTCCTGAGCGTAAAGGTGCTGGAGTCGCGGCGGTGGAAGTGATGGTAATCTCCGATGGCCGATTTCCGGTTGGCGATTTGGGAGTTTGACAGCGAGGCGTAGCGATGAACGAAACGAACCAGAGCATCCCCCAGACGCAGAAAGAGCGCTGGGTGAAGTACGGCGCGAACGTGGCGATCGCGTCGGTGGTGGTGGTGTTGCTTGCGGCGGCGGTGACGTGGCTGGCTCAGGATTACCACCAGCGGGTGGATACGACCAGCGCGGGGCTGTACAGCCTCAAGCCGCAGACGATCAACGTGATCAAGGACAACAAGTCGGACATCAAGATCGTCAGCCTGTACACGCGGGCGAAGCCGGAGATGTCGTATCTATCAGAGGAGGGGCAGCCGGCGGTCGACTTTGCGCAGCCGGTGGCGGATCTGCTGGATGAGTACAAGAGCAAGGGCACCAAAATCGATGTCGAGATTGTCGACCCGGTGGAGCAGCCGACGAAGGTCGATCAGCTCATCAAGGAAGTGACGGAGAAGTACGGCGGGGAGGTGCAGAAGTACAAGGCCGTTGTCGACGAGTATCCCAAGACCTACGAGCAGATCACGAAGCTGGCCAGCGAGGAGGCGAAGAAGGTCGAGGCGGCGCTGCCGGAGAAGATCGACATGGAGTCGGATCTTGGGCAGACGTTGTACCTGACGATCGCGACGGTGCAGGGCTTTCCGAAGTTCCTGGAGAACACGAAGGAAGGGATTGAGAAGCGGCTCAAGCAGAAGCCGCCGGACTACAAGGGCACCGTCAACAGCATTGAGCAGGGCATGAACTCGCTATCGCAGCTTGTGGCGAGGATCACCAACGATTTCGGCAAGCTGAAGGAGGACGCGAAGGTTCCGGAGACGATCCAGAAGTATATGACCGAGAGCGTGCCGCGGTATGAGGAGATCAAGAAGCTGGCGGACGCACTCGAGAAGCGCATCAAGGAGCTGGGCGAGCTGAAGCTGGATTCGCTGCGGCAGAGCCTGCGGCAGCGGGACGCGATCCTTGTGATGGGGCAGAACGATCTGCGTGTCATCCCGTTCGAGAAGGTGTGGCAGGTTCCGGAGGACGTGCGGGGGTACAGCCCCGACGGCAAGCCGCGGCCGAGGTTCGCGGGGGAGCAGCAGATCACCAGCGCCATCCTGTCGTTGACGGCGAAGAGCAAGCCGAAGGTTGTGTTTGTGCGGCCCGGGATGGCGCCCCTGGCGCAGCCGGGCATTCCCGGGTTCCGACCGGGCGGGCCATTGTCGCAGATTGCGTCGCGGCTGCGGGACTACAACTTCGAGGTGTTGGAGAAGGATCTGTCGGGGATGTGGGCGATGCAGGCGCAGATGCAGGGGATGCCATCGGCGCCGGAGCCGACGGACGCGGAGATCAAGGACGCGATCTGGGTGGTGCTGGACGTGCCGGCGGGCCGATCGCCGATGGGGCCCCCGCCTTCGATCGCGGCGAAGGTCGCCGAGCATCTGAAGGGCGGAGGGTCGGTGCTGATCCTGGCGATGCCGCAAACGGACAGCATGGCGTCGGTGCTGGACGAGTGGGGCGTGAAGCTGCGGACGGACGTGGTGGCTGTCCACGAGGCTGTGAAGAGCGCGCCGGGGCAGGCGAGCGATTTTGTGGAGGAGGCGCAGCGGCGGCCGCTGATTTTCGTGCTGAAGGACTATGGCGATCATCCGCTGGCCAAGCCTTTGAAGTCGCTGGAAGGCCTGCTCCTGCCGCTGCTGGTGGTGGAGGCTTCGCCGAAGCAGGGGTACAAGACATCGCGGTTGTTGCCGGTCCCGCAGTCGCTGAAGACCTGGGGCGAGACGAATCTGGAGAGCGCGCTGCGAGGGGACGCGGTGGAGTACAATCCGCCGAAGGGCGCGTCGATCGACGGGGATCTTCCGCCGCCGCTCTATGCGGGCGCGGCCGTCGAGAAGGAAGGGGCCAACCGGCTGGTGGTCATCGGGTCGGTGCAGTTCGTGATCGACGACATGTTGAGCATTCCCGATCCGGTCCTGGCCAAGCAGGGGATCTACGTGGCCCGTTTTCCGGGCAATGCAGAGCTGTTCATGAACAGCATCTTCTGGCTGGCGAAGATGGACCCGATGATTGCGATCAGCCCGGCGGCGATGGAGGTGAACCGCATCGCGGAGATGAGCAGCGGGATGCTCAACACATGGCGGATCGGGTTGCTGCTGATCGTATTGCCTGGCGCGGTGATCGTGTCGGGCGTGCTGATGTACGTGGCGAGACGGGATTAGGCATGGGATCAGGAAAGCCGCGGCGTAGGTTGCACGTGTTTGTGAAGCCGGAATGAATGAACCATGAATTACAAGACTACCGTCGTCCTGCTGTGCGTGCTGGTCGTGCTGGGGGTGGCGTTGCTGTTTGTGGACCGGGGCGGGAAGGAGCCGGGGGAGACGACGGCCAGCGGAGAGAAGCGGCTCTTTGACGTCGAGACGAAGGACGTGACGAAGGTGTCGGTCACGACGGCGGACGGCAAACGGCTGGTGGCGGAGAAAGCCGGGGCGGAATGGAAGCTGCTGGAGCCGGTGGCGGCGCCGGCGGACACCTGGGCGGTCGATTCGATGGTGCGCGGGTTGGCGGAGATGAAGTCGCGCGGGCAGATCGAGCTGACGGCGGAGAACGCGTCGACGACGAATCTCAATCCGCCGCGATATCAGGTGGAGATGCAGGCAGGGGGCAAGACGCTGAAGCTGAAGGTGGGCAGCAGGTCCGCGATCGGGGACAACCTCTATGTGCAGGTCGACGGTGAAAAGAAAGCGCACGTTGTTTCGGCGGGCGTCTACGATGAGCTCGACAAGCCTTTCACGTCGTTCCGGCAGATGAAACTGGTGACGACCGCTTCGACGGACATCAAACAGATCGAGATCACCAGGCCGGATGGCAAGCTGGTGCTGAACAAGAGCGGCGAGGAGTGGCAGGTGGTTGCGCCGGAGAAAATGCCGGCGGAAGCGTCCGACGTGTCGGACATGACGTATGCGACCTCGTCGCTGTCGGCGATTGAGTTCGTGAATGAAAGCGATGTGCCGCCCCAGTTGCTGCCGGCGCGGAATGCGCGGATGACGGTGTGGTTCAGCACGGCGGCGCCCGCGACGCAGCCGGCGACGGCGCCGGCGACGCAGAGCGGGGGCGCCACGATCCGTTTCGGGGGGTATGACACGGTGCTGAAGAAGAACGTGTACGTGTCGGTGTCGGAGCCTGCGTCGCTGGCCAAGGTGGCGGCCAGCGCCATGGACTCGTACAACAAGAAGCTGCTGGACCTGCGGGATCGGCGGGTGCTGAACATCGATCCGGCGCAGGTGAGCC
>Ga0315288_10004305_pt1 | contig 18108 bp, 19 predicted proteins | sample YL17G11_20_MG_FD_203454 | JGI IMG/M metagenome (GOLD analysis project Ga0315288, IMG submission 203454) | Sediment microbial communities from Yellowstone Lake, YNP, Wyoming, USA - YL17G11_20 | ecosystem: Environmental > Aquatic > Freshwater > Lake > Sediment | place: USA: Wyoming | collected... | reverse complement strand
GCCTCTTTGACAAAGCGGCTGACCGAGGACCCTTCGCTCGTCGGAAAAATCGCAAGCTCGGCAATGATCATCGTCTGTTCCTTATCCATTTCTGCTGTCATATTAACCCAATTATACGCCATCCATTCGACAAGTCATTCGACTCTGAGGGACGAACCCTCAGGCTCAGACTCGAAGAGCTCAGGACTATAGTAGCCTCAAAACTAGTGTCGATAACTTCAAACGCTGGGGACAAGGCTAACGAGTGTTCCTGTGTGTGTATAAAAACTGGCTTTTAGTTTTTCGAAGCATGGGTAGCTTGAATCAACAGTCGGATGGACATCTACCTTCCTGCCTTCCAAAAGGAGATTATCCAAGTAAAATCCGTTGCCCAGATTATAAGTAAACCAGATATCCAAGATGCTTGAGCCACTGATATCTTTGACATGGAAGTTAAATTGGACCTTTTGCGAAAGAACGGAATCGGTTCTTTTTGAATGATGCGTTCTCATGGCAACATCCGTATCTTTTAATTCGGGGGAGTGAAAGTCCCGAAGCCCCCCGTAGATATTAATATTCCCCAAATCGTGCGAGGAAGTCACGAAAGATATAAAGATTCCCTTGTGTTGGCCGGGAAGAAAATGTACCTTGTCTTTCTCTCTTTCCACGCGGGGCTGAGCAAGAATGCTGGCAAAATCGCTTTCCACAAAGGCTCCAATGATATCCACGGCCTTATCCAAGTCTTTAGCCTCCTCGGTCTCGGAAGGGACGTTAAGATAAGCGGATTCGGTAAGGTCGTAAATAAAATTAACCATTCCGATTGAGGCCTCGTCGACCAGCTCTTTATTTGCCTTTAAGATTTCTTCAAGCCTGCGTTCGTTTTCCACGACCAATATTATATTTGTTCCGTTATAGGATATCAAGTCGGGCGTAATTTAGAAAACAGGATGAACGAAAATTTAGGCCCTTTGAAAGGCTACCCCAACAGTTCCTTCACCGGCGTGGACTGCAAGAACGGGTCCGGCTTCGTGAATCGGAATTGTTCCTTTGTAAACTTTGCTTAAGGCTTCTTTAACATTTTTGGCCGTTTCCAGCGCGTTTGTGTGAAGAACCACCAGTTTAACAAGTTTCCCTGCATCGGCAACCATTTCAACCATCTTTTCTCTGGCTTTTTGCGCAGTCCTGGCTCTGGCGGCCTGGGTAAGTTTCCCTTCAACAAAGGTAAGTACGGGATAAATTGAGAGAAGTGAAGCCAAATAGCCTTTTACAAGATCTTCGGCGCGCCCTCCGAGCTTGAGATTATCAAAGCTCTCAAGAACTGCATAAAGGCTAACCTTAGGCATTCTTTGCTTAAGCTCCTCCATTATTTGCTCCAGCGTCGCTCCTTTTTCCGAAAGATGTGAGGCATCCTCTGCCGGAAACCATGTTGCCAGCGAAACCTGCTTTGAATCCACAATCTCAATTGGGGTGGGTTTTTTTGCATCTTCTTGAAATAATTTTTTTCCTAAAATGGCCGATTCCCAGACAACCGAATGTTTGGATGTAATATGAATAGAAATAATAGATTGGGCTTTTTCGGAAATTTGTCTAAAAGTTTCAAGAATCCTTCCGGGGACAGCTCCTGATGTTTGAGGAAGCTTTTTCCCTTCACGCATTCTTCTATAAAACTCTTGGCTGTCGATATCCAGGTCGGAGTAGCTAACATACTGGCCGTTCTCGAAGAATTTCAAATCCAAAGGAACAATGGTTACATTATTTTCTCTAGCCATCGAATCTTGGGGTCTTATGGACGCGCCACTGTCTGTTACTACTGCAACCTTTCTTTCCGGATTCATTGCAGGAGTAGTTTAGACAACCTTTTGCGGCATGTCAAAATCCACACACTCTCTAACCGTTTTTCCCACAGTTTATCTGAAGATTTATCGAAAGCTTTCAGTGCTTAATAGCGTCTTGAACCTCCGCCTCCTCTGTTGTCATAACCACCCGAAGATCTCTCTTCACGCGGTCTTGCTTCGTTTACAACCAATTTTCTTCCGTTATAATCCGTACCGTTTAATTCTTTTATTGCTTTATCCGCATTTGCATCGTCTGCAAACTCGACAAAAGCAAAACCCTTTCCCTGGCCCGTCATCTTATCGGTAATAACATCAGCCGAAGTAACTTCTCCTATTTTCGAAAAAAGTTCCCTAAGCTCGTCAGAAGTTGTAGTGTAGGGAAGACTCCCCACAAATAATCTTTTTGCCATATTTTTTTCACCTCCTTTCTTTTAATGGAAACTGCCCCACCTGGAAGCCTGCTCTCAGAATGGATTCGTAACCTTAAGCTATATTATACCTTAATTGGTGATACAATGAGTAATTGGACGATCTTCCTATCACTAAACTTCTTGATACTTTTTTACGAAAAGGCGGGAGAGTTGATAAATATTATCTCCGGGAAACAAATCGAGGCAAGCGTACATTGGTTTATTTAAACGGCTGGTTTTCCGGCCAAAATATCCGCTCCGCCATCCTCAAAGCTTTCGAAAGACCTAAGAGTTAGGCGGCGAAGCCGAGTTTCCGGCGCATTTTTGCAGCGGTTGTTTCCATGGCATAGGGACTTCCCAAACCTTTATCAATCAAAATCAAACCGACAATCGCTCTTCCTATGTTTCTGGAAGGGGCTATTCCTGCTTTCACTAAAGCACTTGCCGAATCGGAATGAAGTTTAAATTTTGTTTCATCGAGAGCAGCCCTTTGATCCTGGTCCAAGCCCCTTGATTCCATTTTTTCGGAATCTCTCATGAATTTCACATATTCTTCTATCTCACTCTGAACCATCTGGGGATATTTTTCTTCCCGATATCTAAAAACTACGTTTCGGGTCCCAAACCTGCCGAGCGCATGTTCGGCGCCTTCGCTTTCCAAAAAAGACTTGTCCTTTTCTTTTTCGGAAACGTCCGGAGCCAAAACTTTATTTGTAAAAAACGCCTCTCTTGCGTTTTTGTATATCTCGCTTGAATAAAAAGCTTCCATTAATTTCCAGGGATCTTTAATGGTCGGGGGCTCCAAAATTCCGATGTCTTTAACTTGAACGGCCTGACCCGGAGTAACCTCCATACATCCACTATATCTTATATAGCCTGTAGGCTACAAATGCGATACAATTTATCCGATGGACAAAAAACTTGATAATCTAAGACATTCGGCCGCCCATCTTTTGGCTACTGCGGTTGTTGAATTGTGGCCCAAAGCTCTTCCTACCATCGGACCGGTAATAGAAGAAGGTTTTTATTATGATTTTGATTTCGCCGGGTACAAGTCTGCACCCGGACTAGAGGATTTGTCGAAAATAGAGAAAAAGATGATGGAGATTGCCCCGAAATGGAAATCTTTCGATAAATCCGAAGTTTCGGCCGAAGAAGCCCAAAAATTATTTAAGGACAATCCCTACAAGTTGGAATTAATTGACGAGCTCGAAAAGAATAAAGAAAAAATAACTTTGTATAAATCCGGCAATTTTGTAGATTTGTGCAGAGGCGGACACATTGATAATCCTTCCGAAGAATTAAAACATTTCAAACTTACTTCCATCGCCGGAGCTTATTGGCGGGGGAGCGAGAAAAATAAAATGCTTACCCGCATTTACGGCACGGCATTCTTTAGTGCAAAAGAATTGGAAGAATATATCGGGCGACAAGAAGAGGCCTTGAAGCGCGACCACAGAAAAATCGGAAAAGAATTGGAGCTCTTTACCATTTCGGAAAAGGTGGGTCCCGGACTTATTCTTTGGCTTCCCAAGGGAAATATTATTAAAGAAGAAATAGAAAACTGGGCCAAAGAAACCGAAAAAGATTGGGGATATCAAAGAGTTACTACCCCCAATATCACAAAATCGGGGCTTTATTACACTTCGGGACACCTTCCTTATTATAAGGACGATATGTATCCTCCCATGAAGCTCGATGACGGGGAAGAATACTATCTTAAACCCATGAATTGCCCGCATCATCACATGATTTATGCATCAAGAACCAGAAGCTACAAAGAACTTCCCTTGAGGCTTGCCGAATACGGAACCTGCTACCGATATGAAGCTTCGGGGGAACTTTTCGGTTTGATGAGGGTACGGGGATTTGCCCAAAACGACTCTCATATTTACTGCGCCCAAGAGCAGGCGGTCGAGGAGTTTATTTCGGTAATGAAACTGCACGAATACTATTACAAAACTTTGGGGATTACCGATTATCATTTGGTTTTGTCGCTTAGGGACCCCAAAAACAAAAAGAAATATCACGGGGACGAGGAAATGTGGGCTTTGGCGGAAAAACTTATGAGGGAAGCGGTAAGCAAAATCGATATAGAAATGGTCGAGGATATCGGAAGCGCCGCATTTTACGGACCAAAGATAGATTTTATTATCAAAAGTTCTATTGGAAGGGAATTCGGAATTTCCACCAACCAGATAGACCTTTTTATGGGTAAGAGATTTGGACTTAAATACACCAACAAAGACGGCGGAGAAAAAACTCCGGTAATAATTCATAGGGCACCGTTGGGATCGCACGAGCGGTTCGTCGGGTTTTTGATTGAGCACTGGGGAGGAAATTTCCCAGCTTGGCTCTCGCCGGTGCAGGTTAAGGTTCTTCCCATTACTGACAAAAACCTTGATTATTCCAAGCAAGTTGCCAAGAAACTGGACGAGGCAGGATTGAGAATGGAAATAAACGAAAATAACGACACTCTTCAGGCAAAAATCCGTGATGCCCAACTCCAAAAAATTCCTTATATGCTTATCATCGGCGGCAAGGAAGAAGAAGCAGGAAAAGTTGCAGTCAGAAGCCGCGAGAGCAAGGATTTGGGGCAAATGGACCTTAAGGATTTTGCCGAAAAGCTGGTCAAAAAGATAAAAGCAAAGGAGCTTGATTTGGCCTTGTAACGAGCCTCACCTCATGGTAAAATTTCTTTCGACTAAAGACAATTGAAAGCTAAACTATATTGGCGGGTTAACGAGCATATCTACACGCAGACTCTTAGGATAATTGGCGCGGACGGAAAAGCGCTCGGAGTTTTGACTAAAGAAGAAGCACTGAAAAAGGCCAACGAAGCGGGTCTGGATTTGGTTGAGATTGCCCCAAACGCAAATCCACCGGTAGCCAAAATAATCAACTTTGGTAAATTCCGCTACAGGGAAGAGAAAAAACTAAGGGAAGAGCTGAAAAAGCAAAAGGCGGCAGAGTTAAAGGAGATAAGGTTTTCGCCTTTTATAGCGGAAAACGATTATCAAATTCGCTTTAAGAGAGTCAAAGAATTTATTGAGGATAAAAACAAGGTTCGTTTGGCAGTAGTTTTCAGACGCCCGCAGTTGGGGAGCAAGAGATTCGGATACGAACTCTTGGCACGCATTGTAAAGGAGTTAGGAGACGGAGTAGGAGTGGACATGCAACCGAAATTTTTGGGAAAGAGTTTACTGATGATTATTTCGCCGGTTACCAAAAAGAAACATGCCGAAACAAAAAACTAGGAAATCGCTTGTCAGAAGATTCCGGATTACAAAAAACGGAAAGATTATGCGTGCCGGAGCTTTTGCCAGACATTTAAAGGCTTCCAAGTCTTCAAAAAGATTAAGAAGGCTTAAAAAAGCCAAAGAGATAAAAGGCTTTTACGCTAAAAAATTAAAGAAAGCGATGGGAAGATAAAATGGCAAGAGTAAAATCACCCGCGGCGATTAAGCACAGAAAATTCCTTAAAATGGCCAAGGGCTTTAAACAAGCCCGAAGAACCAGGATTCAAACAGCAAAAGAAGCAATTCTTCATGCCGGCCAGTATGCATATGTGGGAAGAAAGCTTCGCAAAAGAGATTTGAGAGGCCTTTGGATTATAAGGCTAAATGCGGCAGTGCGGGCTAGAGGCCTTTCCTATTCAAGATTTATTTCGGGACTTAAAAAATCCAAAATTACCCTCGACAGAAAAATTCTGGCCGATATTGCGGTGAATGACTCCAAAACCCTTGACGCGATTGTCAAAAAAGCCGGCTTCTGAGTTACAATCAATAAGGTAACTCGAATGAAGGAAGAAATCAGCAACATAAAAAACGAGGCGATTGCGCAAATTATGGAAGCGGACAGCGCGACCGAGCTTGAAGAAATCTCTATTGCATACCTGGGCAGAAACGGAAAGCTGACAAATCTTATTAAACGCCTCAAGGAAGTTCCCCCCGAAGAGCGAAAAGAAAACGGAATTCTTCTTAATGAAGCAAAATCCACAATTCAAAGCTTTCTGGCTACACAAAAAGGAAAGCTTTCGGTTACGGCAAGAAAATGGTTTGACCCCACAGTTCCCGGTGCTAAACCCCCAATAGGACATTTGCACCTGGTAACCCAGGGCATTAGGCAAATATCGAGAATTTTCGAAAACCTGGGTTATGTCCGGGTGCGATATCCGGAAGTTGAGTGGGATTGGTATGCATTCGAAGCCTTAAACATGCCAAAGGGCCATCCGGCAAGAGATATGTGGGAAACGTTCTTTGTGGACGGAGCGACCGACCCCAAACTCGGACAAACTGTTCTGACTCCGCATACATCAAACGGACAGGTCAGGGAAATGCAACGCATCCATTCGACAGGCTCAGGACTTCCGCCTATCAGAATGATTAATATAGCCAAGTGCTATAGAAGGCAATCCGATGCATCTCATGTTCCTATGTTTCACCAATTCGAAGGTTTGGTTATCGATAAAGGAATTTCGGTTGCCCACTTAAAAGGCACTTTGGATGCTTTCGCAAAGGAATTTTTCGGTCCCGAAAGGCGAACTCGTCTTAGACCTTACCATTTTCAATTTACAGAGCCTTCATTTGAAGTCGATGTTACCTGCGGGATTTGTTTAGGCAAGGGCTGCAAAGTTTGCAAGGGCGGATGGCTTGAGCTTGGGGGTGCGGGAATGGTTCACCCTGCGGTTTTGAAAAACGGAGGAATTGCTCCCAATAAATATACAGGATTTGCCTTCGGCTGGGGGGTAGAAAGGGTAGTAATGATGAAATCCTGTTTGGAAATCCCCGACATCAGACTTTTGTATAGTTCCGATCTTAGATTTTTAAGGCAATTTTAATGGATATCAAGATACCGGATAAATGGCTTAGAGAGTATTTGGAGACAAAGGCAACGCCGCAAAAGCTTGCCGAGTGTCTCTCTTTATGCGGTGAGTCCGTAGAAAAAATCGAGAAAATCGGAAACGAAACGGTATACGACATCGAAATAACAACAAACAGAGTCGACTCGGCATCGGTTCTGGGAATTGCGAGGGAAGCCTCAGCAATCCTTCCCAGATTTAAAATACCCGCCAAGTTCACCCAACCCATGACGCATGCAAAACAAAGAACATTTTCCTCGGTCAACTATCTTAAAACAAATATCGATCACAACCTTTGCTTCCGCTTCTCGGCAATTTTGATCAAGAATATTAAGATAGCAACTTCCCCGCTCGATATTCAGAATAAGCTTATCGAGTCTGGAGCAAGGCCCATAAACAATATCGTTGATATTTCCAACTACATAATGTTTCTTTTCGGCCAGCCGATTCATACATTTGACTACGACAAAATCAAAGGAGCAAAGATGCACTTGAGAGCAAGCCGCAAAGGCGAAGAACTTACAACCCTGGACGGCAAAAAACACAAACTTCCAGGCGGAGACATTGTTATAGAGGACGTCGATGGCAGACTAATCGATTTGGCCGGAATTATGGGAGGATTAAACTCTGCTGTTGACGAAAATACCAAGAATGTTCTTCTTTTCGTTCAAACATATAACCCTGTAAATATAAGAAGAACCTCGATGGCTCTTGCCGCAAGAAGCCAGGCCTCGATTCTTTTTGAAAAAGGCCTAGATACCGAGCTGGTTGACCCGGCATTACGCTACGGAATAGATATGTTTGTTAATTTGACGAAGGGAACTCCGGCCGACGAAATTTTGGACATTTACCCAGATCCGTATAAGGTAAAAGCCGTTAAAACCAATCTAGAATTTATCAACGAAAGACTCGGAATATCTTTAACAAAAGACCAAATTTCAAAAAGCCTTGTCCCTCTTGGTTTTTATCCCAGATGGTCGGGCAAAAATATATCCGTCGAAATTCCTTCCTACCGAAGGGATGTAGAAATTCCCGAAGATATCGTCGAAGAAGTGGCAAGAATTTACGGATATCGTAACTTGCCCGATACTCCCTTAAGCGGAGTTGTTCCAATACCTATCAACGACTCTCCGTTTATCTTTGAGGAAAAAGTCAAAGATTTTCTTTCGGGGTGGGGCGGAGTAGAGGTCTATACACAATCTTTGGTTCCAAAAGAACTGGCCGGTCCAGAAGCATTAAAATTGAAAAACCCTCTTGGAAAAGAAGCCGAATATTTAAGAACTTCGCTCATGCTTTCTTTGGAAAAAGCCGCAAGGGAAAATTCCGGAGTCACGGAGCCGTTCCATCTTTTCGAAATAGCTAACGTTTATTTGCCTAGGCGAGGGGATTTACCCGTTGAATTAATGACTTTGGCTGGGGTGTTTGTAAATGATTCATACGAAAATGCAAAAGGAATTATTGAAGCTTTATTGGAGAAACTAAACATCGATTATAAATTTGTCCCCGAAGATTCCAAAGGTTTTTTGCCGTCACAAAGACTTTCTATAAAAACAGGCCAGACGGAAATCGGCCAATTCGGAGTATTGGAGTCCGGTCTAATCTACTACGAGTTTCCAATCGAGTCATTGCAAAAAGCATCTAAAGAGCAACGCTCATTTGTTCCCATTCCCAACTTTCCGTCGCAAATCGAGGATATTACTTTATCTTTTCCGGCCAAAACTTATTTGGGAGATGTTATAGAAAAGATGAAAAGTGCGGATAAGCTTATTTCGGAAGTAAAACTTGTCGATAAATTCAAAGACTTCTTCACATTTAGAATTTGGTACCAGCACCCGACAAAAACTTTGACTGATAGGGAAGTTGAAAAAATTAGGAATAGATTAGTAGAAACAATAAAAAGACAGTTTGGAGGCTTCCTTAAAGATTAATTATCACTAAATACAGTCGAAATAATTTTCATAAAGGGTTTTAGAAGTTCCTCTTTGTCTTGGGGTACTTTCTGTTTGTATCTTTCAACGAAGCCAGTATAACCTGCTTTTGCCTCAATTTTATCATCCTCTGTTCTAGCATATATTATCTTGCTTTTCCACCGAAAACCTTCAACTAATAAACTTAACCCTTCAGGGAATCTGTCCACGAGCTCTGTAACATCTAAGCTAATCTCTCTCGCCTGACGATATTCGCCTCTTGTTCCAAAATTTGTTAATACAATTTCAATTGGATCATCTCCTTTTTTAAGAATTCTGACAGGCTGAAGGTGTTCTCCCTTTAGGGTTTTGAGTAATATCTCGCTTCTTACAATATCGCTAAGGAGATCAAGTCTATCGTCCCTAATCTTCCGCAGAGAGGGAATATGGCCACGAGAGTCAGGCTTACGGCTGCCCAAATCCTGAATGGCTTTTCTTCGCATCTTTAGATGATTTTGGAGCTCGGTAATCTCTCGGTGCACCAATCTTGATAAAGGATCGTCGGTTCTTTCATTAATTAATAGAGGTTCAAATATTCGCACTCCATCTTGAATGGATTCCGCAATAAGAACCCTCACTCTTGGATGTGATTTATCTTTCTCTGTATTGAATTGTTCTAATTCTCTCTTCGCCATTGTTCGCCATTTTATCCAAAGTGGCTGTAGAGGATTATACCATAACAAACCCGAACCCGAACGTTTTAGGTGGGCGTTGGAGCCGGCGAAGGCGTCGGGGTAGGAGTAGCCGAAGGCGTGGGTGTAGCCGTACAGTCCCAGGCAACTCCAACACAGGCCGTTATGGATCTATCGGATTGGTGATTTGCCGAATCCTGTGCAACTGCTCTAAAAGTATGAGGGCCTTTTGAAAGATTTGTTACGGGGTATTCATAGGGCGGGCCGGAATATGAGCGGACTTTACTCCCGTCTATATACAAATCGGCGTTAACTATATCGCTGGTGGAGTTTGCAGTAAATTTGACCGTAAAGTTATTCGGCAGATTTCCTCCGTGGTCCGTGGGATTTACAAATTCGACATCCAAGGGATTTGAGGTTCCGCAATAGTCGCTTGGCGGGTGATATCTTGAATCGCCTTGCGTTGTAAGCCAGGCATTTATTCCTTCTTGCCATTTATTGGGCTGTCCAGAGCCAGCCGTCGGGTCTTCTTCTTTGAATACAAAGAACTCCTTTTCGTCATAATTGCCTCCGGCAATGTCCGAAGGCGTTGCAAGCTTTCCGTCGTTCTTACACACTTTTAGCTTTACATGAACGGCGTCTTTGCCCGGCTCGGTTCCTTTAATAAAGTATTCCTGCCTTGAAGAATATCCGTCGTGGGCGCCGTAGCCGGAAACGCTATCGACTCCCGCCGTAACAATTCCGCCGGGCTTATCAAAACCCACATTGGGCTTGCCTACCAAAGCCGCCAAAAGGATACTTCTCCAAATTGGAGAGGCGCCCGAAACTCCGGAGGCAACATTCAGCATTGAGGTATTGTCGTTGTTTCCGACCCAAACTCCGACAACCGAGTTGGGATTTCCTCCAATCGTCCAGTTGTCCTTTTTGTCGTTGGTTGTTCCTGTTTTGACTGCGGCCGTAATTCCCGAAATATTCAAAAGCGAGTTTGTACCGAAAATTTCGGCACGGGCATTGTTGTCGGAAAGAATGTTTGCTATAAGCCAGGCTTCTTCTTCGGACAAAACTCTTCTTCCCTTTTTGGGCTTTGTTTCCTCCAATACTTTGCCGTTTGCGTCTTCGACCTTAAGAATCGATACGGGTTCAACATTGTAACCCTTGTTCATAAACGGAGAGTAGGCATCCGTCATATCCAATAGCCGCACGTCTCCGCCTCCAAGAGTTAATGAAAGACCGACGCGATTAAGAGTGTCTTGCGTAGGGGGAAGAGTAGTAATTCCCAAATCGGTTGCGGTTTGCAATACGTCTTTTATTCCTACCATTGCCAGCATTTTCACCGCCGCAATATTTATGGAATTGGCCAGGGCAAAACGCACCTGCATCGGGCCTCTATACTTTCCGTCGTAATTGACCGGCTTATAGTCGGGGTTATTCGCTCCTCCGGGAAAAGTCGTGGGAACGTCTATCAGAAGCGTTGCCGCAGTAAAGCCTTTATGAAAAGCCGTGACATATGTAAAAGGCTTAAAAGAAGAACCCGGCTGTCTTAGGGCATCCACCGCCGCGTTAAACTGGCCGTCGTAATTGGGGTCGTTGAAGTTTTTGGAACCCACCATTGCCAATATTTCTCCCGTTTGCGGATCCATTACTACGGCGGCACCGTTTGTAATATGCTGGCTTTCGACTTTCGAAATTTCGTCGGAGACTATTTGCTGGGCTTTGTCCTGAAGCTTCCAGTCAAGGGTCGTTGTCACTTTTAGTCCTCCTTTTTCGACTACGCTTTCGCCGTATCTGTCATTTAAGATTTTCTGCACGTATTGGACAAAATGCGGGGCTTTGAAGCTTGCGCCCTGAACGGCAAATTGGACATTGGGAACTTGTGCTCTTGCCCCCTGCTCCTGGTCCTTTGTAATATATCCGTCCTCGCGCATTCTTCTTAAAACGTCATAAGTTCGGTTGACATACGCCTTCGATGTGGAAGTAAAGGGAGAATAATAAGAAGGGCTTTGGGGAAATCCCGCCAAAATTGCCGACTCAACCAGATTCAAATCCTTTACCTTTTTGCCGTAATAAACTTCGCTTGCCGCCTCAACCCCCCATGCGGTTCCGCCGTAAGGAGCTTCGTTAAGATACATCTGAAGAATTTGGTCTTTTGAGTATTTTCTTTCAATCTGAATCGCCAGAATAAATTCCCTGATTTTCCTGAAAATTGTTCTGTCGGGTGTCAAAAGAACCGTCTTGACAAGCTGTTGGGTTAGGGTCGAACCTCCCTGCAACTTGCGATATATGACTATGTAGTAGGCTGCCCGGAGTATTCCGGTAGGGTCAAATCCTTGGTGCTTGTAAAAGTTTTTATCCTCTATGGAAATTGTTGCCTCTCTTAAATACACAGGTATATCCGAAAACTGGACGGGAGTGCGATTTTGGTTTGCATAAATATCATAAAGAACTTCGCCGTTTCTATCCAAAATTTTTGTCGAAAATCCGCTCTGTCTTACGATTTTATCCGGAGAGGGGAGTCCGAAAGAAAAAATAGGCAAAACGACGAATGCGCCCAAAAAAATAACGATAACGGCCAAGAAGGCAAGTTTAGTTAGCCTGACCAGGTCCCTCGAGCGGGAGATATAAGGGGTCCTTCGGTGCCTTAGCCTATCTCTCCACATAATATATGTGAATTGTATCAAACTCCTTTGACGGCTTTCCAGTAAATAGGGTAAAATCAGATATGACTATTGATGAGGTGCTTACTCGTGGAGTTGCGGAGATTCTCCCTTCCAAAGAAGGATTGGCCGAAATTATGGCCAAAAGAAAGATTACTTTGTATCAGGGCTTTGACCCCACAAGTCCAAAACTCCATATCGGACACATGATAGGACTTCGGAAGTTGGCACAATTTCAAAAACTGGGACACAAGGTAATCTTTCTCATTGGGGATTTTACCGGAATGATAGGGGACCCGACCGACAAGACTGCTGCACGCCATCTTTTAACAAAAGAGCATGTCCATAAAAATCTCGAAGATTATAAAAATCAGGCAGGCAAAATTTTGGATTTCGACGGACCAAATAAGGCCGGCGTGAGATTTAATTCCGAATGGCACTCCAAGCTTTCGGAGGAAGATTTTCTTAGGCTTGCTTCCCACATAACCGCACAACAAACAATGGAAAGAGATTTCTTTCAGGAAAGACTAAAAAGCGAAAAACCAATTTACCTCCACGAATTTCTTTATCCGCTTATCCAAGGATACGATTCGGTTGCAATGGGGGTTGATTTGGAAGTCGGCGGAAACGACCAATTGTTTAATATGCTTGTCGGCCGTACTCTAATGAAAGATTTGGAAAATAAGGAAAAATTTGTTTTGACAACCAAGCTTCTTGAAGACCCCTCGGGTGCCAAAATGGGAAAGACGGAAGGAAATGCCGTAAATCTAACGGATTCTGCCCAGGATATTTTCGGAAAGATAATGGCTTTTCCTGACAAAATGCTTCCCTTGGCAATAGAGCTTCTGACGGACCTGCCGGTTAATATTGTCGAAGAGAAGGGGCCCTTGGAGGCAAAAAAGAAACTTGCTTATGATGTTACTACTCAAATACACACGGTAGAGGAAGCAGAGAAGGCATATGCATATTTTGAAAAAACATTTCAGAAAAGAGAAACCCCCGAGGATTTAAAAACTGTCAAGATATCCGAATCGCATCTGCCGCTTTTGGATTTGGTCTTTGCAACACATTTGGCAAGCTCGCGTTCCGAAGCAAAAAGGCTAATCAACCAAAAGGCCATAGATATTGATGGCCAAGAACAGAATGATCCGGCAAAGGAAATCGAAATTCCGGACAAAGGTTTTGTCGTGCGGGTTGGAAAAGTAAAATTTGTTAAAGTAGTTATAAAGTAATTATGTTCGGTAAAAAAGCCAGAAAATTATTCGTGCTCCTTATTATCATCGCCTCGTTGGGCTTAATACTGACCTCTATTATTCCTTTTCTTACGGCTTTCAGATGATGCAGCTTGAAGATTCAGTCGAAAGCCTGCCAAAGGTTGGGCCAACTTATGCTTCTAGGCTGGAAAATCTGGGAATTTTTACAATACGCGACCTACTTATCCATATTCCCCACAGATATTTGGATTTTTCTTTAACCTCGGATATTGCGGGATTACAACCCGGAGAGGTTGCGACGGTCTCCGGACAAGTTGTCTCTTTAAAAAATCAATACACGCGTTCGGGAAGAAAACTGCAGATAGGCCAAGTGGCCGATTCAACCGGGAAAATTACCGTTGTTTGGTTTAACCAGCCTTTTTTGGTCAGAACTATTTTTCCGGGAGACACCATTTCTTTGGCAGGAAAAGTTGATTGGTTCGGAAGAAACAAAGCTCTTGTCTCGCCGGAATACGAAATCGTCAAAGAGGGAAAGGCCAGACTTCATACCGCAGGGCTGGTTCCTGTTTATCCCGAAACTTACGGCGTATCTTCCAAGTGGCTAAGAAGCCGGATAAGCGATGTTATAAACGAAGTAAATCTCGATGAATATCTCCCCGACGCTTTAATAAAAAAATATAATTTTCCGAAATTCGGCGAGGCCGTCCGAAGCGTTCATTTCCCCCAAAATTTATCGGAGGTGGAACCTGCAAGAAGAAGACTCGCGTTTGAAGAACTTTTGCGTCTTCAACTGGCCAGCCTGAAAAGAAAAACGCAGTGGAAGAAAAATGTTCCTTCTTACCGTTTATCCGTAGATAAATCGGTCGTAGAAAGTTTCATCAAAACCTTGCCGTTTGAGCTGACTCCTTCCCAAAACAAAGCCGTTGAGGAAATTCTGTCCGACTTATCGAAAGACAAGCCTATGAACAGACTATTGGAGGGGGACGTGGGGAGTGGAAAAACAGTTGTAGCCGCAATTGCCGCATTGGTTGCTTTTGCCAACGGATTTCAAACGGTTATTATGGCTCCGACCCAAATCCTTGCTTCCCAGCACTATAACACCCTAAAAACACTTTTCGACCCCCTGAAAGTTCGCGTAAGTTTGGTTACGTCTTCCATAAAAAAATCCGATCTCGGCAGAACGGATATATTTGTCGGCACGCACTCTTTAATCCACAAAAAAGCCAAATTTGAAAAGGTTGCATTGGTCGTTGTTGACGAACAGCACCGCTTTGGGGTTGCCCAGCGCGCGGAATTGGTCAAAAAAAGCAAAACCCGTACGACAGTTCCGCATATATTAACTATGACGGCAACCCCGATTCCGCGAACCGTCGCATTGACTATTTACGGGGATTTGGATTTGTCGGTTCTAACGGATATGCCAAGTGGGAGAATTAAAGTAACCACTTGGGTCGTCCCCCCGGTCAAACGCGACAAGGCTTATTCTTGGATCCTGTCACTGGTCACTAGTCACAGGTTACAAGTTTTTATTGTCTGCCCTTTAATCGAAGAATCGGAAAAAGAAACTATGCAGGACGTTAAAGCTGTAACAAAAGAATTCGGGGTTCTTTCAAAAATATTCAAGGGATTAAAGTTGGGACTTCTTCACGGCAGAATTCCCGCCAAAGATAAGGAGAAAGTAATCGAAACATTCAAAAAAGGCAAAACAGACATTTTGGTAACAACCCCGGTTGTTGAGGTCGGAATAGATATCCCCAACGCGGGAGTTATGGTTATAGAAGGCGCCGAGAGGTTCGGACTTGCCACGCTTCACCAGCTTAGAGGCAGAGTAGGAAGGGGAGCAAAGAAATCGTATTGCCTTCTTTTCACCGACAGCAAATCCCAAAACGTCATGAGCCGGCTTTCGGCCTTAACAAAATACAATTCGGGATTTGAATTGGCCGAGCTGGACCTAAAGCTTAGGGGGCCCGGAGAGGTTTTTGGGCTAAGACAGCACGGCTTCCCCGAGCTCAAAGTAGCAACTTGGCAGGATTCCGAACTTATCAAAGCCTCAAGGGACGTGGCCGAGGCACACCCCGAACTTTTTTCACACTTGCGCCCCGAGGCTCTCGTAAGTTAAAATTCTCGTTGTATGACGCCATTACCTAAAAAGAAAAGTACAAAAGCGCGAAGCGCAGCCCGCAAAGTGGCCTTGCGCATTCCCGGCTTGGTCCGCTGTCCGAGTTGCAAACGCTTAAAAGAGCCGCACAAAGCGTGCCGTTACTGCGGGTTCTATAAATAATGAAAACCGCTGCCGATCCTCGACATCAAAAAAGAAGAGAAATCGTCAAATCCCTCTTTGCCGAAACGTATACTCCTCAGCCCAACGAAGACGAAATCGTTAAAAAGATTCTTGCCAAAAGGGACGAAATTGACCAAAAAATCCAAAAAGCTGCTACCCAATGGCCGATTGATAAGCTCAATAGAATCGATTTGGCTATATTACAGCTTGCCGTTTATGAGCTTAACGAGGGAAAAACACCTCCCAAAGTAATAATCGATGAGGCAGTTGAGTTGGCGAAGGAGTTCGGAAGCGAAAATTCTTCTTCCTTTGTTAACGGGGTACTGGGTACAATATACAAAGAGGAAAATCCCGATGCCGAGTGACGATTCAAAAGAAAAAATAAAAAAGCTTCTTGCGGAAGCTATCGGAGTTGAACCCGAGGATATCAAGGATGAAGATTCATTAATTCACGAGCTTCATATGAGCCCTGCCGATTTGGCGGAGTTTTCGGAAATATTGCAGAATTCGGGATTTAAAATTACACCGGGAGATTTGGCGGAAATAGAAACCTTCGAAGATTTGGCAGAGTTTGCAACAGCTCAGGAGGAAATCAAATGACGGATATAGACACGCTTCGAAAACTTTTTAAAGACCAGGAACTCGTCGAACAAGCTCTTACCCACAAATCTTGGCTAAACGAACATCCGGGCAAGAGGGGTTCAAATGAACGGCTTGAATTTCTCGGGGATGCGGTTTTGGAATTTCTAATCTCTAAGGAAATATTCAAAAGGTTTCCGGACGAAGAAGAAGGGTATCTTACAGCTTTGCGGGCAAATTTGGTTAATACCCAAAATCTTGCTGCCTTGGCTAAAAAATTAAATGTGGGAGAGGCAATTTATCTCTCCAAAGGCGAGGAAGAGGGTGGAGGAAGAACAAACGAGTCTCTTTTGGCGGACACGGTAGAAGCAATTATCGGGGCTTTGTTTATGGATTCCGGGGTTGATGCGGCGGAGGATTTTATTGAAGCCAACCTTCTTCCTGAAATTGAGGAAAAAGTCAAAGAACCTCTCAAGGACGCCAAGAGCAGGCTTCAGGAAACGGTACAGTCCAAAGGCCTACCGGCACCTAAATATCAGGTAGTTCAGGAGTCCGGACCGGACCACAGCAAGGATTTTGTGGTGGAAGTCAGCGTCAACGGCAAAATTATCGGCAGGGGAGAGGGAAAAAGCAAAGCAGTGGCAGAGCAGGAGGCCGCACAAAAGGCTCTCGAGAGTCACTACTTGTAGTCCACTCTTAGAAAAAGTAAAATACACGCACAAATGTTGAAAATTCGTCTGGCAAGAACGGGAGTAAGGCACAAGCCTTTTTATAGAATAGTCGCAACCGACGAGCGCAAAAAGCTCGCGACTGCGCCTTTGGAAATAATCGGTACATGGCAACCTTCAGTTGACGCTTTTTCGATTGATAAGAAAAAACTCGAAGCCTGGGTCAAAAAGGGAGCGCAGATATCGGGCGCGGTGAAGGAGTTACTGGAGAAAAAATGAGGGAACTTTTGGATTTTCTCTTAACGGGCATTTTGGGCAAGGAAAAGTATGAAGTGGCCGAAAGTTCGGCCGAATCTCATACCAACTATATCGTTTCCGCCAAACCGGGTGTTATTGGAATGATTATCGGGAAGGGCGGAAAAACTATCCGGACTATCCGCAATCTTCTTAAGGTCCGCGCAACTTTGGAACAAAAAGGTGTCTCCGTCTCCGTAGAAGAAAAGGTCTAAGAATTTTTTCTTACTTCCTGAAGATATCTAAAAATCGGCTCCAAAGATTTTCCTTCAAGATATTTCTCGGCATTTTCCCAAAACTCATCGAAATCCTTGCCCGGATATCCTCTTTGTTCGTATTCCAACGCCTGTAAGGCCATTTCAAGTTTATCAATTTGCTTTAGAAATTTTGCCTCAGGAGATTTTTGTTCGTTAAATTCCTTTAAAAGATTTATATATTTTTGCCCATCGGCGTGTTCCCCGAAAATCTCCTTAATTGCGGCCAATTCATCCCTGTGTTTAATAGTAGAAGATGATAGGATCTTTTTGCCCGTTTCCCATTTAATATCTCCTACACCAATCTCACCCAAATCGTGAACAATACATATCTCAATTAGTTTTTGTTTGTCAAGGTTTTCTGGGGCCAAAAGCAGGCAGAAAAGACACATTCGCCAGGCGTGGTCGGCAACGCTCTCCGCGTCCTCAACCCCCTTAAGGACCCAGCCTGTCCTTTTAACATCCTTTAATGTTCCTGCC
>Ga0315288_10004304_pt1 | contig 18112 bp, 15 predicted proteins | sample YL17G11_20_MG_FD_203454 | JGI IMG/M metagenome (GOLD analysis project Ga0315288, IMG submission 203454) | Sediment microbial communities from Yellowstone Lake, YNP, Wyoming, USA - YL17G11_20 | ecosystem: Environmental > Aquatic > Freshwater > Lake > Sediment | place: USA: Wyoming | collected... | reverse complement strand
CCCGCCTGACGCTTTGCGCAAAAAAGTGCCTTGACAACGCATTTCTTTGAGAGCTAATATGCGTGGCTGTCTGTTACTTTGCATTGCAAAGTGGCCGAAACACAGACCAGGAGGCAGCCGGCTATGCTCAAGCGCATCGTGGCCATCGGGTTCATCTTCGTGTGCACCGCGGTCGCCTGGATGATCCTGGGTAGCACCGTCTTCTATCGGAGCTATGACTCGGACGCTTCCCTCAGGCGCAGCGTCGCTTCGATCTGGGGCGCACCGCAAGAGCAAGCGCCGCCAACCGCGAGCTACGACCGCTGGACGCCGCGGACGGTGGTAACGGTGGAGGAGGGCAAGACCGTAAAGCGCACCAGCGAGCAGAAGGAAACCATCGCCCTGCCGCTGGAACGCAGCACGATCGACGTGCGGCTGGATCTCGACCACCGCCGCAAGGGGCTGCTGTGGTACAGCACCTACAAAGTCGCGTTCGGCGGCCAGTACGGCTTCCGCAATACCACGGACCGGGAGCAACTGGCGACCTTCGTCCTCAATTTCCCGGCCGCGCAGGCCATCTACGACGACCTGGCGTTCACGGTGGACGGGGCGCCCCTGGAGGTGACCAACCAAAAAACTTCGGCCAGCGGGACGGCGCGCGTGCCGCCGGGCAAAACGGCGGTGCTTCGCGTCTCGTACCGCTCGCAGGGGCTGGATAGCTGGCGCTACAACCTGGGCGGCGAGGTGGCCCAGGTCCGCAACTTCCTGCTGAAAGTGGCGACCAACTTCAAGGGCATCGATTTCCCCGGCAACACGCTTTCGCCTTCCGAAAAGCGGGAGACGGCGGGCGGCTGGGAGCTGGCCTGGAACTACACCAACCTGGTTTCCGGTTTCCAGATCGGCGTGACCATGCCGGAGAAGCTGCAGCCGGGGCCTCTGGCCGGGCGCATCAGTTTTTTCGCCCCGGTCTCCCTGTTCTTTTTCTTCTTTCTGATGTTGGTGATCACGACGCTGCGCGGCATCGAGCTGCACCCGGTGAACTATTTCTTTCTGGCTGCCGCCTTCTTTTCGTTCCACCTGCTGCTGGCCTACCTCGCGGACCAGATTTCAATCCACGCCGCCTTCGTCATCTGTTCGGCCGTCTCGATTTTCCTGGTGGTCAGTTACCTGCGGCTGGTGACAGGGTTGCGGTTCGCGGCCGTGGAAGCCGGCCTCGCCCAGTTGATTTACCTGGTGTTGTTCTCCTACGCCTTCTTCTTCAAAGGCCTGACCGGCCTGGTTATCACCATCGGGTCCATCCTGACGCTGTTCGTGGTGATGCAGATGACCGGACGCATCCGCTGGAGTGAGAAGTTCGGCGCCCCCGGCGCCTGATTCTCCGCCCTTGGAAACTGCGCGTGGCAGCCGGGCCAAGCGCCCCGCTTGGGCTTACATCGATTATTTGTTATTGACAAGCAATTAGCGTTAAACTGCTGGCCGCTTGTGAATTTTGTTGTGATGGCGATGAGCCCGTGGGGCATACTTGCGCCTGCGCTGCCGGGGTCGACAAAACGAAAACATCGCAAACCGCAGCGCTTAAACACCCAGGGAGGAATCAAAACGATGAACTCAAGAGAAGGCCAAGCCGCAGCTTTGGAGGCGCCGGCGTCCAGCCTGACTGCGATCACGCGCCCCTCCGCAAAGGAGGTAGTGGTTCAGCAGATTCGAACGGCCATCATTCAGGGTGAGCTGAAGCCCGGCCAGCGCCTGACGGAACCCCGTCTGGCCGGCGCCCTGGGTGTCGGCCAGGCAACGGTCCGCGAGGCGCTCATCGAGCTTGAGCACATGGGTTTCATTCAGCGGCGGAAACCGCGCAAGACGTTTGTGACCAAGCTGACCGTCGAAGAGGTGGAGCAGATTTATGCCGTCCGGCTGCCGCTGGAGCTGGCGGCGTTGGACATGCTTGCGGCGGATCCACAGCGTTCCCTGGCGCAGTGCGAAGAATCGTACCGGGCGATGCGGGAAGCGGCGTGCCAGGGCAACGTGAGTGACTTCAAGGCGCGGCATCTCGACTTTCACCGCGGTCTCTGGGCAGCCACCGGGAACCCTTGCCTGGCCGACGTCCTGGAGAGGTTGGTAACCAGGCTGTTCGCGTTTGCCTTCATGGTCATGCACCAGAGTCACCACGCGGTTGCCGAGCTGGTGGAAATCACGGAAAAGCACGGGAGAATTCTGGAATTGATTCGCGCCGGCGATGCCCAGACAGCCAAGCAACTTATGACTGCGTCCATGGACCGCAGTTGGCTGCAGAACCTGAACGCATAGGTGCGGGACCGCATAGAACATGGGGAGGCGAGATTGAGCGGAATCGGCAAGATCACTCGGAAGGAGTTTCTGGAGAGGTCAACGGCAGGTGTCCTTGGCTGTTCCGTCATGGGCCCCTGGCAGGGGCCCTTCGGCCGCCCCGCGGAGGGCAGGCCGGCGGCTGAATCACGCACTCTGGGCAGGACCGGAATCAAGGTGAGCCCACTCGGCTTCGGCGCCTCGCGCACCATGGAGCGGGCGCTGCTGAAGACGGCGCTCGATGCCGGCCTCAATTTCTTCGATACCGGCCGCGGCTACTTCAACGGGCAGAACGAAGTGATGATCGGGGAGTTGATCAAAGGAATCCGCAACAGTGTGGTGGTCCAAACCAAAGTGAGGATCAACCGCCAGGGAGGCGATGATGCCCCCGCGGCTTCCCCCATGTTCCCACGCGTGGGCGAGATAATGAACAACTCCCTGAACCAGAGCCTGAAGGCGCTCGACTCGGATTACGTCGACGTGCTTCTGCTTCACGGAGTGACGTCGCCTGCTGTTTTGCGTAATGAAGAGGTGGTGGCCTTTCTTGAAAGGGCCAAGAAGAGCGGGCGCATTCGGGCCTGCGGGTTTTCCGCCCACGCCAACCAGGTCGAATTGCTGAGGGCGGCCGTGGAAATCGGGCTCTACGACGTGGCCATGATTGCCTACAATCACCGGGGCGCCTATAAGCATTCCAACAGTGGGCGCCGCGGGGAGTGGGACAAGGCCGCCCTGGATGCCGAGCTGGAGAAAGTCAGGAAGGCCGGCATGGGGATTGTGGCCATGAAAACCTGCTCCGGCGGGCCCTACCAGCCGCCCGGAGAGAGCAGGCCGTCGTTCCAGGCGGCCATCCGGTGGGTCGTGCGGCATGACACCGTCCAGGTTGCGGCCGCGGCCATGGGCAACATGGAGCAGGTCAAGGAGAACCTGCAGGTGCTCAGCGAGAAACCGGGCAAAGACTGAATGGAACGCCGCATCTTGCTCCTGTCCATGCTCGCGGCCGTTTTCTGGGCCGCATCGTCACCGACCCTCTGCGCTCAGGCCACGGCCCGGCTGGTTCCCACGGCCGCGGAACTGCCGGGTTTCAAAATCACCAGGGCGGCGGAATACTACAACGCCGGCAACCTCTGGAAGTACATCGATGGAGGCGCTCCGGGATACCTGGCCTACGGCTTCAAGGAGGTCGCTGCTTTCGCCGTCACTCACCCCGCCGGTCAGCTCGAGTTCACGGTGGACATCTACGATATGGGGGATGCGCTCAATGCCTTTGGCATCTACTCGACCGAGCGGTCCCCGGAGGGAACGGCCATCGATACGGGCAGCCAAGGCTACCGAACCGAGAACGCGCTGTTCTTCTGGCAGGACCGATACTACGTGAAGATCGTGGGCGATACGCCCGCCCCGCCCATGGCCGCAACCTCGATGAAGCTGGCGGCCATCGTTTCCAGGAAACTGCCCCCGCGGGGCGCTCCTCCAAGACTCTTCTCGGTGTTCCCCGAGGAAGGAAGAATACGCGGAAGCGAGCGGTTCCTGGCCCGCGACGTGCTCGGCCAGCAATTCCTCCACAACGGCTACATCGTGGAGTACGCGAAAAAGGATGCGAAGTACCGGCTCTTCCTGATTCGCGCCGGGGACGCCCGTCAGGCCCAGCGTGGGTTTCGGCAATACCGCGACTTTGTGGAGACGAACGGGTCGATTGCCGCCCGGCCTCAGCAGCTCGGCGAGGAAGCCTTCACAGGGAAGGCCAGCGCCTACGGCGGAGTCGTCGTTGCCCGCCAAGGGCGGTACATGGCGGGCGTGCTGGGACTGGACGATGCGGATGCGGCGCGCGCCATCGTTCTGGTCATGCTTTCCAAGCTCGCCGGCGGCAGAGAGGATTGAAGAATCGGGCCGGCGAAGCCTCTCACCGGCCGGGAACGCCCCAGGCCAGCGACAAGCGGACGGGTTGCGCGGTGGCCTCGTCGGTGTGGACAATGCAATCGGGATGCCCTTGCAGCAACGTTGCCGGGTAGTCGGAGGTAGGATCGGCGAGCAGGGCGATTCGAAAAACAGCGCAATGACGCGCGCCGCCGGCCAGGTACAGGCGGATCTTTCTCGAGGCCCGGATGTCTTTCATGCCCAGCGTGATGGCCATCGGCGGAATGGAATCGCAACTGCCGCCGGCCGAGGCGATGCTTTGCACCACGATGGAATCGTCGCCGAGCACCACGACCCGCGTCAGCGATTCCCGCATCTCCTCGGCACTGATCTTGTACCAGCGAGAGATGGGCGGATCGTTGAAGGCCACGTGCCCGTGGTAGCCGATCCCGCCAAAGCAGGTGTCGATGCCGCCCACGGCCCGGATCGCCTCGCTGATGGCGTCCGGCGCGAAGGGATCGGGGAAATGAAGATTCTCCGGATGAGGCCGTAATTCCGGATCGAGCTTGTCGTACAGGTTCCGCCGCATGAATCCCTGGAAGCTGAGAGGGTGGGTGGTGGGCAGGGGCCGGCCTTGCCAGTCCAGGAACTCGTCCATCTGGAAGATAAAGGCGTTCTTCCAACTGATGCGCTTGCGGTGGCAGGTCTCCAGCAATCGCCAGTACTGGGCTGTCGGGCCCACCGGCACGATCCAGCGCGTGGGCCGGCCCGCCCCATTGTTGGCTTCCAGCTCGGAGGCCATGGAATCGGCGAAATGCTCGATCATGGCGTCGATGGTGGGGAACAGGCGCACGCCCAGGCGGGCGCCGCGCAGCAGTTCCTCGACCGGCATTTGCAGAAGCTGAGTCAGATTCATATCGGCCTTCCGTTGTCTTGCCACCCGGGTATGGTTGTTGCCACTCCGGCGTGGAAACGGCCCGCGGTCGTGATATCTCATATACTAATGGCCGTCAGCCAAAGTATAGGCACCAAGATTCTTTCCGTGCAAGCCAAAACCGGGACATTGCCAATACTCGCTCAAGATTATAGTCCCTTCGCCTGGTACAACTTCGTGCAGGTTCACAGCAGCCTGCGGGTGACGCCGGCTATGGAAGCGGGCATCGCCGATCAGGTTTGGGAACTCAGGGATCTGCTGAACTGAGGCAACGCTACACTCTGCCGAATGGGGGATTCACAATCGGCCAGGAGCCTGTTAAAGTAGTTGTTGCGTGCTGCCGATCAATCGGCGTAAAGTCTCCGCACGTGGAGGGACGCACGTGGCTGCCATGACACATCTCCCGTCGCTGAATCCCAGGGCTATCGCCCAGCTTGGAGAGGAAATCTACAAGCAGAAGTATCAGGCAGAATACGAGGCGAAGCACTTGGGAAAATTCGTCGCCATTAACGTGAGGTCGCAGGACGCCACAATTGGCGAAACCCCCGATGAGGCACTGGAGAACGCTCGGGCCAACGATCCGCAGGCGCTTTTTCATCTCATCAGGGTGGGTTTCCCCAGCGCGTTTCAGGCGAGCTACTCCCAAGACGATGGCAAAGCCGGTTCTGACTGGATCTTTGGATAACGCGGGTCATCCGGTCATCAAGATCAGCGTCTACGGCATCGATCCTAAATTCCAAAAGGAATTTGAGGCATTGGTGGACACCGGTTTCACTGGATTCTTGATGATGCCCTTGACCGAGTCGTTCCCGCTGGCCTTGACGTTGTATGGAACCAGTAGCTGGACGCTGGCAGACGGGAGTTCACAGCCGAAACTCCTGGCGTTTGGCGCAGTGATCTTGGGTGAGGAACACACCCATGGAGTGATCGTTCTTGAGCCTAATGCCGCCCGCCCGTTGGTTGGGATGGAGTTTTTGAGAAAGACCAAGAGGGCTCTCGTTTTGAACAAAGCGGGCTGCGCCCTGGTGGATGAAGATTTCCTTTCAGAAGCTGTTAAATCAGCCGCTGCTGCCGTCCGCGATCAAGAACCTCCCGCTTCTCCAGATGCCACCGCGCCCCCAGCGATGACAGCAACACAGAAATAGCCCTACCGTCAGCAACACTCTGATAGAACAGTACCCGGTTTCGCGATGTCTGGCGCTGCCCCGCTTGCGCCGCGCCCCGGCGCAATTTAGCATGAGATCAACCGTTTCTCCCGGTGAATGCCGGGAAGAACAGGCGGCATGCGAGACGACCGATGAAAATATGCGTGTTGGGGCTGGACTGCGCAGCGCCCGAGATCCTGTTTCATGACCAGCGCCTGATGAACATCCGGCGACTGATGCGCGACGGGATCTACGGCCGGCTGGAAAGCGTGATTCCTCCCATCACCGTGCCCGCCTGGATGTGCATGGCCACCAGCCAGGACCCCGGCTCGCTGGGCGTGTACGGCTTCCGCAACCGCCTCGACCATTCCTATGCCGGCCTGGGGGTGGCGGATTCCGGATCGATCGACCAGCCGGCGATCTGGGATGCCCTGGCGCGCGTCGGCAAGAAGGCCATCATCGTCGGTGTGCCGCCGAACTACCCGCCCCGCCGCGTCAACGGCATCAGTGTGGGATGTTTCCTCACGCCCGACCCCCGGCGCAGTGATTTCACGCGGCCCGCCGCCATTGCGCACAAGCTGAACAAATTGGTCGGCGGTTACCCGGTGGACGTGAAAGGCTTTCGCACCGATAAGAAGGACTGGCTGAAAAGCGAGATTTTCGAGATGAGCCGCAAGCAATGGCAAGCGGTCCGGTGGCTCATGTCGGAGCACGAATGGGACTATTTGCAGTTTGTGGATATGGGCCTGGACCGCATGCACCACGGCTTCTGGGACTGCTTCGACAAGAGCCACCCGCAATACGCGGCCGGGAACCCGCACGAAGACGCGATTCCCGAGTACTACCGCCGGCTCGACGAGCAGATCGGCGGCGTGCTGGCCCTGCTGCCCGCCGGCACGGCGGTGCTGGTGGCTTCCGATCATGGGGCGCAAAGGCTGGAGGGCGGCTTCGCGGTCAACGAATGGCTGGCGCGCGAAGGCCTGCTCGCCTTGCGGCACTACCCCTCCCAGGTCACTCCGTTCGCGGAACTGGACATTGACTGGCGCCGGACCAAGGCCTGGAGCGAAGGCGGCTACTACGCCCGCGTGTTTCTCAACGTGGCGGGACGCGAGCCGCAGGGAACGGTCCCGGCAGCCGACTACGAATCGTTCCGCGACGAATTGAAGGCGCGGCTGGAAGCGTTGACCGACCAGGCGGGCCTCCCGCTGGGGACGCAGGTCTTCAAGCCCGAACAGATTTACCGGCAGGTGCGGAATGTCGCGCCGGACCTGATCGCGCACTTCGGCGGCCTGCGCTGGCGGTCGATCGGCGGAATCGGCTACGCGCGTTTTCACGTGCAGGAGAACGACACGGGCCCCGACGCCTGCAACCACGCGCAGTTCGGCGCCTTCATCCTGGCCGCCCCGGGGCTGCCGCTGTCGGGCGAATACACGGGCGCGCGGCTCCTGGATATGGCCCCCACGCTGCTGGATCTGGCCGGTTACGGCATCCCGCGCGAGATGCAGGGCCGCTCACTGCTGGCAGGTGAAAAAAAGGCGGGTTAAGAAACGTCACGCGGGGCCCGGGGCCAACGCCGTCATCCGGCCGGTTCGGTCCCCGCCGGCCGCTGCGGGGCCATGCGCCAGGGCCGGCCATCGAAGTGGCGGGGCACGGGGACGCCGAACAGGTCCAAGGCTGTGGCCGCGATATCGACGATTGCCGGGCGCCCGCATTCCAGCCTGCGGTTGCTGAACAGCACGCCCGGGACATCGTCGGGGTGGACGCAGTGGTCGCCGCTCCAGGCCTTGCGGTTGTCCTCAAAGACTTCGCCTTTCACGCGGCCGGTCACCGAATCCCACCCCGCCCGGTAGCCGGCGTGGCAGCCCACAACCAGGTCCGGACCGTCGTTCCTGTACGGTCCCGAATACTGTTTTGAGCCGTCGATCACCTGGCGCACCGCGGCGCGGCCGCCCGAGGGATCAACCAGGGCCTGCAGCTTATCCCGCAATTCGGCCTTCAAGGCTTCGCTCTCGCGGCCCGGCTTCACAATCCCGTGCCGCTCGCGCCCGGCCTGATTGAGGTAGATTCCCCCCAACCCCAGGGCGAAAGCGCGGGTGCGCGACCAATCAACATCGCGCAGCCATTCGCCGCTGCCGTCGCAACCGTCCTTCAAGGCCAGGTAGCCGTTTTGGTGAAGCCAGGCATTCAGGTTGAGGCAGCGTTGGAATGACGCGAAACCGTGGTCGGAAATGACCAGCAGCAGGTCCTGGTCGCCGAGCGCGGCCAGGGTGCGCGCCACCAGGTCGTCCATGCGGCGGTAAAGATCGGCGATTACGGTGGCGTATCGGGCGGGGTCGGGATGGCAGGCCGCGGCGGGGTGTCCCGGCTCGTGAAACCGCCAGAACATGTGCTGCACGCGATCAGGTGTGTCGAAGACGCAGATGCACGCCCCGCCGCGCGTCTTGTCCAGGGCATCGAAGAACATCCGCTCGCGCTCGGCGTGGTTCTGATAGCACTGCTCCAGAAACCCATCCTCGTCCAACGCTCCTTCGTTGAGGGCCCAGGTATCCTCGGCCAGGCCCAACGTGGCGAAAGGACCCAGGAGCCTGGCGAGGTAGACGGCGTACATGAAAGGGTGGGAGATCGGCAGCGAGGGTTTCGACGGGTCGATATTGACCGGGCTGACGTACAGCTCCAGCTCGGGGGAGACCTGCTTCAGGTAGAACTTGCAGATGCCGTGCGCGGCGCGCAGCCGCGGGCCAAAGCGCACCTGCACCCAGTCGGAATGGGCGCGGAGGCGAATTGGGAAACGGCGCCCCTGGATCCGGATCTCGGCTCCGTCCGGGCCCCTGGGGCGCACGCGGAACGGCACGCCCGTTCCCGCCGGCTCGCCGGCCTTCCCGCCCGGCGGGCCGGGCAGGAGCGCGCGGAACCACTCGCTGTTCCGCCCGTCGCGCTGCAGCCCAAACCAGACGCCGCCCCGCGAGTCTTCCCCCGGCCTCGGCGCGGTCGAGTAGAACGAGAACGTGCCCTGCGTGCCCAGCAGGTCGGGGACGCACATGCCGGAAAGCAGCACACCGTTGAACTTCTCCGGCGGGAAGGTGATGGGAACGCGCAGCACCGAGGAAAAGACGCCGGCGTCACCCAGGTAGCACCAGAAGGGCCGCGCCTTCCGCATCCCCCGCGCCTTCGCACTCCCCAGCGGAATGGCCCATGGTCCGAGGCGCAGCCGGCGGCCTGGTCCCCGGATCTCGGCCGAAGACAGGCGGGGCAGATACGTGGCCCTGTCGCGGGCCAGGAAATCGAAGATGGCGTGCTTCCCGGGGTTGACGCCGGTCTGAAAAGACGACCAGGCCACCGGCGAGATGGGCGGCGTCGTGGTCTGGAGCTTTTGGAACGTGCCGTGATCGCGGAGACGGGCCAGGTTCGGCAACTCCCCCTCATCCATCCACCGCGAGGCCAGCCGGGGATCGAGGCCGTCCAGGCCCAGGATCACCAGCCTTCTGACCTGCGCGCGGCCCAGCGCGCGCCGGGATCGCAGCAGGCGGCGCAGTTGCCGGAAGGGCCACGTGACCAGGGCCAACGCCGAGTACAGGAAGCCCAGGAACAGCGCCAGGAACGAAGAAGCCACCGCGAAGCCCGCCCCCGGCCCCACATAAGCCATCGCCGGAATGGCGCTGGCGAAAGCCAGAACGGCGACGGCGGCGCAGATGTCCCTTCGGCGTTTCAGAACTCGGCTCCCGTGATTGGCTTCAAAAGGAACGCGAAGAAGATGGCCAGCAGGACAAACAACAGGCGCCAGTCGAGCTCGTGGCCGGCCAGCGCCAGGCGGCGCTCCGGGTAGTCGAGCGTGATGGACTGCACAGCACCGCCCGCCGGCAACTGCCCGTCCCCGGCTGTAAACAGCGCCATGGGCCAGGATGCGGATGCGCTCTCCGGCTGCAGCCTGCGGAATGAGTCGCACACCTGGATGCGCTTGCCGGCCTGAAACCCGCCCACCACCAGGCGGGCGTCAAACGAGCCGCACTCCGCCGGTTGAATGCGCCAGGTAACCTCGCCGGACTGGGGGAGGTGGACCGGCGGCGCCGTCACGCGGACGGCGGCCGGGACCTCGAGGCGTGCCTGGTTCAGGTCCGCGCCCGGCCGCAAGCGCGCCGTGAGCAGGAGCTGCCGGCCCGCGGCCGGCGCCGCGAAATCAAGCCGCCCTTCGAGCTGGCTGTATAAACAGAGGAGAGGCAGCAGAACGGCGGCCAGCGCCGGAAGACCCAGCCCCACATACCGCACCGCCGCCCGGCCCGCCAGCGGATAGCTCCATAAGGCAGCGGCGATTTGGTCGCGGAACAGGCGGATGGCCAGCATATGCGCCAGCATCTCGTCCCTGGCGCGCCGGATCTTCGCTCCATCGGCCAGCCAGCGGAAGGCCAGGGCGATGAGCAGACCGGCCAGAAAGGAGCACAGCAGCAGCGCGGCCGGCGCCGCGCCGCTTCCGCAGGCCCCCAGCACCCGATCGAATCCGCGATCGATCCAGCCCATGCGCGCCTTCCGTCCCGTTGGTCCCGCCTCAGGCAGCGGGCGCCCGGATAGCGGCGCCCCGGCATGGCCGCCCGCCCCTACTCGATGTAGCCCAGGCCCTGCAGCCGGCGGCGAACCTCGGCCTCGTCATCACCCGATTGCTCGCCCTCGTTCAGCCGGGCGATTTCCTTTTCCAGGGCGTGGGCGATGAACTCCTCCACCGATGCGTAGCCCTCGCGCTCGGCGCACTGCTTGGCTCTTCGCAACAGGTCTTCGTCGATCTTGACGCGATTACCGAACATGCTTGTGCCCGCCTTCGACGGCCGCCGGCGAAAGAACAGGCGTCCCCCGCATGTCCGGCGGGATTGGGACGCCAAGTTCGCGCAGAATGGTGGGCGCGATGTCGGCCAACGCCGGGTGGGCCGCGACAATCGCGCGGCTGGCCAGCAGCACCCCCGGAACGAACGCGGGGTCGATGCAGTGGTCGCCGCTCCATGGGTCGTTGTTGTCTTCCAGCGCAGCTCCCAAGGCGCCGCCCAGCACGGTCGACCAGCCGGCGCGGTACCCGCGATTGTACCCGAGGACCAGGTCCGGGGCGCTCCGGGCATGCCCCGGGCCGTACAGTTCCCGTCCGCCGGCAATGCGCGTCAAGACGGGCCGGCCCGATAGCGGGTCGCGCACGGCCAGCAACTCGGCACTCAGTTGCTTCAGCAGGTCGTCGGTATCGCGTCCGGCGGCGACGATTCCCTGCGCCTCGCGCCCCTTCTGATTGACATAGAGTGCGTTCAGCCCCAGGCTGTACGCCCGGGTTCTGGCCCAGTCGATGTTGGCGGGAAACTCGGCGCCGGCCACGCCTTCCGGCCGCATGGCCAGGTAGCCGTGCTCCGCCAGCCAGGCATTCACGTTGAAGGAGCGCGCGAAGGGGGCAAACCCGTGATCGGAGAGGACCACCACCGTGGTGTTCGGGTCGCACGCGGCCAGCGCCTTGCCCAGCGCGCGGTCCATTTCCCGATAAAGGTCTTCCAGGGTGGCCGCAGTGGCCTGCCCCGCCGGCGCCCCCGCTGCCGGCCGCTCCGTCGAGCGCCAGAGCATGTGACCGTTCTCGTCCAGCGTCGAGAAGTAGTAGAAGAAAAGGCCCTGCTGGAAACGGCGCAGCTCGCGCTCGAACAGGCGCATCTCTTCATCCAGCACCAGTCGCGCCTGCTGAAGGTACTCGGCTTCGCTGAGCACACCGCTGCTCAGCGCCTTGGTGTCTTCCGCGATGCCCTGGGTATAGAACGGGCCGCAGTCGCGGGCCAGTTCGCGCGAGTAGCCGGCCGGCGTCGAGATGGCCGTCGCCGGACGCGCCGGATCGAGGTTCAAGGGAGAGACGTACAGGCGGAAATTGGGGCGGACCTCTTTCAGATAGAACCGGCATATGGCGGCGACGCCCTGCACGTGCGGAATCAGATCGAACCAAACCGGCACCCATTCGCTCCATTCCCCCTGGCGCAGGACGATTCGCCGGCCCGCCAGGTCGATCCGGGCGGCCGGTTCCTTCTCGTCGACGAACACCGAGAACCCGCTGGTCACCGGGGCATGATCGCGGCGAAACGGATTCGGCGGGCCTTCCAGGGTGGCGTCGATGCGCGATGCCTGGAGCGCCACATGGTAGACGCGGCCCCCGTTCACGTCGCCCGCCGGCAGGAAGGGATCGTCCGTGTAGAAAGAGAAGGTGCCGTAGCCGCCCAGCAGGTCGGGCGTACCCATGCCGGCAAGAGTGCGGGCGCGGGTGGGCGCCGGCGGGAAGTTGGCGGGCATTCTCACCACCGTCGCCGGCACGCGGTGTTCGTCGAGCACCTGCCAGAACGCCTTCCCCTGGCGCAACAGGCGGGGTCGGGCGCTGGTCAGCGGCAACAGCCACTGGCCCAGACGGATCTGCTGGAGCGGCGGATCAACCGCCGATGTCGAGAGATAGGGGCGCAGCGTGGCCGGGTCGCGATGGATGAAATCGAAGATTCCATGACCGCCCGGCCCAAGACCGGTAATGACCGTGGACCAGGCCACCGGGCTCTGCGGCGGGAAGGTGGTGGCCAGCTCCGTGAAACCGCCGCGCTGCGCCAGCCGGGCGAAGTTGGGCATTTCGCCGCGTTGCATGTATTCGCGCAACAGGTGCGGATCCATCCCATCGATGCCCAGCACGATGAGCCGCGCGGCCTGCGCCGGGCCGCGCCGGATCGACAGCCAGGCCCCCAGCCCGGCGGCCAGGATGCAGACCACGGCCGCCAGCCGGAGCGCGCCCGCCCCCCGTTTGTCATGCGCCAAGGCCATGAGGATGAAGTGCCTTGAGCCCAACATATAACGCCGCCGCGGTCCGGCGCAACGCCGTTGGGTAGTGGGTCAGTTTGGTTTTTTCTCGTCCAAAAGCGCCACGATGTCGGAAACGTCCCAAAGCCGGTGAGTGACGCGTGCCGCCATCGCGGGCGTGACCCGAAGCGTCTGGTGGATTCGGGCGAAGTTGTAGTACATGAAATAGAGCGCCACCGCTGCGGCGTGGTTCTCAATCTTCTTGGAGAAGGCGTTCGTCAGCCGGGTGAACCGCCGCATACACATTCTCATCGTCAGGTTTTGCCGCTCTACGTAGCTCGTGCTGATGTGCTTAGGATCAGGATCGCCGATGATGATTTCCGTTCGAGTCCCGAAGCACTGAGCCGGGCTGTAACGCTTCTCTTCCTCTGGATCGGCCCCGTACAACTTCACCAGCATCGCGGAGTCAACCTCGCATCCGAAGGCACCATCCACGGCATCCAGATACGCCTTGTGGCCGTCAGTCGTCAGTTGCACGCGATGGGCAAGCCTGCCCACTAGATCGTCAATGAAGCCTCCGGCCGCAGCCGCATCCCGCCCACCAACCATCCAGCACGGAACGAGCTTTGTTTCAGCGTCAATCGCCGTCCAGGTCCAAACGTCGCCAGCGTGAGCGTGCTCCAGCATCGTCGGCCCGACGTTCTTCTGCTTCGCATAGACAAAGCTCCAAATCTCATCACACTGAATCCGCTTTAGCTTCAGGTTGCGAAACACGCGGTCCTGATACTCCGAGCACGCCGCACCGATCTCGACAAGCAATTTGACGACGGTGTTCTTGGCAACCCCCGTTATGCGGACAGTCGCTCGGATCGAGTTTGCGTCGATCAGGCACCGGATCACTTGGGCGCGGCGCTCAACATCAAGGCGATTCATGCTAACCATAATGCTTGAGCGGTCATGAATTATGAGGAGAAAACTTTCCAACTTCTATCTCATTCCGAAGTCATCAGGTGGTCCATTTTCATCAGCACGGCTAGCGCTTTCCATTTCAAGCAGACCGAACGTATTCGGGGCTGGGCGTGAGAAAATTCCTCCCTTGCGCGCATACCCCGAAAGAGAACCGGCCAGAGACATTCTGCTTCTCTTTTCGATGGGCTTCCCGAGCGCCTTGAGAATGTCGTTAACATGCAACGGATGTCCGGCTTTCCTTATGGCCTCGCGAGCTTGGTATAGATGACTTCCGGGGCGCAGGACGGTTTCGGTACGGCCGCCATTGGAATAATCCTTCGGCAGCAATTTCAACGAGTCCTGAAGCGCCTGAATGTATGACCGTGCTTCACGGGCCTTCAGTTCCAATTCGGTGATCTCCTGCTGCTTCCGATCGATGCGCTTTTGCAGTTCCTCTCTGATTCCCATCGGTGTTTCCTTTCTTGCACCATCTTAGCGCGAATGGAAAAGTGGCGCAAGATGGAAAAAGATGGCACTCGCAGCGCATATTCTGCGATATATTTGACGGGGTAAGGAGGATCAGCGCAATGGACGAGTCCCCTATTATCAACGAATTGGACCGAAGGAAAAGGGTGGCCAAGAATGGCTCTGAATACTGGATGGCCCGTGATCTGCAACCGCTTCTGGGTTACGCGCTTTGGCAGAATTTTCAACAGGTGATCGAGCGAGCGCGAATGGCTTGCGAGAGCGCGGGAGGCAACCCGGCTCATCACTTTATTGAAACCAATGAAGTGATGACTGGGGGGAAAGGAGCGCAAATCCAGAGGGGCAATTGGTTCTTGTCGCGCTACGCCTGTTACCTCATCGCCATGAACGGCGACTCATCAAAGCCCGAAATCGGCCTTGCTCAGACGTATTTCGCCGTTCAGACGCGTCGCCAGGAGGTGCAAGATCAGTTAACAGATGGCGCGAGGCGCGTGATGTTACGAGATCGCGTCAGAGATGCGAACAAAAACCTGGTCGGCGCAGCCAAGATCGCTGGCGTTCAAAACTACGCATTCTTCCATGACGCTGGCTATCGCGGACTTTATGGTGGTCTGCGCCAAGCGGACGTGAAACGCAAGAAACAAATCCCCGATAACGAATCACTGCTGGATCGGTCTGGACGAGTTGAATTAGCAGCGAATGAGTTCCGAATCACCCAAACCGAAGAGAAGATCCGAAGAGAGCACGTGCGCGGCCAGCAAGATTGCGAGCGGACACATCTTGGTGTGGGCAAAAAGGTGCGAGAAACGATTCGGGCTATTGGGGGCACCATGCCCGAGGATCTTCCCCCGGAACCGCACATCAAGAAGTTGGTTTCTTCAATGAAGAGACTGGCGGGCCGAAAGCCGAAAGCTTTGACGCAACCGGAAACACCGCCGATCCCCGAGACTCAGGACTGATTGCGCCAACGCGCCGTTGCCGCACGTCGCGCAATCTGTCTCCGCCTTTTCGGACTGAGTGCGGCAGAGCGTGCCTTTCCACCCTTTTGTCCGCCGAGCCGGCCAAGCGCTACGGCGTGCGGATTCTTGCCGCCAGGCGGGTGCTCCAGTGGCCGACTGTCCAGGTGTTCGCCGATGGCTTGCTCCACAACGTTGCGGGCTACGGTGGCGAAATCATGGCCTTTGGTCATGCTTGAGCGGGCTGGCATGTCCTCACTATGGCACGCCTGAATGGCCAGTGCAACCCGCCCAAATTTCAAACTGACCCACTACCCGCCGTTGCGCCGGATGGAGCCCCGGCCGGGCCGCGTGCCGGCCGCTTCTTCTGCTATCCTCTGGGCATGCCCCGCTTCGTCCCGGTGCTCATGGTGCTGTTGGGCGCGCTCTCCGGTTTCGGAGCGGAGGCTGCCGGCAGCCGTCCCAACGTGCTGCTGATTTCCATCGACACACTGCGCGCGGACCGCGTCGGCGCCTACGGGTACCGCCGGGCGGCGACGCCCAACCTGGACCGGCTGGCCCGGGAAGGGGTGCTGTTCGAGCGCGTCATCACTCCGGTCCCTCTCACGCTTCCCGCGCACGCCTCGCTGCTCACGTCTCTGTATCCGCCGCGCCACGGCGTGCGCGACAACGGCGAGGTGCTGGGCGGGTCGGTTCCCACGCTCGCCGAGCAGTTCCACGGCGCGGGATACGAGACCGCCGCGTTCGTCGGCGCATTCGTGCTCGACCGGCGGTTCGGGCTGGGGCGCGGCTTCGACGTGTACTGGTCGGATTTTCGGCTGCACCAGTTTGCCGGCGCCGACCCCGGCGAGGTGCAGGTGCGCGGCGACCGGGTGGAGGCGGCCGCGGAACAATGGCTGCGGAAACGCAAATCGGCGGCCCCCTTCTTCCTGTTCCTGCATTTCTTCGATCTTCACGGACCCTACCTGCTTCCCGCCGCCTGGCGCGGCAAGTTTCCCGGCAGGGTGTACGATGGCGAGCTGGCCTACGTGGACGATCTGATCGGGCGCTTCCTGGCGGCGCTGGCCGGCCGCGGCCTGGCCAACAACACGCTGGTGGTGGCCACCTCAGACCACGGCGAGGGCCTCGGCGACCACGGGGAACGCAACCACGGCTTCTTCGTCTACCTCAGCACCACCCGTGTTCCCCTGCTGGTGCGGTTGCCCGGCGGCGCTCGCGCCGGCACCCGCGTCCGCGGACTGGCGCGGCTGGTGGATATCGGCCCCACCATCTGCGCGCTGGCCGGCGTGCCGCCGAAGACGGGCCTGGACGGGCGCAGCCTGGCCGATGAGATTGCCGGGCGGCCCCTGGCCGCCGTCCCCGCCTACTCGGAAACCCTCTACCCCTTTCGCCACTTTCACTCTTCCCCGCTGTACGCCTTGCGCGACCAGTCCCGCACCTACATCCAGGCGCCGCGTCCCGAGTTGTACGACCTGGCCCAGGACCCGGGTGAAACCCGCGACCGCGCGGCGGAGCAGAACGCTGTGGCGGCCTCGTTGCGCGGGCAGTTGACGAAACTGGTGGCGGCCATGCAGCAGGCGGCCAGGCCGCCCGCCCCGGTTGCTGCGCAGGTGGCGCAGCAGTTGCGCAGCCTGGGCTATGCGGCCGGCGCGTCCAGCATGCGCGGCGTCGTCTTCCCGCCGCCCGCCGGCGCCGATCCCAAGGACCGGATCGCCCTCTATACCCGCTTCCAGGATGCGCTCGAGCAGCAACAGCAGGGCGCGGTGGCGGCCGCAGTCGCGGAACTGGAACAGATGGCGGCCACGGACCCCGCCCTGTTCAGCGTCCAGATCGAGGCGGGCGTGGCCTGGCAGCGCCTGGGCCAGCACCAGCGCGCCGCCGACCGTTTTCGCGCCGCGCTGGCGGCCTCCCCGGAAAGCGCGCTGGGGCACTATAACCTTGGTATCTCGCTCTCCAAGCTGGGGCGCAACGAAGAAGCCGACCGCGAGCTGAACCTGGCCGTCGCGCTGGACCCATCCTTCTCGCGCGCCCACACCGCCCGCGGCCTGGTTCAGGCCCAAATGGGCCAGGGCCCGGCGGCGGTCGCTTCCTTCGATCGCGCCCTGGCCATCGACCCCAACGATTTCGAGGCCTGGCTGAATCGTGGAGCGGTGCGGGGCAACATGGGCGAATGGCAGAAGGCCCGCCAGGACCTGGAGCGGGCCGCGGCCCTCGAGCCGGACAACGCCGACGTCCATCAGGCGCTCGGGACACAAGCCTTCCTGGCGGGCGACACCGGCCGCGCGCTGCGCGAGTATTCCCTGGCCCTCAAGCTGGCGCCCCGCTCCTCCAGCATCCATTCCAACCTCGGACTGCTCTACCGCAAATCAGGCCGGCATGCGGAAGCCGAAGCCGAATTCCGAAAAGCCTTGGAACTGGACCCCGGCAATCAGGAGGCGGCCCAGGCCTTGCGCGCCCACTAGCTTCGGCCTATAGTGTTCGCGGAAGAAAGGAGCCGGACATGAACAGGCGCGAGTTTCTGCGGAGAACGGCGGGCGCGGCGGCGTTTCCCTGCGTGGCCCGCTCCACCGTGCTGGGCGCCAACGACCGCATCCGCATCGGGTTCATCGGCGTTGGCGGACGCGCGCAGTGGCTGTTGAAGAACGAGGATTTCAGCGCCGTCGACATCGCGGCCATCGCCGATTGCTGGCTGCCGCGCCTGGCGGAGGCGG
>Ga0315288_10004300_pt1 | contig 18118 bp, 10 predicted proteins | sample YL17G11_20_MG_FD_203454 | JGI IMG/M metagenome (GOLD analysis project Ga0315288, IMG submission 203454) | Sediment microbial communities from Yellowstone Lake, YNP, Wyoming, USA - YL17G11_20 | ecosystem: Environmental > Aquatic > Freshwater > Lake > Sediment | place: USA: Wyoming | collected... | reverse complement strand
GTACTCGGGCATCGGGAGGGTCGCGGTGGCGAGGAGGTTCATCGGAACGTCGTTGAGGTAGAAGCGGTCGCCCTCGATCCAGAACTCTCGGAAACCGAAGGTGGCCTCCACGGAATCGCCGATGGCCTCCGTGCGCGCCCCGGCGATCACGGAGTAGAGGTGCGGATCGTGAGGCGTCCAGAGCCGCGCCTCGGGCCAGAGCGCCTCCAGGGTCACGGTCTTCAGCTCGCCGGGCGCGGTGGTGACCAACTGGGGAGCGAAGGGGGGCCCGCCGCCGCCGGTTGCGATGCGAGCGGTGACAATGGTGCGCTCCGGGGTGACGCTGGCGTTCTTGAGCGTGACATGAACGCGGAGCGTCTGCTGGCGGACGGAGGGCGCGACGAACACGCTGTCTATCCACACCCGGGGCCGCGCGTCCACGGACACGTCGCCCCAGATCCCGGTCTCCCAGCCCCGCGCGCCGATGGGCGCGATCAGGCCGTCCTTCACCCAGGCGCCGAACTCGCGAGTGGGATCGACTGCGCCCACCCTCGCGCCCGAGGCGATGAGCGCCGTCCAGTCCTGGACTGCGACCAGCAACTCGTTGGCGCTTCCCAGCAGCACGTGCTTGCTGAGGTCGTACTCGACGGGTTCGAAGCCGCCGACGTGCTGGCCGACCTCGGCGCCGTTGAACAGCACCCGCTGGCTGTGCTTCGCGCCGTTGATGGTGAGGATGATGCGCCGGCCGGCCCATGCGGGCGGCAGGTAGAAGCGGGTGCGGTACCAGAGCGTGTGCGGCCCCTCGGGACGCCACTGGAGGGTCGCGGGGACGGGAATCGACGTCCATGCGGCATCAGGCGCGGGCGGGGTCTTCGCATCGCCGTAGATACACTCCCATTCGCCACTCAGGTCAATCGCCTGGCGTGCGACCCCGGGCAGGCCGAGGAGGAGCACTGCCGCCAGCGAGAGCGTCACCACCCATCGTTTGTTCATGTCTGAGCGCCGCTCCTCATGAGTGCTTCGTAGACCTGCGCTGCCTGCTCGACCTGGACCAGGTCGAGCTCCTCGGTGGCGGTGTGCGCCTGGCCCATCTTGCCCGGGCCGAGGACGAGCGCGGGTATCCCGCGCTCGACGAACTGCCCGGCATGTGTGGTGCCGCTCATTCCCTCGAGAGGCGCCCTGCCAGTGACCTCGCGCAGCTTCGCGCCGACCGCATGCACCAGAGGGTCATCGGCGGAGATACTCAGGCCGGGGACGAGGATGTCGGGCGCGGTCACCTCCATGCCGATATCCTCGGTAATCGCATCAAGGAGGTAGTTGTGGATATCGGCGATGGCCTTCCATCCCTCTTCGCCCGGGAGCAGGCGGCGGTCAACCTGGATCTCGCACCGATCGGGGACGACGTTCGCGTATTCGCCGCCGCAGATCACCCCGACGCTGAGGGTCGCCTTGCCCAGCATGGGGTGGGTCTCTCGCCCGACGCCCCGCTTCGCGTAGGCCTCCAGCGCCTGGATCACCTTCCCCATGCGGTAGATCGCGTTGACGCCCATGTCGGGGCGGGAGCTGTGCGCGGCCTTGCCGGTGGTGATGATCTTGAAACGCGCGACTCCCTTGTGGGCGATGATGATCTCCAGGTTGGTAGGTTCTCCCACCACCACCGCGCTGGCCGTGACCCCGGCGTCGAACAGGCTGAGCAGGCCGCGCATGCGGAACTCCTCGTCGGCGGTCCCGGAGAAGATCACGGTCCGGGGCGGCTTGACGCCGGACTTCGCCACCTCCATGAGGGCGGCCATCATCGCCGCCGCGCTGCCCTTGTTGTCCGCCGAGCCGCGGCCATACAGGGTATCGCCCTCGACGCGGGGGGAGAAGGGATCGAACGCCATGCCCTCCCCGGAGACGGTGTCGATGTGCGCGTCGAACCATACCGCCTCATCGCTCTCGCCGGGGATGCGCGCGATCACGCTGGGCCGCCCGGGCGCCGCCTCCGGTAGCTCACAGGCGACCCCCGCGCCGCTCAGGGTCGCCTGGATGAACGAGGCCAACCGGCCTTCGCCCCTGAGGTCATCCGGCGGGTCATCCAGGGAGTTCACACTTGGGATGGCGACCATGTCGGCGACCAGTTTCCTGATCTCATCTCTGTTCATTAGACACCTCGAGTCGGCGAAGTTCCGATAGCGCAGTGACCGCGGGAGACGCGCGTCCGCCCTCCTCGAGCGCGTCGCTGTCCGGTACTCGCAACGCGTTCGCCGGATGAGCCAGCCATCCTGCCCTGCGCCGGCGCGCGGGTGTCACGGTGAGAGATCGCTGCGGATGGCCGGCGGCGCGCGTCGGGACCCGCACTGGAATCGTGCCGCGATTGGCGCGGGCGGCCCTGCGCAGAGGAAACTGAGGGAGCGGCTGCGCTCAGAAGAAACCCCGGGGCTGAGATCGCGCCTGGAAGGTCGTGCGAAGCGAATCGGCGAAACATGGTTTCCGCCGCTGCGGGTGTGGTAATAGCTAGGCAACCGGTAGCGCGGGCGCGGGCCACGTGACAAGCGGTCGCGCTTCCAGCGGACGTCTGGCGCAAGATACCAACCGGATGTTGTGAGAATCCGGGAGGGGGGCCATCACTGCTTACCAATGGAACGGAGGCACACGATATGATGACGTCTACACGTCGCGGGCTGCCGCTTGTGCTTGGGCTCGCCCTCCTGCTGCTGGCGACAGCCGCGGCCTGCGCAGCGACGCAGTGGCCCAGCGCGCTGAGCTACAGCGTCGGCGTTTCGAGCGACGAGACCGCGCGGGCGCAGATGAGCGCGGCCTTGTCCGGGGCGCTGAACGAGAACTTCGGGGCGAAGGTCGGTGGGTGGTGGGTCGCCGGCGGGGACGACAACCGCGCGTTCGTCGGCGACGCGTACATCGACTACCGCAAAGACCAGCTCTACCTGGCCGGGGGCCGGAAGTTCGTGCCGTTCGGGCCCGCAGGCGTTCTGGTCTCCCCCGGCATCACGGGAGGCGAGGTCCAACTGGGCTCCGACCGGGTGAGCCTTCAGGCGATCGCGGGGACGCTGTCTTTCACCCCCGTGACCGGTGGCACCAGGTTCACCTTCGCCGGCAACCGGGGCCCGGCGGACGAGAACATCACGGCCGGCCGCGTCGCGTTCAAGCTGACCGAGGCAGGCTCGGCGACGCCCGCGGCGCTGGGCGTGAATGCTCTGCGCCTGCTGGACGAGACCGGCTGGAGCGGCGACCTCTCGGTGGACCTGAACAAGGTGTGGACAGTGTTCGGCGAGGCCGCCACCTTCGACGATGTGAACGCGCACGCCTACGGCATCAGGTGGAGCGACCAGAGCATGCAGCCCGACCCGACCAAGTACACGATGGTGACGCTCTACCATCGCCGCGTGCCGATCGGCTTCATCCCGGCGATGGTGGGCGCAACCCAGTACTTCGAGGGCCAGGAAGGTCTGGCGGGGGGCGTGTATCACCAGTTCGACTCGCGCTACGGGCTGGGCCTCTATGCTGACGAGGACAACGCGATCTTGACGCTCTTCGGGTACGTGCCGCTGAGGTAGCAGTCGGGACGCCTTCGCTGCTCCTGCGGGGCTTCCCCGGGGGGTGCGGCAGGCTAACACAGGCCGTCCCTGTGGGCCTCTACTCGGATTGGTGGATTCCACGGCGATTGTGGAACAACCAGTTCGGATGAGACCTACAGGGACGGTCAGTTCATGTCAGTATCTGCTCGAACTGACGCGCCGGCGCACGCGGCGCGTCACAATTCCGAATCCGCTGAAGCTGAGAATGAGAAGGTGCGGTGCCTCTGCGGCAAGTGGTGGTCGTACCGGAGTAGAGACAGGCTGATCTTGCGCTGCAAGCTGTGCAGACGTGAGATCATCATCGGCGGCGAAAACCTGACAATCACATACCGCTGAGCACGCGTCTGAGCGCGATCTAGAGCCGAAGCGCCAAAGATTCAGCCAGAGCCAAGGGCCGAAAGACCCTTGGCTTTCTGTTTGGCCCCGTCCCTGGAGCAGCTCATCCAAGTTCCACTTCCCCTCTGTTGAGGGGAAGGCCCGAGGGCGAACGGGGATGAGACCACAAGGCGGCCGGACTATCATCTGGAGGTTGCTGCTGCCGGTATTCGCGGCGGCGATGATGGTGGGGGTCGTGGGCGCGGCGGCCCAGCGATCCTGGCGGACGAGCCCAGCCGTGTCGGCGGAGGCGGCTGACAGCAATCGGGAAGCGGCCAGCGCCGAGAGGTCTGTCGAAGCGACCGCGGCGACTGGGCCGACCCATGCCACTCAACCGAGTCCCGAGCCGGCCTCGCCTCGCGAGGCGAGGCCGAGGTCGGCAAGCGCTGAACCATATCGTGGGCGAGCGAACACCCATTCCTTCTCCGCTCGCGTGCCTGATACCGAGTCTGACGGGCGATCGATAAGTCGTGCCTTCCCTCACACTTTCGGGCCGGCGCCGGAACCGGTCGCCCCTTCATCCGAGGTCGCGCCACACGCCAGCGAACCGCCGCCTGCTGTCGTGAGCGCGCCGAGGCTAGCGCCGGCCCCCAGCACTCTTTATGCCCTTGCTCCGGAGCCCCACCGGGCTCCCGGCGCGGCGCCGCCGCAGTTCACAGCGCCGCCCACTTCGAGGACGGAGGCGCGCCCCGAGCCCAAGCCGCATCGCACCGGCAAGCAGCGGCCCAGCGAGCAGCTCGCGGAGGCCTGGGCGCAGGAGAGCGTGCGGTCGGTTCGCTTCGACGCCGGGTACTACTATGGCGCCGGCAAGAGCGTGCGACAGCTCGCGGACGACCTCACGGCGTCGTGGTCGCAGAAGGGCGTCAACCTGATCTATTACTACGCGTATAACCGTGTCTACGGCGCGCGCTACCGGACGAGCTACCCGGGCAACATCATGGAGGACTTCGGGCGCCAGGATCTGTTGCGTTACATGCTGGAGGCGGCTCACGCCCGGGGGATGAAGGTGATCGCGTGGTTCTACGGGCCGCAGCACAAGCAGATGTGGGAGAAGCACTCGAGCTGGCGAGAGAAGGTGTCGAACGGGCGTGACTACCGGCCGACTCAGGACAGCTACTACCTCTGCGTTCGCAACCCGGAAGTCACGAGCTGGTGGCTGGGGTTCATTGACGACATCCTCATCAGCTACCCGGACCTGGACGGAGTTGACATCGCCGAGGCCCAGCTCGACGAGTGGGGCGACAACGCCTGCTACTGCAATACCTGCAAGACCGCGTACTCACGCGAATATCCCCGCCGGCGCGCGACCAGCGACAGCTGGCATCAGTTCCGGGCGGACGGGCTCACCCGGCTCCTGCTTGCGACGAATCAACTGGTCCGGGGGCGTGGCAAGGAGGCGCACATCACGACGGTGTTCACCGCGCGCTCCGACGGCGCGCTCATGCCGAGCAGCGTCGTCCGCGACGCGATCGGGTTCGACCTGGACGCGATTCTGGGGAGCGCCGACCGGCCCAACGTGGTGCAGGCGGAGCTGATCTGGCAGCAGTGGGCGGCGACGTACAACGACCGGGTGACGTTCACGCCCGGCTGGACGACACAGGCGGTGTTGCAGGCGAAGAACATGGTGGCCGGGCGCGCCTCGCTGATCGCTCACCTGGAGGTGACTGACTTCGGCTCCGGTGGGCTCAACGGGCCGCAGATCGGCATCACGGTCGCCGCGGCGGTGGCGGGCGACCCACATGGCATTGATATCTACGACGCACACCTGATAGACCAAACGGAGGGCGCCACCAGCTACCTCCAGACGGCGTGGCTGGGGTTTTAGGGTGACCGGAGGCGACATCCTGCCGCACCCGCGAGCCCTGACCGCCGGAGGTAGCGCGACTGCGACTGACCAGTCCCGACTCCCTGCCGGATTTCGTCCAAGCGGACAGGGGGCTCCCAACCCCTGAGCGGTCTCCCAGTGAGACTGCGAGCGCGGCCCGGCCGGATGACCTCCGCATCCGGCCGGGCTGGCGCGTTTCAGCCGTGAGAAGGCTCTCCCGCGCGACCAGCACAAACCCCCGGGAGATGCTCCCCGCTGAGACCCGGTGAGTGACGCATACCAGCCGAAAGGGGCGAGACGATGGCGCCGAGGATCGTAGAGAAGGGCGAGATGATGCCGGTCGGCATGGTCCAGTCTGGCGGGGGCATCGGGGCGCTGTGGAATCGCTTCGGAGCGAAGGGATAGGGGGCGCCGATAGAATGCTGCCGCGGTAACCTGGTCGGTGAGCGAGCCATCTCCGCTCGCGGGCGGCTCTCGGCGACCGCCGGCAGTTCACTCCCCGGCAGCGTATATGGCGATGAGCCGCGCTCGGCGCTCGGGCCAGTCGAGCACGCAGGATCACGTCGTTTGACCAGACCCAACGACGGGATTCTTCGCTTCGCGTGGCTAGGCCCACGGGGCCGCTGGCTAGGCCTTCGGCCGCCATGGCGGTCGCGGAAAGCGACTTGGCCACTCCGTGCTCGCTCAGAATGACAGTAGCGGCCGACCCAGCCTTTGGGGTCACACCCTCGGCAGCCCCGCGTTTGCGCGCTGGGGCAAGACGTGGCATGATAGGATACTGAGGCGAGCATCTGCCGATCGGTTCCTTCTGTCCATGCGCAGTATCACGATAACCCTGGCACTCCTTTCCGTTCTTGCCGCGGGGCCGGCCCGCGGTGAGGCGGGGCGCGCGCTGGTGGTCTACAGCGGCGGCAAGAAGTCCGCGTATACCGCGCAATGGGTGGTTCCCGCGCTGGTGAACTTGCTCGGGCACTTCGATTGCGCTGTCACCGCTATCCCCGCGGAAGCCTACCAGTCGGGCCAGGTCGAGGCGCACAGCGCCGTGTTCTACCTGGGGTTCGGGGCTGATGGTCCGCTGCCCGAGGCGCTGATCGGGGACATCTACGACACCGCGCGGCCAGTCTGCTGGATGGGCGGCGACATCGAGCAACTGCGCGGCCGGTTCTCTCTCCGGCGATATGGGTTCTCGGTCGAGCCGGGGCCGCCTGCGGGGAAGTACTCGCACGTGCTGTACCGGTCACAGGTGCTGAAGCGGCCGAAGATGCGGCCGACAAAAGTGACGGTCACGCATCGCGTATCGTGCCAGGTGCTGGCGAACACGGAGGGAGGCGCCCAGTCACTCCCCTACGCGGTTCGCAGCGGGAGCTTCTGGTACTTCTCCGATATCCCGCTTCTGGAGCTGAGCGAGACCGGCAGCTATCTGGTGCTTGCAGATCAGCTTCACGACATCCTGGAGCAGCACCACAAGTCGGACCGGATTGCGCTCGTCTGCGTGACAGGCGTGACGCCCAAGACAGACCCCGGGCCGCTCCGCGCGCTCGTTCGTTCACTCCAGGATGAACGGTTTCCCATCGCGATCGCGGTGACCCCCATGTTCAACGACCCGGAGCACAACTCCGAGACGCCGCTCAGCCGCCGCCGGACGGTGGTGGGGGTGGTGCGCGGAGCTCAGCGGAACGGCGCGGCCATCATCCTGAGCGGGTATACGCACCAATACCAGGGGCGCACCGGCGAGGACGCGGAGTTCTGGGACGGGAAGCGAAATCGCCCACCCCTGGGACGCACTCCCTCCGACACCGCGGACAGAATCCGGAAGGCTATCGCGGAGATGGGCCGCTGCGGCCTCTACCCGATCGTCTGGTCCACGCCGGGCGGCAGGGCGTCGTCGTCGGACTACACCGAGATCGCTCGCGCCTGCTCGACAACCTGGGAGCGGCGGCTGACGAGCGTACTCGCCCCCGCGCCGCAGACCTTCCCCTTTCTCATCCACCAGGATGGCTTCGGGGAGCAGCTGATCCCGGACAACCTGAGCCCGCTGCGGAGCGGAGACGATATCGAGACCATCCTGGAGCAGGCGCGCTGCCAGACCGTTGTGCCCGACCCGTGGCTGACAGTGGCGGTGGCGCCGGAGGCGCCGCCGGACGCGGTGAGGCTGCTGCTGACCAATATGAAGGAGATGGGGTTCGAGTTCGCCGACCTGCGGCGTACGACGGAGTGGATGAAAGGGCAATCGCTGGCGTTTCATTCGTCCGGCGAGCAGGTTCCCATCGCGCAGTTCCTCGAGAACAGCTGGGATGCGACCCTGTTGGGCCCCGGGAGGCGAGACCTGAAGCGGTTTGAAACGGAGGGCGCCGACGGCCGAGAGGATGCCGTGCTGGTCCCGGGCGCGCTGCTCATCACCTACCCCGCCGGCCAGCGACCGCGCGAGATCTTCGCCTTCGAGGGGGGCCCTGAGGAGGTCGCGCAGAGAGCGGTGGCCGGCATCTCGCGGGGCGTCATCATCTTCGCCGTCGCGGCGTGCGTGGTCTTCATCCTGATCTACATCGCACAGATCTCGCTGCTGCGGCGAGCGTAGCATGCGGAGATATGCCCTCCCGCTGCTCCTCGCCGCGCTCGCCCTGTCGGGCTGTCACCGCCGCACGCCAAAGCCGAAACCGCAGGTGAGCCCGCCCGCGTCTGCGCCGGCCGCGCCGGTGCGGGTGCTGGTACTGAGGGAGGAAGGCGATGGACCGGCAGAGTCCGCGAAGGAGCTCGCGACCCTCATCGCTCTCTTCGACGAGCGCTGCCAGATTACAACCGCGTCGAGCTACAGAACAGGGATGCTCACGCGGTATCCCTATGTGTTCTACCTCGCGGGAGGTGTCGCGTCGCCGGCTCGCGCCGACTTCGCCGGCGATCTCTCGAAGTACCAGGGAACCGCGGCCTGGGTCGGGCCGGGCGTGTCTGTGCTGGGGGAAGGGGCGCTGGGCCACTTCGGACTCAGGTCCGGCGGCGACGCGCCTGATGAGCCGCGGCCGTGGCTGCTCGATTACGGGTCGCAGCAGCACTTGGAGTGGCTGGCCGTGCCATCTGTGGACTCCCAGCGAAGCGCCTCCATGGCCGCGCTCGCAAGCGCCGAGAATGGAGGCAACCGCCGCCCGTTCATCGCGGGGAGCGGCAAGCTCTGGTACGCCGCCGCGGGGCCGAGGGGCGGGCGCGATCACTTCTGGAGCAGGTGCGTCTGGGCCGACGCGCTGCACGACATCCTTGCATCGAAGCACAAGAGCGAACGTCGGCTGGTCCCGGTGCTGCGCGACGTGCTGGTGTGGGTGAGCGAACAGCAGATCCCGAAGGTGATCCGCCCGCTGTTGAGCGCCGGCGTGCCCGTCTCTGTTCTGGCCTCCACCAAGACCGGCGAGGCGCTGCTCTCGGATCGGCCGGCCGCGGTGCGCGGTCTGCGGGAGGCGGAATCGCTGGGCGCGGTGATCACGCTTGCCGCCGGCAAGGATGCGCAGCCGCGGGAGGATCTGCGGCTGGCCTGGGAGGTGGGGATCCATCCCCTCGCCTGGCTGGGGCCCGAGAAGGACGGCAACCCCTTCCGCCTCCGCATCACCGACGGGGATAGCTCGCCGCCGTTCTCGGCCGGTGGCCTGCTCCCGGCACCGATCAAGATCAGCGACGCGGGCTACATCGCGGCACAGGATGCCGAGAGGCTGAAGATGCTCGCGGTGGTGAGAGACGCGGTCGCGCTCGTCTCGCTTGGGCTGTGGGCGCCGCCGCAGCCGTTTCTGAAGTTTCTCCAGTCCCAGCGGGAGGTCGGTTGGCGGCCGGCAGACCTGCGGGACCTGGATGCGCTGGTGGCCGACCCGCGGCGGACGGTGGCCTCGGGCGCAGCGAGAGTGGTTCTGCCCGCGAAGGGGCACCTGCGGAAGACCGTCTTTGGCCCGCGCTGGGAGCAGGTAAGCCAGGGCGCCATCTTCACGTCCGCCGGCTCCCAGGAGCCCGTGAATGCTCCAGAGCGCTCTGTGGTTGCGCTGGAGCCGATCCGCCAGATGCCGAGCCGGCCTCTGCTGACCGGCATCACGTTGGACCCCTGGTCCTACGCCGGCCAGGGGATCGCCGCCGACACGCTGGCGGAGGCGCTGGCGGAAAGATACTCCCGCAACGGTGTCAACACTGTGTTCCTCTACGCTTATAATGTAGAAGAGGGGGCTGCGTACCGGACGCGGTATCGAGGCGCTTCGACCAGCGAGTGGGGGCGCCAGGATCTGCTCGGGCACTTGCTCGAGGCGTGCCGGGCCAGGGGCATACGCGTCGTCGCTTGGCTCTATAGCGGCCGCGATCGCGGAATGTGGGCCGCGCATCCCGAATGGAGGGAACGGACTGCCGACGGCAAAGAGTACAACCCGTTGCGGCTGCATGCGACGCACTTCCTGTGCCCCAGGAACGCTGAGGTCCGCAGTTGGTACGCAGGTCTAGTGCGGGACCTGGCCCACCGGTACCCCATGCTCGATGGCGTCGAGCTGTGCGAACCGCTGGTGAACTGGTGGGGCGATCAGGCCTGCTATTGTGATGTGTGCCGCCGCGAGTTCGCGTCAGCGCATCCCGGTGAGCCGCCCGGCGGGAGTGTGTGGAGGCGGTTCCGATCACAGGGGATGACCGGTTTCCTGTCCGAGTGCATGCGGGCGATCTCTGACGAGGGTGTAGACACCTACATCATGACGATCAGCGACGCCTGGAGCAATGGCGCGATTCTGTCGCCCCGCCGGCAGTCGGACGAATCGGGGCTGGACCTCGACGCTCTGCTCGATGGCCCCAGTCCGCCGGACTGGGTGAACTTCGAGTTGATCTGGCAGCAGTGGGCGGCGATCTACGGGACTGAGGTGTTCAACACGAACTGGGCGGCCGAGACCGCCCAGCAACTGGTGCGGCGCGTGGACGGGCGCGCCCGGGTGGTGTTCCACGTGGAGCTGACGGACTTCGGATCTCAGAAGATGACGCCGGCGAAGATCGCCGAGACGATACGCCGGGTGAGCGTGGCCAGGCCCGACGGGGTCGAGTGCTACCAGTCGGCAGCGGCCGACAGCAAGGCGGCGTGGAGCATGCTCAAGCGCTCGTTCGAGGAGCTGCGGTGAGCCTCGACCTGTTCTCCCTGGTGCACGACTCGCTGCTCGCGGCGGCCCTGGTCGGGACCTGGCTGATCATCGCGCTCTATGCCGTGCTCTCCTTCTACGGCTACATCTACTCGCGGGAGTCAGAGCGCGCCCGGCAAGACGTCCCGGCGATCGCCGACTGGCCTGCGGTCTCAATCCTGGTACCTGCGCACAATGAAGAGATCGTGATGGCGGGGACCATCGAGAGCCTGCTCCACCTCGACTACCCGAGCGACAAGCTCGAGGTGATCGTGATTGACGACTCGTCCACGGATCGCACGCGCCAGGTGGTCGAGCACATCATGAGCCAGGATCGCCGGCTGAAGCTGGTGGCGATCCCCGAGGGACTGGGTGGCCGCGGCAAGTCCTATGCGCTGAATGTCGGGCTGGCGCGCGCCGCGCACGAGCTAGTCGCGGTCTTCGATGCCGACAACACCCCCGAGCCACAGTCGCTGCGCTGCCTGGTGGCGGAGATGGTTGCCGATGCGCGGCTGGCGGCGGCGGTGGGGAAGGTGCGCACGAGCAACGCCGCGACCAACTTCCTCACTCGCTGCATCGCGGTGGAGTTCGTGAGCTTCCAGTGGATGGTGCAGGCGGGGCGCTGGCGGCTCTTCCGGCTGGCATCGCTCCCGGGCACGAACTACGTGATCCGGCGCGAGGCGCTGGAGCGGGCGGGCGGCTGGGACCCCACCGCGATCGCGGATGACGCGGAGCTGACCGTCCGGCTGAGCCAGGAGGGATACCAGATCAAGTTCGTGCCCTACGCGGTGACGTGGGAGCCGGAGCCGCAGGACTGGGGAGTGTGGCTGCGCCAGCGGCTGCGATGGGCGCGGGGCGGGACCTATGTGCTGCGCAAGTTCCTGCCGCGGCTGCACCGGTTGCACCGCCGCGACCTGCTGCTGGAGGTCATGCACCTCTTCCTGATCTACCATCTCTTCTTCGTCGTGATGCTGCTGTCAGACTTCATCCTGATCTCGAGCGCGATCGCGGGGATAGCGGTGGGTGCGAAGACGAACCCGCTGCTCGTGCTGTGGGGGCTGGCGGTCGGCATCTTCCTTCTGGAGATCGCGATCGCGCTCGCGATCGAGAACGAGAACACGCCGGTGAACCTTCTGGTGGCCGCGGCGATGTACTTCACCTACTGCCAGGCGTGGATCTACGTCTGCGCAAAGGCCCACTACCTGGATGTGGTAAGACAGGAGCGGCTGCGGTGGGAGAAAACGGTCCGCGTCGCGGGCCCGGCCCGGACGTCGGGGCAGTGAGCGAATCGGCGACATGACCATCGAGATCGGCCCTATCGGCACCATCGCGCTCGCGGTGTGCGGACTGCTCGGCTTCGTCGTGCTCTTCCATCTCCTCTCGTGGTGGGGCCGCGCGGCTGCGCTGGCGCGAGCGCGCCGCATTGCCGACCGCCTGCGCACCCCGACCGACAGCCTGGCCGTGATCGAGGACCAGTCGGCGGCGATCGAGGAGCTGGCGCAGTTGGGCAGCACGGAGGCCGCCGTCGCCGCCGCGCTAGAGCTGATGGACAGCATGGACGGCGCGCAGCGCTCGGCGGCGATCGAGGTTCTGCGGCGGACGCGCGCCTTCGAGCGATGGACGCGCGATCTGCGGCGGGGCGCGTACCGCGCAAAGCTCAGGGCGATCGAGGCGCTGGGCCGCATCGGGGATGACCGGGCGGTCGTGCAGTTGATGGAGGTGCTCGGCGACGACGACCCGCACGTCGCCCAGGCCGCTGCTGAGGCGATCCTCGCGCGCGATAGGGACCTGGCCGTGGACAAGTTGGCCGACGCCCTCTCCTCCCCCAACCGGCGCGTGGCCGAGACCGCGGCGGCGACGCTGGTGCGCGTGGGAGACGAGGCGGTGGAGGCGCTGGTGGGCCAGTTGGGCTGTCTCCATGCGCAGGCGCGCCGCCTGAGCGTGGAATGCCTGGGCGGCGTGGGCACGCCCAACCTGGTCTCTCTGCTGCTGCCGATGCTGGAGAGCGACCCTGACCCCCAGGTTCGCGCGGCGGTGGCGGTGGCGGTGGCGCGGACGGGCAACGGGCGGGCATTCATGGAGCTGCGGCGACTGGCGCAGGGCGACCCCGACTGGTTCGTGCGGGGAAGAGCGTTCGCGCTGCTCGCCGAGATGAACGCGCCGGGGGCGCTCGAGTTCCTGCTGGAGGGGCTGGCAGCCATCCAGCCGGAGGTTCATCGCCAGGGGGACAAGAGCGACGCGGTCGAGGTCATCACAGAGGGGACGCGCCGCGTGCGCGCGGCGATCATCGTCGGGCTGAGGCTGCTCGCCATGAGCGACGATGAGGTGGCGGCCGCGGTGCGATCGGCGGAGGAATCCGACCTGGAGCTGGCCGGGGCGCTGAGCGAGAGCGGGAGCACGAATGGCTGGTCGGAGACGATCGCCGCGTTGAGCCAGCAGGACCCGGCGCGGCGAGCGGACGCAGCCCGCCAGCTCGCAGAAGCAGGGGTGCCGGTGATCGCGGACCTGCGGCGAGCGCTGCGGGACCCCGACCCTATCGTACGAGCGGAGGCCGCGCGGTCGCTGGGTCGGATCGGCGCGCGGGACTGCCTGGATAGCCTGGCGGATTGCCTGAGGGACCCGGACCTGACCGTGCGCATCGCATCCTCAACCGCGATGCGCGCGATCGTCACGCGGGACGCGGCAGAAGAGCTGCGGGACTGAATCGGCGGCCCTGGGTGTGACAGCGAACGCCGTCACCTGCGGGCGAGGAACTCGGCGATCTGCTGCGCTGTTGGCAGCGACGGGATGACCCCCTGCCTGGTGCATGTCAGAGCCCCGGCCGCATTGGCGTAGGTCATGATCTCCCGAAGCTGACCCGCGCCGGGCGCCTGCCCCCGCGGCAGCGCCATCAGGCGAGAGAGCATGGCCGCGACGAAGGCGTCGCCCGCGCCCAGCGGATCCACGACCTCCACCGTGAACCCCGGCACCTGCCCCCGCGACGCGCCGTCGTCGAAGTAGCAGCCGCCCTCCCCCTGGGTCACGACCACGAGCTGCGGCCCTGCGTCCAGCACCTTCCGCGCGCCCGCCTCCAGGTCGAGCGTGCCGGTGACGAACTCCCACTCCTCGAAGGCGCAGTGCACCACCTGCGCGTACGGCATCGCCTGCCAGATCACGCCTCTAGCTTCGTTCGGTTCATCCCACAGCGATGGGCGCCAGTTGGGGTCGTAGGAGACGGAAAGGCCCGTGCTTTTCGCCACAGCGGCCGCGTGCAGCGTGGCCTCGCGGGCGGGGGAGCGGCTCAGGCTGACCGAGCCGAAGTGGAAGAGCCGCGCACCCTCAAACCTGTGATCGTTGACCTCTTCGGCGGTGAGCAGCATGTCGGCGCCGGGGTTGCGGTAGAAGGTGATGTCCTTCTGCCCATCGCTGCGAGTGGCGACGAAGGCGAGCGTGGTGCGGACGCCGGGAGCGACCCGGAGGCCGGAGACGTCCACATTCTCGACCTCGATGGTTCGGCGCAGGAACTCGCCGAAGGGATCGTCGCCCACCTTGCCGATGAACGCCGCGCTCACACCCAGCCGCGCCAGACCGACGGCCACATTCGCAGGCGCGCCGCCCGCAGCGCCCACGAAGGTGGGGAGCCGTGAGAGCGGCATGTCCTTTTCCACGGAGACGAAGTCTATCAGCAGCTCGCCAAGCGCGATCGCATCTGGCATCGGTTCCTCGCGTGAGTGAGATGGGCCGGCCGCGTGATTCAGCGAAGTCAGCCGCGATTCCTCCCCTACTCGCTGTGTCTCCTCACTTGCCGGATATGATCCTTCTTCCTGAGTCGGCCGGAGATCGCTCTTCTGTCATAGATGAGCGATCTGTCCGACGTAGCCCTGGCGAAGTCGGAAGCGAAGAATCCTGCCTCTCCGCCTTTGCGCGGTCTCGGCAGCCTGCCAAGATGCGCAGCGCAGGTGCGTATCTCCGGTCATCCGTTCAGTGCCGTAGGTCTGCCGCGAGCGAAGCGAGGGACAACCTGCGTAGTGGGCGAAGTCTTTCCGGTGGGAGCCCCGTCCGCCAAGCGATGTTCGCTGGCGCAAGAGCGTGCCACTACGCCGCAGGCGGAGCTGCCGTTCATCTGCCTTCATGTGTGTTCATCGGCGTCTGACTATTCCGCCCCTGGAGGTAACGCACCCCGGTCGTCGAAAGCACCGGGCCACTGTTCAACCTCTTGCCGCACTAGGAGATCCTGATGCCGTCCAATCTGTCCCCCGTCTGGCCCATTCCGCAGGAGATGAAGATTCGAGGCGATGCGCTGTCTCTCAGCCGCGCCGCGATCGTTGTGCCCGCGCAGTCGCGAGACGCCGACCTCGGCCCGGCGCACCTGCTGGCCGATATGATCGCCGACGACTTCGGGCTGGTCGTCCCCGTTGTGCGCGGGCAGGCGCCCGAGGGCAAGCTGCCGATCAGCATTCGCCTGGCTGGTCAGCACGGGGGAGGGCGAACGCCTCGCGACTTGCCTGGCGCCGAGGGATACCTGCTGAAGATCACCGCCGACGGCGCTGAGGCGATCGGCCGTGACCGGCGCGGCGCCCAATACGCGGCAGCGACCATGATGCAGCTCGCACAGCGGCGCGATAGGGACATCGTCCTGCGGGGCGCCGAGGTCAGAGACTGGCCCTACAAGCCGATCCGGATGGTGCACCTCTACCTCCCCGGCGAGGACCACCTCGCCTACGCCCGCCGCTACATGCGCGACTTCCTCATCCGCTATAAGTACAACGGCATCTTCGTCGAGCTCGGGGGAGGCGTGCGACTGCGCAACCGGCCCGAGATCGCGCAGGGCTGGCGGCGGTTCGTGGACGAACTGTACGCTATCGGCGACACCGCGCCTATCTACGGCGAGCACTGTCCCCTGGGGCCGGGCCGGCAGTTCTCCGACTCCGTGCACACGCACCTCACCGACGGCCGCTATATCGAGCCTGACGACCTCCGCCTCCTCTGCGACTGGGCGCGGGCTCTCGACCTCGAGGTGGTGCCGGAGATCCAGTCCCTCGCGCATGTGTATCATCTGGCCTGCACCTACCCCGAGATCGCCGAATCGAAGCTGGCCGACTTCCCGGATAGCTACTGCCCCTGCAATCCGAATTCGTACGAGATCATGTTCGACGTAATGTCCGCCTATATAGACATCATGAAGTGCAACAGCGTGCACATCGGCCACGACGAGTGGCGCGCCGCCGGCATCTGCCCCGACTGTCGCACGAAGGACACGGGCGTGCTCTTCGGCGAGGACGTTGTCAAGATCTCCTCCTGGCTGGTGGAGCGAGGCCTGGGCGTATGGATGTGGGGCGATCACATCATCCCCAAGCACAACGCCCGCGGGCGCCTGCACGATAGCGGCCGGGTCAAGTACGAATTCCCGGACACGCAATCCGCAGCCGCCATCATCGCGCGCAGTGACGCCGCTGAGAAGATCACGATCCTCAACTGGTCCTGGTACCTTGGCGCGGTGGACGGTGACCAGGTGATCGCGGACCTCGGCTTCAAGCAGATCTTCGGCAACTTCGCGGGGGATAGGTTCCCCGACTGGCCGACTCGCAGCGCCCACCCGAGCATCCTGGGCGCCGAGGTCTCCTCCTGGTGCGCGTGGGATGACTTCGAGCTTGGCATGATCCATTACCCCTCCGCGGTGTACTCGGCCAACTCGATGTGGTCCAGCCACTGGCCCGAGCCCAATGACTGGAGAACCGCCTCTGCGCAGCAGTTCCCGAAGCTTCGCGACCGTATGCGTCGGCTGTGGGAGAAGCCGCGGCTGTGGTCTGAAGCCACGAACGAGACGCGAAAGCACATCATCTCCATCGGCGCCGCCTGCAACGCGCCCGCCAGGGCCGACGGCTGGGATCTGGGCGGCCTGCGCGCCGGCCGTCACGAGCAGGATGGCGTACCGTTCGAGATCGTGGACGCGAGCGCGAACCGCGGTCGCGTGGGCGTCGTTGTCGAGCGGCTTCAGAAGCCGGAGGCCGACTATCCGCACGTGTCTGCGCCGATCGCGGTCAACGGCAAGTACGGCAGCCTGGTCTTCTGGCAGGTCGCGACGGACCAGGGCGGCCGGGCATCGCACGCAGGCGATGGCACCAACCATCCGAGGGAGGCCGCCGAGCTGCTCGGGTGGTACGACATCACGTTCGCCGATGGGCTGACCCGCGCGGCCGAGATTCGCTACCACGAGAACGTCGGCAAGTGGGACGAGGGCCATGCGATGCTCTACCACACGCGGGAGGCGGAGCCCGGCGCGCTGCCCGGCGGCGAGCCGCTCGTGATCTGGGGGATGGAATGGACCAACCCGCGGCCGGAGGTGGAGATCGAGTCCGTGGTCATGCGTGGCGCTCGCACCAACACCGGCCGGCCCGAGGGCGGCTTCTCCGAAGCCAAGCCCATGTTGCTCGGCATAACTGCCGTGCAGACGCGGAAGTGGGAGGACTATCGCCCCGGCAAAGAGGGGAAGGTACCGGGCTTCGAGTGACGTTGGCTCCCCGGCCAGACTGTCATCCTGAGCGAAGTGAAGGATCACGCCGTCAGGGGTGGGCAGGAGCTTGTCGAAGATCCGCCTCCGGCGGCCCCCTGTCAGCGTCCCGGCGCGCCCTCTGGAGCGAGAGTGGGAACGCGACGCCCAGCCGTGGCATACGCTATCAGCGACAACAGGGCCGGGCTAGCTACCTCTGTCCGCTTCGCTATTGACCGGAGGGGTCAGCCCGGCCCCGTCTTCATTCTACGCCGGCCCCGGTCCGACGATGCACGCTCTTGTGCGGCATCGGATACAAGTTCGGCCCAGGATGGTGCGCTGGGCGCGTCATCTTAACGCGACGAGCCGCGACTCCCGCCTCTGACCCTCGTGCAGCGCGGCCCCGTCTGCCCTCAGGTAGCTTCCGTCAAGCAGGAAGCACTTCGTCGGCCGGCCCCCGGCGTCGGTTCGCAGCCACACGAACGGCGCATCGCTCACGAACGGTTGGCCGTTGTCAACCGCCGCGCTCAGGCCCTGTGACCAGCTCAGGTGGTCAATCGAGCCGTCGGGTCTCGTGACCTCGAGGTGGCGGAGCTGTGTCCACGCCGAGACCGTCTTCCGCCGCAGCGCATAGCTCGGCTTCGCGCTCCCCGCGAACGGCACGAGCAGCGCGGCGCTGACCGCGCCCCCGCTCTGCGTCGAATACCGGAACTCCACCAGCGGCGCCGGCAGCGCATCGTGGCCGCGTTGCTCGACCCACCCACGGATCGGCTCCCGGCTCCCC
>Ga0315288_10004296_pt1 | contig 18126 bp, 16 predicted proteins | sample YL17G11_20_MG_FD_203454 | JGI IMG/M metagenome (GOLD analysis project Ga0315288, IMG submission 203454) | Sediment microbial communities from Yellowstone Lake, YNP, Wyoming, USA - YL17G11_20 | ecosystem: Environmental > Aquatic > Freshwater > Lake > Sediment | place: USA: Wyoming | collected... | reverse complement strand
CAAAACGACCACTCAACATCCCGCAACCCCTTCCCGGTTCATCCGGAATCCAAATGGAAAAAGTTCACGGAAAAAGCGAGGAACGCCACAGTATTCGAACGCTTCGCGGGTGTGCAATCCGTCACTTCCGGCTACGCGGGTGGCCACACCACCCAACCCACCTACCAGGAGGTCTGCGGCGGGGACACCGGACACGCGGAAGTCGTCCAGATCAAGTTCGACCCGGCTCGGATCCGTTACGAGCAGTTGCTCGACATCTTCTGGGAGATCCACGACCCGACCTCGCCGAACCGCCAGGGCGCGGACGAAGGCACGCAATATCGCTCGATCATCCTTTATCAAGACGAGACGCAGAAGCGGGCGGCGGAGCAGTCGAAAGCGGCCGCTGCCGCGCGATTCAAAGACCCGATCGTCACGGAGATCCTTCCTTTGAAACAGTTTCACGTGGCCGAGGCCTACCACCAGGACTACTATCGGAACAACCCGCAGTATCGCTACTGTGCTGTGGTGATCAGCCCCAAGCTGAAGAAACTGGAGAAGGCCGGGCTCTTCCAAGGCCGGGGCTCAGGCTCGACGCCCCCTTGATTCCTCGCGCAGTTTGAGCCACACTACGGCTACTATGGCAAGAAAGGCTGGCTCCAAGTTGGAGCAGACGTTTTTGTTTAACGCTCCGGCGGCAACAAGTGTCCTGCTCGTCGGTGATTTCACCCACTGGCAGAAGAAACCGGTCAGCTTGAGAAAGGACAGCCACGGCGTGTGGCGGGCCACCGTGTCCCTGCCGCCTGGTACCTACCACTACCGGTTCCTGGTGGACGGGGAGTGGCGGGATGACCCGGAATGCACGTTGCGGGTCGATAACCCGTTCGGCTCGAAGAACGCCGTCCGCCAGGTGGCGTAGCCGGGACAAGCGCCGCAACGGTCACTTTCGCCGCGTGATTCGTCTCCGGGTCACGCGGGAGGTATCATTTCAGCAAGGTGCTCTCCCGGCTCAGAACTTGAGCGTCCACGCGGGCAGGGAATACTTCGTCCGCGCCAGACCCTCGATCCGTTGGCAGGGCGTGGAAGTGAGCGGGAGATTCACCTGCCAACTGGCGCAAAGGGCTTCTTTCAAGGTGCCGGCACGAACGCGGAGGTTTCGCAGAAAGGCCGCGTGGCCCCGGTCCTTGCGATATGCCGGCGGCTTCGACGGCAGCGGCAGCACTTGTTCCATCAGTGTCAGGTCCAGGTTCAGCAGGAACGTGCCGTGGAACAGCAGGAAGCGCCGCTTCCGGCGTTGGGCGTTGCCGGAGAACTTCCGTCCCGCGACGGCGAGGTCCGTCGCGCCCTCGACCTCAACCGGTTCACGCAGGAGCGCGGACAGCGCGTCCCGATGTCGGCCCATGATGAAGTGGTTGGCCTGCGTGACACTCGCCAGCGTCGGCGCGGTGTCGAGGCGGAGGATGAGCGCGTAGTTCAAACAGCCCGGGCCTTGGAGCACAGTGCCACCGCCACTGCACCGACGCAGCACCGGAATGCCAAGATGTTCGCAGGCCGACGCGTCCACCTCCCGCGCCGAGCGGTTGGAGTGTCCGAGCACGACGAAGGGACTGGCCGGTTCCCAGAACCGCAGGGTTTCTTCGCCCTCGCCAGCTTCAGCGCAGTCGAGCAGGGCCTCGTCACAGGCGAGGTTCAGCTCCGGCGTCGGGAGCGTCCGGTCGAGCAGCTTCATGGTGTCTTGTTTGCCGCGCACCCGCGGAGGTCGTTGCTGAAGGCTGCCGCTTCGATGGGCGCACCTTGAGTTGCCTCGGTCATGCCAGGGATTCTATTTCTGTTGGCGGCGGCGGCGGATGGCCCTACAACTGAGGGCGACCGCGGCGCTCAGGCCCGCCGTGCGACACATCAAACCGTCTGACCGCGCAAAAGTGAAACCGAAACTCAACGACCCGCCGCCGAAGCCGGGTGGCCCGATCGCGACCGCGAACGCCCCGCGGCAGCGGTGGCTCGAATCGCTCGAGTTCCTGATTGCCCAGATGGCCCGGGAGCGCGGGTCTGAGCAGACACCGTTGCTCTGGCACGACCTGGTGAATCGCCTGCGCGCCAACGGCGTGGATATCGCCGCGCCCATCACCACGCCCTACGTCAATACCCTCCCGGCGGAGGAGCAGCCGCCGTTTCCAGGGAACTGGGAGCTGGAGCACCGCATCAAGAGCTACATCCGCTGGAATGCCATGGCGATGGTGGTGAACGCCAACCGCGAACACAGCGGCCTCGGCGGCCACATCTCCACGTTCGCTTCCTCGGCGACGCTCTACGAGATCGGCTTCAACCACTTCTTCCGCGGCGGCGACGGCGATCGTCCCGCCGACATGGTGTTCTTCCAGGGCCACGCGACCCCGGGTATCTACGCCCGCGCCTTCCTGGAAGGCCGGCTGAGCGAGCAGCACCTACGGCATTTCCGGCAGGAGCTCGCCGAGGGCGGCGGGCTCTCGTCCTACCCGCACCCCTATCTGATGCCGGAGTTCTGGCAGTTTCCCACGGTGTCCATGGGGCTCGGGCCGATCATCTCGATCTACCAGGCACGGTTCAACCGCTACCTGAAGGCGCGCGGCTTTCTACAGGGCGAAGAACCCAAGGTCTGGGCCTTCGTGGGCGATGGCGAGAGCGATGAACCGGAGACGCTCGGCGCCATCACGCTGGGCTCCCGGGAGAATCTCGACAACCTGATCTGGGTGGTGAACTGCAACCTCCAGCGCCTCGACGGCCCCGTGCGGGGCAACGGCAAAATCATCCAGGAACTCGAAGCCCTCTTCCGCGGCGCCGGATGGAATGTCATCAAGCTCATCTGGGGCTCGGATTGGGATGACCTCCTCGCCCGTGACACCAAAGGCCTCCTCGTGAAACGCATGGAGGAAGCCGTGGACGGCGATTATCAGAAGTACTCCGTCGAGCCCGGCAGTTACACGCGCAAGCATTTCTTCGGGAAGGATCCGGAGCTGCTCGAGATGGTGAACCATCTCAGCGACCACCAGATCCGGAAACTGCTTCGCGGGGGTCACGATAGCCGCAAGGTCTATGCGGCCTACCAGGCGGCGGTCCAGCACACCGGCCAGCCCACCGTCATCCTCGCCAAGACCATCAAAGGCTACGGCCTCGGCGAGGCCGGTGAAGGCCGCAACATCTCGCACCAGCAAAAGAAACTCAACGAGAAGGAGCTCCGGGAATTCCGGGCCCGGTTCAACGTCCCCATCAGCGACGAGGACGTCGTCAACACGCCCTTCTACCGCCCACCGCCGGACAGCCTGGAGGCGAAGTACCTGCTCGAACGCCGCAGAACGCTGGGCGGCTCCCTGCCAAAACGCGTCGTCAAGGCCGAGCCGCTCAAGGTTCCGCCGCTGGCCGCGTTTGCCGAGTTCCTCAAGGGTTCGGCCCGCAGCGAGGTGTCCACCACCATGGCCTTCGTCCGGTTGCTCGGTCAGTTGCTGCGTGACAAGGCCATCGGCCGCCACATCGTCCCCATCATCCCCGACGAGGCGCGCACGTTCGGCCTGGATGCCCTGTTCCGGGAAATCGGGATCTACGCCCACAAAGGCCAGCTCTATGAGCCGGTGGACAGCAAGTCGCTGCTCTATTATCGGGAAACCAAGGACGGCCAGATCCTCGAGGAAGGCATCACCGAGGCCGGGTCCATGTCGTCGTTCATCTCGGCCGGCACGGCTTACGCCAGCCACGGCGTGAACATGGTCCCGCTCTTCATCTACTACTCGATGTTCGGGTTCCAACGGATCGGCGACATGATCTGGCTGGCTGGCGACATGCAAACCAAGGGTTTCCTGCTCGGCGCCACCGCCGGCCGCACCACGCTCAACGGCGAGGGACTGCAACACGAGGATGGCCACAGCCACCTGCTCGCCAGCACGGTGCCCAACCTGATGGCCTACGACCCCGCGTTCGCCTACGAAATCGCCGTGATCCTCCAGGACGGGATGCGGCGGATGTTCGTGGACGGCGAGAACGTCTTTTATTACCTCACGCTCTACAACGAGAACTACGCCATGCCGCCGATGCCCGAGGGCGTCGAGGACGGCATCCTGAGGGGCCTTTATCGCTTCAAATCCGGCCCGCCGGGCAAGGCGCACCAGGCTCACGTCCTGGGCAGCGGCCCCATCATCCGCTCGGCGCTCGCCGCGCAGGAAATCCTCGCCGAACGCTACGACGTCTCGGCCGACGTCTGGAGCGCCACGAACTACAAACGGCTCCGCACCGACGCCCTTCGTGCCCAACGCTGGAACATGCTCCACCCGACCGCAAAACCCCGAAAGCCCTACGTGGCGGCCCTGTTGGAGAAGGAAGCGGGGCCGTTTGTGGCCGTGTCCGATTACATGCGGATCGTGCCGGAGCAGATCGCGCCCTGGGTTCCCGGAGGTCTGTTCGCGCTCGGGACAGATGGCTTTGGCCGCAGCGACACGCGCCAGCGGTTGCGCCGGTTCTTCGAGGTGGACGCCGAATCAACCGTGATCGCCACGCTCTACGCCCTGAGCCTGCAGGGAAAGGTGGCTCGACCGGTGGTCGCCCGGGCGATCAAAGACCTGGGCGTCGACCCCGAGAAAGCCTTTCCGTATTGCGTGTAGCGCGGGCGTCGAGGGCCGGTGCCGCCCCCTGGGCGAGGCCATCCGCACCCTTCCCCTCGGGTCGGCCCACTGCCTCAAGAGAGATTTGAGTGAAAGGAGTGCTGAAGTAAACTATAGACGGACTCCTGGACGAGGGCATCTACCCGCCGGTTGGGTTGCGCCGCAGAGCGTGCCGGGAATCTGACGAGTTATGAATGCCGATTCCTTGAGTCAGTTCACCCAGGCCCTCAAGCAGTGCGCTTCGTGCGGTTCCCAGTGCACGGCGACCTTGCCGACAACGGACCTGACGCGCGTGGTGAAGGAGGTGGTTTCTGAGTTGGCGCCGCCCTGCTGGGGCAAGGCCACGCTGCCCCTGGAGTACCCGCCGGAGACCCTCCTCCTGATCCTGACCTACAGCTACGCCTGCGGGGTTTTCGGCTCCGAGGAAATTGCGGAGGAGTTGGAGGACCGAGCGGATCGATGTGCGCTGGTGAAGCACCTCGCGATCGACGCCTCGACCCTGGCGGACTTTCGGCGGGAAAACCACGCGCTGCTGCGACGTTGCTTGGCGGCCGTCCTGAGGCGCTCGAATGTGGCTCCTCTGGCCGACGTCCGTTCGCGGGCCAGCGCGGCACCCGAAGCGCCCGAACTGGGCAGTGGGGTCCGCCGGTCGCTGGACGCCGAGCAGGAGGCGGAACGGCGCATCGCCCTGGCTGCTCAGACGGACTCCGAGGAACGAGACCTCTAGAAAAACAACTGACAAGCCCGCCCGATTCCCGTTGACTTGCCGGGCATTGTTATGCCCAGGCGCACTGACATCCACTCGGTCCTCATCATCGGCGCCGGCCCGATCATCATCGGGCAGGCGTGCGAGTTTGACTACTCCGGCACCCAGGCCTGCAAGGCGCTCAAGGAGGAGGGCTTCCGCGTCATCCTCGTCAACTCCAACCCGGCCACGATCATGACCGACCCGGAGTTTGCCGACCGCACCTACCTCGAGCCGATCACGCCCGAGTGCCTCGAGAAAATCATCGCCCGCGAAATCGAGGAGATGCGGACGATGGGGGTACCCGTGAACGACCTCGGCCAATCCGCAATCCGCAATCCGCAATCCGCAGTTCCCGACAAGCTCGTCCTGCTTCCCACGCTCGGCGGCCAGACGGCCCTCAACATGGCCATGTCGCTCCACCGCAGCGGCACGTTGCAGAAGTACGGCGTCGAGATGATCGGCGCCAACGCCGCCGCCATCGAGAAGGGTGAAGACCGCCTGGTCTTCAAGGAACTCATGCTCTCCATCGGGCTCGACGTGCCGATCAGCGGCGTTGCCCACACGCTCGAGGAATCCCGCGCCATCGCCGAGAAGATCGGGCGCTTCCCCCTCATCATCCGGCCGGCGTTCACCCTCGGCGGCACCGGCGCCGGCATCGCCTACAACCGCGAGGAGTTCGAGGAACTCGCCAAACGCGGCCTTGACCTCTCGCCGGTTTCCGAAATCCTCATCGAAGAGTCGCTCCTCGGCTGGAAGGAATTCGAGATGGAGGTCATGCGCGACAAGGCGGACAACTGCGTGATCATCTGCTCGATCGAGAACTTTGACCCGATGGGCATCCACACGGGCGACAGCATCACCGTGGCGCCGGCGCAGACCCTCACCGACAAGGAATACCAGATCATGCGCGACCAGAGCTTCGCCGTGATCCGCGCGGTGGGCGTCGAGACTGGCGGCTCGAACATCCAGTTTGCCGTCAACCCGGACAATGGGCGCATGGTCATCATCGAGATGAACCCGCGCGTGTCCCGCAGCTCGGCGCTCGCGTCCAAGGCCACCGGCTTCCCCATCGCCAAGATCGCCGCCAAACTCGCCGTCGGTTACACCTTGGACGAAATCCCCAACGACATCACACGCGAGACGCCGGCGAGTTTCGAGCCGACGATTGACTACGTGGTGGTGAAGGTGCCGCGCTTCGCCTTCGAGAAATTCCCGCAGGCCGACCCGACGCTGAACACGCAGATGAAGAGCGTGGGCGAAGCCATGAGCATCGGGCGCACCTTCAAGGAGAGCCTCCAAAAATGCCTGCGGTCGCTCGAGATCGGCCGCAGCGGTCTGGGCGGCGACGGCAAGCCCTGGCGCGTGGGCAACGAAGTGTACGGCGACCGCGACATCCTTCCGCGCGATCTCATCTCGCGCAAGCTGAGCGTGCCCAACGCCGAGCGGGTCTTCTTCATTCGCCACGCCCTGCGGGCCGGGTTCACCATCGAGGAGATTTTCCAGCTCACCAAGATCGACCGCTGGTTTCTCGCTCAAATTAAAGAGATCGTGGATTTTGAGGAGGAATTGGCCGCCACGAAGAACTGCCGGGGTATTGCAGACAACTCGCAAACAGGTAAAGTCCTTCCATGAAAGCAATGGCTTTGAAAGAACAGTTCCTCACCGATGCTGGCGGAAAGCGCGTGGGGGTGCTGCTGGACTTGAACACCTACGAGCGGCTCCGTGAGGCCGAAGAGGAACTGGCGGATATCGAAGCCTACGACGCAGCAAGGCCCAAGGTGATGGCTGAGGTGGGAGCCGGCCGTTGCGCCACGCTGGCGGAGTATCGAGCCAACTGCGCGCAGAAGGCGCGATGAGATACACCGTCATCATTCCGCACTCCGTCCAGAAGCAACTGGACCGGCTGCCGATGAGATTCTGGGGCGTATTCTCCGGCGTTTGGCGGGACTGGAGACACAACCACGCCCGCCCGATGTGAAGAAGTTGAAGGGCCGCGAAGCTTGGCGAATTAGGGTCGGCGACTATCGCGTGCTTCACGAGATTCACGACCGTGCCCTCCAAGTCATCATCGTCACCGTGGGCCATCGGCGCGAGGTTTATCGCTGAAACCGAATAGGGCAAACATGGCCACAGCCGAAATCGCCGAGTTTCTGAAGATCGCGCCCGCGGTGAAGCGGACGCCGCACCGCTGCCTCCGGTCGTCCTACGACCCGGAGGCCGACACGCTCCACATCGACTTCAAGAAACCCAGCCACGCCACCGACAGCGAGTTGACCGACGACGTGATCGTGCGCTACGAAGGCGAGGAAGTGGTGGGCCTCACAGTTCTCCACGCCAGCCGACGGTGAAATGAACCCTTCATTCCGCAATCCAAACCCTGCATTCGACAATTGGGCCGACCGCTGGTTCCTCACGCAGATGAAGGAGATCGTGGATTTTGAGGAGGAACTGGCTGGGGCGAACTGAAACAAAACGAGCTTAACCCGCGCGAAGCTGTGTTCTATGCTCTCACCCTATGGCAGAGTTCATTGGTCTATTCATGATCGTCCTCGCATTGGGGATCGGATGCTGGCGACTATTCAAAGGGCGAAAATTGCCTGGAAGCGGGTTGGCACTCTTGGTACTTGCATGTTTTACTGGCGTTGCACTGGTGCTGAACAAAGCGGGTTTCGGAGTTGAGCTTCGGTAAACTGGCAAGCCTGAAAGCTGCAGTCACGCAGGCGCAGTCAGACGCCGACCGAATTGCAGCCGTCCGGCAAAGGGTGGAGGCACAGGCAGCAACGATTGATTTGGTCGCAAAAGAATCCGCGGACGCAAAGCGTCTTTTGGGCGAACTCAGGAAGGAGAATGAAATCGCCGACGCCAAACTGCATGCGCTCGAGGAAAAGACTTCAGATTTCACTCAACTCCCCGACGGTCGCGTTATTACCGGCGGTCTTCTCGTAGGCCGAGCGTCGATTTTGATCAACAGCCTCACAAACCTTGTAGCCCGATTTTCCGCAGGGAATTATGAGGAGGCGTTCGCGATCGCACAAAATTGCGTGCAGCGTTATGAGGACACTGCTGCCGCCACAAAAGGAATATCAGCCTCTGTTGGAGATGTCAGTCTATCAGAGAATGGTATTGCAATCATTTATGGAGTTGGGGCTGAGAGCGCTCTTAGGTTGGGGCGAAATGAAATGGCCTTGAAGTGGGCACGAGTCGCTGCCGCGCACGATATGAGTGCAGGAAGGAAGGCTCTAGTGGCGGTCGCACTTATCAGTGCGGGCCAAGAAAAAGAAGCACGCACGTATATTGAGGAGACTTTGGGCAAGGCTGATACCAATGCGGCGGCGTTTAGGGCTGCGCTGGAGCGGTCAGGTGTTCTGAAAAGGCAATAATCAAAGCAATGAGATTTTAGTCGTTCCCGTTTTCTTTTCGCACTTCCAGACGCTGTCGCGACTGCCTGGCGTCTCCGAACCTCGCTAAGCGTCTGGCTTGGCGCGTTCACCGCCGCTTTTAGTTCCGCGCCGGAGCGTGGCTGTGTGCTCTCGCACCAGCCGCAGGTGCTTGCGCACGGCCACCAGCATTCGAAGGTCGCGCTCAACCTTTCCAACCGTCTCCCGTTTTCCCCGTGCTGCGACTCGGAGCGCGGCGTTTAGGCCGCTTCAACGTGATTCCAGCCAGCCGGCCGGAAGATTTATAGCGCCTCCCGAATCCCGACGTTTCTCGCCGTCTCTCCGAATGAACCGACCTGAGGGTCGTGCCTCGGAGCGGGGCGCGCCGTTCACGGCGCTTCACCGTTCGGTGGTCCGCGGGTGTCGGATACCCAAGATGTGGCTTCCAATCCACCCCCGCTTTTGCTAGAAATCCTCCATGCGCAGACTCGATTCGATCATCGGCACGATTCAGCAGGGCGACGCGCGGTCGTTCATGGCTGAACTACCGGACGCGTCGTTTGACCTGATCGTGTGCGACGGGCCTTACGCCGTGACGACGCACGAGTGGGACAACGTCCCGGACATCCGGCATTTCAATCTGGAGCTGCTGAAGTCGTTTGCCCGGCTGCTCAAGCCCGGCGGCGCGGTTTACCTGTTCGGCAAGCCGGATTGCGTGGATTTCGTTGATTACCGGCCGTTCCTGACGTTGCAATCGAGGATCGTGTGGTATCAGCCGAGCCGGCTGGCGCAGGGGCGGGTGTCCTACACGAACAACTACGACGTGATCTGCTACTTCACCAAGGGCAAGGCAGGGACCTTCAACCTCGAAGACATCCGCGTGCCGCAACTGGTTGAGCTGGAGCACCGCCTGCGCTGTGAACGCGTGCCGTCAGTCACGAATGGAAAGTTTGGCAAGACCGTCTTCAATCCGAACGGCAAGAACCCCGGCGACGTGTGGGGGGACATCAAACAACTCACCTACAAGTCCAAGGAACTGCTCAGCCGTAAGATGTTGAACACGATCCAGAAGCCGGAGAAACTGATCGAGCGGCTCATCAAGGCCAGCTCGAATCCTGGCGATCTGGTGTTCGATCCTTTCTGCGGCTCTGGCACGGTGCCGGTGGTGTGCCAGCGGCTGGGCCGGCGGTTCGTCGCCTGCGAGATCAATCCGGAATACCTGCGTCTTGCGGAGGAACGGCTCGCCAACGCGGCGAACGGGAGTGAAACGGAAGGGGAGCTTTTCTCGCAGAAGCCGGCGCGTGAGAGCGGACGCCGTGAAATGGCTCAGGCCGGTTTGCTGTAAACGACGCGGCCGTTTTGCTCGGCCCACTTGACGGTGAAGCCGACATGGGAGATTTCGTTGCGGCTCGCGTCGAGTTGCCGCTCAGCTTCGCGAAGCATCACGTCCACCGGCACCTCATAGACTACGCGGACATCCAGCGGGCTTTCCTCCTCAAACACGGTACAGTAGATGGCGGCGTTGCGAGTGATTCGTTTCAGTGACTTGGCCCGCTTTTCCGGTGGGCTCTTGAACATGCGATCAAGCTGGAACGTGCCGCCCTCGAAGCAGGAGAGGTACTCAAACTGGCGGGAGGGATCGGCTGGGTCGTAGGCGTCGGGTTCGTGTTTCGTGCGGTGGACTTCGTGACCGAGGATGTCGGCAATCACCAGCTCCTTGACCAAACCCGGCTGAAGCAGATTCTTGAAACCATATTGCGCTGCGATCTCCTGCGCCTTGCGTATGTAGGCGATGATTTGCCTTATGTAGTTCATTGGCTTGGGGCGACGCTACCGGCTGGTGAATGAGTTGTCGAGGGGGACGATGCGACGCCTTTGGCCGTCATTCATGCCATGGGCGTCGAGACCGGCGGGTCGGAGATCCCGTCCGCGGCCCGGCGATGGTTGTCAGGAGAACTCGGCTCTGGTCATCGGTCAACGCCGCGAGCAGGCTTGCGCCGACGGTGGGATGGGATGCGGTTGAGGCCTCGGGCATACCAGCGGAGAGCGAGGGGTTTCCTGGCGGGTCATTGGGCGTACAGCCTGGGGTTGTTTGAGGCGAGGCTGAGCGTCCGTGATTACTGGTTGCCCTGACCGTATTTCGTCAGCTTGAGCCCGCCATCGTAGATCAGCCCGATGCCGGGCGCGTAGAGCTTATGCTCGCGGCCGCTCTCCAGCGCAGAGGTTTCCTTGGTTTTCAGGCAGTTCGCAAATCTCCCCGCCGGCGTGGTGAACTTCTCGCTCAGGCTCACGACCTCAGCGCGGTCCATCGCCACCAACGGGGCGATCTCCTGGTAATAACGCGCCCCCCGCCGCGGTGTGCCCGGCATGATCAGACCGAAGCGCGCCCCGCCCACGCCGGATTGCCAGGCGCCTTCATGTCCCGTCACTTTGCCGTCTCGGTAAATGTCCACCTCTTCACCGAAGTAAAACACGTCGCTCGTGCGCCGGGAGATGGCGAAGTAGTTGCGGCTGACTTCCACCAGTTGCCCGTTGACCATCTCGCGCTCCTCGACGACGCGCGTTTCAACCTCGTCCACGCGTTTCGTTTCCGGGAGCACGGTGATGGTGAGCACGGCCGGTTTGCCGCCTTCCTTGCCTTCGAGCACCGCCTGAAAGCCTGGCACCAAGACAAAGAACCGGTTCGTGCCGACGGATGCGAGGTCCGCCTTGTCCACGGCGAACGTGTCGGTGAATGCGTCCTTGCCGCCTGCCGACAGCGCCGTCGCGCAGAGCAAGCCCGAGGTCAGAATGAACACCATGGTTCTCATGTTCCTCGGAGTATCAGAGCTCACGGATCGGCGCGCAAGACAATGCCAATGGCATCGCAGGCTGGCGCACCGGCCGACCTTGGGCGAGAAACGCAGCCGGCGCGCGGCTACCAATGCCAGTCGGTTCCGATCCCGACTTCGCACCGCAGTGTCTTCACTCCTTCCACTTGCCTGGCCGCCTCGTTGACCGCCTCGATGGCCTTGCTTGAACCGACGTTGCCAGTGATGACGACGCCGCCGCCATCGGCCGTCACCTCCAGGCTCGCGCTGCGGGTCAGGGGGTTCTTGGCCATGACGGCCCAGACGCGGCAGCTCAGGCTGAGGTCCTCCAGGCGCTTGCGGCTCGCGTCGGTGGGCTTGAAGTCCGCCGACTCTGACATTCGCGCAATCGTCTCACCCGCGCTGGCGATGGAGACCCGCTCCAGGTTCACGATGAGGTCGTACTGGCCGGGGTCGTCCCAGTCCACGCCATAGAGCACCTGGGCCCACTTGCTCCGCTCTTTGTCCACCCGCTGGATGTGCGCGATGGCCTGTTCCCGGTCCAGCTTGGCCTGGTCCATGGCCGCGCGGATGCGCCGCTCCAGGTCCGCAATCACGCGGACACGCAACACCTGGGGGATGCCCGCGAGCAGCAGGTGACCCACGTTGCCGTGGTAGATCAAGCTCCCCTGCCGGGCATGCTCGAGCAACACCGCCGTCACGCATTTCACATAGACCAGGCGTTTCCCCAGCACCTGCTGCCAGAACGGCGGCGGCTGGTTCAGCGAGCTGATCAGTTCCTGCTCCGAGATGCCGTAATCGTTGGCGGCCTGGAGCAGCACCTGTTCCCGGCTCAGCACCGGGCGAAACAGCCGTTCGCCCAGTTGTTCGGCCACGGCCTTACCGCCGGAGAACGACCCGCGACTAATGGTGATGATGGACATTGCCTACCTCGTTGGGTTGAGAGTTTGGGTTGCCGACATGCAGTCTCTGGTTGCGTTTGCCTGGACACGATACCGCCTGTCGGGACAACGGCAAGCGTCGAGCGATTACCCGCGGCGCACGCCCCCCGGGTCCGCTGGTGCCGGAGGCTCCGTTCCGCCGGGTGCTCAGGGCCAGAGCCACTTCGTTGGGTCAGCTCCGATCTGTCGGCCATGCTGGATCGCGGCGGCGATGAGCGACGGCGAAAACTCCGTGGCACTGTTGTTCTGGCCGTACCATTCCTGGGGCGCGAGGACGTGGACAGGAACCAGACGTTTCTCAGTGCTCTTGCGCAGCTTGTCAACGGCCTGAGCGAGTCGGGGAGCGAGTCGGCTCGAGGCCGCCGAGGCCTGTAACACGCCCTCGATGCCCCGGAGCACCTGGTTCCAGTCGAGGGCGCCGCGAATGTCATCCAGATAGACCTCGTCACTGAGGATATCCACCGTGCGCTTCAAGACGTCGAATCCACTCACCTTGGTGCCCAGCCAGTTGTCGTCCCACTGCTGGTAGGTCTGCTCCTGTACGCCCGAGTCCGGCAGTCTGCTGCCCGTGCGGACGAGCCGGCTGGTCAGCAGCACATAGACTTCGTCTGCTTGAGCGGCGAAGGCGCTGGAGAGCGGGGTGATGTTGCGAACGCCGCCATCCACGAGGACATCCTTCGGTGAGGAGCTTCTAACGAAAGGAAACACGACCGGGATGGAAGCGGAGGCGAGAACTTTTTCCAGGAACTTCGCGTTGGTTGGCTCCCATTCATCATAGGTGCCGCGAACCAACGAGACGGTGCCCACCTTGAAATCCCGTCCGGAGCCCCGCAGCGCCGCCAGCGACAGGTGCTTTTGCAGTAGGCGCTTGAGCGGTTCGAGCGAGTAGAGGCTGTCGGCGCCGACGGCCAAGCCCAGGAGTCCTCCGGGCCGCTCCCCATACACGCTGTGATTCCCTTGGATTTCCTTGAGCCAAAGCGTTTCGAGCTCGACGACCTTCTTCTCCAATTCCGCCGGCGAATTCCCCTGCGCCGGGGCCTGTGCCAGAAACGAGGCGTTGAGCGCCCCGACGCTGATGCCCCGGATGATTTGGAAATCCAGTTTCTGGTCGATCACCAGACTCCGCAACATGCCGACCTGGTAGGCCCCGCGGGCCCCACCTCCGCCGAGAACGAGAGCTCTCTTCATGGTGGCAGTCTGGGCTGATTGCTTGCGGATGCAAGCCGTCCTTGATCCCCGGGAGCAACGTCACCGACCCAACGCTCGCCCGCTCCAGTCTGCGCGAAACTGTTTGAGGGGTTCGGACCCGCCGCGCATACTGCGGCCCGGTTCTCGAACATGCGGCTGGAGAAGGAACATCGGGGTCGGCGTCGCATCCAGAAGTCATGACCGCCCAGATCATCATCAAGCTGCTGACGGCGGCGTCCTTGACCGGCCTGCTGCTCGCCGTCGGGCTGCGGCTGACGGTGGCCCAGATCGTGGACTCCCTGCGCCAGGGGCGGATGGCGTGGATCGTGGCCGCCAACTTCGTCCTGGTACCGGCGCTAACCCTGGCACTCGCGATGGCGTTCAGGGTGCCGGAGCCGATCGCCGCCGGGATGATCCTGCTCGGCGCGGCGCCGTTTGCTCCGGTCGTTCCGGTGTTCACGCGCATGGCGAAAGGGGACCTCGCGCTTGCTGCGGGGCTGACCGCCTTGTTTCCGTTCCTGTCCGCGTTGCTCACGCCGGCCGTGTGCGCGTCGAGTCTGCGGTTGCTGCCCGGGACCGGCGCACTCAAGTTCAGTTTCCTGTCCATCCTGCTCGTGCTGGTGTTGACGATCACCCTGCCGCTGCTGGCTGGAGTGGCCGCCAATCATTGGCTGCCCAACCTAAGGAAGGCTCTGCTCAGACCCATGGAAGTCCTGTCGGAAGCCACCGGCGCCGTGTCGCTCGCCTTCGTCACGATCGTGGAGTTTGACACGATTCTTGGCACGGGCTGGATCCCACTGTTGGCAATGGTCGTGATTAGCGAGCTGTGTCTGGCATTGGGTTGGGCCTTGGGCGGCCCAGGCAAGGCCGCCCGACTCGTGATCGGTCTGGGCACCAGCAACCGGAACATCGCCTTGGCGCTGTTGATCGCGCTGCAGAGCTTCGGCGATTCACCGATCGTCGCAGCTGTCGTAGCGAATGGCCTGCTGCTGATTCTCCTCGGCCTGGTACACGTGGCTTACTGGCGGTTCATCTCACCGGTGCCCGCGGCGCTCCCGTCGAATGGAACCAGAAACTGACATGCAATCCCCCTTGATCACCCGAGGAATCCGAGCATCTGCTCTGGCCCTGGCGCTTGCGACCGCGTCCATCCACCTCGCCCGCGCCCAGGACTCGAACGCTCCGCGCAACCCGGTCGATTCGATTGCCGAGGCCTACGTAAAGCTCGTGCTCAACGTGGGCTTGTACGACCCGGACCTCGTGGACGCCTACTTCGGCCCGCCCGAATGGAAGCCCGCTCCCCTCGCCGACGATCAGAAGGGGTCGTTCCCCAAGGAGCGCTTCCAACACGAGGGCGCCGAGCTCTTGCGCCGGCTCGACGGCGTGGATGCGGCCCGGCTCAGCCCTTTGGAGCGGCGGCGGCACGCCTTCTTGAGTGCGCAACTGGAGGCCATCAAATCCCGGATCTACCTGCTCTCCGGCGTCAAGATGACTTTCGACGAGGAATCCAAGGCGCTCTACGGCGTCGTCGCCCCGCCGTGCAGCCCGGAATCCCTGGGCGCCGTGCTCAAAGACCTGAATCGAGTTTTGCCAGGAAAGGGCGACCTGACCCGGCGGTTCAATGAGTACGAGCGCCAGTTCATCGTGCCACCGGAGAAAGTGGAGCCGGTATTCAAAACGGCGATCGCCGAGGCGCGCCGGCGCACGCTCCGGCGTGTCTCTCTGCCGGCCGACGAACAGTTCACTTTCGAGAAGGTGACTGGCCAATCCTGGGGAGCCTACAACTGGTACAAGGGAAACCACTTCAGCCTGATCCAGGTGAATACCGATCTGCCGGTTTACCTCGGCCACGTGATCGACTTGGCCGCGCACGAAGGTTATCCCGGCCACCATGTCCAGAATGTGCTGATGGAAACCTACCTGCAGCGTGGGCAGAACTGGGTCGAGTTTTGCGTGTCGCCGCTGTTCAGCCCGATCAACCTGATCGCCGAGGGCGCAGCGGACTATGGGGCGGAAGTCGCCTTTCCCGATCGCGAGCGACTGGCCTTCGAGAAACGCGTGCTCTTTCCTCTGGCGGGCCTGGATCCCTCGAAGGCGAACAAGTATTTCCGGGTGCGGCAATTGACCAAGCGGCTGCGCTACGCGGGCATCGAAATGGCGCGGCGCTACCTGGACGGGAAGATGAACAAGGCCGACGCGCTGGCGTGCTCGATGAAGTATGGACTGAAAACGCCCGAGGAAGCGGCCCGCGGCATCCGGTTTGTCGAGCAGTACCGCAGCTACATCGTCAACTACGCCGTGGGGGAGGACCTGGTGAAGCAGTATGTCGAGAAACGCTCAGGCCGGACCCGAAAGGCCGAGGCGCGCTGGCGTTTGCTCCAGGAACTGTTTGCCACCCCGCATACGCCCGCCGACCTGGAGTGAGGCGCGAGCCTTTCGCGAGCGCACCGGGTCGAGGTGAAGCCCTGCCGGCTGAAGCCGGAACTCCGAACCAGCCGCGTCCAAGGCTACCGCGCCCGGGAGGTGACCGCTGCGCGGCCGATCTCGTTAAGGACATCCCACGCCGGACCTGGGAACTTGTGCATCTGCACCAACACGTCCTCGAATGCGGTCAGGAACCATTTCACGTCGGCTTCGTTGATCACCAGCGGCGGGAGGAGTTTGACCACGTCGATGGCGTGCCCGGCCACCTGGGTGATGATGTGGTGCTTGCTCAGCAGCGGCATGATGGCGGCCTGCGGGAACAGGCTCTTGTCCATCGTGTGGCAGATCGTCCAGGCGGTCTTCAAACCCAGTGACTTCGGCGAGCCGAACTCGATGCCCACCATCAGACCGCGCCACCTCACCTCCTTGAAGAACTCGAACCGCGGCACCATCGCCCGCAGCCCTTCACCGATCAGGTTCCCCATCTTCTCCGCGTTCCGGATGAGCTCATGCCGATCGAGCACGTCGAGCGCCGCCAAGCCGGCCGCCATGGCGAAGCTGCCCTGGCTGAACGTGGAGGAGTGCACCACCGACCGCTGCATGCTCGAGAACACTTTCTCGTGAATCCATTTCTTGCACAGCGTGGCGCCCACCGGCACGAACCCGCCCGACAGCGTCTTGGCCACCACCACGATGTCCGGGTCGACGCCCGGGCCGTCGTGTTCGATGGCGAGGAACTTCCCCGTCCGGCCCATGCCCGATTGCACCTCGTCGTCGATGAACAGCGCGCCGTGCTTGCGACACAGCGCGATCGCGTCGCGCAGGTAACCGGGCGACGGGAGGTTCACGCCCTTGCCCTGGACCGGCTCGACGATGAACGCCGCGACGTCGCCTCTGCGCAGCTCGCGTTCGAGCGCTTCAAGGTCGTTGAACGGGATCGCGCGGAAATCGGGCAGGAAGGGCGCGAAACCGCCGCGGAAACTCTCGTCGCCGTTCGCCGACAACGCGCCGTAGGTAAGGCCATGAAACGCCTTGTGGCAATGGATGACGGCCGGTTTGCCCGTGGCGCACTTGGCGTACTTGAGCGCAGTCTCGACGCCCTCGGCGCCGGAGTTGTTGAAGAAGACCAGGTCGAGCTGGTTCGGCATCCGCTTCTTGAGCTCCGCGGCGAGCAGGCCGGACAACAGCGGCGCCTCCATCTTCACGAGGCTGGGATAATCGGTGTTGAGGAAATCGATCAGCACCCGGCGCACGTCCGGATGATTGCGGCCGAGGCCGAACACGCCATAGCCGGAAAGCAGGTCCAGATACTTGGTGCCTTCGACGTCCCAGAGGTAAGGGCCTTCGGCGCGAACGTAACAGCGGTCGAAGCCGATGGTCTTCAACGTGCGGACGTTGGCGGGGTTGACGTGCTCCGCATGGAGCGCGTAGTTCTGGCCCGCGTGCTTTTCGATCAAGGCCCGGAGGTCCAGGCCGGCCGGTTTCTCAGTCATGGCTGGGGTCTCAACTGACACAGTCGGGGACGATTTCCCGACCGCGGGCACAGCGCAAGGAAATTAGCGCCAGGAACCGCAAGGCGATGGTCTTGGTAGCGGCGTCTCGGCAGAGCGCCGCCATTCCCCGCAGGCGCAGTTAGCGGCGCTCTGCCGAGACGCCGCTACGGTGACAAGGTTCATGGAAAGTAGATGGAGCCGTCCCGCCGCCCTTCCAGGGAGGGCATGTTCTTCAGGTGACCGTGTTCCGGGGGCAAGGCCCGCCGATGCGGGCTCGCCCCCGGCTGCCATCTATCGTCCCTCCGCGACCGCAGGGAGAATGTTCCCCAAGCCAGCGATCAACCCGGCTACGGCACCACGACGCGATAGAACCGCTCCGGCCGGTTCGTGGCGCCGGGATCATCGAACTGCATTGTGCCGGTCGTGTTCGTCCGCACCGAGAGCTTGGTCCACTGCGCCAGGTTCGTGGAGGCCTCAAGAACGCAGAGGAGCTTCGTGGCGGCATAGGTCACGGTGGCCTGGAACATGCCGTCGGTTG
>Ga0315288_10004295_pt1 | contig 18126 bp, 17 predicted proteins | sample YL17G11_20_MG_FD_203454 | JGI IMG/M metagenome (GOLD analysis project Ga0315288, IMG submission 203454) | Sediment microbial communities from Yellowstone Lake, YNP, Wyoming, USA - YL17G11_20 | ecosystem: Environmental > Aquatic > Freshwater > Lake > Sediment | place: USA: Wyoming | collected... | reverse complement strand
AAACTCAGCACCTGCTGGCTCTGTCCCTGCTACCTGAACTGGTCACGAACTGTAACCTATCTCCTGATAATAAAGTGTTACCTATGTCCTGTACTTGACAGCCTCGTCTCCTCCCTCCCCTAATCTCTCAATCCCTTCCGCCGGGGCTTGGGATCTGGGACTTGATCGGAAATCGGGACTTGGGCATTGGGGTCTTCGTATCTCCTGAGATACGGTTTCACTACACCCTGCGCCAAGCTCAAAATCAGCGGTTTTCAGTCCAGTGCCCAGCTACTCAACAACTTAGCAATCGGGCCGGTTTCAAGGGCACCGCCCCGGTAGGTGCTCTACCAGGTGCTCTGGTAGATGCTCTACCAGGTGCTCTACCAGGTGCTCTGGTAGGTGCTCTGGTAGATGCTCTACCAGGTGCTCTACCAGGTGCTCTGGTAGACGCTCTACCAGGTTCTCTGGTAGGTTCTCTACCAGGTTCTCTACCAGGTGCTCTGGTAGACGCTCTACCACGTGCTCTACCCCGCTCTCCGAAAACTCTACCGCTATCCGGACCCAGACCTGACTTCGCCCTGCGCCAAGTTGCCGCAAGGAATCGTCGGTTTCCACCACTCTTTGCCGTAACTTGTGAGTTACGGTTTACCTGTACCCTGCTCCAAGCTCAAAACCAGTGGTTTTCAGTTTAGTGCGCGGCAATTCAACGACTTAGCAATCGAGTCGTTTCGTGGGGCACCGCTCCACCCAGTGCTTCCCCCAGTGCTTGGGGGAATGCTTCACCGAGTGCTTCACCCAGTGCTTCTCCCAGTGCTTGGGTGAGTGCTTCACCCAGCGCTTCACCCAGTCCCTGGGTGAGTGCATCCCCCAGTGCTTGGGTAAGTGCTTCACCCAGCGCTTCCCCCAGTGCTTGGGTGAGTGCATCCCCCAGTGCTTCACCCAGTGCTTGGGTGAGTGCATCCTCCAGTGCTTCCCCCAGCTCTCCACCCAGTGCTGGGGTGAGCTCTGCGCCGGACGCTCTCCGCCGACCGCCACTCGCAGACCTGCTTTGACTTCTAGCTTCTGCCTGTTGAGTTCTGACTTCGCCGCTCATCCACCGATTACACCGATTCCGCCGATTGTCGTTCTGAAACCTGATTCTTCGTGCCTTAGTGCCTTGGTGTTGAACCTTGGGATTTCGAGCTTGTTTCGAGCTTCGGCCTTCGAACTTGGGTATTTCTGTCTGGCCCCTCGGCCACTGGACCACATATCGCTTGACACTCGCCCCTGCCGGACTACAATCCGAGTAACATGACGGCTGCAAAGAGCCGAGGCAAGAAGGCGGTTGGCGCAGGTGGCTTCTCTTTCCCTTCATCGGTTGCTGCGCAACGCATCGAGCGCTTTGGGCGCAACCGGGAACAGCAACCCTCAAGAGTGTGTGGTGGAGGAAGGACGGGGCTGTCCCGGGTCTTCCGAGTATGTTAGAGGTTGTGACATGAGAATCAAGTCCGCAACGATCATGGGGTTCAGGTCCATCAGGGAGCAGACCGTCGAGTTCGACAAACTGACAGCCTTTGTTGGGAAGAACGGCGCCGGCAAGTCGAGCGTTCTTCAAGCAGTCCGGCTGCTAACGGAACCTGAGCGGGTAGTTGATGAGTACGATTTCTACGGGAAGTACGAAACGGGCACTCGCATTGAGGTCAAGGTCACCTTTACCGATCTGATGCCCGAAGAGCTTCGCAGGTTCGCCAAGTACACGAAACTTGGCAACCTTACTGTGGCGCGTAGGTTCGATGCTCCAGGAAGAGGAAGCTACTTCGGCTACACTGAAATGGTACCGGAGTTCGCCCATGTGCTCGCAGTCGAGAACAAGACCGAGCAACGAAGGCAATTCAATGAACTGACTGCCAGCGGTCGGTTCGAAGGACTTGAGAGGGCAACCAGTGCTGCTGATGTGAGAACGAGCATAGACGCGTGGCAGTCCACACACCCTGAGAGATGCGTGCCGACAGAAGTGGGCACTCAGTTTTATGGTTTTGAGGGCCAGTATGACCTCAACAATCTCACGAAATTCGTTTTCGTGCCAGCGGTGAGGGACGCCGCCGACGAGATCAGCACAGGTAGTCTCAAGAGCCTAATGGACACCGTAGTGTTGCGCAGGATAAACGATAATCCGCGCGTGTTGCAGTTCAACCAACAGTTCCAGGTAGAAGCCGAGAGCATTTTCAAGCTCGGCAACTTCCCGGAACTCAGCCGTCTCGCCGACGACCTGTCGATGACACTGGGCCGTTTCTCTCCCGGCTCCAAGATCACGATTGACTGGGGCAAGTTCGCACCTCCCCCTCTTAAGCCCCCTGCCTACGACACAAACTTGGTCGAGGATGGTTACCGAGCGCATCCATCGAAAACCGGACATGGCCTGCAACGGGCTGCAATCATGACGCTTTTGCAGCACCTTCATCTTTTCGTCCAGCCTGTCCCAAGGGTAGGGCCGGTGGCAGAACCGAGTCCGGAGGCTACTCCGCGCATTCGCATGGACCTCGTCTTGCTGATTGAGGAACCCGAATTGTACTTGCATCCCAGCCGAAGTCGGTATCTTGCCTCGCTACTCCTTGAGCTGACTCATAGCTCAGGAGGGAACGGATGCAACCAAGTGCTGTACTCAACTCACTCTCCTTACTTCGTTGGACTCGACCGGTTTGACCAGATTCGCCTGATGCGAAAGGCCCCACCAGGCGAATCGGGCCGGCCGCCAACATCCCTTTGCACGGTCTTTACTCGCCACGACGCCGGGGACCGGCTCTCCAGAACGTGCGACATACCGGTAGGCACTGACCGCGGCAATGCGTTCATGGCTCGCTGTCGTCCGGTAGTGAACTCGATTGTCAGCGAGGGTTTCTTCGCCAGTGCTGTTCTTGTGGTGGAAGGGGCAACAGAGCAGGGCGTGTTCTCTTCTCTTGCAGAGAGACTCAGACAGAAATGGGACGAGAGGGGAATAACGGTCGTGCCGGTTGGGAAAAAGAACAACCTGGACAGGCCGTTGATAGTATTCGAGGGATTCGGAATACCGACATACTTCGCGTTCGACGGCGATGCCGACTGCAAGGCCGAAAAGCGGACTGAGGTCGGGGAGAAGAACCAGAAACTCCAGGCCGAGTTGGGAGGAATGCAGGAACCCGTTGCCTTTCCAGAGACGTTCGTTGGGGACAAGTGCTCCTGCTTCAAGATGAAGATCGAAAGCTACATGCAGGAAGAACTGGGAACCAGTCTGTTCCTTGAAATGAGGGACTCCGTTGCTGCAGACCTAGGTTACTCCGGCGATGACAAGATCCGCAGCGTGCTCAAGAACGTGGAAGCCGCCGCGTCGTTCATCAGGAAGATCTACGACCGAGACTTGAGGCTGCCGAAGCTAGAGCAAATAGTCGAGAAGGTAACAAGCCTCGCGTGTATGCCCGTCAGATCCAATTGATGGCCGACAGACCTAGAAGGAGTACTCCGTGACGATCCACAAATGCCCATTATGCGGCCAGAATGTCTCCGAGAGGCTCTACAACAGCATCACGGGGATCTGGAAAGAGAAGGAAATCAGACTGGCTAGGCTCAAGGAGAAGCAGAAGAAACTTGAGGAGCGAGAGAAACGCCTGACGGAGTCATTTAGGAAGAGGGCCGCACAACTGCAGCGAGACTTGAGCGGGAAGACCCGGCGGGACCTGGCACGACAGGCCGCTGCGCACAAGGCGCAGTTGACAGAGCAACGCAGGGGGCTGGAGAAGAGGTTGGTTCAAGTCCAGCAGAACTATCAGCGGAAGCTGGCGGCAGAGGTGGACGTGGCGCTCACAGAAGAACGCCGGAAGCAGAAAGAGCTAATGCGCCAGATGAGGGAAGAACTGAGAAGGACAACAGAGAATGCCGTGCTGCGCGAACGCGATCGCCTCCGGTCGGCGAGAGATAAGCTACAGCGCAAGGAGTCCAAGTTGCAGGAACGGAATACCAAACTCCTGGTATCGTTCCAGTCCCTCCGACTGCGGTCGGCTCACCAGCTCGAGTCAGCCGAGAAACGCATCCAAGCGCTGGAGAAGCAAGTCAAGGAGCGTGAGACAGCGCAGAGTCTTGGCCGACTCCAGGAGGACGAGTTCCTAGCGCGGCTACGGAAAGCCTTCCCAACAGACCGCTGTGAAAAGACCCCGGGCAGCAGGTGTGGTGACATCCTCCACTATGTTATTGACGGGGGAAACGAGATCGGGCTGATAGTGTATGAGCTCAAGACCGGCCCCACGTTCAGCAAGAGCCACATACAGCAGGCCCTCAGTGCGAAGCAAGACAGAGGGGGTGACTACGGGATTTTAGTGACCGAAGCACGACGGCCCAAGGACCCAGCAGGAATTGGCATCTCGAAGGGCGTCATAATCGTACATCATGCCGCGGCTATTGTGGTCGCGGACATCTTGCGGAAGCAGCTTGTTACCGTCGCGCGGCTGAGACTCGGGGCTGAGGAGAAGCGCGAGGCAGTCAAGGCCGTGCTTGCCTATCTTCAGAGCGCCAATTTCAAGAATGCAATCGAGGCGATAGTGCAGGAGTCGGTAGACCTACATGAGGAACTGAAGAGGGAAGTTGCGACGCACGTCAAAGGTTGGGAGCAACGCCTCACTAGGTATCGCAGCATAGTGGCGAACGCTCGGAGTATCGAAGGAGGCGTCGCCAAGATCGGGCTACACGGCGAGAAGAAACCAGTCGAGGCCGAGGCCATTGAACGAATAGCCCTGCCGCGGAGCATCGGATGACTCCCGGTCTGCCGCGCAGAAGGGGTGAAATCCTGTCGGCCAGGAATGTGCGTGGACGGGCATTAGTCCATCGGCGTCGCCGGTGAACACCAACGGCGGCGGTGGCGCAGTCGTGCTTCGCCACGCAGTAGGGAAGTCCACGCTCGCCGAGGGTTTTGCCGTACCGCGTGGCCTTGAGCACTGGATACAGGCCCCGGATGCAGGTCACAAGCGGACGATCTACCTTCTATTCAACGAACTGAGAGTCCCCGCGACGCTGAGAAGACTGGCAAACGCTCGCGGACACGTTCAGATCAAGTACGAAAACGCCGACGGGCGTCCGTTCAGAGATTGGCTCGCGAGGAACTTCCGCTCGTCCGCACTCGGTCTTGATGGTGAGTACATGGAACTCTCGCGCATCTGCGAGAGCGAGTTTCGAGTTTGCGCATTCCCGGCCTCCTCCCAACCCGATCGGCATCTCGCGATCACTGAGTGGCTGTTCCACCGGACTAGTAGTGACGTGTTCGAGCGGTATGCCGCCGCGCGTGAGATCCCCGCCATCGTACGGAACATCAAGTTCAACGGAAGCGAAGGCCAGGAGTACTACAACAGGCTCCTCAGTAGTCACTTCTCTGATTGGAGCTGGGAGTCCGAGAAGCGAGTCATCCCGGAGCTTCCTCTGAGGTGCGATTTTCTGAAGGACGCGGTCCAAGTCGAAGTCGAGTTCGGCAATGCCAGAACCTACTATCAGGATTTCATTAAGTTCATGCTGGCGCACAATCAGCGGGCCGCTGACGTCGGCATTCTTGTGGTGCCATCTGAAGTCTTTGCTCGGCAGCTTTGCGCAGTTGGCCGGCAGCGCGCCATTGCGAGTGGCAGACATTACTACAGCGGTATGATTCACTTGGGGAAAGTCCGTCGAGAGCTGGAGTTCCTCAAGTTCATGCTCAAGATGCCAATCGCTATTGCAGGCATTGGAGAATCATAAGGTGCCGACCGGGCACGGGAAGCTCCCCGATTTCCGAGGGGCCGGTACGCGAAGAACCCACTCAAAGAAGACTAGCAATGCCGCCGTCATACGCCGGAGTCTGAAGTGACTTCGGACGACCATTCGGAAGTCACGGTCAGTTGCTCGGAAATCAAGTAGACGCAATATGCCGTACGCTCTACGCTATACGCCGGGAAGAGCCTACTGTCGACAGCTAGCGGCTAACGGCCAGGGCGGCCAGCAGCCCGTGACATCGTCTACTGATGTTTGACAATGATGTTCAGTAGCGCTATACTCAGTTGATGAGAACAACCCTTGACATTCCGTCTGAAACACTGGCCGAACTGAAGAAGGCCATCCCGGCGCATAGCCAGGGCGAAGCGGTCCGGCGGGCACTGGCCGAATTCATCCGCCAGCACAAGCGCGACAAGTTGCGGCTACTGCGGGGACGGTTGCGGATTCAGGACGTAAGCCGCGAGATGGAGAAAGCCGAGTTGGCCGATGCCCGGCGTCATCGTTGACACATCGGTCTGGGTTGACTTCCTGCGCGGCACGCGCAACCCGGATACCGATGCGGTTGACCGACTGCTCGAGACCGGGGAAGTCTTGGTGTGCGGCGTCATTGAAGCGGAACTCGTTAGCGGACTCAGAACGCAGTCGGAGCGCGATGAGCTCATGTCGCTGATGGAGGGCTGTGACTTCGTCGAGGCGAACCGACTTGACTGGCGCCGCGCCGGTGAGCTGGCCGGACAACTCAGAACTCGGGGACGACTCCTGCCGCTTAGCGACCTGGTTATCGCCTCGCTGGCAATTGGCCGGGGCTGTGCGGTTTTGACCGCAGACAGTCATTTCCGGCACATCCCTGGTGTAAAGCTCTTCTCACTGAAGTAGTCCGGGAGGAAACCCGGAACAGATTCGGGACGCTCCACCATTTCAGAGACCGCTTCGGGCGGAACGCGGAACGACAGAAGCGGCCAACGGCTGACAGCTTACGGCTAACCGAGGACGCAATCCGGATCGCCAAAGGAGAGCAAAGATGAAGAGACAGAGAATCTCGGGAGCACCCTGCTGTCCCCGGCACCTGATTGATGCCGGTCTGCCGGGTCATAGTAACCTGAGAGAGTTGAAGGAATGATCACCGTCGAGCTGAAGGTCAGGTCCCCGATGTTTCGCGCCGGGGAACTACGACGAAATCCAGGCGCTGCCGAGCGCAGGAGGCGATAAAGATGGCAGTCAAGCAATACCACGGGATTCCCTATCACCTGTGGAATCCGTTCACGGTCATGGATGAGTTCCTCCCGTTCCTCGGGTTTGGCCCGCTGGTCATTACCCGCGGGGAGGGACCCTATGTCTTCGACGAGCGGGGCAAACGCTATATCAACAGTCTGTCGTCGCTGTGGAACGTGGCGATCGGACTCGGACGCAAGGAACTGGTGGACGCGGCGAGCAAACAGATGCAGGAACTGGCGTTCGCCTCGTGCTTCCGCCAGGTCCATCCCCGGGCGATTGAACTCGCGGCGAAGCTGGTGGAAATCACGGCCGGGCGGTTCCAGCACGTCTACCTGGGCTCAACCGGGTCCGAGGCGACCGAGACCGCGTTCAAGATGGCCCGGCAGTATCACCGCCAAAGCCCGGACCCGAAGGACCGCGGCCGGTTTAAGATTGTCTCGCTGCGCGGTTCGTACCACGGCGTCTACTACGGCAACATCAGCACGTCCGGGCTGCCCGGCGACGCCGACAAGTTCGGCCCGCTGGTGCCGGGATTCATCCAGATCGAGCCGCCGTACTGCTATCGCTGCCCGTACGGGAAGAAGAGCTATCCCGAATGCGGCCTGGAGTGCGCCCAGGCTCTGGAACGCGTCATCCAGTCCGAGGGGCCCGAGACCGTGGGGGCGTTCATCCTCGAACCGGTGATGGGCGCGTACGGCATCGTTGACCCGCCGGATGAGTTCTACAAACGGACCGGCGAGATCTGCCGCCGCCATGACGTGCTCTTCATCGCCGACGAGGTGACCACCGGGTTCGGCCGAACCGGGAAGCTGTTCGCCAGCGCCGAATGGAATCCCGCGCCGGATATTCTCTGCCTCGGCAAGGCGATCAGCAGCGGCTACCTCCCGCTCTCGGCCACCCTGGCCACCGAGGCGATCTACCAGCGCTTCAATGGCGCCGGGAACCAGTTCGAACACGGCTGCACCGCCAGCGGCCATCCGGTGTGCGCGGCGGTCGGACTCGCGAACATCGACATCATGCTCAGGGAGAAGCTGTCCGAGAACGCAGCCCGGATCGGCCGATACCTGAAGTCGAAGCTCGTCGAACTGATGGGCAAGCGTCCCCTGATCGGCGACGTCCGCGGCCGGGGGCTGATGGTCGGGGTGGAGCTGGTCAAGGACCGGGCTCAGAAGACCCCGCTGAGCGAGAAGGAGACGTACAATATTATCATGGACCTGGCGGTCCTGGGCGTCGTTGCGTACTTCCGCCGCAACATCATTGCCTTCTTCCCGCCCCTGATCATCAACGAAGAGATCGCGGACCGGCTGGTGGAAGTCACGGATCAGGTCCTGGACATGAGTCTGACCGCGATCATCGCGCGGAAGGCGCGGCTGGCCAAGGAATTCGCGGTCTACAAACTGGGGTAATACGAGTGACCGCTGGCATGACAATGCGGAACGCGAAACGATGAGCGACGACGGAAACGCTGAGCGATGAATGCTGAGCGATGAATCACCGGCTTAGGAGCAAGATCGCCAGCGGGTCAACGCGGGGTCAAATAGGGACAACCACCGTTTTTCAGCCCGCACCGCGCCCGACAAGACAGCGGAAGAGAACGATAAACGCGGAACGATGAACGACAAATGCAGCGAGCAGTGAGTAGTGAGTAGTGAGCAGGCGAAGACCACCGAGGGCTTGAAGCACTGATTCACTCGCAGAATCGCCAACGAGCGCAGGACCGCCCCGAATTCCGAGATAGAGCCACGAAGACGCGAAGAGCACGAAGACGGATTCCACGTCCGAGCTTGATCTAGGACATCATGGCCGACAATCCGACAGTCCAATCTTTGGGTGTGGACCCCGAACTCGCCTTCCTTTTGTCTTTCGTGGTTTCGTGCTTTCGTGGCTGATTCCTATGTCGGGATTTGGGACTGCAGCACCTGTGGACAGATTTGAACCCCGCTGGTAGAATAAGGCAGTGAAGCAGACGATTGAGGTCCTGAATCAACTGGAGCATGACGGCATGGTCGGTCGCTACGCCATTGCCGGCGCGATTGCCGCTACCTTCTATGTGGAGCCGGTTCCGACCTACGACCTCGACGTGTTTGTCCTCATCAAGACGACTCCCGGCAAGCTCATCTCGCTGGCGCCGATTTACGCGCGTCTGAAAGAACTCGGCTTCAAGCCTCACCGCGAGCACGTCGTGATCCACGGCGTGCCGGTCCAATTCATCCCGGTCTACAACCGACTCTCGGAGGAAGCCCTGAGCGAGGCTCGGGCGGTCGAGTACGACCTTATGCCGACGCGCGTTATCCGACCTGAGCATCTACTGGCAATCATGCTCCAGACCTCGCGTCCCAAAGACCTGGTGCGGGCCCGCCTGCTGGCGGAGCAGGCCGAACTGGACGCCGCATATCTATCGAAACTGCTGAGCCGCCACGGACTGACACGGAAATGGCGGGAACTCAAGCAGCCGTCCCGATGAAACGCTACGCTCAGCAGCAGAGGATCTTGAACCGACTCATCCGGGCCAAGGCCGCGCGCCGCCGCGAACTCGCGGCTCTGCCCATCAAGGAGAAGATGGGCATCGTGATTGCCCTGCAGCAACTCCAGAGCGGGATTCTGCGTGCTACCGGGCGACGCTTCCGCAGTCCCTGGCGTGTTTCTTCGTGAATCGCCACGGCTGACGGCCAGGACGCGCGACGCCATACGCTCTGTGCAGGTAGCCGCCTATGGCCAACAGCCTACCGCTGACCGCTAACCGCTGACCGCCGTCCGCTAACCGCTAGGAGGCAAAGAACGCCAGAGGCAATTCGGGACGCTCATCTAGGTCAGGGAGCGTCGGTGAATCGGACTGAGTCTGGGGACACGATACGGACTCTTGATTTCCGGGAGTCTGAGAAGATGGGATTCCGGGGGCGCTTTGCCGAATTATTGACCCCAAAACCGCCAACTTGGCGGGAATACCTAAATCCGAAGCTTGAAGCTCGAAACAAGCTCGAAATCCGAAATCCAAACGAAGCGCCCCGGAACGGGGTAGAGAGCCTACCAGAGAGTCTGGTAGAGCACCTACCACAGCACCTGGTAGAGAACCTGGTAGAGAACCTACCAGAGAATCTGGTAGAGAGTCTACCAGAGCGTCTGCCAGAGAGTCTGGTAGAGAGTCTACCAGAGAACCTACCAGAGAGTCTACCAGAGAGCCTGGTAGAGCACCTACCAGAGGGCCTACCAGAGGGCCTGGTAGAGCACCTACCAGAGCGCACCCCCCTTGATGGGCAGAATCCGGGGATGTCGCGTAGAATCATTGGCTTAGGCCGAAAATCGACTTGAAATCAGGTGTACTAATAAGTACACTTCCTACATGACCAAACCGGCATTTTTCACTCCTGAAATGGGCTCTCGACTGCGCGAAATCCCTGGGACAGTCCCGGATTCCCCCGACCCGGCTCGAAGCAGGGGACGATTTCGGATTACGTCACACAGAACCGGCTGAATCCGGAAGTGGTTGAGCGCATCCGGGAACTGGTGACAGTGCAGTATCGGCGCTGAGGAAGGAGCGAGGCGGGGATTTCAGATTGTAGATTACAGAGTGCAGATTACAGATTGATTTGGATTCCGATTCTCGTCTTCCTTGGCGTCTTGGCGGTTAGCTTCCGAATCTGCGGAATCTGCGCAATCGGTGGATTCGATTCCAAATCTGCGTTCAGGCCGTCTCGCCGGCCGCGAGCCTGAGCAGGAGGCGGTCAAGCCCGAACCCGGCCAGCCCTGGAGTTTGATGAACTCCGGGATTGACAGTTCGAGCTGCCGTATCTACAATCGTCCCGATTGACCGGGCCGCAACCCGGTCGAGTTGGGACGAACCGCAAAGGAGGATTCGTGAAGTGTATAGTGGTGACGCTCGTAATCGCAGCCGCCGTGTTGTCGGCGGCGCCAACCGCCATTCTTCAGCCGCAACCTCTCGACCCGGCATCATTCGGCTTCGGAAACGGGAACTGGCAACCGGCCCGGGCCGGGGTGCCGACCATGAGCTTCTCGGGCGAGCCCGGCACTGGGGCCGTATTCTCGGGTCGGTTCTGGGATCTGCCGGTCCCTATCAATGGCGAGGCAATCGAGAGTTTCGACGTGGACTTCGATGACTCGACCGGGATCATGTGGCTGGCGCTGGCCCCGGATGGCGATTCGCTGGTCCGGTTCTACAACTCGACCGACCATGGCCGGAGCTGGAGTAATGCTTATGACGTCGAGATATCGCCGCACTCGCGAGTCTGGCCGATGCATGTTGTGGTCGGGGCCGGGGATTCGAACTACGTACACGCCTTTATCCGGGTTGAGGCGGCCATGGGTGACCTGTACGATATCCGTCTCCGGCAGGACCTGTCTCACATGGACGTCCAACCGGTCCAGGTCGGACGCGATACATTCACGCGATTCGACGTCTGCCGGGACAACCGTCCCGACTACGGGCTTTACGTGTTCACGTCCAATTCCTACCTGGTGACATTTAATGCCGTGTTCCTGCGCTCGTTTGACTACGGCCGAACTTGGGACCGTCAGGTCGGGAACGATGTGCGCCAGCCCGCGCTCTGTGCCGGGGCCGGAACCTACATTCACATGGCGTGCGTGCACGCCCGGGACCGGGGCCTGGGCTATCAGTGCAACTCCAACCGCGGCGACCCCACCAGTTGGCTTCTGGGCAGCGAGCTCGGGACCGATACGTGCCTGATCTCGGACCCCAAAGTCGCGGTCGCCACGACCATGCCTGAGAGCCTGGCCACGGCGTGGGTACTGTACAGCCATTCCAACCGAAACAGCGCGGACTGGGACGTGGACTACGCGGTACGGTCGGATTCGTGGGGCAGTTCCTGGCGCAAGCACCAGCAACTCACCTCAAGTCCAGCGGCCGAGCACATCGCCGACGTCAGAAACGATCGCGAATCCGATAACATCTATGTTGACGCCATGTTCGTCGTTTCCGACACGGCTGAGGCGGAGTCGGCGGTCGTGAAATACAGTTGGGCCAATACCGACGCCCCGCGGAGCTGGTTCGCACCGCTCAAGGTCAGCGACACACTCAGGGTCAGCCCCGAGCTTCTGCCGACCCTGGTCTTTTCGCCCGGCGCAGCCGAGTTTCCGGTGCCGGGTGTCGTGTTCTCGGGCTACGGAGAAATCGGAGCCTATTTCAACGCAACGTGGTTCGAGACCGGTGCGGCCGAGAAGACCGCCCCCGACTTCACGGTGGCCATCGCGGTGAGCAGCAACCCGTCGCGGGGCCCGGTGCGGTTCGCCCCAGGAGTGCCGGTCGCGGAGATTCTGAGCATCCGCATCTTCGATGCGATCGGGAAGCTCGTTAGGAACTTTCCGCCAGCTGCGAACGTCAGTTGGGACGGCCGAGACCGTGCCGGCCGACCGCTCAGTACGGGCGCCTACATCATCCGGGTGACTACCGCACGCGGCGCGCAGCAGACGAAGGTTCTGCTCACCAGATAGGCACAGGGCACCGCAGAGGTCGCGCCTCGGACTGGCGCTCGCTGGCAGTTTCGGACAGCGATTCGGACTCCTCGTCTGCGTTCAAGCCGTTTCGCCGACCGCGAGTCGGAGCAGGAAGCGGTCAAGGCCGAACCCGGCCAGGCCGATGATGACAATCACGGCATAGAGCTGGGGGAAGTCGATGAGATATCGGGCATTCATCAGCCGGAACCCGAGGCCGGAGTTGGCGGCCAGCATTTCGGCCCCGATTGCCAGTACCCAGCCGACGCCGAACAGCACGCGCAGGGCGCTGAGCAGTTGCCCGGCAATGAGCGGGAGTTCAACCTGGCGGACCAGGGTCCAGCCAGACGCCCCGAAGATGCGGGCAATATCGCGCATGTCCGGGTTGATTGACCGGATGGCGTCGAGGATTATCACTACCGCCGGAAGAAACACCCCGACCAGGATGGTGACAATCGCCGGAACGTTACCCAGCCCGAACAGAAGAATCACCAGCGGGGTCCAGGCAAACGGCGACACCGGGCGCAGGAGCTGGACCAGCGGGTCGAGCAACGCGAAGAGTACCTTACTGTGCGCCAACAGCACGCCGAGCACGAGCCCGAGCGCATACCCGGCCCCGGTCCCGAGCGCGACCCGGAGCAGGGTCCAGCCCAGGTCTGCAAACAGCCGGCCCGAAACCGCAAGCGACACGAGCTTCCGGAACACGAGCAGCGGCGCAGGCAGAACCGCTGAGGCGAAAGCGAGCGACAGCAGTTGCCAGAGCAGAAGGGCAAGGGCAATACCGACCCACCAGTAGCGGTTATTCATGGACAGGGAAGGTCAGATCAAAGAACAAAGAGGCAGGAACGGCCTTTCAGTGAGCTGCATCAAGCCCCGGCAGGTACAGTTCTCTCTCTGCAACATCCCGCGCGATGTAGCCGAGTTCCTTCATCTGCCGGGCGGTGGCCAGCTCGAAGTCCATCTCGGCCCGGGTCAGCGACAGGCGGAACGGCGTCTGGCGCAGGCTCAGCAGGGCAATCGAATCCGAGAGGTCGTAGTTCCTGGCCGCGACAGCGACTGCGCGCGACGTGTCCCGGGCAATCAGTTCGGCGCCCAGCCGAATGCCGCTCAGCAACCGCCGGACCGCCGCCATCTTGGGTCGCGTCCGGTTCAGGTGCACCGCAATGTCGCAGCAGGGATGCATCGGTGAATCCTCGCGGTACCAGTGGATGATGTTGCCGATTTTGCGGTCGGCCTTGATGATGCCCGGGACATAGGCGCTGAGCGCGCTCACGTCGCCCCGCTCCAGAGCGGCCCACATCTCCATCGGCGTGGCAAAGTAGACCAGCTCGGACTTAGTGCCGCGCCGGTCCAGCGCCTGACGCAGGAGCAGTTCGATAGTCGAGGACTTCAGGCACCCGACCTTGCGCCCGGCCAGTTCCTCAATGCGAGTGATACCGGGCCGGGCGATAATACCGTCGTCTTCATGCTCAAGACAGGCGACAATCCGCACCGGACTCCCCTGCGCCGCCGCGGAAATAACATAAGTGAAGGGCAGGATTGCCACGTCCACCCGGCCCGCGACCAGCGCCTCGCCCAGTTCCCAGCCTGAGTTGAACCGGGCGTACTCCAGCTTCTGCCGGTCAAGCGCCCCGGCGTCCCGGGCAACCTCGAGCGGCAGCCAGTCGAGCGACGGCGCGATGATGCCGACTTGCAGGGAAGCATCGGCGCTACCGCGACGGCAGTTCGCGGTCAGTACAAGCGCAAGAAGCAGACCAGAGCAAAGAGCAAAGAGCAAAGAGCAAAGTTCAAAGATGCTCTTCGGTCTCTGATTCTTGATATTTGCTCTTTGATTTTTGCTCTCGGCGCCGTGTTCATCTGTGTTCATCTGTGGTTCCATGATCTCCTCTCAAAAGCAAACGCCACCCGACCTTCAGGTCTGGGTGGCTTGGGTTCTTCGTCCCAGCCTGGAGCATGACCTGGCTCTCGGCGTGTGCGTGCGCTACATGCCTTTCCTTACTCTCTGACTCACTGGTTCTCTCGTCCTATTCCCTCTTCTTCCGGTCATCGTTCTTGGCGTCCCTGGCGTCTTGGCGGTTCAACTCCGGGCTTCAGAAATGGAACACCCGGTTGCCGACGACCGCGTGGAGTATCTTCCCGACGAGCCTCCGCCCGATGAACGGTGAGTTGCGGGATTTCGAGTGGGTCCCTTCCGCGGTGTACTGCCATTCCAGCGCCGGGTCGAACACGACGAGGTCTGCGGGTTCACCCTCGGCCATACGGCACGGCAGGCCCAGAATCTGCGCCGGGGCCGCGCTGAGTTTCACCACGTACTGCGTCAGGCTCAGGAACCCGGGCTTCACCAGTTCTTCGATGCCGAGGCTGAACGCGGTCTCGAACCCGATGATGCCGAACGGCGCCCGGTTGAACTCCACTTCCTTTTCCGATGCAAGGTGCGGCGCATGGTCGGTGGCGATGGCATCAATCGTGCCGTCGCTCAGGCCTTCTTTGATTGCCGTGCGGTCGGCTTCGGTCCGCAGCGGCGGGTTCATCTTGAAGTTCGGGTCGTACCCGGCTACGCTCTCTTCGGTGAGCGTGAAGTAGTGCGGGCAGGTCTCGCACGTCACCGGAATGCCCTGTTGCTTGGCCCGGCGCACCAGTTCCACGCTGCCCCGGGTCGAGATGTGGGCGAGGTGCAGACGCCCGCGGGTGTAGCCGGCCAACAGGATGTCGCGCGCGACCATCGCTTCTTCGGCGCAGGCCGGCATCCCGGCCAGGCCCATGCGCGCCGAGACCCGGCCTTCATTCATCACGCCGTCCCGGGTCATCGTCTTCTCTTCGCAGTGGTTAATCACCGGCAGGTCGAAGGTCTTGGCGTATTCCAGAACCCGGCGCATCATCTCGGGCCCGGCAATCGGGTTCCCGTCGTCCGAGACCGCAATCGCGCCCGCGTTCTTCATCGCGCCGATTTCCGCAAGTTCAACGCCCAACCGGCCTTTGGTCGCCGCGCCGATGGGCAGGACCCGGGCCTGGCCCCAGCGCGCCGACTCGTTGACAATCGCGCGGACTACGTTCTCGTTGTCGATTGCCGGCTCGGTGTTCGGCATGCAGCAGACCCGGGTGAAACCGCCGGCCAGCGCCGCGAGCGTGCCGGTCCGGATGGTCTCCTCGTCTTCCCGGCCCGGCTCGCGCAGGTGGCAGTGCAGGTCAACGAATCCCGGCGCGACGTACTTGCCGGTTAGTTCCAGAATCTCGGAGCCATTCGCGGGCAGGCGCCGTCCGATGCGCTCGACCATGCCGTCGCGAATCAGGATGTCGGCGACCTTCTCCTTGCCCGCTGCCGGGTCAATCACGGTTGCCCCGCGCAGGAGCAGGGCAGGCTGCGGGCTCGGAGTCTTACTGTCCGGCGCCATCATCACCTCCGGCAAGCTGGTAGAGCACGGCCATCCGCACCGCTACACCGTTGTGTACCTGGTCGAGGATTACCGACTGCGGGCCGTCCGCGACTTCGGCATCGATCTCCACGCCCCGGTTCATCGGCCCGGGATGCATCACGACCAGTCCGGGTTTGGCCTGCGCCACGCGCTCCCGGGTCAGGCCGTAGAACTGCCGATACTCGCGCAGGCTGGGCAGCAGCCCGCGTTCCTGGCGCTCGAGTTGCAGGCGCAGCACGTTCACCACGTCCACTTCCTGCAGGATGTGGTCGAGCCGGTAGAAGACCGGGCAGCCCAGGGCGTCGGCGTCCGCCGGCAGCAGAGTCGGCGGCGCGCAGAGGAAGACCTTTGCCCCGAGTTTGCGGAACGCGAGGATATCCGACCGCGCCACCCGGGAATGGGCGATGTCGCCGACAATCAGCACCTTCAAGCCCTCGATTCGGCCGAGCCGCTCGCGAATCGTGAACGTGTCGAGCAGCCCCTGGGTCGGGTGCTCGTGACAGCCGTCCCCGGCATTGACGACAAAGGCCTTCAGCCGCTGCGCCAGGAAGTGCGGCGCGCCGGCCATCGAGTGCCGGATGACCACGCCGTCAATCCGCATCGCCTCAATCGTCCGGGCCGTGTCGAGCAGTGTCTCGCCTTTGCTCACTGAGGACGCGCTGAGTGAGAATGCCACTGAATCCGCGGACAGGCGCTTGGCCGCAAGCGCGAACGAGGTCGAGGTCCGGGTCGAAGGCTCGAAGAACAGGTTGACAATCGTCTTGCCCCGCAGCGCGGGCACGACCGGAATCGGCCGGTCCAGCACCTGCCGGAATCCGGCGGCCTGGTCCAGGATGCCGGTAATCTCTGCCCGGTTCAACTGCTCGATGCCCAACAGGTCCTTGTACTTGAGCTTCATCTTCGGCTAACCGCAGAGAGCGCAAGGGACGCAGAGAAGAGAAGGCCAATCTGCAATCTGTAATCTGTAATCTGCATTCTGCAATCTCTCATGTTCTGGTCAGGAACACTCCATCTTCCCCGTCTTCTTCCTTCACCTTGATATCCACCAGGTCGCCCGGCTCGGTCTGGATGACCTTGCCGACGTAGTCTGCGGCAATCGGCAGTTCCCGGTGTCCCCGGTCAATCAGCGCGGCAAGCTGGATTGCCTGGCACCGGCCGAAGTCGAGCAGCTCGCTGATTGCCGCGCGAATCGTCCGGCCGGTGAAGAGCACGTCATCCACCAGCACCACCACTTTGCCTTTCAGGTCGAATTCCATCTTCGAGTCCCGGACGATCGGTGCGGCCGCGACCAGTTGCAGATCGTCGCGGTAGAGGGTAATATCCAACTCGCCGAATAGAACGTCCTTGCCCGCGGCGGCTTTGATTTCCCGGGCCAGCCGCTGCGCCAGCGGTACGCCCCGGCGCTTGATGCCGACCAGCGCCAGGTTCCCGGCGGCGAGAGCTTGGACGTTACGTTCGAGGATTTCATGGGCAATGCGGGAGATAGTCAGGCCCATCTCCTGAGCGCCCATGATGCGCATGGCTACTTGATCAGGATTGCGACCGGGATTATCACGCAGTAGCCGGCAACCAGCAGGATCGGGGCGAAGGTAATCGAGCCCTGGCTGAGCAGGAGATAGCCGGCGATGATGGTGACAATGCCGGTGCTGAGCAGAACCCAGTTCTTGGTCTTGAACTGGATATTCGGCCGGCCCTTCGCGGCCTGGGCCGCGGTCTTGGCTTTGGGCTGCGGCCGGACCAGCGGTTTGGTTTCTTCTTTCATCAAGGTTTCTCCTTAGCGAATTGTATCATAGCTCCGGGTTTCCCAATGTCAAGCCGAATCCCGGGCGGCTTGAGGTTTCACCTCATGGCTTCCGGGAGGTGAAACCTCGAACCATCACATGGTTTGGACGTTACGCGCCCCCCCTTCCGGCCTTCTTCTTTTCCGGCAGGTGTTGCGCGATCAGGTCCAGCACCGGTTTCGGGTCGGCCGGCAGCAGCAGGTGAATGCCCCGGAAGTTGTCCAGGTAGGTCCACGCGCGGAACGGGCTCAGCACGACCCCACCGCTGGTGCGCACGAAGCTGCGAAAGTCGCCCCAGCGCCGGCGGTAGTGGAACAGGATCTTGTCGGTCGCCACGCCGTCCAGGTCCAGGGTATAGGTTACCGGCAGGTAGTACGTATTCAGCGCCGCGAACAGCGCCAGCAGGGCGACAAATCCCATCAGCGGACCGTAGTACACGGCCGAGATGACTATGACCAGGATATTGAACATGGTCACCAGCAGGGTCCGCACCGGCGTCTCCCTGGCCCGGACGATGCGCCAGGTCA
>Ga0315288_10004293_pt1 | contig 18131 bp, 17 predicted proteins | sample YL17G11_20_MG_FD_203454 | JGI IMG/M metagenome (GOLD analysis project Ga0315288, IMG submission 203454) | Sediment microbial communities from Yellowstone Lake, YNP, Wyoming, USA - YL17G11_20 | ecosystem: Environmental > Aquatic > Freshwater > Lake > Sediment | place: USA: Wyoming | collected... | reverse complement strand
CTCCGCCTCGGCTCGGCCGAGTCGAGACGGGTAATATATTTTGTATCTTGATAAACCGCCCGGCGCGATTGGATGAGCCCCATCACCGGCCCAAGATATTCCTGCGGGGTGATTATCTCTAATTTCACCCATGGTTCCTCATATTTTATCTGACCGTGTTCTTGATATTCTTTGTAAGCGACTTGCGGTTGGGTAATAATTAAATCAAGTCCATACTCGCGCTCCAAACGTTCCTTGACTATTTCCATGTGCAGTAATCCCAAAAAACCGCAGCGAAAGCCCTGGCCAAAGCTTTTGGAAAGCTCTGGCACAAAATTTAAACTTGAATCATTAAGCGATAATTTCTCTAATGATTTTCTTAAAAGCGAGGGGTCGCCACCCTGACTATAGAAAGAGGCATAGACAAAAGGCTTCGGAATTTTAAATCCGGCAATAGGGGAGACCGCTAAAGGGGAGTCGTGTGTGATTGTGTCACCAACTTTAATCTCGGAAATATCCTTGGCGCCGGTGATGATGTAACCGATCTCCCCTACTTTCAAGTTTTCTTTTGGCACATATTCGAGCTTAAATTCCCCTACTTCGTTTACTTCCTCGATTTTTTTTGTAGCTAGGAATTTTATTTTTTCCCCTTTTTTTAATTCCCCATCAAAGGCCCTCACATAGGCAATCGCGCCACGAAATTCGTCAAAAATCGAATCAAAAATCAAGGCCTTTAACTCACCTGCTCTATCCCCTTTGGGCGTGGGAACATCCGAAATTATTTTTTCTAAAATCTTTTCTACCCCTCCCCCGGTTTTGGCCGAACAAGCTAAAATTTCTTCTTTATCAATATTCAAAATCGAAGCTATCTCTTCTTTGGTCTCTTCAACTTGAACGCCGGGCAAATCGATTTTATTGACCACGGGCAATATTTTTAAATTATGTTCCTGAGCAATATGAAGATTGGCCAAAGTTTGGGCTTGGATTCCTTTGCTGGCATCGACTAATAAAATCGCCCCTTCGACTGCCGCCAATGAGCGTGAGACCTCATAAGAAAAATCAACATGGCCGGGAGTATCAATCAAATTAAATGTATATCCACGATACTGCATGGTGACTGGCTGCAATTTGATCGTAATCCCCTTCTCGCGTTCGAGTTCCATGGTGTCGAGCATTTGCGGATGCATTTTATCTCGTGCAACCGTCCCGGTAATTTCCAACATCCGATCGGCCAATGTTGATTTGCCGTGATCAATATGAGCAATTATGCAGAAATTGCGAATGTTATCGAGCGCCATTATTTAAGATCCCCCAATCATCTTCAAGGCCTCTTCCCGGGTGGAAATTTTGCCTTCCAAAAACGTCTCTTCGATTTGCGACTTTATCTCCCCTACTTTCGGCCCTGAAGGGATTTTCAAAATTTCCATAATATCGCGGCCGGTAATCAAATCAAACTTTTTGACTTGTTCTTTTTCTTTCGGTGGCATTTTAGCCAGATGTTCTTTGAGTTTGACCGCTTCTTCATACATTGATAAATCGGTCGAGCCATCGGGTTTTTGAGAAGCCAGTAAATCGACGCGGGTTTGTTCTAAAAGTATTTCAATGTTCGGATTTAAAAATAGCTTCTCTTTTTTTCTCTCGGACATATCACCAAAAGCATGGATGATTCGCATGTGTTGGGCAATTGACCACGAAACCGCTTCGATAAAATCATTGGAGAATTTCAAGCGCTTAAGAATTTCTTCAGCTTTTTTCGCTGATTCGACATCGTGCTCAAAAAAAGTAATCTTACTTTTGGGATGTTCACGAAAACCCTGGGTCTCGGGCTTAGCAATATCGTGTAATAAAACTGCCCAGGCAACTTCTGCCAAACAATTATCCGATAATTTTTCTAAAGCGAGCATTGTATGGATCCAGACATCGCCTTCGCTATGAAACTCCGGCGGTTGGACGACTTTTTTTAAATTTTTGAGTTCTGGGAGAATGTGATCTAAAAGTCCTAACTCATCCATCAGTTCGATGGCTTTGACCCGATTTTTATCAACAAACATTTTAGTTAGTTCGTCGCGAATCCGCTCGATCGAGACATCTTTAATATCGGCCGCATTTTTTTCAATCGCCTCTCTCCCCTCTTTGTCGATCGGAAAATTAAACCGCGCCGAAAACCGCGCCGCCCTGAGCAACCGTAAATAATCTTCGTTGATTCGGTCGTCGGCGTTACCGACAAATTGCAATCTCTTTTTTTCTAAATCCTCCACTCCCCCAACGTAATCAATGATTGCCGATTTTCCGGGATCATAAAATAAAGCATTAATCGTAAAGTCGCGCCGTAAAGCATCTTCTTTGGCGGAAGTAAATTTAATTTCTTTTGGATGGCGGTGGTCAAAAATGCCAATGTCGGAACGAAACGTGGCGATTTCAAATTCATGCTTTGCATGATCATCATCAACTAAAGCCATCACCCCAAACTGCTTGCCGCGATCAAAACTTTTCGGAAAAAGTTTTTTAATTTCCTCCGGTTTGGCGGAAGTGGCAATATCAATATCCGAAGCCGGGATTCCCATCAGTTCATCACGCACCGCGCCGCCGGCAAAATAGGCCTCAAAGCCGGCGTTTTTCAACTGATTAAAAATCTCAACCGCTTTTTTTTCTTCTTCCGAAAGCGGCCGAGTAATTTTGAATTCGTATGCTTTACAACCGTTAGATTTTATCAATCGAAGTTTTTCCATGGTTTTATTCTATCACAAATTAACCTGTTTGAGGAGAGGGATTAATCTTGATTAATATCAAACTTTTTGCTAATATTGCACCAACGCAGTTATTTCACGAGGAGGCCGAGATGAAGGAAAGAGTCGAGCAAGCGCTGGCAGAGGTCGGGTCAGCACTCCAACGGGACGGCGGAGGCGTCGAGTTGGTCGAGGTGACCGATGACGGCGTGGTCAAGGTGCGCCTCACCGGCGCCTGTGCAGGCTGCCCGATGGCTCAGATGACACTCAAGATGGGCGTCGAGCGTATCCTCAGGGAGCGGGTCCCCGAAGTCAAGACCGTCGAAGCCGTCGATTGATGGGCCGGCGATCCGTTTAATAGCTGGCCCTCTTCGTCAGTTTGCGCTCGAGCTCATACACCCATCACGCGGCGGGGCCGAAAGGCCCCGCCGCTCTGCGTTTTTAATCAGACCCTTGATTTCCCAGAGGCTTTTTGGTATGATATTAGTCAGTTGTAAATATCCGGCGGCAGGAAGGGGGTGAACTTGTAGGGCAGCCGCACAATCTGCAGTATCAGTGAGGTAGTTGCGTATCGAACAGCCGTACCAATCCAAGATCGGAGGACTACCGTGTGCGAAGGAAGCGAGAAGAAGTGCTGCGGAGATCCGCAGGTGAAGGCGGTCAGGGATGCTGCCGTGGCGCTAGCCAACGCTGGCGTGGACCTGCAGAACGAGGGCGGCATCAAGGGCGTTGCTGGTGACAAGGTCGTGTGTTTGGCTGAACAGGCGGCGAAGGCCGTCGGCGAAGAGCTCGAGGATGTCGAGGAGGAGGTCGCGGCCGATCCGCCAGCGGTCGTGGAAGGTGCTGGCGGCGGCGAGCAGGCCGAAGGAGGTGGCGGGGCCAAGCAGGCCTAGGCCACGAAGTCGATCGAACCGATGTCCACATGGGGACGGAGCGTCTGTGCTCCGTCCCTTCTTCTTTTATTGAGAACCTCTAATAATTTCTACTAATTTTCTATAAGTCCTTTCAAAAAATCCAAATCGATTGAATGAAAATGAGAATAACCCGGTAAAATATGAAGTTTGCCTTTGAGTTTATCGGCAAATTTCTGCCCGTATTCAACCGGGATAACTGAGTCTTTGCTTTCGTTGACAATATCGAATTTTGGACAATTTTCCCTAATTTTTTCCCAGTCAAATTCATCCAGAAAAAAATTTTCAATTGGCTTAAAACTCATCGGTTCAAAGGGCACGGCAACTAATATCGCCTGCCCGATCGGCTTTATCACTTTTTCTAAATATCGTAAAATCGCCACCCCGCCTAAAGAATGGCCGATTAAGATCCAGTGATCATCTGGCTCAAATTTTTCAATAACTTTCACCCAGTCATTTTTCTTAGGAAAATATCCGCCGGGCATTTCTGGGACATATACTTTGAAGCCCTCTTTTTCAAACATTTCTTTGGCTAAGGGGAACCAATGGTCAGTGGCCGAAGCATCCCAGCCGTGGAGAATTAAAATTTTTTTAGCTTGGCTATTCATCCTTTTTTTCTAATCCACTATCAACAGATGCAATTGCTTTCGGTTTTTTCTTCCAACAAATCACTAAAGTGCCAACAACAAACAAGATCAAAGCGAGGGCTTCTAAAAAGCTCGATACCGTGCCAGTCATCAAGTCAGGGATCAAAAGAAAAAAGACAGCGGCATAGACAATAAACCCGAGAGCAATTTTAACTTGTTTAGTCCAAAACGAATAGCCCGCGCCGATTAAAGAAACCAGTACCAAAAATGGATAAAGATACATTTTCACCTCCTTTACCCCGAGCGATTTATCCCGAGCCTTGTCGAGGGAAGTCGAGGGGTTTTATTACTTAATATTACCGACGATTGTCATTTGGTTCTCAGCTAATATTATATTATTAACTTCGTAAGATTGATATATTTCCGCGAAGTTTGTATCCATCAGCTCGTTCAATGAATTCTCTACCCCTGCCCTAACCACTCCCGGCAGGGAGATAAAACCCATTTTTGATTTCACAATATTAATATTCACTTTGCCCTCTTTCGGCAAAACCAAGGCCGTCATCGTAACCGGTATTTTAATCGGCGTCGCCAGCTCACCGGTAATCAGCATTCCCGACTGCGAAATAGCAATTTTTGGATTTTCTAAAGTCAAAGAATAACTTTTTAAACTTTTTGGCAAAATTGAGTTTAGTTCATCGGCGCTGACAACAAGATTTAAAGTTGGATTTTTAGCAATGATATTTTCATCATTATGTATTTTTTCGGAAATTAGCGGCAATAAGTTTTGCACGTTGATATTTTCTCGGTTGATGATCTTAGCAACATAGATTGTCAAAATAATAATCACGATTAAAATAATGCCAAAGAAAATTACCATCGTATAGCAATTACAAAAACTTTTTCTCTCTGTTTTTTGGTCTAAGTCAGAATAGAACTCATCTTCCTGGTTCCTGGGTGTTATCGACAATTGACCTCCCTGAAAGACGACGTAAAATTATTTTGATCGAGGCCATTTCTTCTAAATTAAAGAGCCAAGCAAGCAAAAGGTAGATTAAACAAGCCACAGCGATCGCAATTACTGCCTGCACTAAAACGCCAATGGCATGGGTTTTATCGACAAATAGATCGGTGAGAAAAATAGATTCTTGCAGGGCGATGGCCATAATTAATGACGCCACTAAAACTTTTAATGTATACCAAATTAAAGAAATTTCATCAAAAATAACTTTCTTCCGCAGGATTATATACAGAACTAAAGCGTTAAAGAACGAACCGATCGAATAAGCAATCGCTAAACCACTGACACCATGCTTCGGAGTAAGTACATAAGCAATCACCACTGAGATAGCGACCGTAATAATCGTCGCGTACATCGGTATTTTAGTATTGTGGAGCGCATAAAAGGATCTTGCCAGTAATGGAATGATGCTCGTGAAAACTAAGGCGAGACCAAAAATCCCTAACGTTGTCGCCGTATCATTGGTCTGCGTCCAGCCAAAGTGGCCCGAACCCAAAATCAATCTTACAATCTGCATCCTCAATAGATAAATGCCAAAAACGATAGGGACCATAAAAAATAGAATCGAACGTAAGCTTCTATTAAAGTAATAACCGAATTGTTCATAATTTTTTTGGCTAGCTTTTTCTGATAAAGTTGGGAATATCGCCATCGCAAAAGAAGTCCCAAAAACCACCATCGGCATAGTTTGAATATTATCAGCCAAATTATAAACCGCCACAGCGCTGCCACCTAAAACCGAAGCGATACTCGTAAAAACGACTAGTAAAATTTGATTTGCCCCCAAGCCAATCGCCCGCGGGACCATTAAAACCCCAATTTTCCTCACTAGGGCGTTTTTATAATCTAGGATTGTCTGATAGCGAAAACCCATTTTAATGGCGATTGGAATTTGAATAGCCATATGTAAAAAAGCGCCGGTCACCACCGCCAAAGCAACGCCGGTGACAGAAAATCTGTCAGCAAAAAGTAAAGTCCCTGTAATAATTGAAATGTTATAAATCAATGGCGCTAAAGAATAGACGGCAAATCGTTTAAACGAATTTAAAATCGCCCCAAAAATATATGAAAGACCAAAAAAGATCGGTGAGGCAAGCATTATTCTCGCCAATTTAATTGTCAGATTTTGCTTTTCCTGATCAAAGCCCGGCACAAAATAACCAACAATCGTTGGCATAATAAGAGCTAAAATTAAACAGCTAATAATCAGGCCAACGATAGCGATATTAATCACGGAATTAGCGACTTCCCAAGCTTCCTTGTTCTTTTTCTGAGTAATCAAAGACGAAAAAACTGGAATAAAAGCGGCTGAGATTGCCCCTAAAATTAAAATATTAAAGATTAAATCGGGAATCCTGAAAGCGGCATAGTAAACGCTCAAAGTATCGGTGGGAATTTTTTGAGTTAGAAAGTGGTCTCTAATTAATCCCAAGATGTTTGATAAGAACAAAGTGATGATTAAAATCAAAGAGGCAACGCTCAGCGAATTCTTGCCGTTTAAAAATTTGCTTAAATATTGTCTCATTGGCCGGATAACCTCTTTAAATTAACTCGTCGTCTGACTTTTTTTTCTTATGCTGCGGAGATCTTACGAGACTTTTACGGATTTGCCATAGAAGATATAAAATTATGGTGATAAACAAAGGAATGCCAAGATAAATCGCCAGATCTAGAGGATTAGCTAATAATTTATTCCACGCATTTAAAAGTATTTTTGACGCCAAATTCTGCATCTGGAACCCTCCCTTACTTCCTATTTAAACATCTTGTCAAAATCAGCGCCCTCAATCGTTTCTTTCTTCGTCAATTCTTCGGCAATTCTTTTAAGTAAAGCTTTATGTTTTTTCAAAATTTCCGTTGCCTTTTTTTGGGCATCGCTCAATATTCTTGAGACTTCATCATCAATTTCACCGGCGACTTTTTCGGAATAGTTTCTTTCTTCATGGATTTCTCTACCCAAGAAAATTAATTCTTCTTTCTCACCCAAAACAATCGGCCCAAACTTTTCGCTCATGCCATAGACCATCACCATGTCACGGGCCATTTTTGTCGCTCGCTTAAGATCGTTCTGGGCCCCGGTAGTTACTTCGGAATAAATTATTTTTTCCGCTACATAACCACCCAAGAGCTGGGTAATATCGTCTTGGAACTTAGCGACTGAATAAAGTTTTCTGTCCTCGGCCGGCAAAGACCAAGTATAACCCAAGGCCATTCCCCGGGAGACGACGGATACTTTATGAATCGGGTCGCAATTGGGCAATAACTTGCCCAAAATCGCATGGCCGGTCTCGTGATAGGCGGAAATTGTTTTTTCTTTCGCCGACATAAGATGCGATTTTCTCTCGGGGCCAAGCATGACTTTCTCAATCGCGTTGGTTAAATCTTGTTGGGAAATTTCTTTTTGATTTTCACGCGCCGCTAAAATTGCCCCTTCATTCATAATGTTTCGAAGATCCGCCCCGGAAAGTCCAGCTGTTTGTCTGGCGATTATTTCTAAGTTAGTGCCGCCGGAAAGCGGTTTTCCTCGTGAATGGATCCTAAGAATTGCTTCTCTTTCTTTTAGATCCGGGAGATCAATGACAATTCTCCGATCAAATCTTCCCGGACGAAGTAAGGCCGGATCCAAAACGTCGGGCCGGTTAGTTGCCGCCACGACGATAACCCGCGTGTCGGTTTCAAAACCATCCATTTCGACTAAAATTTGGTTTAAAGTCTGTTCTCGTTCATCGTGCGAACCCCCAAGACCTGACCCGCGTTGACGGCCGATGGCGTCTAGCTCGTCGACAAAAAGAATCGCTGGAGCGTTGCGTTTGGCTTTCAAGAATAGGTCGCGGACCCGCGCGGCCCCCACCCCGACGAACATTTCGACAAATTCAGAGGCCGAAATTGAATAGAACGGCACACCCGCTTCGCCGGCAACCGCTTTAGCCAATAATGTTTTACCAGTACCAGGGGGACCGACTAATAAAACTCCTTTGGGTATTTCGGCGCCTAAAAGTTTAAATTTGCCGGGACTTTTTAAAAACTCGACAACTTCCTGAAGCTCTTGTTTCGGCTCTAAAAGACCAGCGACATCCTGAAAAGTAGTTTTACGGCTGCCTGGACCAAAAAGCCGGGCCCGCGCTTGGCCAAAAGACATTGCCCTCATATTGCCGGTTTGCGCCTGTCTTAACATAAAATATAAAAATCCACCAATTAATAAAAACGGCAAGACAATTGAAAGAAAAGTCGGCCAAAATGAGCTCTTATTGGGATTTTTGATATCAATTGTAACTTTATCGGGCGTAAGGCCATAATCCTTCAAGGTTGCTGAGGCCTCTTTGTAGGTTTGCTGCTTTTCGCCATCTTTAAGTTCTGCGGTTATCTGATCTTGATTGACGGTTATCGAAGCCACCTTGCCATCTTGAACTTCCTGGGCAATCTGAGAAATCGATACTTGTTGAATTTTGCCGGAAGATGGACTCACCAAAGAATAGATAATTAAACCAATAACCGCAACCACGATTAAATAAAAAATATTTCTAAACAAATTTCCCTTCATATTCTCCCATCAATTTCGCGTTATATTATACTTACTGGCAGTGGAAGGATTCGGACCTTCGACCTCGGCCTTACTTCCGCTTGGCGGAAATAACTGATTTTTAGTGGCTGGGGGTGGATTCGGACCACCGACCAACGGCTTATGAGTCCGCTGCTCTACCACTGAGCTACCCAGCCACAAATCAGTTGGTGAAGACCTCGCTCTACCACTGAGCTACACTGCCAAAAATCAGTTGGTGAGTCCGCTGCTCTACCATTGCGCTGAATGCTTTGCGCTTCGACCTTAGGTCTAGAGCTACATCCCTATTTCACAGGAAGGAGTTTTGCTTGGTAGCGGGGGACGGAATTGCACCGTCGATCTCAAGGTTATGAGCCTTGCGAGATACTACTTCTCCACCCCGCGTCGAAAATTAATCTTGCGGAGTGTTCGAAGCAAGCTTCTCCACCCCGCGATAAATACTAAAAAAACCGCTCTTTTTATTATCTTTAGCTCTTATCCTATTCTACCAATTTTAACTAAAAAAATCAAGAAACCAACCTAATGCTCCCCAGATTTTTTAGAGATCCCAAATAGCCGTCCCCAGTTTGGCAAGTTTACCAAACTTATAGCGACGAAAGATAAAATAGCCAATTCCTGCGAGCAAAACCCCACCAAGAACGATATAAATCCAGGTTTCTTTAAGGATTTCTTTGAAACCTGCGGTTTTTGTTCCCGAAGCGTTAGAAATTAAAGCCGGCTTAACTTCAACCCTGCCCAAATTTTCCGTATCTTTGCTCCCCTGTGTGCTGGTGGCATTGACCATAACATCAAAACTGCCGGCTTTGGTTAATTTAAGCTTGGCCGAATAAGTTTTCTCATCGCCAGAAGATGAAATGGTGCTATTTTCGAGTAGATTAGTTTTAGCTTCTCCTGCTTGGACTTCTAAAGTTTGGACTTGGCCTGTTAAAATAATCTTAATTTCAATTTCCTCATTTTCGAAAATGCTTTTGGGTATAAAGGTGGATTTGGCTTTATTGATATCAATCGGAGCAACATTGGACACAGCCGGTGCTGGCGTCGGCGTTGGATTGCCTTGATCGGCCTCTCCGGCAGTGTCTTGAGTTTGTTCCTGGCTTGCCGGTTGCGCTTCGGCGGCAACTTGGGCGCCAAATTCTTGGACAACTATAGTCGTTTCCGCTCCATCATATTGGCCAGAAACAACGGCAATGCCAATTTCGCGGAATTTAGAGCTTAAAATATTGTCTCGGTGAGTTGGCGAATTCATCCAGGCGCTCATTAACTCTGAAGCGCTAGAATAACCGATCGCCAAGTTCTCGCCCGCATAAACATAATCATAACCGGAGCCGGCAATAAAATCCCATGGCGTGCGGCCGTCGGGCGAGGTGTGAGCAAAATAACCTTTAGCGAACATATCATTAGCTTTGGCGGTGGCCGCTGAGGTTAAAGCTCCGTTAACGCTTAAAGTGCCAAGGCCAGCTTTGGCACGCTCCGAGTTAGTCATTGAGACTACAGTGCCAGACGAATAAGCAGCATAAGCAGGCGTGGCGATCATAAAAGACATGCCAAAGATCATGCCGAAAGCCATAAGTGTGACAACAATTTTGATTAATTTTGCTTGCCCCGCAGACAGCACACGGCGTGACAGAATGTAATTCTGTAAGCCAGTAAGCTGTTGTGCTGGGGCTTTAATCTGACCCATTTCCCCTCCTGGAGAATTTTTGCCTACGATTTCTTCAATTTTTCGATATTATAGTAGTATACCATAAAAAACTGGTCTAGTCAAGAGTATCTAAAGCAAAAAACCGCCCGAAAGCGGTTTTTTGCTAATTTATTTATTTTAGTTTTTGGTTTTCTACTTTACGCCAATTTTCTTCCAGCCAGCGGCTTTCATATAATACAAAAGTCCGCTCGAGACGATAATTGTCAGCCAATACAAAGAAGTGTCATTGGCACCAGAAGTTGGCAGATTTTCTGTCGTACCGCCCACAGCTGGCGCAACCGTTCCTAAAACCTGGGGTGTGATTCCCGGTTTTGGCGATGATTTACCGTAGGAAATACAGCTACCGTCTTCTAACCGTACTACGCCCGGCAAAAGAGATGTCTGAATCCCAGCAAGATTGGTACATAGATCGGTTACCGGAGGCGTGCAAACTTTTTCGACATTTTCATTGGTCGCACAAGCGTGAAGTGTATCGCAACTTCCTGGTAGTTTCGCCGGATCACACCAATAAATCGTCAGTCTGACATCTCCAGGCGTCTGGGTCTGAACAATAGTTGAAGAGCTTGCCAACACTTGGCCAGAACCACTATCTTGGACGGGACTACCGCCGACTAGATACAATTCCCAAGTGAAATTGATGTCGACATTATTGGGGTTGTCAATTATCCATTTAGTCAACCCAGCTGGATCAGAACAGTCAGCTTCAACTGTTAAAACCTGGAATTCTTCTTGTTCTGAAGCCACACAATCGTTTTCCAAGATAGTTTGACCTTCAGGCCAGTTCAAACCATCAAAGTGTCCACCGCTATAATCAAATGGGGGGATAATATCGCCCCATTGATCCCCATTGTGTGGTGGTGGATAAACAGTATTCGGATTAAAAACGGGTCCAATATGGTCTGCGTGCCCAGCAACATCACCGGACTTGTCAGGTTCTTCCACTCTGTATGGATTTGTCACCGAATTGGTTCGGTGACAAATCGTCACTTGGCCATCCCCCCCCCCATTTTGCGCTACGGCCTTGGCAATTTGGGCTAGCGATAAACTCATGCCCAGCATTAATGCCAAACCCGCTAAAATGGCTAAAACTTTTTTCATTTTGGCCTTTCTAGCCCTTCCCTTTTAATCGACCTAATTTTTTTTAAGTTTTAAAAACAACACCTCTCCTTTTTAAACGGTGTTGTTATCCACAAACTAACCATATCAAATCAATAGAACAATTTTAACTAGTTTGTCAAGAGTATTAGACTATTCGAAAGCAACAGTAAAAATATTAAAGTTATTACTCTGCAAAGATTGGTGACGGAGTTTCTGTGGGTGTTGGTGATTCTATTGGCGAAACTGCCGGTGATGGGGAACCAAATGGTGACGGAGAAGTACTAACTAACGCTGATCCGCCGACCACCGATGCTCCACTGATAAGACTTGTGGGACAGCCACCGGCGGGTGCTGGAATAATATCATCGTGATGCGGCAAATGACCATTCAAGACCCCTTGTTCAGAAATAGTGATTTCAACATAGGGATTTTTTTCCGCTCCTGTCGCATGGCAAATTGTAATTTGCTGAAACGGCGGCGGCGAAGGCGTCGGCGTCGGCCAAGTGCCTGCTGAAAATTCATTATCATTTACTCTTGCTTCATCTGTCAAATATGAATTAGTTGAAAAACCAACCAAAGATAAGAGCCCAAATATTATTACAATCGATTTGAGAATCCTCATTTCGCCTTCTTTCTTTCCTTCCTTTTTAATATAATTTCATTTTTAATTTTATTAATCTCATCATAAATGATAATTGTTGCAGGAATGATAATCAATATAATTAATCCAGGCGTGGTTCTTGAAAACGCTACAGTATAGCCAAGATAAGCGATCTTAAAGACTACTTTCCCGACAATTCTATCGGGCGTTAATTTATCAGCATCATCAGCATTATTAGCATCACCTTTAGTAGTAAATAAGATATTACCGTCTTTATCTTCCTTATTCGTGATCCTGTGCGTTGTGGTTTCAGTAAGTTTTTTACTATTTTGAAAAGTTACGATTTCATTTATTTGGTAATCTGAAAAGCTTTTATCTATAACTAAAGAGCCAGTTTTGATCGTTGGTTCCATACTCCCAGACTTCACGACTAACATTTTAATCCCGAAGATACTATATTTTGATGAAATGGCAAAAAAGGCAAAAATAATCACGATCGCATAAACGATATAAGTTAAGATATTCCAATAATTTATTTTTTTAACGTTAATGTCCATAATCAATTTTGGCCCTTAGTTGGACTACCTCCATTTAAGGTAGTCCTCAAAACCCAAAATCTAGAACTATTGTCCCGTTGTTTGGGCTAACTCAAAGGTCAGATCAATCGTCATACTATCGGTTTGAGCTAAATTATCGTTCGGCGTTGACCACCAGTCAAGCCTGGCTTGAATCTTGGTATCAGTACCGGCGGCAACTAGTCTGTCCAGTTCAAAATGGCTCGGCATAGCGCTGACCAAACCATTATAAATAGATATGTCACCAGCACTCCACCAACCATCCTTATCAACATCAACATACAAACTGATATTGACCACATCGCCTAATTCACCAACTGCATCAGTAGTATCACCAGCAGCGATTTCGGCTGCGTTTCTGGTGTTTTCATTATTGGTGACAACAACATTTTCAATGTCTAAATAACCATTAATTGAACCTACATTAGCGATCGTCCAATTTCCAGAAGGCTGATTGCCGGGCACCATATTGGCCACATTAAACTTGGCAGCTGCGGTGTGCGATCCATCAACATTCAAAACTAAAGAGCCAGCCGCGAAAGAATTGCCGGCAACTTGAATGCTATCGCTAAGATAAGCGGAAGTAGCTCCAGCAACCAAAGCAACCATTGCAAAAACAATCACTAGACTTTTTAGTATTTTCATTTCGTTCACCTCCCTTCTAAAAGATTTTCTATCTAAAAGAGCTTTTCTCGACTAAGCTCGAAACAAGCTATGTCAAAAAGCCCATCGACCTCACAAAATATTGAGTTAAAAAACACCACCCTCCGGTAATAAGTTGTGTAGGCTGGTGCTTTATCCACAATCCCACCATATCACATAGAGATGTTCTTTCAATCCCCTTTGTCAATGCCTAGGGCGCTATCTTGTAAAATACTCCCACCAAAGGGCCCAATTTTTCTTATCCGATGATTTTTCTTTAGAGCTAACTTTCTCCTGTTCCTGTTTGAGTTCTTCTTCAAAATTGGCTGTGGTCGTCGTTGCGCCAGAGACAATATAAACTTTTTCGTCTGGTCTTTTTAGCCCTAATTTTCTTCTTGCTTCGAGTTCTTTGAAAGAATCTGATTTATAATAGACGATTAAATTGTTGAGATCTTCTTTCTGCTGTTCGAGGGTGGCGATTTGCTCATTTAATTTCTGAATTGACTGACGAAGCTGATAGTTGGTAAAAAGCGATTTTCCGAGCAAAAAGAGAATATATATGACAAAAATAAAGATTAAAACTTTTGAACCTAAATTAAGATATTTTTCACGCTTCATATACTATTATTATACACAAAAACCCCGAACTTCGGGGTTTTTGTGTTTACCAGCGCTCCTTTGGGGGAGTGTCAGTATCTTTGTTCTCTTTGCTCTTTGTCTGCATCCATTCGTAGCCGTAATATCCGCCAACGGCAATGCCGGCGGCGATAATTAAAATGCTTAAGGCGACGAGAAGCCGATTCCAGCCACCTTTGCTTGTTTCTTCTTCCTTAGCTTTATCCGCTGGTTTCGTGGTTTCTTGTGCTTGTACTTGCTTAACTGGTTTGGCGGTGGCAATACCCTCACCGATTGCCGGCGTTATCTTAGGGACGGTTTTTACTTCGGTAGCTGCCAAGACCTGCGTAACCCGCTTTTCACCGGGGGTTTTGACGATGCTTTTGGATGAAGGGCTAAATCCCCCATCAAAATAGATCGCCGTTATTTTGACCTCGTAATTTGTTCCCGGATTTAAGCCAGAGATTTTCGTTGAGGTATAGCGGCCGTCAATCAATTTTTCGCCTATCTCCCCTGCTCCCTGTTCGCGCCACTCAATCGTGTATTGCTTGGCATTTTTCATCGGCTGCCAAACCGGATAGATTGAGCCGAAATTATCTACCTTGATATAGACAATTTCCGGCTTCGCCGGAGCAATCAAGTTTAAAGGAATTTCTTTGATTAGCCAATTGCCGACAGCATCTTTGGCTGATATCTTGATGAGGTGTTTTCCGGGGATTAAAGCATTTGTTAGTTTGGGGGTCCTTAATTCCAAAAGACCGCCATCAACATAGTTAACTCTAATCTTTTGCGGGAAACTCTCATCGAGAACGCCAATGTTCGCGACAACTTCCAAGCCCGCTTCCGCCGAAAAACGCATCACAATGCTTTGGCCCTGAGCGTAGCTTACCTCTTTCAGATTATCCAAACCTTTAATTACGGGGGGCGTAATGTCATTCAAGAGAGTTATTTGAGGGCTAACACTTTTTAAAAAGGTTGCCCTTAAATAAAACATGCTTGAGACATTATCTCCCAATAAAATGGTCGGGATGCTTCCGTCAGAATTGGCTTTCGCCGAGCCGATAATGCTTTGGAAGGTCTTGTCAGCTGATGCTTGAACCACACTTTCAGCTCTGACTGCTCCCGGCAGGCCAAAAATGAGATCATTTTGGCCTTGAGGATTTTGCTTCAGAACTACTTTTGTCACGTCCGGCGCCAACAATTTCTCGGCCGCTTGAGCCTTTGCTACTGCAAGAAAGCTGATAGGTATGCCAATCGTAACGATGAGCAAGTAAAGGCACAATCGCTTCATATACATCAGTAATTTTTTTACCATTTTTCTCCCTTGCCCCGCTTACGACACTCCTGTGTGATTGAACGTAGTTCAATAAACAGGAAGGAGTTTTGCGGGGTCTTAAATTGTTAAACTTCAATTAAATGGGCCATAGCTCGGATTTTGCGGTCCTACCCTAATGAGAGTAAGGCCATCCTTAGAATATCGATCGAAACTGGGTAGCGGGTACTATAGCAAACTTCAATGTAGCAGAGATTATATTATGGTGCAAATCGTGTCAATACCGCTATAATAAAAATGGGCATGCCTGGATTCGAACCAGGAACCAGTCGTGTACAATATTATTTCAATGCAATTAAAAAGTGCGCGAGGCAGGATTCGAACCTGCAACCGGGCGTGTATAAGACGCCTGCTCTGCCATTGAGCTACTCGCGCATTGAAATGAAGACAACTGCTCTGCCGTTGAGCTACATGCCCATTGATCTGAATATATTTTATCCTATTTATACCTTGACATCAAGCCAAAAATCTGATATAATATGCTAATTGGTAAATTAAAATACTATAATTAGTAAAAATGGAGGGGTTCAAAATGAATCTTGCGGCGGATCAAGTAGTGGCGGCGTCGGATAAAGGTAGCTCTCCCAAAACGCGGAAAAAATCAACTAAAACGGCCCGAAAACCTCTTAGAGGTAAAATTTTAAAAGTGGCCGGGTTAGTGCTGTTAATTGTTCTGATCTTAGGCTTACCAGCAAGTTTTGTTTTTGCTTATAATAATCGAATTTATCCTAATATTAAGATTGCTGGCGTTCAAGTCGGCGGCATGAGTAAAGAAGAAGCCAAAACGGCTCTTGCTGACAAGGCCAAGGAATTTTCCAACCAACCACTGAATTTAGTTCTAAACGACCAAGCAGTTAATCCTCGCCTGGAAGAGTTAGGCATTTCCTTCGATGTTGATAAAGCAATTGACGCCGCTTACAGCATCGGCCGGTTAAATGGGTATAAAGATAGAATTTCCCAAACCTGGGGCTTAGTTAAACAAGGTTTCCGAATAGAACTGGCGATTAGCGTTGATGAAAAAAAGCTTGATTTTTATATTGATACCTTATCTAATACCTATACCAAAAAGCCGGTTAACGCCACCTTATCAATTCAAAACGGCAATGTCTATTTAGTTCCGGCCCAAAAAGGGTACGGCTTAGATAAAGCTCACCTAAAACAAGAGATCCAAAACGCCGTTGATAGCGGCAGCACTAAAGAAAAGATTGAACTTTCCTTGGAGGAAATTGAGCCGGCTGTCCAAGATGAAAATACCAGCCAGGCCAGCGACACAAGCAAAAAATATCTCTCCGCTACGCCGATTACAATTACTTACAACGATAAGTCCTGGGTGGCGGATTTAAATAAAATAGCCAGTTGGATTTCTTATGCTGCCGAGGGTGATAAATTAGTTGTTAATCTTGATATCTCTAATTTTACCAACCAAATCGCTCGAGAAGTTGAAGTCGCTGCCAAAGATCGGGAGATTGAAGATGGCACCGGCAAAGTTATCGCTGAGGGTCAGGATGGCCGCGGTATTGACGGAAAAATCTTAACTGGCCAGGTTAAAAGCGCGCTTGAGGCCGGCAAATCGGCAACAATTGCTCTGCCGGTCTTTGATATCCCCCGGGGCGAAAAAACCGTCTATCCGCACGCCCAGCCGGGCCGCTACGAAGGCCGCTACATTGATATCAATTTATCCGAACAGACATTATATGCCTATGAAGGTTCGAACCAAGTTAATTCTTTCTTAGTTTCTACTGGTAAACGCGGGTACGGAACCCCTACCGGTGAATTCCATATTTACGGCAAAGACCGTTATGCCTTGATGGATGGTGAAGATTATTACCTGCCAAATGTTCCTTTTGTTTCCTGGTTTTACGGCGATTATTCGATCCACGGGACTTATTGGCATCATAACTTTGGTCATGTGATGAGTCACGGTTGTGTTAACGCCTCCATTTCTGATGCCGAATGGATTTTTGGCTGGGCAGATATTGGAACCCCCGTCTACATTCATTATTAAAACTAAAACATATATCAAAATTAAAAACAAAAAGGAGAAAAAATGCAAAGCATTCAGAAAAAAACAAAAGCTCAAGAATTCGCTAAATTGATTATCATGGTCGTTGGCTTAATTGTCTGCGGTTACTATTTTTCCCAAAATCTCTTTCCAAAAGTGATGGTCGCTCACGCTATGACTAGTAAAGAAGTGGGCTCGAAACCCAAAACTCAAGTACTAGGTACGCAACCTACTCAAAGATCGATTAAAATCTACTTAGGCGCCGCCCCGATTAATGTCTTCTTTGAAGATTCACGCTGGGTAGCGAATCAAATTGAGATTCGTAAGTGGCTCACCACTCAAAGCAATGGTGTGGTTACCTCGATAGACCCCTCAAGTTTCGTCAACTCGATTGCCAGCCAAGTTAATATTCCTGCTACGGGAGACCACGATGGCCGCAGTGTTGATATCAATAATTTAACCAACCAAATTAATGACGCCTTAACTTCCGGCCGACCAAATAGAACCATTGTCTTAGTAACTTCAGTCATCCATGCCAATGCTCAAGCGGGTCGTTACGAGGGCCGCTATATCGATATTAATTTATCCGAGCAAACTTTATATGCTTTTGAGGGTTACAATTCAGTTAACCGCTTCTTAGTTTCGACCGGCCGCAGAGGTTATGAAACCCCAACCGGTGAGTTCCACATCTATGGCAAAGATCGCTCTGCTAGAATGCATGGCCCTGGTTATTACCTACCCAATGTCCCCTATATTTCCTGGTTTTCAGGTGACTATTCG
>Ga0315288_10004291_pt1 | contig 18135 bp, 24 predicted proteins | sample YL17G11_20_MG_FD_203454 | JGI IMG/M metagenome (GOLD analysis project Ga0315288, IMG submission 203454) | Sediment microbial communities from Yellowstone Lake, YNP, Wyoming, USA - YL17G11_20 | ecosystem: Environmental > Aquatic > Freshwater > Lake > Sediment | place: USA: Wyoming | collected... | reverse complement strand
CCGTGGGTGGGTTTCCATCCACGGTGAACGGTTTGGTCTTTCGACCCTTCCAGTTGGCTCCCATTGCGGCGGGTTCGCTCTCCAGATGGTAAACGCGAAGCGTGGGCAGCAGCGTGCGTTTCTTGCGCGGCCAGCGCAGCGCCCACACCACATCTTCATTCTCGGCGCTGCCGTGGGTTTCAGGGTAGCGCAGGCTGTACTTGTGCATGTACTCGCTGTGCCAGAGTTGGAAGAAGCCGATAGGGCAGTAGCCGTACTCCTTGTGTACGAGGTTGGCCCCGATGGCGGCATCACCCGGCGTGTTGACGAGGCAGCGGTGGCTGAACTGGGGATTGCGGTGGTACTCCGCTTTGAAGTGGGTCCAGCGGTGGTAGGACGTGATATTGGCGCGTTCGCAGCCGTACAGGTGGTCACGCTCAAGGCCCGCCTTGTCCAGCATGTTGCGGAAGGTGAGGGGCAGCACGATGTCCGCGTCCAGTTGCAGAATCCAGCCCGTGCAGCGCAGGCTGCTCAGCCCAATGTTGATGGCTGGGCCTTTGCCGAAGGAGCGGCCTCCCTCGCTGAACATGTCGGTGACCACGCACTCCACGCTCCATTTCGTGCAGAGAGCGCGGGTGCGCTCGTCCTCGTGACTGGTCACCACTACGAGCCGGTCTACGTGTGGAAGGTTGAAGGGCAAGGTTTCTTCCAGAAAATCGCTGTAGTTTTCACAGACGACTACGGCTTCCAAGCGCGTATCTGTATACTTTGAGGGGGTTTGTTCGTAGCTCATAACTTACCAGAGGGTTGTGGCGATGTTGCCTTGCGTTGGGTTGGGTTGTTCCATCGCCCACTTCATGCCGACAGTGAGCAGCAGCCGGGGGTTTCCGTCCGCTCGCGCAAGCTGGACGAACACTCCCGACTTGGAATCAGTTGAGGTTCCGATGGCGACGTTGCCTGACTTTAAGTGAGAGTTGAACTGACTGGCCTCGTAGTAGGGTGCCTCCAAGTTGGCCAAGGCGGATTTGTACAGCTTGGCCAACACGTGGGACGTGATGCCCATGTGGTTGCGGATGGCAGATTCGAGAGGGACGTGGTGTTCCGGGATGATAAACGTGTTGTGTACAAACATAGTCAGGGTTTTTTATGCTGGGTAACTTGACGGCAGATGGCAATAAAATCGTCTTGAGAATAGGCATTCTTACAGATGTTTACAATGGCGCGAAGTAGTTGAACGTTCTTTTTGGTGTAGCCTTTAGTGGCGTCAATGCGGTCTACTGAAGCGCGGTCTTTTTGATTTCTCCAGCCTCGTTTGTCGAGAACACTGAGGACCATCGGCTGGCCGGTAAGGGCGCAAAGTCCGTGTTGAGCATTCCAAAGATTTTCAAGGTAAGTTGAGTCTATGCTGACAGAATGGCCCGCCTTTTTGGCGCGGACTCGGACTTGCTTCATCATCCAGTAAAACGGGTGTTCAATAGCGTACTTGCGTTGGCGGGCCAGCATCAGTTGATTGCGCCGTTTATGCTTTTCAGGGTTGAGCGCAGCCACATATCGCCGAGTATGCTCGTTTCGGCAGGCTTTGCAGTCTTTTCGTGGCACACTGCGCCCGTTTTTAAGCTTTCTGGTGTAGAAGGCTTTCAGCGGTTTATCCAGTTCGCATTTTACGCAAATCACGGCTTTTCAAATACGGTGTAGGCTCTGAGCCTGTTGTTGAAGCCGCAGGCAATGCCAACGCAGGCGACGAAAACGGTGTCTTTTGGCGGCGACGGCAGATGGTAACATATTATACCTACACGTCCACCGGGAGCCAACACGTCCAGCGCGTTTTTGACGAGCAAATTTGGCTTTGGAAATTTGTCTGCGCCCGGAGGGTAATAGGTGGCGTCTTGCTCAGAATAAGGCGGGTCTATTAAAATCCCGCCCCAGTAGCGGTCAATGTCATCTGGCGTCTCTTTGTAGAAAGGCAGCGGGTCGCAGGCATCAGCGAGAAAATCTGGTTCACATGTCGGGTCGAGGTCGAGGGTCTTGTCGTTAGGGCCAAATCCGCGCTTGTAGGGATAAAGCTTAGCGAGACCGCCACAAACATGCAGCACCGGGTCATTGATATTACAGCCAAGGAGCGCCCGCGCTCTTTCTGGAAATCCACCCAGATAACCCCCGTATCTCTTGACACCGCCTTTGTACTTGCAGCGGGTCAACAGCCATAAATCGGTGATGGGGCGATAGCTCATTCAGGTACGTGTACTTTCTCCACTTCGGCCAGCGCGTTGGCGCACTGTTGGAGCTTTGAGTTGAAGGATTTCAAAACCTCAAGCTGGCGCTTATGCCGTCCAGTGAGGTAGTCGAGGATTTCTTCCCGGTGATTCCAGATGAATTTTTCGTAGGGCACCAGCCCCTCGCAGGGGCATTCGTATACATACTCTTTACCGCCGAGATGGGCTACGGTGACGCTGGTGTTGCTGTGTTCGATGTACTTGTCAGGTTCCCGTTCGGCCTTGGCCTGCAAATCTTCCAGTTCACCCGTCTCCCAGCCCGTATCCCACGAGGCAAAGTGAGTCCGCCCGCACTGGCAGTCACGACAAAGGCCGCCGTCGTGGTGGAGCGCGTCGAAAAATTCGTCAGATACCTTGCTCACGTGGGTATAGAACAGTAATTTCAGTCTGCTCCTGTCCTTGCCAGCACCAGAACTTCCAGCACGTGCCTCCGCCCAGCAGCTTGTCCTCCTTGAACAGCGCGTCGCAAACGGCCTTGCCGATGTTGTCCCAGTCCGGTTTGCTCCGGGCCGGGTGCCCGTTGAGCGCGTGCTTCTTTTTCAGGCTCCACGATTCAGGCATGGGCAGCCACGCAATCACGACGACGCTGAGCGGGTCGCCGGGCGGCAGGGTGCCTGCGGCAGCGCGGATATTGTCGGCGTACTCCCGGTAGCGCAGGACGATGGGGCGCTTCATCCATTTGTCGCGCTGGGTCATCCGGGGCTTGCCCCGTGGCTCGCCCGGCACAGTGAAAAAGTATCCACCGTAATTGTTTACAACTGGAATTGGTGCTGGTGCTGGCGGCTCAATTTTTTCGCTAACCGACTCAATTTGAGTTGACTCGGCCTGTTTTTTCTGGTTGACTAGGCCCAACAAAGCGTTACGCTTTCTGTGCGCTAAAAGCTGTTCTATAGACCAACTCATATATGTCGAATACCGCCATTAAGAACCGCACCGGGTTTACCCCGGTGGAAGTAAGCGTACTGCGCGAGTGCCGTTTGATTGATGACGACGGCAATCTGGTCGAGGTCTATCTGGAACGCCCGGAGGATAAGCCACTGGGTCACGGCCCGAAGGTGGAACTGGATGTCATCAAGAAGCTCATCCTCGCCGACAGCACCCCGGACCAGCGTTGGCTCAACTGGATTTTCTTTCAAGCGGGTGGCGGCCAACGCGCCAAGGATGCCGCCAAGCGGGCGATGGAACAGACCAAGGAACGGTTCATCGACGAGCGTGTGAACGGGTTCGAGAACCCGGATACCAAGGAGAAGTTCAAACCGGTGCCAAAGCCGGAAGCGGAGGCTCGTTGGGCAGCCGTGGAACCGCGCTGGCAGGAGATTCTGATTTCTGCCGACCAAGACGTGGTGGACCACCTTGGCGTGTTTGGCTACCACCGGGCGTGGCCCGGCAAGGAAAAGATTTACAGCCGGGTCGTCAAAGCGGTTTCCACGCTCTTGAAGCTGGAGGACAAGCTGGAGCAGATGAACACGGAGCGCGTGACCACGGGAGCCGAGGCCATCAGTGCTTCGCCCAACACCTTGGCGACGCTCGACGACATGGAGAAGGTCATCCGCAAGGTGGAGCGGTACTACGCCAGCAAGGAGGCCCGCGACGACATCGAAGTTGAGCAGATTTTCGAGAACGACTACGTGCGCTTGCTCTGCCCGCTCACCTATGCCGCCTCGGTGCGCTACGGCTTCGACAACTGGCCCTTTTCCAATCGGGGCACTTTCGACGAAGTGCTCGACACGGAGCATAGCTTCCGTGATGCGTGGAAATCCACCGCGCAACGGTCGGTGCTGGTGTTCTGGTATTGGAAGGTGCCGATGCCGTCGTGGATTAGCCGCAAGGACAATGAGTTTCACCGCTACGAGTTGGTGAACCTCGCGTTGGAGATTCCGCGCACGTCGATGGTGTTCGATGCTGGCTCGCCCAACCTCGTGTTCCACGATGAGGAAAATGCGGCCAACATGACCTACGAGCAGGTGCGGAAGATGATTCAGGACGAGCCTACGCGCCTGCCGGACCCGCAGGATGAAGAAATGCCGGTAAAGCGCGGGCCGAATGCCTACAGCAGCGCACAGGAGGCTGCCGCCCGTGACATTGCCCTCGGCAAAGCTTTTGAAGCGGTGATGAACTGGGCCGAACGCTTCGATGCCAAGCGCGTCAAAGCGGACGTGTTCAAGGATACGGAAGTTGCCGATTAGGCTGACCGCTGGACCACGTTGCGGATGATGACGCGCAGCCCGGCGGCTACGGACAGGTCCAGCACGCCCTTGAGATTGTCCATGACCAGCGCCGACAAGGCACAGCCAAAGCAACGGTGGATGTCACCGGGGCAGTAGGCTGAGGTCAGGGGCACCAGCGAGAAGTATTTCTGCCGGGTGGCGAATTGGGTGGTCGGACCCCACTTGTAAACGTCTACACCGATGGAGTCGCCGAAGGAGACGTTGTTCGCCAAGAGCGCATTGGCAAAATGTATGCCTACAAGCCGGTCAACCGAGTGACCTTTCTCCGGGTAGGTCTGAATTAGTTCGGCGTAGGTGTGGCACTTGGAGCGCACCGCTTCGTCCTTGAGCGCGTTGGCGAACATGTCCACCTGCTCCTTGGTGGGCGTAATCAGCTTCTTCTCCCAGATGGTCTCGGCCCGGTCGCCGCCACGGGCCAGCACCAGCAGGCCGAACTCGCGCAACACGGCCTTGGGTGCCTTCACGTCGGCGAGCAGGGACGGGTAGAGCCGGATGAGCGGGTCTTTGGTCATGCTCAGTTCGATTTCGGTATCGAGCACCTGTTTGTCGAACGGCTGCCACTCGACGGACTTCCACATGTTCTGGACGTGCTCCTGTTTGCCAATTTCGTTGGCCAGCAGTTGGCTGCCCGCCCGTTTGACGATTTGTTGAAAAGTAGGCATTAGTTTGTTCTCCAAGCCACGGCCCCGTTGCTGAGGTTTGTGTAGCTGTCGTCGTAGCTGCTGACGTAGTGACTCCAGCCATCAGTGTCGATGGCGTTTTCGGCAGCGGCGTGGTGGTCGATGCCGACCGCTTCGATAGCGTACTTCATGGCTTCGTCTCTGCCGTAGACATCCCGGAACCACTCCATCGGGTCGAAGTCGGCGGCCTTTTTCTCCCGGAAAGCTTCAAGGCCAGCTTCGCGCAAGTCCTCGTTGTCTACGAAGTCCATGTCCTCGTTGTAAAAATCTTCCTCGTTGAGCAAGCCCTGTTTGATGAGGTAGTCCACCTGCTCCTGCTCGCTCTGGTCCGTGAGCCATTCAATGTCGTGGGCTTCTTCGCGCAGGTAATCCTTGAGCCGGTCTTGGTTCACGAAGTTGCCAAGCCAGTCTTGAGTGAAGTTTTCAGGCTCGTCGAGCAGCCGTTGCTCCACGTCATTGAGGGCGTAAGTGCGGGCTTCGTCCTCGCTTTTGTAAAGTTTCCATTCAGTTCCGTCGTCGCCTTCGAGGTCAATGCTGGTGGTGCTGTCCGGGTCGTCTAGGAAGGCGCGGCTGCGCGGCGCAACGCTGAACTGGGTGCCTTCCCGGTCGCCCAGTTCGAGCAGGGCAGCCTGAATCCAGTCACCGTGCGGTGTGGTCGTCAGGTACTCACGCGGGTCGAAGTCATCCTCTGGAGGCGGCGGTGGAGGCAGCATCTCGTCGGCCTCGTTGAATAGCTTGGATGTGCTTTTACCGGGCTTGCCACGGTTCTTTGGGGCATCAACTTCTTTTACCTCTTTTTTGAGTTTGTTGATGGCTTCGAGGTCGCAGACGCCGCACAGCCGTTTTCCGTGGGCCTCGCGCATGGTCTTGTAGGAGCCGTGAACCTGCCCGCATTTGGGGCACTTCACGTAGTACTCGACATCCGGGTAGCCGGAGAGGTCAGCGTAGACGCCCTTGGTGTCTGTCCAGTTCGGGGCCGGGCGCTTCTTCTCTTGGAGGTCGTGGATGACTTCGAGGGCGGTCATGGCCATCCATGCGCGGCTCGACGGCGGCCACGCTGTTTAGGTTCAGCTTGGTGACGCAGCGTGCCGTCCGGCGCAATGGAATCGCCATCGGTGAAAGGAATGTACCAGCCGCTCTCCCAAGTTCCGGCGTTGGTCGCTCGGTTGTACCAAAACATTTTGCTGATGCCGCCTTGAATGGGGCGACCGCCACCGCGACCGCCACCGTCATCCCACCACAGGTCTGGGGCTTCTTCACCGTGCTTCTTGAAGGACTCGCTGTAGATGGCCCAGTCGGCGGGAATCCAGCGGTCCATCCGGGCGCGGGTGGTCTTGGTCGGCCAACCGCCGGTACTGAAAGTTGCGGTGCCGTCCGGGGAGTAGGTCACGATGTCCGTCTGGTGTAGACGAACGGAAATAGCGCCATCGTCGCCGCGAACGAGATAGGTGTGGTTGTCGATTTTCTTGCTGGGACGACGACCCAGTTGCTCGTTCATCGTCGCGTACCGGCGCAGGCCGGTGCCGGGAGTGCCACGAGCTTGGAACGGCTCAGGAGTGTTGTTGAGCCGCAGGAACATGTCACGGACATCCTCATCCTCGCCCCCATCAGGGGCAGGCTGCTCCGGCTGCTGCGGCTCTACAGGCGGGTCATCTTCGAGCAGCCGGTCTACAATGGACCGGGCTTTGTTCACGCTGTTGCTGCGCCAGCCATGCCTGCCCGTTTGGTCACCGTGATGTCCTTGTCCGGGTAGTCGCGCTGGCTATTTCCAAAATTGACGGTGGTCGTGCCGTTGGCGTTCTTGATGACTTTGCCGGTGAACGTCTGGCTTTCGGTCGCGCCGGGAGCTTGCTGCACGACGAGCACTTCATCGCCCATGCCGGGCGGGCGGTTGTCCGGGGTCTTGGCGGCAACGGGTGGTGCTGTTGGCGTGGCGGCGGCTGGAGCCTTGAGCGGGCTGCCTGAGTCATGGCCGGTGCCGGGGGACAGGAGTTCGCTGATGTTGCGCCCGGAGTGGTTCATGGCGAACTGGTGGGATTCGTTGGGGCGTTCCCACGGCTTGGTCCACTCGTCGGTTTTCTTCTTGTCCTTCTCGTCCTTCTCGTCCTTTTCGCCTTCCTTCTTTTCCTTGTCTCCGGGGCACTCGCCGCAGGATTCGGCGACCTCGCGCATTTCAATGACCTTGGATTGGTCCTGCGACACGAGCAAAAATCCGGTGGACGGGTCGGGCACCAACCAGCGGCGCTGGAGAGCTTCCTGCAATCCTTCGGATTCGAGCGCGGCCAGCATTTCACCCTGCATCACGACGGGGTTCATGGCGTTCCGCCGATTCAATAATACTTGGGCGATTTCTTGCGCTGTTTTCATATTCGTCTCTAACTACTGGTTGATGGCCTAAATTCGTTCAGTTCGACGACGCGGTGGAACGCCTTCACCGGGAACTTCACCCGGAGCTTGTTCACCCGGAATACCGGCTTCATCTGGCGCGATGCCTTCCGGCCCGCCCGGTTCTCCACCTTCCGCGCCCGGAGGCGGCGGTGCTCCACCGGCTCCTTCTGGTCCCCCCGGAGGTACTTCGCCTTCCGCGCCGGGCGGAGGTTCTTCTTCGGCTCCGAAAGCGGGCGACATCGGCGGCGCTCCGCCTCCGCCACCCCCGCCCGCGAACGGGTCATTCTGGTTCATGTCTACGCCGCGAGGAAGTTCTTCCTCGGAGGCAATCAGGACACGAAGCTGGTCACGGAGGCTGGAGAAATAGCTGGCCATGTCCCACGTATCGACGGAGAGCATGTCGGAGGCGGACTTGAGGGTTTCCAAAGTCTCGCGGTTGATGGAGCCGTTGATTTCGTTGGAGCGCCAGATTTTCAGGAACTCCCGGATTTTGTCGGCGTAGGGATAGTTGCGGCCTTTTTCGGCATCCGCCAGAAAGTTGACCAGTTGGCGCTCGATTTTGCCGTGCCACTGAACGATGGACGTGCCGGAGTAGGTCTCCAGCAGGTCAGGCTCCCGGTTGTTGAACCGGATGTGCCCCATGCTTTCGTAATCGTGTACTGTGTTCATTCAGTTTGTGGTGGCGCGACCGCCCACTCGCTTGCGTTGCGGTTGTCGATGTAGAACGAATCATACATGCCATACTTTACCGGAACGCTAAATTTCTCTGGCTGGCGCACCCACCGTTTGGTTCGCCCCATCCGTCGGACTTGAATCGGCTGGTTGCCCCGCGTGTACTTCTTGGTCCGGTGGTAAAACGTGCTCGCGGTCATTGCCGACTCGGCGTTGACCTCGGTCGGGTCCACCGGCTGCTGGAGCATGTATTCACGAGGGTCAAATTCTTCACCCCCGTCCTCCAGCAGTGCATTAACTATTTGCTGGGCTGACTCCATGCGACCTCTGGGGTGGCAGTTGTCTACGACGGCGCGGCAGCGCCCGGCTGCGCGGCGAATTGATGCTCATCGGATTTCCGCCAGACGGGAATGCCGGTACTGCGCCGGTTCCAGTCATCTCCAGTAAATCGTCTACAAGTGCCTTGGGTGACTTGGATTCCTTGACCTTCTTGGCGGTGCCCTTGGGCGTGCCTTCCGGGTCTTTGCCATCGGTCGCTTTGCCAACGCCGGTCTGCTTGCCGCCCAGTTCATCACCGGGGTCATCGAGTTCCACCGGGTTCTGGTCCTTCTTGCCGTCGCGCTTGAACTCCGTGGCGTCGTCCTTCTGGGCATCCTTGCGGATTTTCTCCGCGTCCTTGGGCTTGTCACCGTCGGTGGTCTCAGCGGTCTGAATCTCGATGAAGCCAATCTTGTAGTCGGGCTTCTCGTTGGCCATGCCGCTGTCTCCGCATTTGACCATCACCCAGCCCATCTCCGCCAGCTTGGTCATGGCGTCGGCGTCCACGAGCTTGCTGGTGTAATCGTGGTACTTGGCGTCATCGTCACAGTGGATTTCGCACCACTGCGCTCCGACTTCCACCGGTTCGTCGATGCCCAAAGCTTTGAGCGCGTCGGCCAATGGTTTCTTGTTGGCGACCATCTCGATACCTTCGACCTCATCGGCTTCCTCGAACAGACGTACAATCTGTTCACCGAGGTCATGGTCTTTGGTCTCGCGTACCACGGCTTCGCCAAATAGGAACTCAAGCAAGTTCGTTCGCATATACTTTCCATCCTAATTACGAGCGCCAAAGACCCGACCGGAAAGCGGGCGGTGTATACAATCACTCAAGGAGTAACTGCTTGTCCTTGGCGACGGCAGCGGCAAGCTGCGCGTCGATGACGGGTCCAAGCCGGGCGGCGCTGTAACTCGGTCCCTTCTGCCACTTGCCATCCGGGCGTTTCCAGCCATCAATGAACTTGGACATGTTCGACCGGTGGACTTCTTCCCAGCCCGGTTCCAGTTCGGTGCCCATCGCTACCCCGGTGCCGATGGCAAATACCATCAGGTCCAGCACGGCGTCATAAGCTTCGTCCAGCGCCAGACGGGAGCCTTCAGTAAACACCGGCTGCTTAAACGGCTCAGCAAAGAAATTGCCGGTCGAGCCTCCACGGTTGTTCAAGTCGATTTCAACGTTGTAGGCATTGGCCAGTTCGCACAGTTCCTCGGCCAGCCATTTGAGGCGTCCGATGCGGACGTTCATGGCGGGCATCGTGGGTCGGTCGGGCGTTATCTGGTCAGCTTTGACCATGAACTCATGGATTTGGGCTTGTTCTTTTTTCATTTGGTTTGTTTATTTTAGGTGCCAGACAAACGCATCTTCAAACCACTTGGGAAAGAATTGCAGGTTGTCGTCGTTGTAGAGCCGGTAGAAGTCCCGGTCCAAAATGTAGGTGTCCCCGTAATCGGTATCGCTGCGGACGATGCGCCCGCAGGCTTGGATGATGGTCATCACCGTCTGGAGCGTGTACCAGTCTTGGTCGAGGTCTTTCTTGGCCGCTATTTGTTTATCGCCGAGGTAGGGGAAGGGCATCTTGGCGATGATTTGGAAACGGGCGAGGTCGTCATCGAGGCTGAAACCTTCGGTCATGGACGGGCTGAGCAGGACGGTCGGTTCCGTGGTCAGGCGGTGCCGGGCAAAGAGTTCGTTGCGGTCTCTGGCGACCTCTGGGAAAAGTACACGTGAAGCGTGCTCGGTGGTGAGCAGATGGTCGTAGATGGCTTTGCCCAGCTTGTAGCTGTGGCAGTGGATGAGTCCCTTGGTGCCCTTGTGCTTGTTTAGGATTTTTGTCGTTGTAGACAAAAGCTTCGGCAGGGTCTCGTCGTAGGCTTGGCGGCCCATCGACCCCAGCATGACCATGTGGACCGGGCGGTTGGCGATGGGAAAGGTGCTGCTCAGGTTCTTCCACGCGACCTTCTGCGGGTCCAGCCCCAGCGTGTGGCAAAACAGGTTCTTCGGCCCCGGATAGGCGGACATGTAGATTCGCACGGCGCTGCTGGCCGTCATCAGCTTCTTGAAATAGGGCGCGGCATTGAGGGGCTTGACGATGTATTGGAAGCCGCGCTTCTTGCCCGGCTCGCACCAGTAGACCCAGTTTTCCGGCTGGTTCTTGAGTCCTTCGGCGGCCATCGCAAACCGGCGCATGTGATTCTCTACGGCTTGGAGGTCATGGAGCAGGCGTCGATTGTGGGGCTGTTTGAGCGCCTTTTCGCGGGTGACTTCATAGCTTAGCTGCACGGCGGGGCCGTAATCTACATCGAGCCAGCGCAGAAATTCAGCAGCGGTTTCGATGGGGTAATTGTCTACACCTTTGCTGAACCGTTCGATTTGCTCCGGGCTGACGCCCAGTTCCACGAAGCCCAAAATCTGTTTTTCTATGCCGTGGCACTCATCGGCAATGAGCATGTTTTTGTTGGGGAAGGCACCCACGAAAGCCCTCTCCGAAAGCCAGTAAGCATAGTTTGTCACGCCGACGGGCCGGGTGGCAAACTCGCGCTTGTGGTGTTCGTAGAGACAGTTTGAGTATTCCGCCCGGCGGAAGCCTCCGCGCAGGTCGTCAACTTGGATTAGGCGCTGGCAGGGCTTTAACGCTTCCGGGTCGTCTGGCTCCGGTGACATGCCGGGATTGTCCTTGGACAGCTTCAGCCAATCGGTCGTGGCTTGGTGCCCGGAGTAGCAGTCCGCGTGGCTCTCACAGGGATATTCAACGGCGGACTTGAGCGTGATGCCGGTATCGGCGAACTGTTTGGGGAAGCGTTCAAAATCGTTGGTAATCTGGTCCTGAAGCAGCTTTTGGGTCACGAGATAGTAGCCGCCGGGATTGCTGCCCAGCGCCTTGGCTACCGTTGGTTGGGCGGCCCAAAGGCAGGCGGCCATGCCGATGCCGGTCTTGCCGATGCCGGTGGGCGCGGCAACCACGATGTCCTTGTACCCCGCATTGGCCATGCGGAAGATGAAGTCCATCGCAGCGACTTGCTTTTCACGCGGCGCACTGGGCAGCGGAAAGAAGGCGTCCAAGTTTTCTTGTATGTCAGACACGCACTAAAAGAACTTAGGTTTCGAGATAGCGGGCTGCTTTTCTCAAAAATTCTGGATTATGCTTAAAAGCACCAAGTCCGGGGTTGCATTTATGGCACAGCAGACCTCTTACCTTTCCGGTTTGGTGGCAGTGGTCGATGGCAAGACGACGGAGAGAGCCTTTCCAAGTGGAAGTTTCCGGTTGTAGACATATCGCGCAGACGCCTTTTTGACCGGCCAACATGGTCTGATACTGGGCTGTGGAAATACCGAAAGATTTAAGCTGAGCGCGAAGGCGTGTTGCTTTTGAACGGTTACTGTGTTTTTTGTGCCAGTTCGCGCAGTAGGCGTTAATGTGCTTTTTGCAGCGAGGTTGCAGCCCGTCTTTGGTGCGCTTGTTTTTTCCGAACGCTGAAACGGGTTGAGGCTTGCGGCACTTGGAGCACCACTTCAGGCCAGAGGGCAGGCGCGGGCTTCCGAATTTTTGAGCGCCGTGGCCTTTGATGTATTTAATTGGATGACGGTTTTTTGGACTGGGCGTAAGTGGTCGCTGACAGCCGCAAGCACAGAGCTTTGTTTCCATATACCGTTTAGAACGGAATAGATTATGAATTTCATATACCCGTCGGCCAAAGACCTGATGATGACGAAGCAGTTGGACCTGCTCAATGACCCCGTTTTAGGTGTACTTGTGAGCGCAGGCTACGTGGCTTCGCAGAATCATGCTTCGCTGGCGGACATTCCACCGTCCTGCCGGGTGGCTTTCACCGGCACGTTGGAGAACCGGACGGTGGCGGGCGGGGTGTACAATGCGTACCCGGCGACCGCGACGGCGGTGTTCGGCGACGACGTGACCGCCATCGTGCTGACGAGCTACAGCGGCACCGACATCAGTTCACCCCTGATTGCCTTTCTCGACCAAAGCCCGGACCTGCCAGCCAATCCTACCGGCGGCGACCTGATTCTCGACTGGGACACGACTGTTTTCAAAATTTTTGCCATCTGACTTGGTTCTTAGCGGGCATGGATAGCGTGCCTTTGGAGAAGCAGATTGCGGCCCTCAAGCGGCAATCGCATCGGATACCCGTTGACGATGCCAAAGCTTTGTGCGCGGCGGAGCAAACACTGACCCGGTTGTTGGGTTTGCGCCAACATCTTCAAAATGCCGACCATGACGATGAAGCGGAGAGCGATGCGCTGGTCAAAGAACTGCTGGCCCTCCTGCGGCTTCCGTTCCCGGCAGAGTAGTTAAGGCGTGACCGCACAGAGTATCGTTGACCAATTGCTGGAAGCCGACGAGTTCAATGCTCGTGAGTACTTCGCCAAGACGCCTCACGAGGAATTTGACGAGGCTGCGGCAGGCATTCTCAAGGAGGCCCGCGACCTTTATGCCAAGCTCCAGCGGCAGAACGTGCTGGGGGTTGCCAGAGAGCGTCGGCGCGGTGCGCTCTTTGACCCGGATGAGAGTCTGGTGGCTCAGGCGGTGCTCCAACTGGCGCTGGAACGTAACGCTTCACCCGGCGCTCGCCGGATGTACCTTCGCATCAAAAGATACGGGCGCTTCCTGATTTGACCTATGGCTACCGAGAACACACTTCGTTACATCAAGCTCGATTACCAGAGCCACAAGGACGCTTTGCTTCAGCGCATCCGCGAGCGGTATCCCAACACGTGGAACGATTTTCTGGCGAACAGCTTCGGCATCGTCCTCGTAGACATTGTGGCGTGGGGGCTGGCGACGTTGGCGTTCATGCTGAACTTCATCGGTGCCGAGAACTTTTTGTCTACGATGCGGCTGCGGGAGTCTGCTGTCCGCCTTGGCCGGTTGGTCAATTACAACCTTCGCAGTCCGGTGCCTGCGACGGTTGCCTGTGAAGCGGTATTGGCCAGTGACACCAATACAGCGCCTTCGGACATCATCATTGCCAAAGGCACGCTGATTCGTACGTCTGACACCAATAACCTGCCTTTTGAGGTCTCCAAGGACTATCGAATTGTGCCGGGCAGCCTGACGCCCGTGACCCTCGTGGTCACCTTTTCGCCTTCGCAGGCCGGGGCCAACGTGCTTAATACCTTCGTCAACGTCACGAACAACTCAACGAACGTGGACCCGGTGGACTCCACTATCAACCTGTCTCAGTTTGTCCAAGCCGGGCAGACTTTCAGCGTGGACGGGGTGACGCTGTACACAATTCAAAGCATCGAGCAATCTCCCGGAGCCGTCAGCCTTTACTCGCGCATCGTCCTGACGACTGCCTACACGGGAGCAACGGCCACCACGTCAGCCTCGGTTATCGACACACGCATCCAGTTGATTCAGGGCCAGACCATCACGGAGCGTTACGTGGCTCCTTCCGGTTCGACCGCAGGCTATGCGCTGAAGCTGAGCCGGACTCCGGTGATTGATAACTCGACCGTGGTCACTGTGGCTGGTGAGACGTGGGCGCAGGCGGAGAGCGTTGGAGTCTCCGGGGCGTTCGATAAGGTGTATCAGGTCCGCACGCTGACTTCCGGCGCAACGGTCATCCTGTTTGGCGACGGTGTGTTCGGGATGGCGGTCCCCTCCAACGCGCCCATCGAAGTGATTTACCGGGTCGGTGGAGGCATCGTCGGCAATATCGACCTGAACGTGATTAACACGTCGATTACCGGCTCGATTGAAAGTCTGTCGAGTCCGACCACCGTCATCATCACCAATCAGACCTCGACTGGAGTTGGCGGCAACGATGCGGAGACGCTGGACCAAGCGCGTGTAAACATTCCCTACTACGCCCGCACGAACAACCGGGCGGTGACCTTGGAAGATTACCAGACCATCGCCCAGCAGTATTCAGACCCTCAGCTTGGCACCGTGACCTATGCTCGCGCCACTGTGCGCCGGGACAACGCTCTTTTGGAGGGCAACATCGTGGCCATCTATGCGTGGACGACGGGCGTCAACGGCGGTCTGGTTGCCTGCACCCCTCAGTTGAAGCTGGCCCTTCAAGATTACCTCCAGACCAAATCGGTCGGCACCGACTTCGTGCAGATTTACGACGGCACGGCCCGTCCGGTGCCCATCAGCCTTCGCTTCAAGGTGTTTGATGGCTTCAGCATCTCGGACACCAAACGGTTGGTCACGGATACTATCCGGGCTTTTGTAAACACCTTGCGCCCCGGTGACCCTATCTTCTATTCCAACCTGCTCCGGGCGGTGGATGAGACCTACGGCGTTGATACGGTCAATATGGCCACGCCTATCAATGACCTGTATCCGTCCAACGACCTCGAACTGTTCAGCGTCCCGCAGGACACGTTTGTATACACGCTCACGAAGAATGGTGCCAGCACACCCAAGGACGACGGCACCGGGTTGGGTCAGGTCAGCCTGTACACGGCGCAGTTGCCGGTGTTCCCGATGGCGGTCTGGTCCTTCAAGCTCTACCTCGGCACGAGCGAGTTGACCATTGTGCCTTACGTTACAGCGGGCTACGCCCGGCTGTTTGGCCAGAACTTGAGCACCGCCAACACCGTTCAGGTTGGCACCGAGACTATCAACTTCAACTCGACGGTCAACCTGCTCACGGGCCAAGTAAACCTGTGGATTCGCGGCGCTCCGGGCGACCTGACTATGAAGCTGGTCACCGTTCAGGGCTATTCCACAGAGCGTGTGGTTAATGTGTACATTGGCTACGTGGGCGAGAATACCCAGTCCAAGCGCCGGGAGATTCGTTCATCTCTGCGTTCGTGGAGTGACGGCATGGCCATTGGCGGCGCGATGTACGCCCGGCAGGTGCCCGGCATCAACGCTTCGCTGGTGAGCGTGACGGACGTGGTGGCTTCGGTCTCCGGGGTGGATACGGTGACCCGCGTGGCGCTGGGCACGCCCGGCAACAATGAGAGCCGGGTGACGGCTGCCGACTACGAACTGCTTCGCGTCGGCAACGTGATTATCAACAACCAGTCCGACTAAAGCTTCTTGAAGATAGCCCATCCGTAACGGGCCGGGCCGCAAGCGAACAACTGGTAGGTCTGGTCGGCGGCAAGCTGCACCCGGTTCGGTCCTGTTTTCATGCTTCGCACATCGTCGAGCGCGATGAACTGTGCCCCGTAGATGGCTTTCAATTCGGCGATGCCGCTGAACAGGGAACTGTCAATGAGCACGAAATCGAAGGGGCCGCCGTTGAGCGCCAGAGCTTGCTCGATGCCGTTGGCGGGCACTCCGCTCTTGGCCTGATAGTCGATTTCCATTTGGAGCCAGCCTTTGTAGGTGTCGCCGCCAAACTCGTTGCCGTAATCGCGGATGAACCCGTCAATGTCAGCGTGTGTAAGCCATTGCTCTGGGGGCACGCTGAAAGCGTTGATGCAGGTCACGCGAGGATTTCCAGCGTAGCGTTGCTGGAGCACGGCGAAGCGTTCCTTGGAGGCTTCGAGGCTAAACAGCTTGGCTTCCGGGTTCCGGGCCATGCCCCGCACGAAGCAGGCGGTGCTGCCGTCCCCGGAGGATGCCCCCAGTTCGAGGATGGACTTGATGGGGAAGTGAGCGACGGTGTTTTCCAGTGCGATGGCAAAGTCGTCGTTTACGATTTCGGGGCCGATGAGGTTGTTCATTTAGTTGGTGCTTTCTTCAGGCTTAAAAACCACGGTTGGTTGAAGTCCAGTTCGGACAGCATTCGTTCCACGTCGCCGTTCTGTTCCGGGTAGAGGCCACGGATGTTCGTGACCAGTGACATCAGTTTGGGAGCGTCGAGTTCGATGTGGGAGGGGCCGTAGGTCGGGTAGCCGGAATAGCCGACAAGGCCGACAGGCACCTTCTGGCAGTGAACGTCCAGCTTGATTTGCTCGAAGGCTCGCTCGATAAGGAACGGGGTGATAGTGTAGACAATTGGGCGCAGCCCGGCCATTGCCATTCCGGCGGCCATGCCCACCATGCTCTGTTCGGCGACACCGATTTCAATGTGGCGTCCCGGACATTTGGCGCGGAACGGGTCGAACAAGGCTCCGCCGACATCGCCGGTCAGCAAGTAAATCAGGGGGTCTTTTTCAGCGAGCGCCGTCAGCACCCGTGCAAATTCATAGCGCATAGTCAGTCAAGTTCAGCCAGAGCTTCCTTGTATTCCGCATCAGTGAGGTAGTGGACGTGCCATTCCGGGTGTTTGGCGAACAAAGAGACCCCGTAGCCTTTGCGGTAGCCGTAAGTCGTGACCGGAAATACCCGGTTCATTTTTTCGATGAGGTCGGTGTCCATGAAGGCGCAAGACCCCTGCCAGCCGTTGTCGTCCACATGGACCACAAGGTTTTGTAGATTGAACCGGCGAGCCAGCGCCAGACTTTCCCATGTGGTGCCTTCAAGGCATTCGCCATCGCCCATGAGTACGTGTACAAGGCCGTCCTCGTCGCGCAGCTTCTTTGCTACGGCCAATCCGACTGCAATGGGCAGGCCGTGGCCGAGGCTGCCGGTGGTGCAGGTTACGCCGTTGGCTACGTCGCGCTCCGGGTGAATGCAGCGCACGTCCGGGTGGTATCCCAGAGCCTCCAAGACGGCGTACCATGCCGGAGCCGCGTGGCCTTTGCTGAGGATGAATACGTCACAGTCCCGCAGGCCGTAGTAGATGTTGACGATGATGGGCAGGGCGCTCAGGCTCCCGCACAGGTGGCCGTGCGAGTGTTCCTTGGCCATCATTACCATCCGGCGGCGCAGGGCTTTTAGGTCAAGTCGCTGCATAGAAAATAAACCAATTGGTCCGGTCTGTGCAGCCAGTGTATACAGGCAGGTTCATCCAGCGAGCATATTCCTGAACCGCCTGCGCCACGCCCGGATAGTCGGCGGTATAGTCGTCGCCACAGAGCAGCCCGCCGTCGCGCACGAGCGGACCCCAAGCTTCGAGGTCGTCCTTGGTTGCGGCGTAGCTGTGATTGGCGTCGAGGTAGGCGAAGTCCAGTGACCGGGGCTTGAAGGCTGCGGCGGCCTTGACGGAGAACTCCCGGACGATTTGGCTGCGCGAACCAAACTGGCGGAGCTTGGCCACGGTCGATTGATAGTTCTGCTCCTGCCCCTGCGGATTGTCGGTGTAAACTTTCGGGTCTTGTTCCACCCAGCAGTCGATGGAGTAAAGCTTCCTGCCCGCCCACTTACTCAGTAGTTGTACGGAGAAGTCTCCCCGGTAGGTGCCCACTTCGGCTCCTTCGCCGAGATAGTTTAGCTGGGCGAGGACCAGCCCCAAGTCGTCGCGCCGAATCATCTTCAGCGCATTCTCCGCGTTAAATGAAGTTATCATGGGCGCTCATTATGTCGTGCATTAGGATGTTTTTCTCGTCGTTGGCGCACTGGTGGTGGCAAGCCACGGTGGGGTCCAGTGTCTCGAAGAATTGCTTGGTCTTGTCGCTGAACCAGAGGTCTATGAATCGCTGATTGGCTAGAGAGCCGACCATGCCCTTGGTGTCGTAAGCCTTGTTGTGGCAGGCGTAGACATTCCCATCGGCGGCGATGACCGGGACAATCTGCATGAACAGGCACTTGTGGTAGGTGCGCGTGGTGGAGTGCGCGGGCGAGGTCA
>Ga0315288_10004288_pt1 | contig 18140 bp, 10 predicted proteins | sample YL17G11_20_MG_FD_203454 | JGI IMG/M metagenome (GOLD analysis project Ga0315288, IMG submission 203454) | Sediment microbial communities from Yellowstone Lake, YNP, Wyoming, USA - YL17G11_20 | ecosystem: Environmental > Aquatic > Freshwater > Lake > Sediment | place: USA: Wyoming | collected... | reverse complement strand
GAAGGTTGGCGCCACCCCGGCGCAGTTTGCGGGCGCTGGAGCCGGAGAGCAGGAACACGAGGTCCAACTTGTCGATACCCATTTGCACGAAGTTGAGGAGTTCGGGTACTTTCTAAATTTCGTCGACAATGACCGTGCTCTGCGCGGGGAGCGCCGAGATCTGCTCCCAGAACCGACGCGGTCTCGCGCGGAACTCCACTTCCAGCTCAGGATCGAGCAGGTCAAAGTAGTGTGGGCAGCCAAGCGACTGGAGAAGCGTTGTCTTTCCGGTCATCCTCGGACCGAAGAGGAAGGCTGGGGTTCGCAGTGACAGCGGGCTAAGTTCTCGCGATATCGTCACGGTAAGTCCCACAATAACATGTAGTTGTTATTCTCTGCAAGATGTTAAAAAAACACCCAACTACGTCGTCCGCCGCTCGATCAGATCCCACCCCAGGCTCAGATACCCTTGCGTGCTCTTCTTCACCGGCACGTCACCAATGAGTGCGTGCGCCATGAGGTAGCCGGCCTCCTTCCAGTCCAACACGCATACGCTGAGACCGTGGTGGTACTGCATGGGGCTGTCGTCGAGGCAGAGCAGGCTGTAGTCGCGGGGGCAGTGTGCGCTGCGGCAGTCGAGACTACACATACTACGCAGCAATCTGCTCGTCTCGACGAGCAATCCCGCGATGGCCTCACCGCCGCTTCCCCGGGGGTTGGGTGGTGCGGCGCCCAGAGGGAATCTCACGCCAGGGGCGCCATGGCCTCGGAATACTGCCGCGACAAGTCGCGGTCAACCACATCCTTGACGATTGATATGCCGGGGGTGCAACTGAGGTCGACGATGCGCTGCTCGTGCATGGGCCTACCCGTGCGGTCGAGGAGCACGCGCACCTGCGGGGCCAGTGGACGCCCTTGATTGGCGCTCACCACCTGACCGGTCTCCCCCGTGCTCAATCGCACCATGCTGAACACCGGGAAGAACGAGAACACATTGAGGAATGCCTTGCGCGTCTCAGGGTCGAAGGTCGAGTCCGTCGACGCGGCCAGTTTTCGCACGGCCTCGTGCGGAGTGAACGCCTGTCGCTGAGGCCGGTCGTGCGTCATTGCCTCGAAGCTATCGAGCAGCCCAAGGAAACGGGTATGGTCGGCAAGCACATCCACCCCGCGGGGATATCCGCTGCGGTCGATGCGTTCGTGGTGATCGCGGGCCAGAAGCGCGGCAAGCGTGCAGATGTCGTCGGTTCCCGAGAGTAGCTCCCCGCCCAGGCTGGTGTGTCTCTTCACAGCATCGAACTCAGCGGAGGAGAGTTTGCCGGTTTTCAACAGAATGTTGCGGTCAACGCCCTGCATGCCGATGTCGTGCAGCAGCGCTCCGGCAGTCAGTTTCACCATGTCGTCGGGCGAGTGCCCAAGCTTGCCGAAAAGGGTAACCGCTTGCACAGCCACATTCACCGAATGCTGGGCAAGGTGATCGCCCCGACTCAACGGACTTGACGCAAGGCACTGGAGCAGGTCAAGCAGGTCCGCGCGTTCGATGATGGCCTTGGCCATGGAGCCGGCAGTGGTGCTTCGTTGTAACGGACTCAGGCTGCGATCGTTCAACAGGTTCTGCTCGACACTGCACAGCTTGTCGTACAACATGCGCGCCTGCGGGAGCCTGTCGGGCAGCATGCCGTCGAGGCTGAGATGGTCGGATGCCTTGAGTGCCCGCACCTCGAGCTGGAACAGATACGGCGAGTCGGCCAGCCCCAACGCCAGTGTGTGCCGACCGCCTGCAAGAACGACACGACTCTCGGCGTCGATCTTCGAGCCAAACCGGGTGGTGTCCACACAGGTGCCGCACCGGCTGGCACTGTCGATGAGCACGATGGTGCCGTCGATCCGGTCGATGGTCAGATGAAGCCGTGACACGTGGTAGGGCTGCTGGTCGGCAAGGAGCAGATCGAGCTTGGCCGTGCTTGAGGGGTCGGTTCGGGAGATTCGTCCGATGCGGAATGGGAAGCAGCGGATGATAAGCGGCTTGTCGCCCAAGGCAGCACGGGCAGCCTTGGTGTGGCCTACAAGCTCGACCACGGTGTCCTGATCGCTGCTGCCAAGCACAATATGGCTACTATCAACAGGTTGTGGGTCTCGACGGAGGAATGGCAAGCGCATCGTTCATCCCGGTGTTGTGTAAAGCGTCATTCCTGTATATCGGCACCCACCGTCCGAACATTAATCGCTTAAGGCGCAGAAGGCCCGGCATGCGTGGTTCGGCGAGCCCAATCCCGACCTCAGTGAGAATCGGCGACCGGCATTCGCATTGACGCATCGCATGGATCGCATAGCGTCTCCGGATATCGGACGAAGATCAATTGTACCACCAATCGGGGACAAAGTCAAGCGCGGTCTGATCTCTTGTCGCGCGCGAGTGTGCGACCGCAAACGTGCTGCGCGCAAATTGAGCGCTTCAGTGGGGCGGGGATCTGAGGAGTTCGCCGGCAGAGTGGGCTGGGTCGACCGCTGTGTTCGGCGGGAAGATCGGCGATTCGGTCGAGCCCGGGAGTCGAGGTGAGGATCCCCGACGCCTCAGAGCGTGGACGCCGGCCCTACAGCTCGACCTGCGCCCCAAGCTCCACCACGCGGTTGACCGGCAGATGAAAGAAGTTGGTGGCGCTCTGCGCATTGTGAGAGAGAAACCAGAAAAGACGCTTGCGCCACTGCATCATGCCCCGCGATCTGTTGGACACGATGAGCGCCTCGCGACCCAGGAAGTATGTAGTCTGCATGGGGTCGAAGCGGAACCCCAGGTTGTCGATACGCCGAAGCTGCCGAGGAATATCGGGGGTTTCGCTGTAGCCGAACCGCAGGAGTACCCGGTGGATTCCGTTGCCCAGATCCCCAGTCTCAACTCGTTCTTGTTCAAGCAGATGCGATGATTCCTCGTTTCGCACGGAAAGAATCACTGTTCGCTCATGCAACACCTTGTTATGCTTGAGGTTATGCAGAAGTGCACGTGGTACGATCGATGGGTTGCCCGACAGAAACACGGCCACTCCCGGGACTCTGAGCGGCAGGTGGTCTTTCACATCAGCCAGAAACACATCCAAGGGCAGCGAATCCGCAGCAATGCTCTTGCGCAGTACCTCGCGTCCGTCGACCCAGGCCTTCATCAGGATGAAGAGTGCCGCAGCAATCGCAATGACCACCCATCCACCCGAGGTGATCTTGATGACGTTGGCGGCAAAGAAGGCCCCATCGATGCAGATGAAGAACCCGGCCACCGGAAGCAGCATCCACAGCTTGCTCTCCCATTTGTACCGCGCCAGTGCGACCATCAGCCCGGTGGTGAACAACATGTCGGCGCTCACGGCAATGCCGTAGGCTGAGGCGAGGTTGGTCGACTTCTTGAACACCAGAATCAGAACCACCACGCCAATAAGCAGACACATGTTGACAAAAGGCACATATACCTGACCGATGGTACTATCCGACGTGTGACGGATCTGGATGCGTGGCCACAGACCCAGCTGCACCGATTGGCGCGCCAGTGAGAATGCTCCGGAAATCACAGCCTGCGACGCCACAATGGTGGCCAGTGTGGCCAGGATCACCAGCGGGTAGAGGAACCACTCCGGCGCCAGGCGGAAGAAGAGGTTCTCCACCGAAGTCGGCGCACCCAGCAGATACGCGCCCTGTCCAAGATAGTTGAGGACCAGTCCGGGCAGCACCACCATGAACCAGGCCTTGCGGATGGGCTTCTTGCCGAAGTGCCCCATGTCGGCGTAGAGCATTTCCACGCCCGTGACTGCCAGGAAGATCGACCCCAGCACCGCGAAGTCACGCCACCCATTGTGAATGAGGAACGTGACTGCATAGTAGGGGTTCAGGGCTGCCAGGATTCCGGGATGCTGCACAACCGATGCCAAGCCCACAACACCCATGGTCGAGAACCACACCAGAATCACCGGGCCAAACAGCGCCCCTACCCGTGCCGTGCCCCTGGCCTGAAACATGAACAGCGCGACCAGAATCACCAGTGACAGCGGCACAACGTATGGCCCGAACATCGGTGTGGCAACGTTCAGACCTTCCACCGCGCTGAGCACCGAGATGGCCGGGGTGATGATGCCGTCGGAGAAGAGCAGTGCTGCACCCACTATGCCCAGCAGGAGAATGTAGGGAACGAGGTTGGTCTTCGATCGGTACTTGAGCTGCGATACCAGCGTCACGAGCGCTAGGATGCCGCCCTCACCCCGGTTGTCGGCCCGCATCACAAATGCCACGTACTTCACCGACACAATCGAGATCAGCGTGACCCACAGAATCAGCGATACGGTGCCTATGGCATTGTCGGCGGTCACCGGGAGCCCGCCCGCGCCTGCAAAGCACTCGCGCAGTGCGTAGAGGGGGCTTGTGCCGATATCGCCGAACACAACGCCCAATGCCGCAAGCATCAGCGCTGTGCTGCCGGACGAGGGTTTGGCAGGACCTTGGATCTGGGTGGTAGTGGCGCTCACGGGCGGATGGCTCTCCGGGATCTGGGCCAGGGCATGCGGTTCAGAAAATAGTGTCTCCCGAGCCTCAGAAGTGGAATCACTGACGCAGCAGGTCCGGCAGCAGAGGGAAATGCCTCTGGGTGGCACTGCGCCGGGTGTGGGGTCAGAAGCATCGTCGTAGACGCAGGCAACGGTGAACCCCCACCCACGAGGCAGGGGTGCCGGTCCGTCCCCGGGAATCCCGGCACGTCCACGGTCACCGCAGGTTCGTTGCCACGACGCCGGAGGGATGCGCTCGTAGGGGCGCAGAATACTGCGCCCCTACGAGCGCATCTTCGTCCACTTGGTCTTTGACTTGGCACTGGCCACCACTGTCTCCACAAACGCCAGGCCCACGATCCCGTCATTGACAGTTGGGAAGTCGCAGGCTGGAATCTTCCTGCCCGCCACCTCCGCCCGGATCGCCTTGTACGCCTCGCGATAGATGTTGGCGAAGGCTTCGATGAACCCGTCGGGATGCCCAAACGGCAAACGGCCCCCAGTCTGCGCGTCGGCACACAAGCACGGGTTTCCCTTGGAGTAAGTGGTCTTGTAGCCCGAGGGATCCTTGATAATAAGGTAGTTGGGATCCTCCTGCCGCCATTCCAGACCTGCCTTGGCGCCGTACACGCGCAGGCGCAACCCGTTCTCCTCGCCCGAGGAGATTTGCGAGGCATAGAGCACGCCGCGTGCTCCGCCCTTGTAGTGGATGAGCACGTTGCCGTCATCCTCCAGCGGGTTGTTCTTGATGAAGGCAGTGAGGTCGGCGCAGAGCTCCTCGATCTCCAGGCCGGTCACGTAGCGCGCGAGGTTCTCGGCATGCGTGCCGATGTCGCCCATGCAGCAGGAGGCGCCCGCCTGTGCCGGATTCATGCGCCACGGATTTATCGACCCCTTGGCGCCGCGCAAAAAGCCGGAGAGCCACCCCTGCGGATACTCGACCACGATCTTGTTGATGGGCCCCAGGTCTCCGCGTTTCACCATGAACCGGGCCTGCTTGACCATGGGGTAGCCTGTGTAGTTGTGCGTGAGGGCAAAGACCTTGCGGCTCTTCGCCACGATGGATGCCAGCGCCTTGGACTCGGCAAGCGACATGGTCATGGGCTTGTCGCAGATCACGTTGAAGCCGGCACGCAGGCATGCGGCAGCGATCTCGAAATGCGTGTTGTTGGGCGTCACGATCGAGACGAAGTCGAGCCGCTCCGAGGCAGGGCGCCGTGACTCTTCGGAAATCAGCTCCTGGTACGATCCGTACGCGCGCGCCGGATCCAGGCACAGGGCACCGCCGGATTTGCGCGACTTTGCCGCGTTGGAGGAGAATGCCCCGGCAACCAGCTCTGCCTCGCCGTCAAGTCCTGCTGCCATGCGATGCACGGGGCCAATGAATGCGCCCAATCCGCCGCCAATCATGCCGTACCTGAGCTTGCGGTTCTTCATGCGTGTGTCCTCCGTTAGTGTGTGTGATGTCTGTGATGCGCCTCAACTCCCGGACATTGGATACACCGGTCGTCGATGGGTCGCTCTTGTCGTAGATGAGCGGCACTCGGTCAGCGGGGTAGTGCGGCGGCGCTCCATGGTAACCATTGGTCCCTGTCAACCGCGAGGGTCCTCCCTACCCGATGCCCAGCATACGCCGGTTCGCTGCCGAATCCACGCCACCGCCTGCAAAATCGTCAAACGCCTTGGTGGGCGTGTCGATGAGCATGCTCTTGATGAAGGGCACTCCCTCGCGCGCGCCCTGCAGGCCGTCTTTGATGCAGCACTCCCACTCGATCACTGCCCATGAGGCATAGCCCACCTCGGTCAGCCGCGAGAAGACTTGCCGGAAGTCAACCTGCCCGTCGCCCAGACTGCGGAAGCGGCCGGGTCGGTCCTTCCAGTCCAGGTACCCGCCGTACACGCCGCTTTTCGCCGACGGGTGGAACTCCGCGTCCTTCACGTGGAACGCCTTGATGCGCGAGCCGTACTCGCGGATGAAACCCACGTAGTCGAGGCATTGCAGCACAAAGTGCGATGGGTCGTAGTTGATGGTTGCACGCGCGTGCCCGCCCACTGCATCGACAAACCGCTCAAAGGTGACGCCATCGTGCAGGTCTTCGCCGGGGTGCAGCTCGTACGCCACATCCACGCCCAGACTGTCGGCATAGTCGAGAATGGGTTTCCAGCGACGCGCCAGTTCGGCGAAGCCCTCGCCGACCAGGCCTGCGGGGCGCGGAGGCCACGGGTACATCATGGGCCACAGAAATGCCCCGGAAAAAGTGACGGTCACCGGCAGTCCGAGATTGGCGGACGCCTTGATGGACTTCTTCACCTGGTCCACGGCCCACTCGGTACGGGCTGCGGGGTTTCCACGAACCGAGGGCGCGGCAAACCCGTCAAAGGCAACGTCATACGCGGGATTGACAGCCACGAGTTGCCCCTGCAGATGCGAGGCAAGCTCGGTGATGGCCAGGCCATTGCACCGGCCCTTCAGTTCATCACAGTAGGTCTTCGACGACGCGGCCTTGTCCAGGTCAATGGCGCGACTGTCCCACGTGGGGATCTGGACACCGAGGTAGCCCAGGTCCTTTGCCCAGCGTGTGATATTCTCCAGGGAATCAAACGGCGGCTTGTCTCCCAGAAACTGGGCAAGAAAGATCGCCGGTCCTTTGATGGGGGTCATGGTGGTTCCTCTTGTTTGTTGAGATCAAGCAATCGGCGGTCGCCGGTCAGCAGTCAGATCGGAGCAACAGACGCCTGCAATCGACTGAGGGATCAGGCGACCGGCTCGTCACTCGTAACTCGCTTGCTCGTAACTCGTCACTGCATTGCACATCAAGCCACGAAACATCGGCCAGTCGTCCCCTCGTCTGCTCGCGTCCCCGCATCACGCATCAATCGTCCCAAACAAGAGTCCTGCCACCATGGCGCGCGGCTTTTCGCAGGTGCTCTTCAGAACCACGTGCACTCCCGTGTTCGATGCATCGTGGATGGCATGCATAATGTCAAGCACATGCATGGTCAGGTCACCATTGGCGCGATGTGGCCGTCCCTTGGCGCGCAGCGATGCAGCCATATCCGCAACACCCGTGCCGCGATCGGCGTGCACATCGATGAGCGGGATCTCGCGCCATCCGTCCTTGTCACCCGGCTTGAACAGTGACACGGTTCCGCCGAACCCGTTGGGATCGGGCACCGACAGGCTCCCCTCAGTCCCGTATATCTCAATGGTCGGCACGCGCGCTGCGTGCACGTCGAAGCTCGTCACAATGGTCGCAACGGCGCCGCACGAGAAATCGAGCAGCCCAGCCACGTGTGTGGGCACGTCAACCACGATCTTCGTCCCGTTCTTCGGTTTGCTGGTGATGGTGCGCTCGGGAAAGGAGATGCGCGTTGAGCCGGTGACGCGGCGAACCGATCCCATGAGCGCCACCAGAGCCGTCAGATAGTATGGCCCCATGTCGAACATGGGCCCGCCGCCCTTCTTGTAGTAGAACTCGGGATCCGGATGCCAGCTCTCAGGTCCATGGCACATCATAAATGCAGTTGCTCCAATGGGTTGACCTATCGCTCCGTCGTCGATGAGCTTGCGGCATGTCTGGATGCCGGCCCCGAGGAATGTGTCGGGCGCGCCGCCAATGAGCTGCGCCTTATCTCCCGCCAAATCAACGAGTTCGCGTCCCTCATCCCGCGCGATGGAGAGTGGCTTCTCGTTGTACACGCTTTTGCCGGCAAGAAGGGCTGCCCGTGCCACGGAGTAGTGAGCACTGGGGACGGTGAGATTGATGATGATCTCGATGGACTTGTCGGCGAGCATCTCGTCTACGGAGCATGCCCGTGCGACTTCGAACTCCCTGGCGCGCGCCTGTGCGCGGTCGAGAGCCAGATCCGCGCATGCGCAGAGGTCGAGATTCTCGTACTTCTTGCAGGTGCGGAAGTAGACCGGACTGATGTTGCCGCAGCCGATGATGCCGACTTTCACTTTGCTGGTTGACATGAGAGCCTCCCTGTGTGAGTGTGTTTGTCGTGGTGATGCTGTTGCGTCGTGTTTGACGCTGAATTTCCCTGGTCTGGACTGAACGCGAATTGAGTGACGAGTTACGAACCGGTCGGCGGTCTCCCTGCCCCGACACCCGACCTGAATGTCCACACTCTGACTGTTTCCACTGCCGCAAGCCTTTCAGGCTAGCGGGGAGCCACCTGGTGCATCCGTGTCACGGTGACGCAAGCCCTTCGGGCTGGCAAGGCGCGATCGGTCCGCAGACATGCCACGGGATGCTGAAACCCCCGTGGGTCCCCGTACTCGGGTGGTTGCACTGCGCCGACGCCTCGGACCGGTGACCCTGGCCCGCAGGGCCCCCCAGAGGCATTCTCCCTCGCCCTGTTCCCCGCCGTGAACCGTGCGCCTCCTTCGTCAGCGCATTGCCCAATTCATGCCGCGACGAACAATCTCCTTTGCCTCCGCCACCTCGAAGTCCTTTGCCACATGCCCCAGTGACGTGAAGAAGACCTTGCCTCTGCCCCAGGCGCGTTTCCACACCACGGGCATGACTGCGCCTTTGATCCAGTCAACGTCACCGTGCGTGCCCGGGAAGGTGGTGGCGGCGAGCACCTCGTTTGACGGATCGGTGTGCATGTAGTACTGCTCGGAGTGCATGGCGAAGTCGCCCAGGCCGTGCACGATGGGGTCGTCGCGTTTGACAATGTTGACCGTGTAGTCGACAATGCCTCCCGGATGCGCCACCCACTGACCGCCCGTCATGAACTGGTACTCGGTGTTGTTGCGGAAGCTGTCGCACATGCCGCCGTGCCATCCTGCAATGCCCGTGCCCGCGCGGACTGCGGCGAGGAGTCCCTTTTCCTGGGGCTCGGTGATGGCGCCCATGGTCCACACCGGCACGACCAGGTCGTAGGAAGCCATGCGCGCGACATCGCAGTAGACATCGAGCGTGTCGGAGATGTCGACCTTGTGGCCGGCTTCACGCATGATTGGTGCGAAGACGTCGACGCACTGCCTGGGTTCGTGACCGTCCCAGCCGCCTTGGAGGAAGAGAATTGATTTCACGATACTCCTTTGGTTGATTGTATGTTCGAATCGGTCGTTGCCCTCACCGCGCCCGGCATGCTCCAGTGGACTGCCGTACCACAAAACCCGTATCGAGCCACCGCGTGACCGGCTGCTTCACCGCGCCGTCAAGCGCCTCGCACAACAGCCTGGCTGCCTCCTGCCCGGTCTTCATCACCTGATTGTCAACGGTGGAAAGCGGCGGGGTGACGTCGGCTGCCGGATCGAGGTTGTCGTAGCCGATCACGCTGACGTCTCCCGGCACGTGGAGGCCGTGTTCTCTGCAGTAGTCAAGCACCCCCACGGCCTCGCGATCGTTGGATGCCATGACCATGGTGGGCGCCCTATCCCGCGCGCTGAGAAGCTGGCCGGCACAGCGGTACCCCGAGGTGCGCGAGAAATTGCCCTCGACGATCACGCTCTGCAGTTCGAACTCCCCGATCAATGCGCGGAAGACGGCGAGCCTGTCAACGGCATTGCGGTAGCGAAGGTCTCCGGTGACAAAGCCAAGACGTCGGTGCCCCTGCGCCACGGCGTACTCGATGGCCTTGCGCATGCCGGGTTCGGGCTTGCCGTCAACACTGCTGAACCCATCGCGGTAGTCGTTGACCAGCACGCAGGGAATCCCCTGCTGCTTCAGTTCGTCGAAGCGTGGATCGTCGGCTGATGGGATGGTGAGGATGAGACCGTGGATTCGCTGACCCCGGCCGCTTTGGCAATGTCGATGCGTGATGCACTCAGGCGCATGGATTCTCGGGTCTTGTGGTCGGAAAGTGCCTGGCTTGGATGGATTCAGCCATGCACTCGCGTGCACGAGGCATAATATACTTGCGTCTGGACGATTGCGCAACGGGTATCGTGGTTGTGCAGAAGATTGCGGGTCCAAGAGGAATCGATGGGGCCCTCACACTTCCTGTGCTGGAGCCACGGCTCGCCCAAGAGCAATGCGGAAGACGGATCGGCGTTGGGACGACGAGCGGTGGAGGACGACTTCGGATCGACTCGGACTGCCGCTGTCCCGAAACCTGAAGTCAGGCTGTTTCTCCGCCCAAGTGAGTCGGGCAATCTCTGCCATTGACATTCACCGGCCCCGCGCGTTAGACTTATCCTGCGCTGGCCCACACGCTCTCCATCGGGACGAACCGGATGTCGGAACCCACCAATACCCCCAAAACAAGCGACGCGGCCCGTGAGGTCGAGAGGAAACTGGCTGCGAAAGCGGCACAGTTGCTGTCTCGGTGCCTGTGCGAATCCATCTCCCACATGTCGGGCGAAGTGCTTACGCTGCGCAGCGATTCGCTTCGATGGAGCACAACCACGCCGATAGGGCACACCTCTGTGTTCTGTCAGTTTGCGGGCAAGACCTCGGGCGTGTGCATCATTGCGGTGGACGGTGCAACGGCTGCTGCACTGATGGGCTCTGCCCCGGCGTCCCCCGATACGCCGTCGATTGGCACGAGCCCCGAGATGGCGGATTTTCTGCGGGAAGTCCTCAACGCAACGGTGCAGCAGGCGATTCCTCAACTCACCGATGCAATAGGAACCATCACATTGCTGCCGCCAATCGTGGCACGCGACGAAATTCGCTTCCACGACCTTGACGGCGCGTTCATGCGATGCGAGGGTCGGGCCGGATCCCTGGAGTGTGGCTGCCTCATGGACTTTGCCCAGCTTGCGATTGGTGTTGACCTGGAGAGTGCCAACGAGAAGCTCCGGCAGATGCAGGACAGAAACACCTCGTTCTGGGTGAGACCCGAGAATCTGCCCGGCGCGAAGTTCAGCGTGGTGTACCGACCGCTCAACGAGGCTGGTGGCGACATCTACGACGTATTCATGCTCCCCGACGGCCGCACCGGCTACTTTGTCGGCGACGTTGCCGGACACGATATCAGTACCGGCCTGGCCTCCGCCTCCATTCGGGCGCTGTTGCGGCTGTGTATTGTGCAGGGCATCGAGCAAACCGAGGCCATGGCGCAGCTCAACACGATTCTGTTGGAGCTGTTTGGCCGGACACAGTACGCAACCGCATGCTACGCAATTCTCGATCGACAAGCCGGCACTGCGTGTGTATCGAACATGGGACACCCGGCCATGCTTGTTCTGTCTCCGAGCGCCGAACCGCGATTGGTCAAGGCCAACGGCGTGCCGCTGGGCATGATGCCGGACGCGAGCTTCTCATCCGTTACCATCCCCATCCACTCCGGCGAGCGTATCGTGCTCTTCACCGATGGACTTCTGGAGAGCAGCGGCAAATCCACGTGGGTACGCAACCTGCCCCGACTCCTTGGAGAGACCAAACGGATCCTGGCTGCCCCACTGGCGGGCGCGGCCCAGGCCATCTGCGACATTGTGGAGATATCGCCTCGTCCGTACGACGACATTGTCGTCCTGTGCGCCGACGTGTAGGTCTCCGGCAGCGTGGGTCGAGATTGGCGGTGTTGCCGCTCATGCACGGCCCAGAATGGGTGCGCATCCCTCGCGTGAGCTTCAGGGAATTTTGTCGGGCCACCATGCTTCATATCGCAACAGTGCAATTAACCGATTAAGCATTCTGCCATCTGATCCACAGCACCCGTGTCACAGTCACGGGCACCATCAACTCAGGAAGCTCCACCACTAACTGAGGCAATTGCAGAACTCCCAAATCTGAGGGCTAACCCGCGAAATTCGCTTAATTTCGCCTCATTTCGGTCGGAACAGTTGAGTTTTGCAGTTACCTCAACTATACACAATATTTCTTGTGGTCTCACATAGTGGCTCGAATACTACATTCTTCTTGACATTCGTTCCAATCCAGTGTATACTTGACTCATACTCTAAGTTATGCGCTTAAACCACAGATGTGCTGTGGTCACAGAAAGGACCCGTCAATGAGGCACACATGCACCTTTGTCATTCTGCTTCTAACTGCCGTTGTTGCATTGGGTCAAGCTGACGGCCCGTTGGGAATTCCGGGATTCCTCGACGGCTCGGGAACAACATTCAGTGTGACCACCAGCGCATACCAGAACTTCACTCTGGAAAGTTCGGTTCCGCTGCGCGTTCGCATTCAGTCCGTACCCGAGATGATCACGGTGCAAACAGATTCGTCTGCCTCCGACTCGGCAACGCTGTCGTTTCGCGGATTTCCTCCGCGCACGCTGTATCACCGCTACCTTGACGACATGAACAACCACGACACGATCCGGACCACCTCTTCGGGTACATACAAAATCAAGCTGGAGGTCGGTCGCGACCGCACGATCATACTTCAGCCGCGACGGTCGACGCTGTTTCTCAAGGAAAACGGCTGGTATTGGGACACCAAAAAGATTCTCGGTTCCGATAGCGTGGCATACGATCCGGTCACTCGTACCGCATGGCTGAATGCCAGCGTGCACCAAACCATCGAGATTGACATCAGCAACGTAACGTTTCAGGGAAACAACTACAGCGTCATCGGCAGCGCCAATCAGGGGGTCCTGATTGCCTATCCCATGAAGAACGTCACCATTACCAACCTTACACTCACCGGCAACGCATACGGCATCTACAGCAAGGGCGATTCGTGCACGATCTCCAATTGCACGTTCACCAACAACCTGTACGGCATGTACCTCTCTTCCTACGCCACGAGCATGCAGATCGTCAACAGCATGTTCGACAACAACAATTTCCGATACGCCGGCATCGGTCTATGTATCGACGCGTACGCGTCGTGCACGATCTCGGGCAACACGTTTTCGCGAAACAATCAGGCGGGCATATACGTCTACAAGACACAACCTACTGCGTACGGACTCGTTGTTGTAAACGACAACACCATCCAATCGAATTTGAGGGGTCTGTACATCCGCGGCAACCTGAACGCGGCGGTTGAGGTCTCTGCTACGAACAACACGATACGCAACAACACATCGGCCGTCGAGTCGTGGTACTCCAGCGATGTTTCCTTCGAAGGAAACCACCTCAACTCCAATTCCAACGGCATTCTCGTGGCAATGAGCAGCAACACCATTGTGAAGGGAAACGATATTGCCTATTGCACCGGCTATGCTCTGAAGCTCATGGGCAGAGCTGACACTGCGTGCGCAAGGAATATTGTGGTTGCCAATGAATTCGACGGCAACGCGACGGGACTCGATCTCGACACCAACGCCACAGGAAATCTGGTTTTCCAGAACAAGTTCCAGAGCACCGGGCAGAACATTATTCTGGATGCTCCGGGGGCCAACGCTTTTGACGGGGGAATGCAGTGGGGTGGAAACTGGTGGAGCGATTGGCAAACCGAAGGCTCCAGGGAGATAGGCGGACCTCTGGTTGACAACTATCCAATTGTTGAAACATGGCCCGGGGCGCAGCAGTTGCCTCACGACGACGACCCGCCCATCAGCCTCATGTCGGTGTTAGCCCCTGACGGACTCCAGGGCTGGAACGTGAACAACGTGAACGTGTCTCTGCCCTGCGGCGACGGAGCGGGCTCGGGAGTCTGGGCGTCGTTCTACGAGAAGAAGCTTGGCAATTCGGCAACACTCTCCAAGTACACCACGCCGACCGCGGTCAGCCAAGAGGGGGTGACCGGGTTCAGCTATTGGTCAGTCGACATGTTCGGGAACCGGGAGCCGCGCAAAAGTGTCGTCATCAAGATCGACAAGACGGCGCCAACGCTGTCGCGCAAGCTGACGGGCGACACGAGCAAAGTATCCGGATGGTACAAGTCGGCCGTGAGCTTCGATCTGATCGCAGCCGAAACCAATTCCGGACTGAAGCAGATTTCCTATAGCCTCAATCAGGGGGCTACGTGGCAGGTATACACCGGACGCACGCAACTGGCCAATGAGGGTGTCATTACCGTGAACGCGCAGGCGACAGACTCCGCTGGAAACACCGGCCAAATCACGTTCACGGTCCAAATCGACAAGAATCCTCCAGTGCCCGACATAGTGCCGTTGCCAACGATCCTGTCCGCGCCGGGCAAGCAGGTGACCGCAGTGCCAACTGCGCACGATGTGGTGACGGGTCTTGTGACGGGCGCCACAACAGGGTCGCTGCTGTTTCCCAACGAGGGCACGTTCACGATTGCCTGGACCTACGACGATGGGCATGGCAACACCTCTTCACAGCAGCAGACTGTTGTCGTGCAAGCCGACCACACTCCGCCGGCGCCCGACCTATCGGTGCTGCCGATAGTGCGCGGTGCATGCTCGGCACTGATTGCCACGGCGCCAACGGCGACCGACGATACCTGGGGGAAAGTGACCGGTAGAACAACCGACCCGCTCAGCTACTCAGCCCAGGGCAGCTTCACGGTGAGGTGGACCTACGCCGATTCTTCGGGAAACTCGTCAACGCAGAACCAGTCGGTGGTTGTAAAGGACACCATTGTGCCTACGCCCGATGTCGGTTCCCTGCCGGCAATACGCGGCGAATGTTCTGTGACGGTCACTGACGTCCCGACAGCCACCGACGCCTGTGACGGTAACGTTGTAGGCGCAACCAGCAGCCCGCTGACATACACGGATCAGGGCACCCACGCGATTACCTGGACATTCAGCGACGGCCTCGGCAATACCTCGACCCAGACGCAGTACGTAATTGTTGAAGACAAGACGCCACCCGTCCCTGATGTGACGTCCCTCCTCACACTCACTGGTTCTTGCTCGGTGACGATTGCCGTTGTCCCGACGGCCACCGACGCGTGCGTCGGCCAGGTCACGGGCACCACCACCGACCCGCTGACGTATTCGACTCCGGGAACCTACACGGTACACTGGTCCTACTCTGACGGTCGCGCAAACACGTCGACGCAGACACAGCCGGTCGTGGTTACCGATGCATCGGCGCCCGTACCCGACGTGACGTCGCTGCCGGTCCTCACCGGCGACTGTTCGGTGACGGTCGCGACGATCCCGACGGCCACCGACGCGTGCGTCGGCCAGGTCACGGCCACCACCACCGACCCGCTGACATATACGACTCAGGGGACCTTCACGGTCACTTGGAAATACGACGACGGTCGTGGCAACGTGGCCACGCAGAATCAGACCGTTGTGGTGAATGACAAGACCGCACCCGTGCCCGATGTGGCGTCGCTGCCCACGGTTTCGGGAGCGTGCTCGGTGACTCTCTCCAAGCCAACGGCCACCGACGCGTGCGTCGGCAAGGTCACAGCTACCACCACCGACCCGCTCACGTACTCGACTCCGGGTACCCACACGGTCACCTGGACCTACTCCGACGGACGCGGAAACACGTCGACGCAGACGCAGACGGTCGTGGTGTCCGATGCATCGGCGCCCGTGCCCGACGTGACGTCTCTGCCGACCATCACCGGCGACTGCTCGGTAACGATCGCGACGTTGCCGACGGCAACCGATGCGTGCGTCGGCAAGATCACGGCCACCACCACCAGTCCGTTGACGTACACGACACAGGGAACCTACACGGTCACTTGGAAGTACGATGACGGACGCGGCAACGTGGCCACGCAGAACCAGAGCGTCACGGTCTCCGATAAGACCGCGCCGGTGCCTGACGTCTCGTCTTTGCCGACGGTCTCGGGTGCGTGCTCGGCGACTCTCACCATCCCAACAGCCACCGACGCGTGTGTGGGCACGGTCACAGCCACCACCACCGACCCGCTCACGTATTCGACTCCGGGTACTTACACGGTGCACTGGTCCTACTCCGACGGCCGTGGCAACACGTCGACGCAGACACAGACGGTCGTGGTGTCCGATGCATCGGCGCCCGTGCCCGATCTGGCGTCGCTGCCGACCCTCTCCGGCGACTGTTCGGTGACGGTCGCGACGATCCCGACGGCAACCGACGCGTGCGTTGGCAAGATCACAGCCACAACCACCAGCCCGTTGACATACACGGTTCAGGGTACCTATACGGTAACGTGGACGTACGACGACGGTCGTGGCAACGTGGCCACGCAGACGCAGACAGTCACGGTCTCCGACAAGACCGCACCCGTGCCCGATGTGGCGTCGCTGCCCACGGTCTCGGGAGCGTGCTCGGTGACTCTTACGACGATCCCGACGGCAACAGATGCGTGCGTCGGCAAGATCACGGCCACCACCACAAGTCCATTGACGTATTCGACACAGGGGACCTTCACTGTCACCTGGAAGTACGACGACGGTCGTGGCAACGTGGCCACGCAGAACCAGACCGTTGTGGTGAATGACAAGACCGCGCCGGTGCCCGACGTGACGTCGCTTCCCACAGTCTCAGGAGCGTGCTCGGTGACTCTTACGAAGCCAACGGCCACCGACGCGTGCGTCGGCAAGGTCACGGCACCCACCACCGACCCGCTGACGTATTCGACTCCGGGTACCTACACGGTCACCTGGACCTACTCCGACGGTCGCGGAAACACGTCGACGCAGACACAGACGGTCGTGGTGTCCGATGCATCGGCGCCCGTACCCGACGTGGCGTCACTGCCGACCCTCACCGGTTCGTGCTCGGTGACGGTTACGACGATTCCCACAGCCACCGATGCGTGCGTTGGCAAGATCACGGCCGCCACCACCAGTCCGCTGACGTATACGACACAGGGAACTTTCACGGTCATCTGGAAGTACGACGACGGTCGTGGCAACGTGGTCACGCAGAACCAGACCGTCACGGTCTCCGACAAGACCGCGCCCGTGCCCGACGTGGCGTTGCTGCCCACGGTTTCAGGAGCGTGCTCGGTGACTCTTACGACGATTCCAACGGCAACAGATGCATGCGTGGGCAAGATCACCGCTACCACCACCAGCCCGCTGACGTATGCGACACAGGGAACCTACACTGTCACCTGGAAGTACGATGACGGCCGTGGCAACGTGGCCACGCAGATGCAGACCGTTACGGTCTCCGACAAGACCGCGCCGGTACCCGATGTGGCGTCGCTGCCCACGGTTTCGGGAGCGTGCTCGGTGACTCTTACGAAGCCAACAGCCACCGACGCGTGCGTCGGCAAGGTCTCGGCCACCACCACTGACCCGCTGACGTATTCGACACAGGGGACCTTCACTGTCACCTGGAAGTACGACGACGGTCGTGGCAACGTGGCCACGCAGACGCAGACCGTCACGGTCTCCGACAAGACCGCGCCAGTGCCGGACCTCGCAACTCTGCCGATCCTCACCGGTTCTTGCTCGGTGACGGTCACGACGATCCCGACGGCCACCGACGCATGCGTTGGTAAGGTCACAGCCACCACCACCAGCCCGCTGACATACACGACTCAGGGCACCTACACGGTCACCTGGAAGTACGATGACGGCCGTGGCAACGTGGCCACGCAGACGCAAACCGTCACGGTCTCCGACAAGACCGCACCAGTTCCCGACCTGGCGTCGCTGCCCACGGTTTCGGGAGCGTGCTCGGTGACTCTTACCAAGCCAACGGCCACCGACGCGTGCGTGGGCAAGATAACTGCCACCACCACCGACCCATTGACGTACACGACACAGGGGACTTTCACTGTCACCTGGAAGTACGATGACGGCCGTGGCAACGTGGCCACGCAGATGCAGACCGTTACGGTCTCCGACAAGACCGCGCCGGTACCCGATGTGGCGTTGCTGCCTACAATATCGGGAGCGTGCTCGGTGACT
>Ga0315288_10004287_pt1 | contig 18140 bp, 36 predicted proteins | sample YL17G11_20_MG_FD_203454 | JGI IMG/M metagenome (GOLD analysis project Ga0315288, IMG submission 203454) | Sediment microbial communities from Yellowstone Lake, YNP, Wyoming, USA - YL17G11_20 | ecosystem: Environmental > Aquatic > Freshwater > Lake > Sediment | place: USA: Wyoming | collected... | reverse complement strand
CCATGAACTTCATCGCGTGCCGGGCGTCCTTCTCGATGTCGTCGTGGAAGCGCTCCACCTCCATCTGCTCCGGACAGCTCTCCATCGCCTTGCCGCCGACGTACTGAAGCGTGCAGGGCACCCCGCCACCCATGCCGACACTCGACACCATGTGAGCCCACTGAGCCTCGGAGAGCGCGACCTCGACCAGCCCGCCGTGGACTCCCCCGAAGTGCCAGTCACGCCCGTGCGAGCGCTGGCGCGTCGAGCGGCCAATGCTCAGGGTCATGTAGTGCTGGTGCTTGAAGGGCGACCCGAAGAGCGACGTATGCCCCGAGACGCGACTCACCTGCACGAAGCCGTAGGACGGGTGCGTCTCAGGTTCCCACTCCCCAAGCAGCTCCGCGCGCTCGTCCATCTTCGCCTTGCGCTGGACCTCGTAGACGTGGGCCTTCTCCTGCCACTCAGGAGGCAGGTCAACGACCGTGCGCACCTTGGCGAAGTCGATCTTCTTCACGTCAGCCATCTCGTACTCGCCCCGGAAGTAATGCCCGTTGGAGACACCGCCGTCGGCGTCGATGAAGTCGTAGTTCACCGTGGTCGTGTCCGAAGTCGTGCCGTCACCTCCGACGCGGGTGATGAGCGCAGGCCGGTCCCCCACCACGATGACATCGCCTTCCTTGAAACGCTGGTCTCGGTCCTGCCATTTCTTAGCCATGCCCTGTCCTATCGGCAGGGGTATGGATTGTCAATGCAAGGGCTACTCGTCGCGCTTGACATGCGTGACCACGCCGGAAAGGACGACTCGGCGGGCCATGTGCGGTTTCTTGCTCAGCAGCTCCTTCGAGTACGAGGGCATGACTCCGGCGGCCACCGAAACGGTGACGTGCGCCACCGGGGCGAAGCTGGAGTCGCGAGTCACTCCCGGCGCAACCGGGTAGTCCGCCTTGACTGCCTGAGCTTTCTCATCTGCCGCCCACCCCGTGACACTGAACTTGATGCTCTTGCCCATCGGGGCGGCGGAAATCTCGTCATCCGAGGGTTCGAACTTCAGAGTGAGGTGGTGAGCGTGCGTCACGGTGAGCAGCGGAAGACCGGTTTCGTCCCGCCACCACTTCAGAAGGCGCGTGCGGCTTGACGTGTCGAGAACGATGGCGAGGTACGAACGGTCACCCGTCTCAACGAGGCCACGAAGCTGTTCAGTCAACGTAGAGAGACTCACGAACGGGTTCTATCACTCCTTGATCGGTTTGAGCCCTACGCTGCCAAGCAAGTCAGCCGTCGTCTTTCGCACGAGGGACCACTGCTCGGAGTTGGCCTTGAACAACGTGACGGCAGCCTCGGGCGGCATCCCGTCGTCGAAACAGGAGTGCCACGAAGGGTCGATGACCATTTGCGCCTCGCCCTCGGTGTCCTGAATCTCAAGCAGCTCGGCGCACTTCCGGATGAACTCGAAGTACGGATGAGGGCGACGGCCCCTCACCGGGTTCCCCTGCTTGTCTCGGGGAACCAACGTTGCGGGCGGCGCGACCTTCAGAAAGATGGCCGGAATGTCAGTCGCAGGGACGGGCTTCTGAACGATGTATCCGTGGCAATCCACGCAGTCCCCGCTCTCGCCGCACTCCTCGCAGCGACCGTGGGAACCCATGAAGTGGAAGCAGTTCGGATACTGGACGTGGCACTTCGAGCAGAGAAACATCAGGGCCTCCGGTTCTTCTTCAACTTCGTGGTCAGCTTTTTGATCCGCTTGATGCCGGATTCAGCCTTGCTGAGCAGTGCCGAACGCGTCGCGAGCACCTCGATGCGGAGATGCGGCCACGGGATTTCTGCTTCGAGCCGGAGCGCTTGCGCCACATCCTTCTTGGTCGCACCTCCCGAGGCGATCTTCTCGGCGAGAGCACCCAGCACTCCCAGCATCTTCGCTTTTTTGGGGTCGTCGAGGACGCTCATTCGCCCTCCGTTCTGGGGTTGGTCGCCGCCTTCTTCAGCGGAGCCCCGCGCGCCAGCAGCTCTTCGTGGAACTTCTTCGCCAGCTCCGGGACAACCTCGTTCCCCGGCGCACCGACGGCGATGACGATGGTGAACGGCCAGCGCTCGGGCGTAGTGAAGCCGTTGAGCACGAACGCAGAGCCGTTGAGCTTCGCGTACGTCACGAGCTGATCCATCGTCATGTACCGAATCGTCTCCCACGCGTCAGCCATCACCTGCCTCCCAATCCGAGGTTCTTCAGCGAAAAAGGCCCCAGAGGAATCGAACCCCTGTACAGGACCGCGTGCCACGTCTGGCAGGGCGCTGACCGGTCAACAGCACCAGCCTATACCCTCAGCAGCATCGTCCCGCTAAGGACGGCACCCCGTTCGCGTCATTCCGAGAACCCACTGCAACCCGCTAAGGCGGCAGCTCGGAGGCCCAGTCTTTCTTAGATTTGATCCTTCACCCCAGTCCAGTCGTAGTCGAACACCCAGTTCACCGGCTTCATGTCGATCTTCACGAGGAAGTCCGTCATCATCGACGCGCCCACCTTGTTGCGGCTGTGGACCACCACCGTTCCCGGTCGCGACTTCAGCGGCATCTTCTTGATGTAGGAAGCCAAGTCGAGTCCGTCGAGTTCCTTCCGCTTCGGGTGAACGTCCAGCCACTCGCGCAGAGTCGAGTCGCCGGGGTCGTGGACATCGAAGTCGAGGAAGAGAAAGTCAGCGCGCTTCTCGCGGAGCAGCTCGATGCCGTCACGAATCACCTTCGTCTGGACGAGGTCGTGAGAAGCACCGAACCACTTCGAGAACCGGTCGAGGCGCGACTGCTTGTCCTCCAGCACGACGATGCGCTTCCCTACGGCTCGCAGTTCGGGCACCAGAACGTCGAGAATTGGAAGAGGACCACGTTCTTGTTCGACCCGCCGCAGCAGAGACAGACCTTTGAAGTCGAGTTGTTCTCCACCGGGGCCTTTGGCTGCCCGTTTTTCCTCAGCGCGGGCGGCTTCGAGGGCGTGCCCCCAAGCGTGGGCGATTTCGCGGGGCTCTTCGTCGAGGGGGAGGTCGAGTTCCCGGCAGACGGAGGCGAGCTGTTCGAGGAATCCGGGGGTGCGAACGGAAGTCCGTCGTTTCTCACTTCGGCGGGCGTCATCTCTCTCTTCAAGGAGGAGTCGTCGCTTCCGTTTTTGGAAAGCGTCCCAGCCTGACACCACGTTGAGGCACTCGTCTTCCTTGTGATTTCCCATAGCTCGATCTCCACGGAGTAAGGCTTCACGGTGAACGTCGCGACGAACACCAGCTTCTTCGCGCCGCTCGCGTCCGTGCCCTTGTAGTAGGCCCCTGCTCGCAAGTCCTTGTATGCGATACCCATAGTGGCGTATTAGGAACAGGGGTAGGGATTGTCAACCCACAGGAGCAACGACATGGGAACGAAGGTCTACGGAGCGAGCGACGACCTCATCGAGTTCGAGGGGGACGTACACGGCGAGGTCGGCTACTACGCCGCCGACAACGCCAACGAGGAGACCGACGCGACGCTGCTCGTCTTCGACGACGGCACTCAGCTCGCGGTTCGCTACGGCAAGCCGGGGCTCGGCGGGGTGTGGCACATCACCGCGCTCCGCAAAGGCCCCCTGTTCGACCGAATCGACGTGTGCGAGGACGAAAACGCTGACCCCTACTCGGACGTGGCGCACTTCGCGACCGGCCTGAAGAGCTGCATCGCCGCGAAGAGCTGGGAGCGCGTGAAGTAGTCATGCACACCGAAATCACGAAGATGCCCCGGTGCCGCTGGTGCGACAAGGAGCCGGAGTTTACCCCCACCATCGCGGACACCTCGGTCTGTCAGCATTGCGGAGCGATGCAGAGCCCAGCCCTCAAGCTCAGCGCCCCGGCGGGCAGGAAAACTCTGATGGTCTACCTGAATCCCGACGACGGGCTGTTCGTCGAGGTCGAGAAGCTGGATGGCTCGGTCGCGAGATTTACCTTCAGCCCCGAGCGACTGAAGAAAGCAGGCGTCCTGCACCAGTCGCCTGTGCCGCTCAACGGGAAGAAGCTCGACACCCCGCTGTAGCGCCTACCAGAGGTCGTAGAAGTCGAGGCTGTTGTCCTTCATGAGAAGGCGTGTCCAGTTGGAGAGCTTCTGCTGGATGAAGTTGCGAGGCTCGGTGTCGCTCGCACCCGACTTCGCGTACTTGTTCATCGCAGGCTCGACGAACTTGGTGTACGCGTGGAGCAACACCTTGTTGATGGCCGTCTTGCCACCGGCTGAGGGGTACGTCAGGTTCGTTTCGAGGTAGTCCAGCGCCTTCGCCGCCGCAGCGTTCAGCCCAACCGCCGCCTTCTTCGAGGCCAGCTTGTTGACCTGCGAGACCGTGTAGAGCTGCCAGTCGCTGGCGGAGAAGTTCGGTTTCGGAATCGAGACCGGCTTCGCCTTGAACGTGCCGGGCGGGTGTTGCTTCACGATGGCGTCGAGGTCGTCCGGCTCGTCCGCCTCGGGTTCATCAGGCGGCTCCGCGCCGGGACGGCCCGACGGACCGGGCTCCTTGAGAGCGCTTCCCATCTTCACCGCCTCTGCCGCGTTGTCGCTCGCGTAGAGCACGTACTTCTTCAGCTTGGTCTGGGTGACTTCCAGCCGGTGAAGCAGCTTCGTGAGGTCGCCCGCTTCAGCCGGGGTCATCTCGTGCGTGGCCTTGAGCAGCGTCGGCAACTGCGACTGCGCCGTGGCGAACGCTTTCGAGGCGGCCTTCATCAGCTCGACCTGCTTCGACATCTCGATGGCGGCCACCGAGAGCGTCGTGGCTGCGTTCGTACGCGCGTCGCCGGAGCCTTCATTCAGCAGAGCGTGCATCTCGGTCAGGAGAGTCGTGTTCATGGTGGTGATCTATCACGGCTCATGCAGACGACGCGATTCCTCGTTGATGGCTCCAAGGACCTTATGGAGGCGGTTGAACAGCGTCACGCGCATCGTCTTCCCGAAGCGCGCAGGAGACGGCTGCATCCCCGGAATCGGCTCCAGAATCTTGCAGAGCGTGTCGATTTCTCTGAACTTCAGGAAGTGGAGGTCGCAGTTCTCACCGCCGAACTCGGCGTGGTTCCGCATCCCGTAGAGGAAGCCCCCTTGCACGCCCACGCTCTGACAGTGGCGGTCGTAGTGCTCTGACGCGAGCTTCTGGAGGAACTCCACCTCTGGAAGCGTCATGCGGATCTCGGCGGAGATGTCGTACTGGAACTTGGTCATGGTCGCTTCTTCCCGTTCTTGTCGTAGCCGCCCGGCTTGTCGTAGTCCCCGCGCGCGACCGCGATTTGGTCCGTGATGAAGCACTTCACGACGTGGTCGGGGCAGCGGTCCAGCAGGCTCTTCGCTTCGTCGAAGTCCTTCTGCCTCAGCGCCTTCTTCACGAGCGGCATGAAGTACGCCTCGACCTTCTTCGCGAGCGCTTCGTGCTCTCTGAGCGACTTCGTGTAGCTCGCCGTCAGCTCCAGCTCGTCTTCACTGATGAGCGCGTCGATGTTCCACGACCCAAAGAAGCCATCGTCCACCCCCTTGTCCAATCGCACGCCACCTTCGATGTCCGCGATGTGCGCGCGGATGGTGCGAACGCCCTCGTGCAGGTAGCCCTTCACCTTGACCTTCTTCCCGACTGCGAACCTTGAAGGAACGGGACGGATGGATTTCACGGAGTCACCCACAGACGTATTCGAGAGCTGCGTTGTAGACCTGCCGGGCGTCGCGAGCGCACTGCTCGACCGCCTTCTTGAGCGCGTCACGGTCCTCAGGGTTCAGCTCCCCCTTCAAAACCATGCCCTCCACGAGCTGCGCTGTGATGACGCGAATCCGCTGCTTGTCGTGCTCGGAGTACCCGTCGCCGAGCTTCATCTTCTCATGCTCCTCCCAAAGCGGCCCGCTCGGAGCCGCCTTGGGTGTCTTCGTCTTCTTGGACTTCACGGCAGCACCTCGGCCTCTTCCGCCGCCTGCGCCTTCACCGTCGCGTACGCCAGCTCCACCTTGAGCTGCGTGATGCGCTTGGTCAGGTACTCGTCGTCCTCGGTGTACCCACGGTCGTGGCTCTTCTTCAGCTCGTTCTCGTAGGAGTCGATCTGGTGCTGGTGCCCCACGACCTCCGCGAAGTGGGGGCCGATCTTCCGGTCGTCCCAGATGACGGGCTGGTCTGCGTACTCCGTCGCGAGCGCTCGCCAAGCCGACGCCACCTCTGCCGGGAACGCGCGCAGCTTCTTGCAGTCCCGGTTCGGGCAGCGAATCATCAGCGAGCCCTTCCGCTCCACGACGAAGAAGGTGTCGAAGCGGCAGTGCGGGCACTTCTGGGCCGCGCCGATGAGCTTCAGCTCGGCGTCTCCGCACGCTCGACGACGAACGCCTTCCGCTTTCGCCTTTCGATGCGCCGCAGCCGCCAGCTCCTTCAGCGCTCGCAGGTCATCCATGTGGCGAGGCTCGGGGAACTCGTCCGAAGGCGGCATCCCTTGGTCGTTGGCGCTGTGCGAGGGGCCGGTGAACTCCGGGCGACCAAGCAGCTTGAAGCAGACCTTGTGGTAGAGGGCGAACTTGCCGTCCATATCGGCCAGCTCCGTGTTGCCCGTGGAGCCGCTCAGGTTGCCGTACCCGTCGTAGCTCCCCGACGCGGTGTCACCGTCTGAGCCCTGCACGACGGCCTTCCCCATCCAGCCGTGGCCTTCTCGAACCGAGTGGTCGCAGCCCTTGCAGTCCCAAGAAAAGAAGCCCATGTGCCGCCTCCGATGGTGTGTTACATCGGCAGGGGTGTCGATTGTCAATTAGGAGAGGGTGATTTGACAACCGAGCGACCGCCGATAAGAGAGCCCATGCCTACCAAACCGAAGACCGTCGAAGTGGTGGTGTACCGAGTCGGGAAGCCTGCTCGCGTCGAGGCGATTCCGGACACCCTCGCGGCCCAGCAAGCCATCGTCGGCGGGGACATCAAGGACTGCATCCTCGACCACCTCACCGTCATCTACGGAGCGGAGGCGGCGGACACGGGTCAGCCGCCGAACCGACAGGTGGGCCGCATCTTCGTGCTCGGCAACTTCTTCATCTGCCGCACGGACGAAGAGGGCTGCACCGCGCCGCTCACGAAGAAGGACCGCGCCTTCCTGAAGAAGAACTACGCTCTCTGAGGTGAACATGGCAATCGAAGAGTTCAACAGAAGGGATTTCGAAAGTGCCGTGGCCTTCCTGTTTCACGCTGGGTGGTGTCCACGCGAAGAGCTGGCTCGCGTGGTGGTGACTCGTCTCAGCGAGGACAACACGAAGGGCGCGCGTGACTTCCTTCAGCACGACTGCGGCATCTCGGAAATCGACCTTGAGGGAACGTCCCTCGACGAATTGCTCGACCTCGCCAAGGGGTGGCTTTGCGGAAAGCCGTGGTGAAACTGATGCCTGAGGAAGACCGACGGACACCCAGAGACGCCCGTGGTTCCTGACACCTCACCCACGGTCCCGGTCAGCCGGGGCCGCTCGAACCCCATCTACACCGTCTCGTACTCGTCTCAGGACACGGCCACCGTGACCTACGACCCGTGGCAGCAAACTCAGACCAGCGGGTCCACGTACGTCGCCTACGCGCGCCCGCGCGCGGAGGTGGACTTCGCCGCCCTGCTCTGGGAGTCCCGCCGAGCTGCGTCGATGGTGCCGCCCCCACGGGAGAACCGGTCGCGTACAAAGCTCCACGTTCGCGCCAGACGGGGTTTCCAGCAGATGGCCCGCCTGCCCTGCTACCGGGGCTCCCGGACGCGCTGAGGGGCCGCCAGAGCCCTCAGAAGGGCACGTCGGCATAGTCCTCGGTCGGCACTTGCGCGTCCTCGGCCTCGACGAAGGGAATCGCGGGGACCGTGTGGTCCTCACGGCAGGTGCAGGGCATCGTGAGGTAGACGGCGCGACCCTCGTCGTCCATCTCGTAGAAGATCTCCAAAGTGCCGGTGTCCGCGCACGCGCCACAGTCGATGTCGTCGGTAGCCATGCCCAGTTCTGTTGCGGCAGACGCGCTTGTCAACGAAACTGCGGAACATGTCCCACCGGACCAACTTCCGCAGGCTGGCAGGGCTCAGTGATGAGCGAACGCTGACGGTCGCCCGCCTCGGCGAGCGAATTGTGACGGCGGAGGACCTCGGACGCTTGGACGAGCGCGCAGCCTTTTCCGTGGGCACTCGGCGTCAGTGGAAGCGCGGGGAGCACCTCAAGACCAGCAAGGGCTGGAAGCGGCTGAAGAAGTCGGAGCGCACACCTCCGAAGTCTGACCCGGAGCCGACCTCCGTCAACGCACCGTTCGAGCGCATGAAAAGCAGCGCGGCGAAAATCGCTGCCGCGACCGCGAAGTCCGCGCTGCTTGGCAATCTCACCGCGATGGGCAGCTTCATGGGAGGCAACGGCGAAGGGATGTCGAAGCAGCCCGGCTTCAAGTACGGATCTTCCTACGAGGCTGTGGCGACGGAAGGCACGCCGATGAAGAGCCGGAAGATGCCTGCGGCTTTCAAGGCCGAGGTGATGGACGACATCGAGCAGACGGACCCGCAGATGAAGCAGTGCTACTACAACGCGCAGACGCTCGCGCTGAGGAACCCCGAGCGCTACACCTACGTCGATGGGTACGTGAACGCAGGCTTCGGCTTCCCCATCCAGCACGGGTGGTGCGTCGCGCGCGACGACGACGGCGAGCAGTACATCGTGGACCCGACGCTGCGGCACGACCAATCCAAGGGCGCGACCGAAAACAACCTGACGATTGGCGAGATCCCCGAAGGTCACGAGTACGTCGGAAAGGAATTCCCACGAGAGATGGTCAGCGACCGCTGGAAGACCGGCATGGCGGGGAGCCTCTACGACTGGCCGCCGTACTACCCCTTGATGCGCTCGGAGCCGGATTGGGCGGTGGCGAAGAAGACCAAGGCTGTCGATTTCGGAGACTGATCGTGAACCCTCGCATCACCAAAAAGCTCGAAGCCCTGCGCGCGCAGCTCGCTGAAGAGGACTCTCCCGAGTTCGAAATGGCGCGGGTCATCGTGGCGGCGCTCAACGGCCGAAAGCCGTCCAGAACGGTCGCCAAGTTGTACGTGGATCGAGTCGGCATCACCGTGACACACGAGAACGGAACCGTGGACGAGTTCGAGTTCTCCACCCGCCAAATCAAGAAGGTGTAGTCAGCGTTGAAGCGTCTGAAGGCGCTCGACCAGCTTCTCAGCTTCCTCCGCCGCGAGCTGGAACGCCTTCACCTGAGAGGCGACCGCCATTGCCATCGTAGGGTCGTCCTTGCGCAGCTCGACCTCCAGCACAGCCAGCGCCGCCTCAGCCTTTCGGCCTTCTGTGACCAGTACGCCAAGAATCGCGCGCACGGTCTTCAAGTCTGAAGTAGCCACCGGTCAGACCTAAAGGATCTTGCCCCGGAAGGCCAATTCTAGGGGCTGACGCTCTGTTCGGAAGCCACGGTAGCCAGCGTGCGCATCATCTTCGCATCAGCCACGCCGTCCATTGGAAGCTGCCACGCGCGCTCGAAGGCGAGAATGGCCTGCTGTGACCTCGGCCCGATGTCGCCGTCGAGGTCCCCGCCGTACATCTTCAGCTTCTGAAGCAGGGTCTGAAGCTCGACGTTCGAGAGCTGAAAACTCGCCCCATACGTCGCCACCATTTTCGCCTCGACTCCAGCGCTCGTCACGACGCTCTTCGCGCAGGCTGCCAGCCACGGGGCCGCCGCATCGCCGGTTCCGAAGTGGTTGAAGTGCCAATCTTCGGAGCCGCGTTGGTGGTCCTTGCGGTGGCAGTACCAGCCGTACGACGCCATCATCTCGTCGAACGCCTGCTTGGTCATCCCGAACGACTTGAGACAGGCGTCCGTCGCCACGTCGATGGAGAAGCCGAAGTTGTGCCCCGAGTAGCCGGGAGGCTGCACGCCGGACTTCGTCATCATCGCCTGAAGGCTGGCCTCGGGAGAGCGGAACATGTCGGAGCACCGCAGCTTCTTCCCCGTGCCCGCCTCGACCGCCAAGAAGGCCGGAACCGCGTCGGGGTGCAGCAGGGCTGCGCTCGGTGGGAAGTAGTCGCCAGCAGGAACCCCGCCCTTGCCTGTTCCGTAGATGCCCAGCACGCCCGGTACTCGCTTCAGCAGCATCGTCAGCATTCGTGTCTCCTCAGTGACCTGCGTCCACAGGGGCTTCGGCTCGATCCAATTTCGACTTCCCGCTCTTCGGTCCCGGTCCACCCATCCAGCTCATCATCGCAGGCGACTTGAGCGTTGTCGGTTTCGCCCGAGCCTGCAACATGTCCATGCGCAGCTCTTCAACCTGCTCCGCCTTGTTCTTTATATCCTTCGTCCGCTTCACCAACATGTCCATGCGGTCGTTGACCACGTCGAGCTTCATCACCGTCACGTCGTACTCGCGTGCATCCATCTTGGTTCGAACCCAGTCGGGCCGCTGGCACTCCGAGAGTACGCGGGCGTCCACGGCGTCCATGACTTCAACGCGTAGCTGCGTTCGCTCGTAGATTCCGGCGCACACCCAGACCAAGGTGATGAGACCTGCGAAGAAGACGATCTTCAGCACGAGCCAAATCAGCGGTCTGAACAAATCGTCGAACAGCGAGTTCGTCGGGTCAGGCTTCATTCATTGTTTCCTCAAGGCGGCCCGAACGAGCTGAAGAGCAGCTCGTCCTTTTTCAGTGCTGCGAACAGCTCGATCTGACAGCAGGCCCTCCAGTCTCTTGAGGAGTACCGGGGGCAAGGGGAGGCGAAGAGTACCAGCTTTCTTGCGGATCTCAGCTACTCCCCAAGCCGTTGTTTCCTTTGGATCGTCAGCCACCGCGTTGCGAATATCCAGCAACCGAACCAGCGCATCGGCCCGCGAATCACACAACCGGCCTACCACCGTGAACGTCCGTCGAGCCACGTCAGTACCCCCAGATCCAGAGTTCAGCTTCTCCCAGCGCCAGCTACCCGCACACGTCTTCGAGGAATTCCCAGAAGCTGGTTCCCCACTTCTCCGACCACCCGCGCTTTCGCGCGAGCGCTTCCATACGGCGATACGCCTCTTCCATCTGACCTATCTCGGCAACCTTGCGAAGGGCAACCTCTGCTTTCTCGATTTCGATCTCCGCTGCCGACAGCGCCTCATCCTCCGAGAGCGGTTTCCGGGTAATAGCCTTCGCGACCTCCAAGTCGGTGAGCAGCAAGTTTTCACCCGCGCTCGCCAGCGACTCCGAGTACAGCGACAACTCAGGGGCCACGGTGGTGAACAGCTCCTGCCACGTCTTCGGGGCGATGGTCAGTGCGCCGTTCAACGCCACGGACGGAATCGAGTCCTGAACGATTTTGCGCACGAGCTTCCGCAGGCGCACAGCCTCGTAAACAAGTTTGAGAACCTCGACCATCGAAGCGCACCTCGATCGCCTTCGTCCTACGCGTGTACCCGAGTCACCGCAACCGTGCAGCGGCGGTGTACTTCGCGAAGACGCTCAGCAGCTCAGGCGGACCTCGGGCCGCGCGCTTCGTGCCCTCCCAGACCAGCAAGATGAGGTGCTTCTTCGCTACCCGGTCAAGCAGCTTCTTTCCGTGCCAGCCCGTGAATCCGCCCGGCACGACCTCGCGCGCGTGGAAGAACTGAATCCCGGTGGCCTTCGTGAACGCGCCCTCAGGACGCATTGCGGACCACTCCAACAGCACGCCGCACTTGTCGGGCCGTTCTTCCTCTCGAAGCAAAGGGAACAGCGCCACCTTTGGGAACGGCAGCGGCACGTCTTTCGGCTCACCCAAGAGGGTGTGGCCCTGCTGGATTGGGAGAAGAACGTTGATCTCCGCCAGCCAATGGCAACTGTACTCAGCGCACTCAGTCGGACGCGTCGCATAGACGGCGCAGCCCTTCTCGCACTGGTTCGGGCAGACCCGGTACTCAGGCTTGTCGAGGGTAGGGATTCTCAGCGTCGAGCAGCACGCCGTGCAGCCACCGCATTCGCGTGTCATATGGGGGCTCTATCAACAGGCCGCGCGATTGTCATGCTCGGCCGCCGTCGATTTCTTCACCGCCTCGATTCGAGGTAGAAACACTCAATGACCACCATCGCTCTGCTTGGCGGATCTTTCGACCCTCCGCATCTCGGACACCTCGCAGGAGCGAAGTGGGTGCTGCGCCAGAGCGGTATCGACGAAGTCTGGCTTCTCCCGGCGTTGAAGCACGGGTTTGGCAAGAACCTGACCCCGTTCAAGGACCGGATGGAGATGACCCGGTTGCTCGTGAAAGGGGTGTCCGGTGCGTCGGCCTCCGACGTGGAAACGAAGGCAGGCAGCAGTGGGCGGACGGTGGACCTGCTGGAGTACCTCACCAAGAGGTACCCCCAGTTCAAGTTCCGGTTCGCAGTCGGCACGGACATCCTCGCCGACCTACACAAGTGGAAGGACCCAGAGCGGGTGAAGGAACTCGCGCCCCTGCTCGTGGTGCCCCGCGCAGGGTACGCCGCGTCAGAGCTGCCGGAGGTCTCGTCCTCTCAGATTCGGACCGCGCTGGCCGACGGCAGTGACGTGAGCGCGTGGTTGACGCCCGAGGTGGAGAAGTACATCCGCGCGCACGGTCTCTACGGCGCGTCCGTGCGCGAGCGGATGGAACGCCTGCTCGCGAACTACCTCTGAGGGTAGCTCGGCATCCGCTGCCCTGCGCTGATGACCTGCGCCACTCGCGCGTTGAAGAGTCCGCAAGACTGAGCGGCGTTGGCGGCCCAGAAGCACGGCTTGCCGTTCTGCCTCTGGTTGCCGCAGGTGCCGAAGCACTCGCCGGGCCGGAGATTGCCGGGAGCCCCAACGCGCAGGTGGACACACGGGTGCTGCGCGACGCGAACGGCTTCTTCCGTTCGGACGTTGCGTGCCTCAGTGGGCGCGCTCTCGACCCGGACGGCTTGGGTTGAGGGGGCGGGGTGCAGTGGATGTGACGCGACCAGCGGCTGGGCCTGCGGACCCTCACCGCGCGGGGGCGGCTGGTAGGCGGGCAGCTTGTCTGGGGACTCGAACAGCATCGCTCGCTTCTGCGCGATGGAGACGTTCGCCGCCACCTGCGCCGGGAGCGCCTCCAACAGAGGCTTCGGGGGTTCCGGCGGCGGCTCGGGAGCAGGCGGAGGTTCGGGCGGGGGCGGGGGCGGGGCCTCGGGGGCGTCCGGAGAGCCGAGCTTCATCCGAATCCACTCAGACAGCGTCACACCCTTCGCGGCAGCGGCGGCCTTGAAACTCTCCATCTCGGTTTCCTCGACCTCTGCGCTGATCTTCGGCTTCTTCGCCATGATGTTTCTCCACCAACTCACTGTTGGCCTTGTTTGGAATCCGCCAGCTCGATGAAAACCCGAGACCCGGCTACCGCTGCGATGCGACCGAACAACGTGCGCAGCGACGTGATGGTCACGCCTTGCTTTCCGATGACCTTGCCCCGGTCTTGGGCAGCGGTGTGAACCATGAACATGGAAGCACCGCCGTCTGCTTGAGCCACCTCGACGCGAACTGCGCTGGGCTCGTCCACCAGAGCCTTCACCAGCTCGCGAAGCAGAACCTCAGGGGCGAGCGGAGCATTCATGGGAGCAATCACGAAGTCGTCGGGGAGGGTTGTCAGGTCGGAGTTCACGGATCGTTTCTCAACCACTCGCGCAGGAGTGTGCAGTTGTCGAAGGCAGGGCACTCGGAACAAACCCTGAAACGCTTTATCTCCCGGCACTTATCAACCTTCCGCTCACGCAGGAGTTGGTTCCACTGCGTCGTACCTCGCGCGTAGCCCTCCAGCTCCAAAATCGACTCCAGCTCCGCGATGACGCCGGGTCTACTCATCGACCGCGAGCTTGCTTCTTCAGCTCGTCGAGTACGGCGGTGGGAGAGTCGATACTCCGGTTGAAGCAGCTCCGGTGCAGAATGCCCCACTCCTTCTTCTCGTCGAACTCGCCCTCTCTCATCTTCCCGGCAGCAATGCGCTGTGTGTCCTCACCGTCCACGATGGGCTTACCGCAGCCACTGCAACGAGTTGGTGCTTCAATCATGCGGTCTCCTGAGCGGCTCATGGCCGCAAGCTAGCGGGGTGGTCCCGAGTTTGCAACCATCTGTCACAAGGGGCGGCGATGGTCAACCTTTGGTCCTGTGGTCTGGCGGCCGGTCCATCTCTCGAAGCTTGTTCATCGCGGCTTGGAGATCCACGAAGCAGGAAGCTCGATGCTTCTCGCCTTCCTTGCCGAACATTCCATTCGGATGAAACGTCGGACGCACCGGAGTGCCCTGCCAGTCCCACCACTTCCCGCGCATCTCAAAGAGGTGTTTCCTCTTCCGCAGGAGAGTCTCGGTGGCTGTGAGACCGAGCGCGATGATGACACGCGGCTGCACGATTCTGAGCTGACCGTGCAGAATCGGCTGGCAGGCATCTATCTCGTCGGCGCTCGGCGCTTGTCCAAGATCCACAGGGCGACAGCAGACGACGTTGCAGAAATACGCACGCTCCGGCTTCAGACCCATCTTCTCCATCATCCGCTTCAGGAGGTCTCCGCCGTTGCCTCCGAAGGGGACGTTCTCCACCTCTTCGGCGGCGCGAGGGGCTTCGCCTACGAAGCAGATGTCCGGTCGGTTTGAATTCCCTGTGCCGAACACAACGCGCTTCCGGGACTCGTGCAGCTTGCAGTTCCGGCAAGCGTAGGCGCGTTCGCGCCACACGCTCAGCGGGGCCTCGCCGCTGGGCTGAATCGCATCCGCAGTGAACAGCGCCTCTTGCTTCATCCGTCCCTCGATTGTCAGCTAACACCCTTTGAAAAAGTTCCTCGGTGTGAAGAGGTGTTTGGAGCGGGTCTACGTCGAGGGGTTTTCCGGAACCGGAGAAAGTGGCCGCATCGGCACCTTCGGGTAGGCCGCTTGGATTTGCTCCCGTGATGGCCCAGCCTCCACGTCCGCGATGAACTGGTCTCTCCACTTCACGTAGCCCGCCGACTTGGGCGCGCCCGCGCTGCGTTCCGTCTTCAGTTCCTCCATGAGAAGAAACGCCTTCAGATCCGCCCCGTACCCGGTGACCTGACACGGAACATTGAAGAGCTTGTGATGCTCGCGCGCCTCCCAGTTGCAGAAGAGGACCTTCGCCAGCGGAAGCCCGAAGCAGATGGGCTTGATGTTCGGGAAGTCGGCCTCCACGTACGGAGGCATCCGAGTCTTGATGTGCTCAGAGGTTGCTGCCGGGTCGATGATTCTGAAGATCTGCTTCTCCGCGTCGTACTCGTGGATCTTGTACGACCGACGAATCTTCCCGTCCGTCTCGTCCTTCCACCACACGATGGAGTAGCTCACGGTGCCTCCTCAAACATGGGTCTCTCCGAAGAGCAGGCACTCCGACTTGTGCCCACCGTCGCGCTCGTCGCCCTCGCAGAGGTCACAGCTCCACGCGGTCGAATGGCCCGGCCAACTGTCCACGCCGACGTGGTGGACCACAAACGTCGCGAGCTTCTTCAGCGAGTCCGTCCGAATGATGCGGAGCCCGTCCTCTTCGAGCCGGGGGAGGAACTGGTCTCGAACCCAATGGCGAGACGAGCCGCCGCTCGACTCGAACGCGAGGTCGGCCGCGCGAACCGTCAGCGTGACGGCCGCCACCACTTCGGAAGGCATCTCAAGCATGAGTAGCCTCTTCGGGTTTCGGCTTCGGGTAGTCGTCCCAGACCGAGTGCCGCTCTTCCTTCGGGCAGCAGTACGCGCACGCCCCGCCAAGCTTCGCCTTGCGCCAGACCGCGTGCCAGCTACAGAGCGCTGCGCCGCACTTCTCGCAGAGGAAGCCCGCCCAGCCGTGGCAGCGAACACCTCGTTGCGTGGTTCCAACGCACTGCGCTTTCGGAATCACTGGAGAAGCACCTTCGGAGCCAGTTCGGGGACCGTGCGGTCCTCGGGAGGCGCGCCGTCACGCACGCGCAGCTTGTCGCCCCAGAAGCACGGGCAGTATTCCTCGACGGGCGGGTCCTCGATTTGGTGGCAGCCGCTGTTTCCGCAGCACGCGCAGTCCGCCTCGACCGTGCGGTCGCCAGTCACCTTGCAGGCGCTCTCGCCGTGAAGGACGACGAACGGAGTCGGGTCACGCGGAGGCGTGAGGGCTTCCTTGAAGATGAGCTTCTCGAAGGTGCGCTGGACGACCGGACTCTTCAGGCGCGCCTTGATGTTGGAGAAGATCTCTTCAGCCGTCACTTCGCCTGTGAGCTTCAGCGCCTGCACCGCGTGCGTCGGGACGTGCTTCGCGTCGCGCGCCACGCAGAGCAGGTACATCGTCAGCTCGGGAACCCAGCCCTCTTTGAGCGGCTGGATGCAGCACTCGCTGTAGAGCTTCCCGGACTTGCAGGGGCAGAGGTCCGTCACCAACAGCCGCTTCACGTCATCGACCATGTCACTTCTCCTTCAGGGCCTTCGCGACCATCTTCTCGAACGAGAAGGTCTTCTTGGGCTCAGGTTTCCGGTTCGGGTTTCGGTGCTTCCGGTACAGCTCCAACATCTTCTTCACGTCCTCGGGGTCCTTGAAGCGCTGACGACCGCGCTCCAAGTCGCTCAGCTCGGAGGGCTTCAGACCGAGCAGCTCTCCGCCCGTTCCGAAAGTGAGGTCGGTGGTCTTCCGCGCCTGCCGCAGCGCTTCGCCCGCCGCCACATCCTGCTCCGAGAAGACCGGCAGGTTCACGAACTTCCACTCGTGCGGCTTGTCGCCCTTGTTCAGGTGACAGAAGGACTCGCGCTCGCCCACCGGCTCGTTGGGCACGAGTTTTCCGACGGGCGGAGGCTTCGAGGACGCGGGCTTCTTTTTGGTCATGGCTCAGTGTTTCAGAGGTGGTGGGTGCGCGGGGAAGCCGGAAGCCCTCTCAAGCTCGGCAGTTTCCTCGGCCTCGTGAAGGCCGCGCATCATCATGAGACGCATGTTGTGAAGGAACCTCTCCAGCGGCGCAGGCGCGGTGCAAGTTGGATCTTGGCAGCCTTCTCGATGCCCTCGGGTCGCCTGCTCCAGACCCAAGTGGTGAGAGGTTTGCAACGAATGAAAGACCGTCGAGGGGCGGACGCCGTAGGTAATGGTGGCCGTGCCGCTGTAGAAGCCCGCGCGCCCGCCGAAGCCGTCCGCGAGGAAGCGCAGCAGGTCCAGCGTCATCTCCTGCACCTTCTCGTCGTCCTCGGGAGCGGCGGTGTTCGCCCGCTCGACCATCGCGTCGATGAGGTCGTCTGACTTTTCGAGGATGGAGACCAGCTCCTCGAAGGGCGCGCCGTAGTGGGCCTTCAGCTTCGCGACCAGCCTCTGCGCGTACTCCGCCCGCTCCGCCTGTACCTCGTCGTAGGTCATCGCTGCTCCTGTGGGGAAATGTAGGATAACCCTGCCAGACCTTCCCAGTTTCCAGCTCGGAGGGTGATCGCCGGGTGGTCAGCACCAGCCGGTACCCGCATGTAGAAGCGCTCAGGCATCAGCCCTCCAGCGCCGCCACTTCTCCGGCGTGGTCCAGAGACCGCCGCGCTCTTCCGCGAGCTTGAGCTTCACCAGCTTCGCCATGATGCGCAGGAGGGTCGGCTCTTGGTTGTCGGGGAACTCCGAACAGAGGTCACGCCGGGACGGCATCTCCTCTCGGAAGTTCAGCCACGCGAACACACCGAACTCCAGCCGAGTCAGGGTGCGCTTCAAGGGGTCGCCTCGGGTAGCGAGTAGTCGGTGAACCACAGACTGGCAAGGTAGGCCACCGCCGCCTGCTTGTGCTCGTGCTTTGGCTCGTAGCTTCCTTGGATGACTTGGAGGTGGCGCAGCGCCGTCTCGGCGTCGATGCCTTCCTTCCTTCCGAACTGCACGCCCGCGAGGCCCTTGAAGAACCACGTCGTCTGGAACTGCCTCCACTTTGCCGAAGCCGGGGTCGAACCCGTTCCTCGGAACTCGGCGGGAATGGCGTCCATCGGCGGCATCAGCGGCAGCGCCCGCGCCGGAAAGGCGAGGTCAAGCTGGGTCACCTTCACCGGCACCAGCGCCTTGAGGTCGAGCCGGGGCTCGTTGTCGTTCACCGGGAGGTCCTTCCGCTCCGCAGCGCGCCGACTCTTCCGATTCGTCTTCACCATGAGAGCACCTTGAGAGGGGCGCTGTGCTTTCCCTCGTGTTCGGGTTCGAGCGTGCAGCGCACGCGCTCACCGTGCCCAGATCCACCCCACTCAGCACCACAGAGCTTCGGATGTTCCG
>Ga0315288_10004284_pt1 | contig 18152 bp, 13 predicted proteins | sample YL17G11_20_MG_FD_203454 | JGI IMG/M metagenome (GOLD analysis project Ga0315288, IMG submission 203454) | Sediment microbial communities from Yellowstone Lake, YNP, Wyoming, USA - YL17G11_20 | ecosystem: Environmental > Aquatic > Freshwater > Lake > Sediment | place: USA: Wyoming | collected... | reverse complement strand
TGAGCACCCCGCCGCTAAACAGGCTTGCATAGCTATTGAGGTTATCGCTCACAGCCAGATCAGGTGCAGCCTGGTTGCCGCTGTTTGCAACGGTGATCTTGTAGTAGATCGTATCACCAGGGACTGCTGCCAACGGTGTGTCAACGTAGGTGACACCATCCAAGCTCTGATACTTGTCGATGGAGAGAATTGGCTGTACAGGTACAATCACTGCCTCGCCAAAGTCAGAATTATAGTGGTAAGAACTTCCAGATTTATCATATATTAACCACTTCATCTCAACATCGCCCGCAGCAAGAGCCTTAAAAGTAAATACACTAGTTATGTTTCCACCTGCATTTAAGGCGTATATATCGGCCTCAGTTTTTCCTGGATTTGGTTTCTGATAATGTGTCGATACACTCATTAGCTGCACTTTAGATGGGTCGTAAGTAATTGGCACAGAGATGTTATTAAAAGTACTTGAAGTTGTACTACTGACAGTTACAGTGAAGGTATCACCAACCAGCGGATCGGTAGGACTCACAGTATATCCTATAATATCGTTACGACTCTGCGATATAAGAGACTCAACAAGAAGAGTGTGAGCACCACTACCTGCTGTGCCACTAACATTATCTGCAGTAGCCTCAACATGATAGCCTCGAGTTTGGCCAATAACTGATTCATCTCTAACTATCCAAACAGGCCAAAAGATGTCTTGGTAATTTCCTGCTAGAATGCTTGGTATTGTCTGAGTCTGAGGACCAACTGAAATAAGCGAAATATTGGTATTAGTTGTATCCCAAACAAAATTCACCTGAACGTTTGTTGCAGCCTCTGCTCCTGTATTAGTTATTCTAGACTCTACAAGGAACTGGTTTGGCCCTTCGTTATCAGGTGGTCCAGGTTTATTGGAATCGAGCCCGATTATATCCCAAGACTTTATTTCGATAAGTAAACTAGTGGTATCGGTAAAAGCTGCCTCTGCTGACCAACCTGATAAATTTCCTGTAGCAACAACAAAGTACTGAGTGCTCGCTGTTCCATCTGTTGGAATAGAATATATATCGTTAAAAATACCAGACGCATCTACAACAATGGTTTTCTCGAAAACTACATTTCCTGCAACGTCAGTAATTTTTACTTGAACTTCTTCGTTTGGAGCAAATCCCGTTCCAGTAATACTAGCAGTCTCTCCAGGTTCATAATCTCCTTTATCAGTATTAATAGTTGGCTCGACTGATTCAGCTGTAGCTGTGTCTGCAATAACAGGCTCATTCGTAGTTATTTCACTTGTTTCAGTTGCATTCTCATCTACTACCGTATCAACATTCTCATCAGCTACAGGTTCCTCTCCGGATGCTGTTGTTTCCTCAACAACAGGTTCGGTATCAGGCACTGTAGTTGTTGTGGTATCTAGAACTGTAGTAGTCGTGACATCAGGTTCAGTTGTCGTAGTAGCTTCAGGCACTGTAGTTGTTGTGGTATCTAGAACTGTAGTATTCGTGACATCAGGTTCAGTTGTCGCAGTAGTTTCAGGTGGATCTTCTGCCAGCGCAGTTAGTGCAAACATCAATGCTAAGGCTGCGCCAAAGATCAGGCCCAAGATGGCGATCTTGCCAAATCTGCGAATGTTGCTTCGTTGTTCTGTATTTATATTCATTTTTTTCACCTCCTTTCATAAAAAATAATGTAAAAAAACAAACCGACTGGAATCCAGTCGGTTTTGTCATTTGCTCCACTAAGCTCACTTAGACAAACCAAATTAAAGCTTAGCTTCTCCGCAACTGTTAACTAAAAATATTCTTTTTAGAAAGAACGACCCACACAATACTAAGATTGGTGGGCGCAATTACTACATAAATATTAATTTGTATAAAAAATAATAGCTATTTTTTTATCCTTGTCAATAGCACGATTTGCCTCTGTCATTTAAAAAATAAAAGTGGACTAAATATTTGAATTAAAAGTTTGGTAGATTTAAATCCTCATTTTACTCTAGCAGAAATATCATTTTTCTATCTGTATTATGGCTGCCAATCGTGACTGAGAGTGCTGCGGGACTGGCGGAAGAGTTATCAAAAAAAACAAGAAGAGCGAATACACAACAGGTCAAAAACAATCTACTCGCAAGATCCCTATCAATCAGGCATATCGTAATTATCAATTTTTTTGCCTGGCTTGCTGTTGTTTTTCTCATAATCCTGCTCGCTTATAAAATCTTAACCACTGGGGTACTAAGAGAATATGAAAAAGAAAAAATCTTTCCAGTTCGAGCTGTAGAGTATCTTTGTAAGCATCCTGAGATTAATGGAAATATGTTCAATGATTACTCATGGGGTGGCTATATCATTTATAAGACTTATCCTGAGAGGAAAGTTTTCATCGACAATCGGAACCAACTATATGAAAAGAGTATTTTTAAGAAATTTACAAGTACTGTTTATTTAACTGAAGATTGGGAGAAGCTTGATAGAGAATACTCCTTTGATCATGTGATCATAAGAAAAGAATATCCTATCGCAGAACTGCTCAATCTTTCTCCAAGATGGAGGCTTGTTTACAGCGACAAGATAGCTTCCATCTTTGTTAAACAATGAACATATTTTATAACAACGATAGTAATAACTTTCTCCATAAAAAAGAAAATATGTGTATCCAAAATTTATATTACAATCAACCAATTATGAAACTATACAACCAGCATATTAGACCTGGTAAAGGAATTTCTCATTCAATCACAGATTCGGATATGCTTTCAGTAACATATACAGTGATAATTTGCTTTTAGGCCAGATTTTTATGGTTCATGGCATTATACTACTACTGAAATAAATCAAATTGGTTAGATTACATAAATTTTAAAACTGAAGCGAACGGGTCTGAAAGGTGGATAATTGCAGGAAGAAATAAATTGGCATTCCTTAAGAATTAATGAGATCGAGGTTTCTTCAAATTATTAGGATGGTTAGTTGTTGAGGTTAAATAAGAATTTTTTATCACAATCAGATCTCGCAAAGCCAATTATCGTCATGTTTGCGGCCACTACTTTCGCTAATTTTTTTAACTACCTGTATAACCTGGTTGTCGGGAGGATGCTGGGGCCTGGAGACTTTGGTATCTTTACTTCAATGCTTTCAATAATTCTGATATTTATGGGATTAGCTACATCTCTGCAATTAGTGATTACTCGTTATGTTGCGATATTAAGTTCACAGAATAGATATAGTAGTATTAAAAAATATTTCATAAGATCGCTAAAGTTGTATGGGGTTGTGGGATTTTTATGCTTTGGGTTAATAATGGTTTTATCTTTTTTAATTAAAGATTTCTTGAAAGTACCAAGCATCTTCCCGATAATGGCTGCCGCCCTTTTCATAGCCATATCCATGGTCTCTTCGTCACCCATGGGAGTGTTACAGGGTATTCAGAGTTTCGGAAAGTATTCTGTTTCAGTTATCGTTCCACCGGTTTTTAGATTTGTTTTTGGCATATTGTTCATATATTTTGGCTGGGGAGTAGCCGGTGCGGTTGGATCAAGTGCTGTTGGGGGAATGGCAGCACTGGTACTTCTGTTAATTTTTGTTTTCAAATCGATTCATGGAAGTAAATATCAACAGAATTCCGATCCTGATATTAAGGGAGAGTCAGCTCTGAAATTTTCGATATATGTGCTTGTCTCGACGTTTTTACTCCTGGCAATAATAAACAGCGATATGCTGTTTGCAAAACACTATTTTTCATCAGTTGAAGCCGGCATATATGGTTCCGTTGTGACATTAGGGAAAATAGTGCTGTATATGCCAATGGCGGTCTCAATAGTGCTAATGCCAAAAACTTCCGAAATAGGAAAAATCAATAGCCGATCAGGCAGAATTTTGTTGAAATCAATAGCTATCACTATTTTTCTCTGTCTGCTGGTTGTGCTGATATACTTTTTAGCCCCGAATTTCTTGGTTAAACTGATATTCGGGAGCAATTTCTTAAAAGCAATTCCATACATCAGTTACTATGGTCTTGCGATGGTGTTCATTTCGGTTTTGCAGGTATTTTCTACATATTTTATCTCGGTGTATAGCAGAATCTTAATACCAATGTTAGGAGCGACTCTCTTTGCACAAGTATTTTTATTTAACTTGTTTACCAGGTCCTTAATGGAGTATGTGTTTATAATGTTAGCTATAGGTTTGTTAACGTGTGCTTTCTCAATATCTTACGTTGTTTTTATGCTGATGCGGGAAAGACATATCTCAATCAGGACTTATAAATAAAGAATCGTCAGTAAATATATACGATAATCGATCAATTAAGAAGTAGGGGCTAATAGTGTATTATATAAAAGTGGGATTAAGGACGATAATAATACTAGTCTTAAGGAAATGAAGAATATATTTGTTCACCCGTCAGCGGACGTCTCAACAGAAGCAAAAATTGGAGATAATACAAGAATATGGAATCAGGCCCAGGTTCGAGAAGGGGCTTGTGTCGGAGAGAATTGTATTATTGGCAAGGATGTTTATATAGATTTTGGTGTCTGTGTGGGCAATAACGTCAAAATTCAAAACGGGAGTTATCTTTATCACGGAACCGTTGTGGAAAATGGTGTCTTTATAGGACCAGGTGTGATCTTTGCGAATGATAAATTTCCTAGATCCATTAATACAAATGGTTCTCTAAAAACAAATTCTGATTGGACCGAAGGGAAGATTTTAATTAAGCAGGGAGTCTCACTTGGTGCTGGTTCGATAATATTGCCCAATGTTACCATAGGTGCTTATGCAATGGTCGGTGCAGGAGCTGTGGTTACAAGGAATGTACCTGGTCACGGATTAGTTATTGGGAACCCAGCAAGGTTAGTTGGTTTTGTATGTTTTTGTGGGAGACATCTAACAGACAAAACTTACAGCGATGATGAGATGATATTATTTTGTAATGAATGCAAGAGAGATTTGAGGATTCCTGAAAGGACCAGGAGATTAATTAAATGATTCAGGTTTCTAGGCCTCTCATTGGGGAGGAAGAAAAAAATGCAGTATTGGAAGTATTAGAGTCCGGGATGCTTGCCCAAGGCTCAAAGGTAGCTATTTTTGAAAAAAAGTTTGCCAGTTATTGTGGTGTACGCTACGCGATTGCGACTTCTTCTGGTACAACAGCATTGCATACAGCACTACTTGCTCATAATATTGGGAATGGTGATGAGGTGATAACAACACCATTCACCTTCATAGCTTCGTCGAACGCAATAATATATGTCGGGGCGAGGCCGATATTTGTGGATATTGACATAGACACATTTAATATGGATGTAAGTAAGATAGAAGCGGCTATTACACATAAAACAAAGGCAATCTTACCAATACATCTTTTTGGTTTAGCTGTAAACATGGATGCAGTAATGGAAATAGCCAGGAAGCATAGTCTTCTCGTCATTGAGGACGCTTGCCAGGCACATGGGGCTGAATATAAAGGAAGACGGGTGGGGAGTTTTGGTACCGGATGCTTCTCCTTTTATCCGACAAAAAATATGACAAGTGGAGAGGGTGGAATGATTACAACGGATAATCCTGAGATTGCAGAGAGAAGCAGGATGATCCGACAGCATGGTATGAAGGTACGCTATTATCATGAAGATTTGGGTTTTAATTTCAGAATGACAGATGTTCATGCAGCAATTGGGCTTGCCCAATTAACAAAACTCGAAAACTTTAATAGTAGAAGAATTATGAATGCAGAATATTATTCCAATAATTTACGCAATGTTAAGATACCTTCTGTACCGGAAGGATATCGACATGTATTTAATCAATATACAATCCGTGTACCTCTAGAATTGCGAGATGGTTTGTTGGAAAAACTTAAAGAAAATGATATATGCTCGGATGTATATTATCCAATACCAATACATAAACAAAAAATCTATCTGGATCTAGGGTATGACGTTTATTTACCGCAGTCGGAATTAGCCAGCAGGGAAGTGCTGTCATTACCGATTCATCCCAGGATAAATGAGATTGATTTAAAAAAAGTCATTGAGGTCGTCAATGAATTTTGTAAGTAGTGAACAAAATATTTTGAAAGCAGCTGTAATCGGCATCGGTAATATGGGGCGCAATCACCTCAGGGTTCTAAAAGAGATTGAAGATGTAAGAGTAGTGGCAGTGGCTGATTCTGATGAGCCAGCTTTGGGGAAGGTGGCCTCTTATTATGGCATTAATACATACACAGATTACAGGCGGATGCTTGAGAAGGAAAAACCTCAACTGGTCTCAATTGCCATCCCAACTGAACGGCACGCAGAGGTAGCTTGTGATGCTATTAGCTATGGAGCGAATGTGTTGATTGAAAAGCCTATGGCAATGAATTGTGAGGAAGGGCAGCAAATTATTGATATAGCTAAAAATTATAAAGCCAAACTAATGGTCGGTCACATCGAGAGGTTCAATCCGGCTGTGGTTGAAGTGAAAAAACGACTGGAAAATAATGAATTAGGCAGGATATTTCAGGTACATGCAAGAAGATTGAGTCCATATACCGGCAGGATCTTAGGAGTTGGAGTTGTTTTTGACCTTGCCTCACATGATATTGATGTCATGCGTTATTTGATTTGCTCTGAAGTGGATAGGGTATATGCGGAAATTGAGCGTAAAGTGCATGACAATTATGAGGACATGCTGTCAGGTCTTCTTCGCTTCAAAAACGGAACAGTCGGAGTATTAGATGTGAACTGGATTACTCCGACAAAAGTACGTCAACTTACAGTTCTTGGTGAGCGGGGAATGTATCTTGTTGATTATTTGACCCAGGATGTGTTCTGGTACCAGAACAGGTTTTCAGAGAGTTCTTGGGGTAATCTCAGTATGTTTAGGGGGATGTTGGAAGGCGATATGGTTAAAATACATATTCAAAAAAAGGAGCCTTTACGTGCTGAATTAGAGTCTTTTATCATGGCGGTTAGAAATAATGAAAAACCTCTTGTAGATGGTGAGGATGGGGTTGCAACTTTAAAAGTTGTACAAAAATTAATTGAATCTGGTAATAAGCATATACCAGTCTATATTCAATAGCGCGAAAAGAAATATGCCTAGGTTAGATCAAAAAAATATCTTAGTAACAGGTGGAGCTGGTTTTATCGGGAGTCACTTAGTGGATAGAATCGTTCAGGAATCACCTGATAAAGTAATTGTCATAGATAATCTTTTTTTAGGGAAAGAAAGCAATCTGGCTGATGCAAGAAAATATTTCCCCAAATTAAAGTTTTACAATAAAGATGCATCTGTCTATGAAGATTTAAAAGAGTTAATTACTAATGAGAAAGTTGATGTAGTTTTTGATTTGGCGGTGATACCGCTGCCAACTTCACTGGAAAAACCACGTTGGACAATTGACGTAAACGTTGCTATTATCTCAGTTCTATGTGACTTGCTTCGCGAAGGGTACTATAAAACATTAATTCATTTCTCTTCCTCTGAAGCTTATGGTACTGCCCAGTACGTGCCAATGAATGAAAATCATCCGTTATTTCCAATCACGCCATACGCTGCAAGCAAGGTTGCAGGGGATCATATTGCGCTCTCTTACTGGCAAACATTCGGTTTAGATATTTCAATTATTAGGCCTTTTAATACATTCGGCCCTCGCCAGAACGATGAAACTTATGCGGGTGTAATCCCAGTGGTGATAAAAAGAGCATTGCATGGTAATCCGGTTATTATAAATGGAGATGGTGAACAGACACGTGATTATGTCTTTGTAGGAGATGTAATTGATGCTGCTGTTCGCATATATGAGGAGTCTTCTGCTCGTGGGAAACCAATAAATATTGCCTCCGGGAAGGAAATTTCAATTAATGAATTAGTTAGGAAGATACTTTTTAGCTTAGATATTAATGTTCCTATTTTACATGAAGCCCCACGAATAGGTGATGTTCGAAGACTTTGTGGTGATATTCATTTGGCGCGGCAGTTGATAGGATTCGAGCCAACTATAGGGCTGGATGAGGGATTAGCCAAAACTATTTCCTGGTATAAAGAAATCTTTTCTGAAAAATGGAGCTGTGCTGGTGGACAATAATTTCGTTCGTCTAGCTAAACCGTATATTGATGATGATGAATTAAACGAAGTTAAATCAGTGTTGGATTCTGGTTATCTAACTCAAGGCCCTAAAGTTGAGAAGTTTGAGCATCTGGTTGCTGAGTTTATAGGGACAAAATACGCCTATGCAACTACTTCAGCTACTACAGCGTTACATCTATCACTTGTAGTGTTGGGTATTGGAAGAGATGATGAGGTACTTGTTCCAGATTTTACTTTCCCTGCCACTGCAAATGTGGTGGTGCAACAGCAGGCAAAACCCGTACTTGTTGATATTGATATTGACACATTTAACATAAACACGGAAGATCTTGAATCCAAAGTCACCTCAAAGACTAAGGCGATAATCCCAGTTCATGCCTTTGGATTATCCGCAGATATGAACTCGATCCTTGTAATTGCGAAAAAACATGGTCTGTTTGTAATAGAAGATGCTGCTTGCGCAATTGGCGCAACATACCATAGTAAGCCATGTGGGTCATTTGGTGAAATGGGTTGTTTCAGTTTCCATCCACGTAAGGCAATTACCACAGGTGAAGGAGGCATGATAACTACCAACAGTGATGTGTTTGCTGAGAGGATTCGCTTGCTTCGCAATCATGGCGGGGTACAATCAGAGGGTAGATTTACGTTTGAAGCAGCAGGTTATAATTATCGCATGAGCGATATTCAGGCAGCAGTAGGTATCGCACAGATGCGTAAGCTTGATGCAATCATTAAACGTAAGCGGGAGTTAGCAGCAGAGTATTACGAGAGGTTAAGAGGATTTGAAGAAGTAGAAGTGCCTTTTGAACCTTCATGGGGAGGACATATTTTCCAATCCTTTGTGGTATTGACAGACGATCAAATTGATCGTGACGCAGTTATTAGGAACATGAAGGAACTTGGAATAGAAACTACATTAGGGACGTATGCACTTCATTGCCAACCATTTTTCATAAAGACATATGACTATGGTTTGGATGAATTGCCAAATTCATATAGAGCTTTTAAGCAAAGTCTTACGCTTCCACTGTATTATGAGATGAACGTTAGAGATATTGATAGAGTTGTAGAGGGATTGATAAATTCTATCAACAAAATAGGAAAATGATGAAAGATAACTTTCCAGAACGTTTTAGCCATGGATCAGGGACTGTAAAGCCAAGTGAGTTTGCTAGGCTTGGTAAAAATGTAGTGCTGGAGCCAGGAGTGCTGGTCTTTTTTCCGGAATCCATTGAGATTGGCGACCGTGTATATATTGGGCATTATACCATTCTTAAAGGTTATCATAAAAATCGAATGATCATTGGAGATGGCACCTGGATTGGTCAGATGTGCTTTTTCCATAGTGCTGGAGGCTTGCGAATTGGAAAAAATGTTGGGATAGGACCAGGTGTTCAGATTCTTACATCAAGCCACGAAGGCAAGGATTTAAATGTGCCCATTATCCACACCAAGCTTGTTTTTAAGGAAGTAATAATTGAGGATGAATGTGATATTGGGGTAGGTTCGATTATCCTGAGTGGCGTAACAATAGGTCGGGGGGCACAGGTCGGTGCTGGAGCTGTGGTAACCAAAAATGTTGAACCTTTCAGTGTAGTTGCGGGTGTTCCAGCTCGACTAATTCGCTACAGAAAAGAATAATATTTTGCGAATTACATGAGTGATCCAAAATTATTTTTAACAGTAATAATACCTGCATTTAATGAAGAGAATAATATACCTTTGCTTTATGAAAGTTTGACTAAATTTCTCAAAGGGGTTTGTCCGCAATATGAAATCATTTTCGTCGATGATGGAAGCTATGATGAGACATTCGATGTTATAAAGGATTTGGCGAAAAAAGATAGCAGGATCAGAGGATTTCAGCTTTCAAGAAATTATGGCAGCCACGCTGCCATTACTGCTGGGTTCACCCGGGCTCGTGGGGACGCAGTTATAACGCTTTCTGCTGATGGGCAGGAACCCATAGAAAAAATACCCGAGTTCATTGAAAAATGGAAACAGGGATATGACATAGTATGGGGGATACGTAGAAATCGTGATGACCCTTTGTTTGTCAGGTTTACATCATTTATATTTAATTCGCTTTTGAAAATATTTATTCAGTTGCCTGGTTACCCAAAATATGGCGCAACATCCTTTTCTCTATTAGATCGCAAAGTGGTAAATGCAATATTGCAAATTCCAGAACTGAACCGATCAATAATCGGTCTTATGGGCTGGTTGGGTTTCAGAAAAGCTGAAATAATATGTAACTTTACGAAAAGGCAATCTGGCTCCTCAAGCTGGACACTACCAAAAAAGATCAAGTTAGCTATTGATACAATTGTTAGCTTTTCATATGTTCCACTTAAAATTGTATCATTGGTCGGATTTATAGTGTCTACACTTAGTTTCATCTATGCAATTGTGATAATTGTTGATTATTTTGTCATCGGTGGCACAATTACTGGCTGGCCGACTTTAATGGTAACTGTTCTATTTATTGGCGGAGTCCAGCTAGTCGCGATCGGTACTATTGGTGAGTACCTATGGCGTATTCTTGAGGAGTCTCGTAGAAGACCTCTCTATATTATTTCTGACTCTACTGATAACTCGGGCAGTGAAGTAAAGACCAATAATAAACCTTATCAAATGCCATGATTTCAATCGGTCTGGGCATTTGCTATTTCAAGGGTACCAAGCCACAGGTTCTCATATGCTTTCATATATATGATGTTCATGCCCTGCGATCTGATCCTCGCTACCTTTGTGATGGATTCTGACTGTATTAGCATACAGCGGTGCACACGAGACCTGTTCTGGTTAACAATCTCCAATATAGCATTCTCAACATCTTGACTTGAGAAATAGTCACTCTCACCGGAAACCTTTCCCGGACTGATGTCTTAAGGTACCCACGCAAAAACAATATACCATATTTGAACTATAAATTTAAAACAAATTTTGATCTTATGGACAAGTTAGGATATATAATATTGCCTTATAGAAAATTGTCTTGCCCAATTGTATTATTGATAATTATAATTAATATAAATTATGAAAATTTCTTCTAAAAACCTGATCTGGTTACTTAGAATATTGGGAATTGTGCTTATACTTGCCGGCGCCAGCGTGATCGTAGTCCCATATATTCAGAACATATTCTCCATAGCTGACCAGGAAAAAGCCCTCGTTGAATGGAAGGTAAACAAAGAACAATACAAAGAACAGCTTGAAGAGATTAAAAAAGAAGAAAAACTTGAGCTGAAAGAAGGAAAGCCCCCGACGCAGTTTCCGCTTCGAATGTTAATACCAGCTATAGAACTTGATACTATTGTCCTGGAGGGAACGGACAAAGAGACCCTTAAAAAAGGACCCGGTCATATCATCGGAACCTCCTATCCCGGCAGCATAGGAACGGTTGCAATCTCAGGTCACAGGACAACCTACAGTAAGCCATTTTTCAACGCAGACAAACTGCAACCAGGGAATGAAATAATTCTTGAATCATACGATGCTAAATATGTTTATTATGTAACAGAAATAAAAATCGTTAAACCAACAGATGTATGGGTGTTGAACCCTACTCCATACCTATCACTTGTACTCACTACATGCAACCCCAAGTATAGCGCGAACGAGCGACTTATTGTCTTTGCCCGGATGTATGAGGATCCCAAATACAAATAGACAAACCCTAAAAGCTTAAAACTCCCTCACGATCACCCTGGCATAAAAAAACCTGCCTCCATAAGCATGAAGGCAGGTCAAATACTTTTCATAGTGAATTAGGATTCACTACTTCTGTTTCCTTCTGAACCTTGAAGATATTGCCAGAAGTATCGATCCAAACAGCGTTGATGCACCACCGGCAATAAATCCAACATCCTGGAATCCACCTGTAAACGGAAGCGTTTCTGTGCTTATTCCAGCTACCTCAACCTCGGCTTTCTTATGGTGCTTCTTCTCGGTCGTGATACCAGCTATCTCCAGGGTAGCAGTGGTTACAACACCTCCGTCACCTCCGTCACCAGCGGCAACAGTCGTGGTCGTTGCTGCAGTAGTTGTGGTCCCACCTTCCTCAGTAGTAGTTGTAGTTCCCTCTTCTGTTGTTGTTGTAGTTGTTGATGAAGTAGGTGCGTTCACCTGGAATGTTTTGTGTTTATCGGCCATTGTAATCTTCAAAACACCGTTACCCGTAGGAACAAACGGATCGGGTATAGTCCAAATTTGCAAAGCTGGAACACCTGTAATATTACCATTAGCATCCGTAGTTGCATTGCCTGATGCCCACGACGGATTCCCGCCTCCTCCTAGCTCTTCAATATTCCAAGAATAAGTAGTATTCGCAGTAAGACCTTCTGCGCGCAAATAAACACCTTCTCCGGGGTCATAAAAATTCTTTTGTTGTATGTCATTAGTGGTATCCGTCGTCCATATTGAGTCCGGATTTGCCAATGCTAACCCTGGCAGTATAACCATTAGCATTAGCGCTATTCCCAGAATAGTAGACAAAACCCCAAAGAAGCGTAAATTTTTTCTATATGTAATTTTCATTTAATTCACCTCCTTCATAGCAAATCAAATTTTTATAACAAAAAACCGACTGATTCTTTCAGTCGGTTTCGTCACTCGCTCCATGCACATCCATAGACGACCAGATTCAATGTGCACTTCAATGCTTCTGATTAAAATCAATTCGTTTCAAAGAACAAAAAAAGCACACCACAAAACTACTTTGGGCGCGCTCTTTATTCTAAGACAAGATTTTATACAATAGTTTTACCATTTGTCAAGTAAAATATTTATAACTAACATAATTATTTTACTATATATTTAACCTTGCGTCCAGTAATTGATTTATAAATATTTAAAATTAACAATGCCAGTATTACCAACCAGCCGATTCCGGTAATTATGTCTCCTGCAATATTGGAGACGGTCGGCACGTATGTCAGCGTCACCTTCTGCTGACGCGGGATTACCATCATGAATGACGGCGAGATAACAAAGGGACCATCGGCTCCCTGTACCCGCCAGTTCGGAAAATAAGATACCTTAATTATATGAGGATATCCTATTGCCGTCGTCTCAAAAGTAATTTTCTCATTCTCAATCTTTTCCGATATCACATCACCAGTGGAATTGGCAGGATCAACAGGTGGAGCAGTCACATCTGAAGCATCGATGATTTTAAACTCCTTTAAAACCTCCTCTCCCCTGTCCCAGATTATCGGAACCTGGAGGTCTGCCTCATTTAAATACCACGGCACGGTTGATTCCTGCCAATTATCCGTTATTATTCTCACCGGACGATTTTTCAGCACCTCGACATATCTGTTGTTACCGCTTATCTCAAAGATAGAAAAATCGCCGATCTTTGTCAAAATACTTGCACGTGAGTCAGCAGCAACCTGATCCACCACTTCCGGCGTGCTCTCAATAAGATAGCGTATATTCATCAACTGAAGATGCGTAATACCTTGAGCAACATTAACTGAGGGAAAATCAACCCAAGTTATGCCAGAATAGGTCTTTGGAGACAGCTCTGCCAGATTTATAAATGCGTACACAGTGGTAAAGGATGCTACTGGAACTGTATTTACTATAGTTGGTTTATTTGTCCAGTAAGGTATTAACTCAAATGCACGCGGAGTACCAAACTTGCTTATTCTTTCATTGTCATGTTCGTTTATGACTCGCCCCGGCGGCAGCTCATCCAGAAAATCTAAAATCTGTCTGTACTGCTGCCAGTCAGGTTTGGATTCATATCCCGAATAGTTCCATTTTGCCCAGCTCGCTGCAGTCGGGCTGTAAATTATGACCGAAATTCCCACAATTACAGCAATTAATGCAGTGAAAAACCGCCGGCTAACATTGGTCGGTATCGCAAAAAGAACTTTGAACATATACACAACTACGTTGTGAAAAAGCAGCAGTCCATAGGCTGCCCAAAGATATATCAGGAAATATATGAACGGGAGTATCCTCGCATTCCAGATATGGCCTCCGGTTGGCGAAAAATACAACACTACCAGTACAAACGTAGCCCAAAAAAGCGGTAGAGCAACAAAATCCCTTTTTCTAAATGAGTAAATCATCCCCACAACCGCAATTACCATGGGAATGCGAATCTCAGAAGGGAAAAGTGCATTAAATGTCAAAAGTTTCACCCATCCCCAGTTGGTTGTCCAGGGGAGCTTGTCCACGAAAGGAAGGCTCCAGAATGCCGTTAAGCCGAGTCCAACCGCCAATACAGTAATCGCATAAAGAATTGCCCGTCCATCTCTTCTGACTATCAGAATTCCCGGGATCATCAGCAACAGGCAGATGGTTGTTATGAGGTGCGACATTACAAGAGCCATCAAAAGCAGGCAGTTTAGTATGAACAGCCAGTCAAACTTACCGCGTTCCATCCCGCGGTATAGAGTGCCCAAGAAGATGAATACCAGGGCAAAGCTAATGGAGTAGCCAAACTCGCCAGCCAGAGTACTCATTATATTCGCCCCATAAATTGAGTAGCTCTTCATAAAAAGAAAAACTGTGGCTAAAACAGCAGCAAGTTGAGGGAAAGGCGACCTGAACCTGAACAGCTTCCCATAGATATACGCTGACAGAGGAAGCAAAAATATACCCAGGACGGTAATCAGCTTAAAAGCTATCAGGTAGGGAATTATCTTGCTTAGAAGCGCAATCAATATGAATGGGAACGGCAAGTAAAACGTGAGTACCGGCATCCCGCAAAAAGCCCCCATCGTCCAGCCAGTCACACGAAATTTTGGTAGAAGTTCATCTATCAAGAACTTTGCAAAATAATGATGAGCTCCTGTATCTCCTCCGTTGGTCGTGGTCAAGCTAAAGAGTAAGCCCGGCCTGAATACAAAAAATAGAACTGCGTAAATAATCAGAAAAACTATAATAGTGGAAAGTAGTTCAAAAAGATTTTTTCTGTTACTGGCAGAATAACTAAATTTGACGTCCTCCCCCTTTTTATCAGCTATAAAGCCGGATCATAACAAATTAACCTTCAAGTTTAAAAATCTATTTAAGTAGGATATTATATACATAATTTTTAATCTTTACAGGAATCTTTTATCTCGGAAAGATCAGAAAATAGAGCTGACCAATTCGCCCATCTTAATCAGCTCTGTTTTTATTGGTACCGTTACATCAATACTAAATATATCGACATCGAAGAACTAAAAACTTTAGGGTATCGACAGAAACCCACAACCTAAAACTTGTAGCAGATTTATAAGATTATTTTCTTTCGACAAGATTAATTTTTCTTTCAGTAACAGATTTATAAATATTTATGATCAAAAAAGCCAGTATAATTAACCAGCCAATCCCGGTAATTACATCTCCTGCTATGTCTGAAGTGGTTGGCAGATATGTCAAAGTAACCTTCTGCTGTCTTGGGATTACCATCATGAATGAGGGCGAGACGACAAAAGGCCCATCTGCGCCCTGTGCCCACCAGTTTGGAAAATACGACACTTTGATTATATGAGGATATCCGATCGCGTTCGTCTCAAAGGTAATGCGCTCGTCTTCAATCTCTTCCGATATAACACCACCCTTTACATTAATAGGGTCAAAAGGCGGATTTGTCACATTTTCATCATCGATTAACTTGAACTCCTTTATAGCTGCTTCGCCCCTATCCCAGATAATAGGAACTGAAAGGTCGATCTCATTCAGGTACCATAGGATAATTGTCGACCTCCAGTCATCTGTCCTTACCCGGACAGGAAGATTCTTCATTACCTCTACATACATGTAATCTCCTCTTATCTCAAAAATTGAGAAGTCACCGATCTTCGTCAAAAGTCTTGCCCGCAGATCGTTACTAACCTGACTCACAACTTCAGGTGAACTCGCTATAAAATAGCGAACATTCATCAATTGAAGGTGGGTTATCCCACGTGAAATATTTAAAGATGGGAAATCAATCCCAGACATTCCAGAGCCTGGCTTTGGTGAAAGCTCCGCCTGGTTTACAAAATGATAGGGGGATGTAAAAGAACCTTCCACAAGCAAGCCTTCCATGACAGGTTTATCCGTCCAGTAAGGAATTAGCTCAAAAGCCCTTGGGGTACCGAATTCCCCAATCCTCTCATTATCATGCTCATTCATAACCCTGCCGGGAGGCAGATTATCAATGAAGTCATTGATCTGTTTATATTGCGACCAGTCAGGCTTAGCCTCATAACCTGAATAGCTCCACTCAATCCATGGCATTGCTTTAGAACTGCTGAAGATGATTACTGTTCCGACAATAGCTGCGACTATTACAGCAAAAAACTGCCTTGTAAAACTGGTTGGCACGGCAAAATAAACTTTAAGAATATAGACTATCACGCTTAAAAGGCTAAACAGCCCATATGCTGCCCAAAGATAAATTGAAAAAAATAGGAACGGTAGTAACCTGGCATTCCACAAACGACCACCGCCCAGAGAAAAGAAAGCTATAATTAATACAAAAGTAGTCCAGATGAGCGGCAATGTATTTATGATTTTCTTCCGAATGGAGTGCATTATGCCTAAAAAAGCAATCGCTGAAATCGGCCAGATCTCTGATGGAAATATATCCTTAAAAGCTGTAAGCTTCCCCCACCCCATATCGGTGGTCCAGCGCAATTTATCCAGAAACGGGATACACCAAAAAGAAGTGAGGAGAAATCCCAGCGCAAAGACTGCGACCATATAAAGAATTGCCCGCTTATTCCTATTAAGTATCAAAAGCCCAGGAATCATAAGGATCAGTGAAATGGTGGGTATTAAATGGGAGAGGACAAGAACAGTTAAAATCAGCGAGTTCAATATAAATAGCCAATCAAATCTTCCCTGCTCCATTCCCCTGTATAGTGTGCCTATAAGGATAAAAACCAGGGCAAAACTTAATGAATAACTGAACTCTCCAGCCAAAGTGCTGGATATATTACCACCGTATATTGCGTAGCTCTCCATAAACAGGAAAGCAGTGGCCATTATGGCAGCAAGCTCCGGGAATGGCGATTTGAAACGAAGTAACTTTCCATATATGTAAGCAGCTAAAGGAAGAAGAAATACCCCAGTCACTGTAACTAACTTAAATGCTACTGTATAAGGGATTAGCTTACTTAGCAAAGCCATCAGCAAATATGGAAAGGGGAAGTAAAAAGTGAGCATTGGCAATCCAGCATACCAGTTCATTGTCCACCCAGATGTTCGCCAGCGGGGCAGCAGCTCTTCAATGAGAAATTTAGCTATATAGTGATGAGATCCCACATCCCCGCCGGTAGTAGTTGTCTGACTGAAAAGCAGGCTGGGTTTATAGAAAATAAACAGAGTTGCGTAGATTAACACAAAAACTAAAGCAGTTGAAATGCGCCTCAAAATTACTCTTTTTTTCAAATCTAATGCTTGTTCTTTTGCTTCCATTCTAGGCAACAATATTTTATTTGTGTTATTTAACTAAAGTAATTATTATATCCGTCAAGATCTATTTTGATTATATTATCATGACTATAAAAAAACAGAGCTGATTAGTGCGCCCATAATAATCAGCTCTGTCCTTGTTGGTACGATTACATCAACACCAAATATATCGACATTATTTTTTAAAAACTTTAGGGTTCTTAGCTGGAATTTACATGACATACCTGAAGTCAATATGAAAAGAGGTATTTACTTAAAATTATTTAATGTATAGTAACAAGTGATAAAATATTTATGAAAACAATTAAAACTTTATGAATAGTCTTCCCAGGTATTGGCCAATACTTTACATCCTCTATAAGTTTAAAGAGATATATGGTCATTTTTTTATCCAAAAATACATTTTCCTGGCAAAAGTTGAGGAGGGTATCCCAATTAAATATGGTTTTTTAAAAAATAGCTATGGTCCATATACCGTGGAAATAAAAATGGATTTTTTGAACTTAAGAGAACAAGGTCTTATAGACTCGTATTTCAGTTTTGGTTTAAATGCATGGGTGTTAAAAATCAAAAGATCAGGCGAAAATTGGGTAGATGAAAACATAAATAATATACCCCAAAAATGGAAAGATAAAATGGACAAAATAATTGTTAAATATGGTAATTGGTCAAGAAGGAAGTTATCAGAT
>Ga0315288_10004283_pt1 | contig 18153 bp, 13 predicted proteins | sample YL17G11_20_MG_FD_203454 | JGI IMG/M metagenome (GOLD analysis project Ga0315288, IMG submission 203454) | Sediment microbial communities from Yellowstone Lake, YNP, Wyoming, USA - YL17G11_20 | ecosystem: Environmental > Aquatic > Freshwater > Lake > Sediment | place: USA: Wyoming | collected... | reverse complement strand
GAGTCTGTCTCAAAACTTCTTGTTTCTATGAAGGAAGGTAATTATAATAGAGCAACACATAGGAGAAGGAGATAGAGATGAGCTACGAGATTCGAGCTAATTATACGGAGCAGTATTTGTTTCCACCGTCATTAGAAGATTTTGTTCCGTTGGATCATCCGGCTAGATTTATTCGAGAGTTTGTTGATTCTTTGGATTTAAGGGGGATGGGGTTTAAGGTGAGAGAATCGGAGGAGGGTCGACCGAATTATGGAACGGATTTATTGCTGAAGGTATGGTTGTATGGGTATTTTGAAAGTATGCGTAGCAGTCGGAAGTTGGAGAAGGGGTGTTGTCAGCATGTGGGGTTGTTGTGGTTAACCGGGTTGCATTATCCGGATCATAATACGCTATGGCGATTTTATCGGGACAATCGAAGATTATTGAAGAAGGTATTTGTTGAAGCGGTTAGCTTAGCGGTGAAAGGTGGTTTAGTGGGGATGGTATTGAATGCGGTGGATGGGACGAAGATCAGAGCAGATGTTTCACGAGAGAGTGGTTTACATGAGGAGAGATTGAAGGATTTATTATGGTTCGAAGCTCACCATAAAAAGAGACTTAATGAGAGTGTGGAGGAGGTTTGCGATCAGATAGAAGAGGCGGAGGAGAAGGAGGAGGGTAAAGAATACAGGCTGCCGGATAAGCTTGCCGAGAAGGAACGGCTTCGGGATTTTATTCAGAAGGGTTTGGAGGATTTAGAAAAGGAAGGGGTATCGCATTTAAGTATGACGGATAAGGAATCGCGGATGATGATAACTGGTGAAGGGATAAAATTTGCCTACAATGCTCAGGCGGTGGTAGATGCGAAGACAGGGGTGATAGTTGGGGCGGAGGTGGTGTCGGAGGAGTCGGACAATTTTCAATTGGTGGATATGTTGGATGAGGTGAAGGAGAATGTGGGGAAGGTAGCGAAGGAGACGGTGGCGGATGCAGGCTATTTTTCAGGAGAGGAACTAAAGAAAGCGGAGGAGAACAGTTATGAGGTATTGGTGAATACGACTATAGTTGAGAAAAAGGATGGCTCTGGTTCGGAGTTTGAGATATGGAATTTTCGATATGACCGTGAAGTGGATGTGTGGATCTGTCCCAAGGGAGGAGTATTGAGGTTCGAGAGAGAACAGAAGCATAAAGGCAAAGGATATATGGTAAGGGTTTACCGGTGTCAAGGATACGAAAGTTGTGTGCATAGGTGGGAGTGTAGTAAGAGCAAGAAAGGGAGAACCATTGGGGTCTCTCCCTATCACTTGGCAATTGTTAGCCAATTAGAGAAACAGAAGCAGGCTGAAAATAAGGCATTGCTGAAGAGGAGGAAGACGATAGTGGAGCCTGTTTTTGGAATCGTAAAGAGTGTGCTGAACTTTAGGCGGTGGACAGTTAGGGGACGGGAGAATGTTCGGGCGCAGTGGTTTTTGATTTGCACAGCAATAAACCTGAGGAAGATATACCTGAGATGGAAGAGTTTGTGTCCAGTCGACGTGTATGCATAAGGAGGTAAATGCTGGATAAGAACTATTAAGTCCTATGGCTCCAAATTCGGATTGACTTTTATAGTTTAATCAAGAGTCAGGTCCAATAGTCTATACTCTCCTAGATTTTTTCTGTAATTTTGTGCTCTAAACGAACAATCTCTTCAAAATATACTTGAGGTTTTGAGACACCCTCTATCAGGGGGACAACCCCCTAAATCCCCTTCAGGGTGAACCCCCTTATCAGGGGAGGAACGCTCTCTGTCTCCCTCTCTCCCGCCTGTGGCGGGATCTTCGACGTGAAACGGAGAGGGGGAGATTATGGGTTGTTGTTTAGGAAAGTGATGGGGGATATGCTATTTGTGGAAAGATAAAACGCCCGACGCCCTTCGACCAGTCTCAGGGTAAACCCTTCGCCTGCGCTCAGGGCAAGCCCTTCGACCAGTCTCAGGGTAAACTTTGGTCGGGCGCTACGCATGCAAATTCTTGTTCGGCATGAACATCTTGTCAGTGACATTTAGTAAAAAGGTAACGGACAAGGTGTCCGTTACCAACAGGGGATATTCTTCTACTCAGTTTGGTAGAGTCTCCCGCCGTTGGCGGGATGGTCGCGGGTTCGCCTGCCCGTCTGGGAATCCAGTCTCCCGCTTTTTTAACCTCCTCATTTCTAATATGATTCTTTCTCAAAGATGAGGAAGATTGTATCCCGTTTTATGATCGTTAGCCTGAATCTGATTTGATTACGTAAGTAGCCGCCTTCAGCTTCTCATATTCCTCAGAGAATCTTTTGGCTGAAACTTTCTCCGATCCATCATAAAATCCCAATATGGCGTGCTCTGGAGGACCAGGGTTATACACGAAAGTCTTTTTATTCTTATCGTTTTTTTCTATGTCCACAAAGTTTGCGTACCTGGAAGCGTTTAAGAAAGCAGCTAAGGCGAGGTCGGTCGTCTCATAGTAATTGTCACTTTTAATGTTCTTCATATTTTACCCTTCTTGTAATTTTAAGTCTAATAAAAAAAGCCGACCCGACCCGCAACTTTGCGGTATCGAATCGGCTTCTATGTCAGATTATCCGATGAAACTATTCTATTTTTCAAACTACTTCCGCTACTTCCGTTACCACGGACATCAGCGGGCGTAAGTCTTAATTCTTACTCTATGTTTTTCTCCTTTCAAAAAACTTCTCTTAACAAAATCTACGTAAGTATATGACAGTTTGTTAAGAAAAATCTTCATCGCTCGGCTTGCCGTTCTTCGACCAGCCCATCCACCAGATTTTGTTACGGCGATAGAGGAACATAGGATATTATCTGAAAGGCGATCTGAGGCTCCCCTAATTCCGTCTTTGGAGGAGACGCGGAGGTAGGCAAAGGCGTTCATGGATTAAGAAACAAACCGTTTTCGTTTCTCTCTCTCTATCTCTTCTTGTGTCCGTGCCGGTGAAGCTGCTATGGCTATTAAAGCAATGAAAGAGAAAAACAGTCCCAGTATAAACCACGTCTCAGCATTTCTATTCTTCTGTTTTGCCAAATAGGCACAGAAAGCTCCAAAGATAATTCCCCAAATAATGATACCGACTAAAATCTCGCTTTCCATTTTTTCTCCTTATGGGTTGAACTACGGGTAATAAATTGAATCAACTTTTCCATTAATGCATGTTATCATGGCAACTGTGCGACACTGTTGCTCATAACCATCAAAATAGCCTATGGAATAAGTAATTGATTGATAATCTTCTGCTGTATAGTAACTTCGATCACAGATATTTCTTGATATTCTAACGGAAGCAAAGATTCCTACATCAATTGAATCTGAAAAGACTTTTTCCACATCGGAATAATTCATTCCTATCTGAATCTGATTAAGTCTGTAAAAAACAATATGAATTTCTTTATCTTTCGGTCCAACAAGATTTTTATTGCTATAAAGAACGGATGAACAAGCGAAAAATAGGGAGATTAGAATTATTAACATTTTCTTCATTTTTCTTCCTCCTTAAAGCGAAGGCATGATAAAGGAACCTAAATAATTTCATTTTGAAGCTAATGCACCCAAAACTAAAAGAGCCATAATAGTTCCCGCAATTGAAATAAAGATAATTTCTCCCGAAGACATTTCACGTTTTATTTGTTGTCGAGGAGACGTATCTATTGTTGAAGATAGAATAAATTGATCTGTCACATCTCTATTGGAAATAGGATCAATAATCGCTTTAATTTGGAAGTAGGAAACCCAAACTTTTTGGACGCTGTTTTCATACTGAATCTCAAGGCGCTTTGATACGGAGTCGTTATTTATAATATAGCAAACTGATTGATTTCCACTGTTGAATAAGATCAAATACTTGGGGGCGTCCGCTAAAAGTGTTGAAGCCTGAAACATAATTAAAAAAATTACTAAAAGGGTTTTCATTTTTCTTCCTCCTATTCAAACTTTTTCCACGCCCAGACCGTTAAGGATTTCCTTTGTCCCGTTCAAAGAGGCTTTCATAGCTCACCCTCTCCTCCCATCTCGTTCAGTTTCCAAGTGTAAAATAAATTGACACCGTGTGCGTGTCAAGCATTACTTGACACCCAAGAGGAATTAACTTGAAGAAAAGTTGTGTCCCGTCTCCCGCTTTTTTAATCCCCTCATTTCCAACAGGTTACATCTCTGATTTACAATTGGTTTCAACTTTTTTCATCCCATAGGAGACTCCGAACATTGATCTTTTCCCTCTTGTGTCGGGATTCTCTCCTTACTATATAAAATTCATGTTGCAAAAACGAGATATAGAGTTATATTGAAGTGGTGAAGAATTCGGGGCTGGATGAGTTTATATCGAAATGATAAACTGCGTTTTTGTTTTCAACCTTTCAGAAGGAGGTTTAGAATGAAAAGGTATGGTTTGATTTTTGCCATTTTCATTTCTATTCTGTTTGTTGCGCCTATGTGTTTTGCTGACGGTAGCTGGATTGATTTCACCTCGGGCAGGTCTACCCCTGTTCAGGGTGAGAGTGATTATCGTTACCCGGAGATCAACCTCTTAAGCTCAAATGCCAATGAAATTATCCTTGAAGTAAACTTTCCGGGAATGGGGACGAATGATATGGTCAAAGAGGGGACAAATTATCAAAGATTTTCTATTCCCGGTGGGGGAATAACACATAATCTGGGCTGGGCGGAGCTTCCCTTGTTGGGGCGATTCATTGCAGTTCCTCAAGGCTCAAAACCCCAGGTCGAGGTTCTTCAATACACCGCTCAGACTTTGTCCAACTTCAACGTTTTTCCAGTGCAAGAGCAGCCATTCGACTTTGCAGGTGCGCCTGAGCCTGCGTTTACAAAAGACCTAAATTTCTATCAGAGAAATGAATTCTATCCCGATAGAATGGCATTTGTCGAGACGCCTAAGATCATTCGAAGCTGTGAAGTCTCATTATTATCTCTGTTTCCGGTGCAATATAACCCTTCTACCCAACAATTGAAGGTTTGCTCTTACATGAAAGTGAAGGTGAGTTTTGTTGGAGGAAACGGATTTTTCACGGATCAATCTCATCGCTCTCCATATTTCGAGCCTATTTATCAGAATATGCTGTTAAATTATTCTTCTATCGAATCTCCTACTCAATGGAGAGGGAAAAGCAGCACCGGCTGTGATTTCTTAATCATCACCCATCCCAATTTTCAAGCCTGGGCGGAATCGTTATCTGCATGGAAAAATCTATGTGGGATTTCCACCTGGGTAAAGACCACCACCCAAACAGGCTCGGATACGGGATCAATTAGAAGCTATATTCGAAACGCTTACAATACATGGAATCCCCCGCCTTCATTTGTGCTTTTCGTGGGAGATGCGGAATTTATCCCGTTGTTCTATCGAACTACACATCCCTATGATGGCTATAAAACCGGAACCGATCTATACTACAGCACGGTGGCGGGAAGCGACTGGTTCCCGGATATTTTCATGGGCAGATTATCCGTCGATTCAGCGTCACAAGCCGGAGTGGTCGTCAGGAAAATCCTCCAATACGAGCGAAATCCGATCTCCACGCCTACCAGTTTCTACAGCAACGTCATAGTGGCCGGATATTTCCAAGACGATTATTCCCCTTATGGCTGGGAGGATAGATTCTTCATCAAGTGCAGTGAAGTGGTGAGGGATTTTCTTTTAACCCAGGGATATAACGTGGAGAGATGTTATAATGAGGGATCGTCGACTACTCCCTGTTGTTATTATTATGGCGATCCCCTACCATCGGGTTTGGTCTGGAGCGGTAATGCCACTCAAATCTCCAATGCCATTAATAATGGAGTGTTCATAGTCAATCACCGCGACCATGGATCATTCGATGGCTGGGGTGATCCCGCTTATACCGTCTCCAATGTCAATGCTTTGACTAACCAGAACAGACTGCCCGTGGTCTTTAGCATAAACTGCGAAACGGGACATTTCGACAACGAGACCGATGCGAGTGGAAATGGAACGTCAAATACTGCAGTTTGCTTCACCGAAGCTTTCCAGAGAAAAGCAAATGGCGGGTCAGTCGGTGCGATGGGACACAGCCGGGTGAGCTGGAGTGGCTTAAATGACGAACTGTGCAAAGGGATTTACGACGCCTTATGGACCAATTTTGATCCATCTTATCCGGGTGCTGGATCGACGCATCCTATCAACAATACCATGTTCCGAATGGGTCCGGCGATGAACTTCGGGAAGTTCTGGATGTATGATAAGTATTACCTCACCGGTGGCTCGGGCTATCCTTGGGGAGCAGATCTTACCAACACTCTGGTAACGTTCGAGATGTTACACTACTTCGGCGATCCCACTATGGAGATTTTAACCAGTTTGCCGGATAGTATGGAAGTCGAGCACCCGGATGTGGTGATCTTAGGGGGTATGGAGTTTCCAGTCACCGTCCACCTTAATGGTCAGCCGGTGAAGAACGCTTTGGTCTGTTTGATGAAAGATACCGACGTTTATGAGGTGGGTCGAACCGATTCTACCGGTCACGTTACGCTCAATCCGGTTCCATTAACCGTCGGAACTATGAGCTTGACCGTGACTGCACACAATGCTTATCCATACATGGTCGCACTTAACGTGATCTCACCGGGCGTATATTTAACTTATGTCAGCTCACAGGTCGACGATGACAGTCTGGGAACCAGTCGGGGGAACGGAAATGGTCTAATCGACTTTGGAGAGACCATAGAGATGCCCATTTCACTGAGAAACTTAGGCGATTCTTCAGCTACCAATACATACGGCATCCTTTCTACGACTAATCCTTATGTCAATATCGTTTCCGATTCAGCCTATTGGGGTGAGATACTGCATACCGATACGGTTCTGTGTCAGAATCCTTTTGTTTTCTCGGTCTCCGCGCAGATACCGGATCAAACGGTCGTCTCGTTTCACTTAGACGTGGATGCCACCAATGGAAACTGGAGCTTTGATAAAACTACTTTAGTGGCACATGCCCCCATATTAGTTTACGACTCCAAGCAGACGGATGACATTGGAGGAAACGACAACGGGAATCCTGATCCGGGTGAGACTTGCACTATGAACATCACTTTAAGGAACGATGGAAGCGCGGGAGAAATTCAAATATCGGCTCAGCTTTCGTGTTCCGATCCTTATGTGAATGTCACAGTAGCTAATGCTTCTTATCCGAATATACCGGCTGGTGGAAGGGGAACTTCTCTAAACTCTTATAAATTCAGTGTGTCCAGTAGTTGTCCGATGGGGTATAAGGCTACCATGATCTTAGAGATCAATGGCTGGGGTTCTTATTCCGCTACTGATACGTTCCAGGTTTTAATAGGTCAAACGCCCATTTTGTTTGTGGATGACGATGGTGGAAAATCATACGAAAGCTATTTTCTTTCTGCTTTAGATTCATTGGGATTCTTATACGACGTGTGGACCTATGCCACCCAGGGGACACCCACCGACTCCGTTTTGGGACTTTATCAGGTAGTGGTTTGGAGCACAGGTCCTGATTATGGAACTATCTCCAATCCTAAGACTTTGACTCCGACTGACCAGTCGCGACTTTCGACTTATCTGGACAATGGAGGAAACTTATTCCTCTCTAGCCAGGATTTGCTTTTGGACAACAACCCCAATAACTTTATTATCAATTATCTGCACGTGGCGGGGCATGCTGACGACAGGAGTGTTCATTCGGTGGCGGGGATGAGTGGCGACACTATTTCCGATGGACTGGCTTTCACCTTAAGTTATCCCTTTTTCAATTTCTCTGATTGGATTGTGCCAGGAACAGGCGCTACCAGCATATTTAATGCTACTGGAAAAGGCTCGACAACCCCCAGAGAAGGAGTGCAGCTGGACGATTATCCTAAGATGGATGGCGATACGGTTTGTGCCTTGCGCTATCCGGTATCCGGATCGTCTACCTACAAAGTGGTCTTCTCTGCATTCCCCTTTGAGGCGGTTCCGCAATCAGGTTTAGATCCCAACAATTCTTCCACTTTGATGCGACGGATAATGAATTGGCTCGGTGTGGGCAAGACTTCTTCTCAATTCGTATATGGGGATGCCAATGGAGACGGAGTGGTTGAGCTGGGAGACGTGGTTTACATGATAACCTATCTTTACAAGAGTGGCTCCGCTCCCGATCCCTTATTGGCGGGAGACGTTAATTGTGACGGAGAAGTCGAGTTAGGTGATGTAGTTTATCTGATCAGCTTTTTATATAAAAGCGGACCACCACCTGACTGTTAGCACCATAACGATTTTCAACGGTTAAAAATCCAGCCGAATCTCATTTAAGAGGTTCGGCTGGGTTATTTTGGGTTGATGGGGAATACTTGATCCTAGATCGGGCGGGGGTTCAACCCTTCGGGCCAAGCCCTCAGGACAAGCCCCCGCCCGATCAACAAAAAAATCCCCCTAAATCCCCTTCAGGGTGAATCCCTTCAGGGTGAACCCCTTTGCTAAAGGGGGACTTCAAATTATGCTCTGGTTAATTATTTGGATCGCCCACCGTCACAAACCCACCCCAGAACAATGGATGTCCTGAACCATATTTGGCTCGACAGGCTTTTAGAACTCTCAATGTGGATTGGCGAAGCGCTTCCTTCTTGGTTTGTCCGGTGAGCCAATTTTTATAAAAACCATCCATTAGATCACACGTTTCTTTATCCGGTATCTTCCACAAACTCATCACTATGGTCCGGGCACCGGCATGCTGAAAAGCCCGACGCAGACCATAAACACCCTCACCGTTCTTGACCTCACCGACACCCGTCTCACAAGCGGAAAGGGTGACCAATTCTGTGCCATTAAGATTCAAGCCCGACGCCTCAAATGCTGTAAGAATTCCGTCTTCAGTGGGAGAATCACTTTTTTGGTTTTCATCCATCAAACGATTGGCTCCTGTCAAAGCTAATCCAGAACGGAGTAAAGGATTTTCCAGCATCTTGTTTTCATTTAGATCCACATCCTTACAGAAATATCCATGGGTGGCAAGATGCAAAATCCTGGGGGCGGTTATCATTCCTTTCAAGACTTCCTCTGAGGCGTCACCTTCGTAATATACCTGCGTCTTTAAATTTGAATCAGCTTGAAGTGTTTTGACTATGGACTTAGTCTCTTCTTTTGTATAAGGAAGAGAATTAAATCGGTTATTCAAACATCCGCTGGCACCGCGCTGAGGCTCAGGTATATAAGGCGTAGGATTTGGTTTATTTATTGTTCCTATTCCAATCTGGGCTAATTTCACTACGGAACGATCAAAGTCCGGGTTTGCCATGACCAGTGCCCAGTTACCAGATTCCATTTTCCGCTTAAACTTAAGTAAATCTCGACCCGAAGAGAGGTAACTGATTTTGAATTTCTCGATTACATATTTGCCATCTGGACAAGGAAGAATCTCAAACGGCAGCAGATTGAGCTGCCCGTCGGGTGAGATAAAAATGTCTGTATTATTTCTAAGCTGAGATTCCAATGGTGCAAATACCAAGTCATAAAGTTTGCCGGTTACCTCATTCAATCGCCTCTCTGATTCAACAATCAAAGGAGAGTAAACCTCGTCTCTGGATTGGTAAATCTGCTTTCTGGCTAAGCCAACAAGACTATCTATTTTTCCTGCGTCTCCCAGATCAGTTAAGGTTACATTTCCAGCATGGTCAAGGGTGAAGGCAAGGTATCTGGGTGGGAGAGTTTGAGTTTCATCATTGCCGATCTTTTTGAAATCATACGGCTCGTATCGAACGAATTCCCACAAAATGCTTCCTTCGGGAAGGGCATTCGCCACATCTGTTAAGGTAAATCTTTTAGCTGATAGCTCGTCTTTAAACTCTGAACAGCTATGGCTAAACTGGGTTTCGAGTGAGTCCTTAATACGATAGAAGTTCTGGAGGCTATCGCGATCTTCTTTTGCCAAAGGATTGTTCATACTCGCCAACGAAATTGATGCGATTTTGTTGCAAACAAAATCGAGCTGTTTTTCTATCTGGGTAATTTTCTCGTCGTGGACACAGTAGGCGATCTCTTTTTCTGAAGAAAGAGCATCCAAAACCACAGCCTTACCTTTCAATACCATATCGAGAGCACAGCGTTTAGTTTCCATAGAGGTGCCAACAGTAGCTAATGAGAGGAAAGAGTGTTCGATTAAGGGATTTTGGCTAATATATCTCATTTTCTGTTCTTCGGATGCGAATGAGAAGACATCATCTATGAATTTAAGTCTCGATTCCATCAGCTTATTATAGTCTGCCAAGCTTTGGTCATATTTCTTGGTTGTGGCATAAAGCATCGCCAGTTTCGTCAAACTGATACCAGCTTTGGGATGGCTAAGCCCGTAAGCCTTCTGAATGATTTTCAGTGATCGGTCATAAAATGATTCGGCTTCTTCATATTCACCCAGAGATGCATGTAGATCACCGAGACCCACCAAGGGATACCACAGATAGGGATGTTCAGGACCATACCCGTATGATGTTGCATTTTCACGTATCTTAAGAGCCTGCATGAACAACTCTTCTGCTTCTTTGAGTCTACCTTTACGCTTGTGAATGATACCAAGATTGTTTAAACTCTCAGACAAGGGGGGGTAAGCAGGTCCGTAAACTCTTTTTCTTATCTGGATTGCCTGTTGATGGAAAGAAACAGCGTCATCATCTCGATTCTGATCCGAGCATATAGTTCCAAGTCGGTTCAATATTTTTGCCTTTCGCTCGGTTTCCTCAAGTCCTGTCCTTTTACATAATTCCAGAGCTTGTTTAAGACATCTCTCTGCTTCAGGATATCGTAACTGCGTCCAGTAAAGCGTACCAAGTTCTTGATAACAGTCTAACACTTCCCCACTATCCACTTCAGGTATCTTTTCGAAAATCTGTAGGGCTTGTTTTAAGCAGATTTCTGCTTCGGATTCTTGTGATAGCGTCCTGTATATGCCTCCCAAACGACAAAGGATGGACGCCCTTTCGGAGGAATCGAGTTGATGAGACTTCTCAACTATGTCCAACCATTGATTGTAATATTGAACTGCTTTGACATAGTCATATTTACCAGTATAACTATAACAATCCCCTATTCGCATTATGATATGACATGTAGATAAAGCGAATCCGATTCACTATATTCTCCTTTCATTTTTTCTAACACAACTTTGTAAAGCACCAAGCAAGAATCGATTTTTGTCCGTGAGAACAATGAATCTGCTTGATTGATCAGATTATGAATATCGCTTGGGGAGTCCTCATTCTGGGTGGCGTTAACGCTGGGTAGGATGAAGAGGGAAAAGATAACGAAAACAAAAAGGGAAAATTTCTTATTTAGTAATGCTTTCATTTGAGTTAATCTCTGGAATGTTTGGGTGGGATATTGTTATCCCGCCAGTGTTTTGCATCGGGATTACAAAATCCCGATGCAACGCAGAACCCCCTGCGTCCTTCGGACGCGTCCCCCTTGTCAAGGGGGACAGACTCTGCATCGGGACTATCTCAATATCCATAGGACGAAGTCCCGATGCAAATGACACAACAGATTTAATTCTCTATTCGGAAAGTATACTCTCGTTTATTTAAGGGGGCATCCGCTTGAGGATCAGTTATCGTCAACCGATAATCCCCAGGTTTCATTTTGGCAAGAGGTAATAACAATCTTCCGTTCGCATATTCATCAAACGTGTTGAAAACATCATCCTGGAAGATTACTCTATCATCTTCAGATTTAATAAGCACCTGATAACTTTTGCCAACCACAGCACCTTCGAAAACAAAGCTAATCAGACCATCCTTTCCTAAGCTGATTTTGAAAACGCCCTCTCCTGCTGAACGGAAGGGTGTAAGGTTTATGATTTGAACTGGTCTGATCTCAGTCCCAGTCTCAGTCTCAGCCACTTTCCTCAATCCATAATAAGTAGGAAAGATCAAAATCAGAATCAAAAGATAAGCCAATGCGGGCTTGAAAATCAAAAGTGTATCCGGCCATATAAAGCGCCAAAGCTTTTTTAGAAACGATTCCGATTCTTGAGATTCTTCTACAACAGACTTTCTTATTAACTCCTTTACTTTTTGATCCGATACCAGCAGATTTGCTTCTCGCTCAAAGCTTTTTAGCTGTTCAAAGCAATGTTTGCACTCCAATAGATGAGTCTCAAAACACTCGGTATTTTCTTCCGACAAAGCGTTAAGCTCATAGGCATGTAAGAGCGCACCAATGTCTGAGTTAGTACATTTTGACATAGTTTAAATGCTACCTGTTTCTAAACAAGTCTTTAATATTCCCCGTCCCCGATTAAGAATAACATAAAAATTATTGGGTTTAATCTTAAGTCTTTCGCAGATTTCACTGGTCTGGTAACCCTGATGAATAAAATTCAAGACCCGTGCATATAGGGGATTGTGTTTTATCATCTGTTTCAGACAATCAAGCAATTTTCTTTTCAGATTGTAGTCTGGCTCCGGTGACGAATTTATCAAGGTCTGATCCGCATCCGATTCGGACGCCAAACTTTTTTGTTTGACCATCAGACCTTGTATGTAATTTCCGATCTTCATCTTCAATACACCGTAAGCCCAGGCTTCAAATCCTTTGGTATAAGTTTCGTTTTTGTATTTCTGCAGAACAGTCACACATGCCTCCTGAGCAATATCCTCCGCTTCACTTTTCCCTATTCTTCGTTTGGCAATTGACTTAAATCTTACAAACAAATATTGAAAAAGCTCTTTTTCCGCTTTTTCGTCCCCCTCTCGAGCTTTGGCTATAAGACTTTCCATAATAACCTGTATCTATAGAAGCATATTCAACTTTACAAATAATACACCTACTGACATTATATGTCAAGAAAAACCTTACCAATGCGGAAGAAAATAATCCTGATGCTGACTACTTAGAGTCATGGGTCAGGGGAGTTTAGAGTAAAGAGTATAGAGTTTAGAGGGAAAACAAAAACTCATTACTTGTAACTCAAAACTCATTTCTCATTACTGATTCAAAATTTTTTGTAAGAATTCGTCCCTTAACCAAACAATCTATTTGGAAGTGGAAAACAACGGTGTCTGAATTTGAGTCGGATCAATAAAAGCCAAAAGAAAGGAGGTGAGTGACAAAGAAGTGGGGAATAATGAATGGAGAGTAAAGAGGAGGTATCCGTTAATGATTCAAACCGAAAGGAGGCTATTATGTGGTAGAGACTTTAGGGGCTTAACTAAAAAGGAGTTAGGTGTAAACCTTGAAGTGTTCAATAATTTGTAAATTCATAGGAGGACCAAAAGATGAAAACCATTAATTTTAGAAGAAGATTAGCAATAGGATTATTAATCCTATTTGCAGGAGTTTTTGCGGCGCCGAGTTATGGCTTAGCCAACCTGAATGATGGGTTAATGGGTTATTGGAACTGTGACGAATGCAGCGGTGACACTCTGCATGATTCTTCCGGGCATAATAATCATGGCATAATTGATGGAGTAAGTTGGACTACTGGAGTATCAGGATGCGCACTAGAAATTGCAGGGACGAACATAGTGCATTTTATCCCAAGTTCTTATGATGATTCGATCACATCGGCTCTCACGGTTACAGCCTGGATAAAATGGTATGGACCGAATCCTGATCTGCGTGCTAGCTACATTTTCGATGGTAGAGGTTATGAATATCCAAAAGGTTTCTTGTTCCGAGTAAATCCAGATAGCACGCTTTATTTCAATCTGCAGCAAGGGTCTGGTTCAGAAATACAGAGCATATCTCATTTATGTCCTCACACATGGACGCACGTGGCGGTTGTGTTTGACGATACTTCTAATACCCTGCACCTGTTCATCAATGGTGTGCAGGACAACATGGTTACTACCACAGCCACCTACTATAACAGTGATGCCCCTTTAGCCATCGGCAACAACATGTGGGAGGATGGTAACTACGCACCTCTCAATGGTGTCATTGACGAGGCCCGCATCTACAATAGGGCATTGAGTGCGGATGAGATACAGATGCTCTATAATGCTGGTACTGGATTAGTGGGTTATTGGAACTTTGACGAATGCAGCGGCGATACTGTGTATGATCAATCTGGACATGGTAATCATGGAACAATTGATGGAGCAAGTTGGACTACTGGAATATCCGGATGCGCGCTGGAAATTGTAGGGACGAACATAGTGCATAATATCCCAAGTTCTTATGATGATTCCATCACATCATCTCTCACGGTTACAGCATGGATAAAATGGTATGGGCCGAATCCTGATCTGCGTGCTAGCTACATTTTCGATGGTAGAGGCTATGAATATCCAAAAGGTTTCTTGTTCCGAGTAAATCCAGATAGCACGCTTTATTTCAATCTGCAGCAAGGGTCTGGTTCAGAAATACAGAGCACATCTCCTGTGGATGCTGACACATCGTGGATGCATGTGGCGGTTGTGTTTGACGATACTTCTAATATCCTGCGCGTGTTCATCAATGGTGTGCAGGGCAACATGGTTACCACTACAGCCACCTACTATAACAGTGATGCCCCTTTAGCCATCGGCAACAACATGTGGGAGGATGGTAACTACGCACCTCTCAATGGTGTCATCGACGAAGCCTGCATCTACAATAGGGCATTGAATGCGGATGAGATAGAAGTGCTTTATTGCGGGCGTAGCTACATACCTCGTGGTGATGTCAATGGTGATGGTGAGATAAACCTTGGGGATGTAGTTTACTTAATAACATATCTATATAAAGGCGGCCCCCCTCCTGATCCAATACCCGTAGCAGATGTTAATTGCGATTGTGTGGTTGACCTCGGTGATGTGGTCCATCTGATTAGCTATTTATACAAAGGAGGACCACCACCATCATGCTCCAATCCACCAATAGCATCGTCAGAGTCGTCACCTCGCTCGCCACAAAGTCTTAACAAAATTACTAAAATGGCTACTGTTGGTTTTGGACAAATTGAAAAAGCCAAGGATGGATTCTTTGAGATCAAACTCGAAGGTAAAATAGACATGGAAATCGCAGGGTTGCAATTTGACATCATTTATGATCCTAATTTTGTGACATTGCTTGAGCCAGCTTTGACTTCCCGAACAGTTGGTCTTCAGGTTTTCTCCAACACCAAAGACGGAATTCAACGAATCGGAATCGTTGACTTGAGCGGACAGAACTACGTTCCAGCTGGAGAAAGTCCTCTAATCGTCCTCAGAGGTAGAGGAACCGATCTAAGCAGTATTAAAATCAAAGAAGCGATCTTGGTGGACAAGGATGCCAATAAGATTCCGGTGGAGATTGTAAGTGAGATGAAGAAAGGTGAAGAAGGTTCGGATGTGAAAGAATCTATCGTTCCTAAAGATTTTTCTCTCTCTCAGAACCTTCCTAATCCCTTCAATCCACAGACCGAGATCAGCTATGATCTGCCTAATGCATGCCATGTTACGCTCTCCATATACAATCTCTTGGGACAGAGGATAAAAACTCTGGTGGATGAATATCAGACTACAGGGCACAAAACCATTCGTTGGGATGGCAAAGACGACCAGGGCATCCAGGTGGCATCAGGAATCTACTTCTATCAACTACAAGCAGGAGATTTCACAGATGCGAAGAAGATGATCCTGATGAAATAAGGTCAAGGGTGAATCGGTGGATAAAAAAGAGTCCCGTCAAAAGTGGGACTCTTTTTTTTGTCGTTCAGAGAAAATCTATTTTTGACGATAACAACTATGATAAACTCCATGCACAACAATTAGGACAAAAATAGTCGTATTTAATGTTAAGTAGAGAGTATAGAGTATTGAGTATAGAGGAAAATAAAGAAAATCAAAAATGCATATTGCATAATGAACATCTGTTGACAAAACAGAAAGAGAAAGTGAGAACTAAAAAGTTGAACTATACTTGATGTCGGTGATGGAGATGATTTATAATAATATACTCGAGACTATTGGCAGGACCCCATTGGTGAGAATTAACAAGCTGGTGGGGAAAGATGACGCTGCATTGATTGCCAAACTGGAATTCTTCAATCCCTGTGGTTCAGTGAAGGATAGGATTGGACTTTCTATGATCGAGATAGCAGAGAAGGATGGATCATTGAAACCGGGGATGACCATAGTAGAGCCAACGTCAGGGAATACGGGAATAGCTTTGGCTATGGTTGCCGCAGTCAAAGGGTATAGATGCGTTTTAACCATGCCTGAAACCATGAGCTTAGAGAGAAGAGCGCTTTTGAAATTCTTTGGAGCGGAGATAGTTTTAACCGAAGGACCCAAGGGCATGAGAGGAGCAGTGGATAAAGCACAAGAGCTGGTCGAGAAATTCGGATATTTTCAGCCTCAGCAATTCAACAATCCAGCCAACCCGGAAATTCATCGTAAGACCACAGCAGAGGAGATAATAAAAGATCTGGGTGATTTGAAGCTGGACTACTTCGTAGCTGGAGTAGGAACTGGGGGAACGATAACCGGTGCAGGAGAAGCTCTGAAAAGAAAATATGGTAATAAGAATATAGCAGTGGAACCCAAAGATTCTCCAGTTCTCTCTGGTGGAAAGCCTGGTCCTCATAAAATTCAAGGGATCGGTGCGGGATTCGTCCCCCGCGTGTATAAGTCTGAAAACGTGGATGAGATCATTCAGGTTTCCAATGAGGATGCTATTCTCACTTCAAGAAGATTAGCCAAGGAGGAGGGAATCTTAGCAGGTATCTCCGCTGGAGCGAACGTCTTTGCCGCTTTAAACGTTGCCCAAAGAGCAGGCAAAGGGAAACTGGTGTTAGTGATTATTCCAGACATAGGTGAAAGATATTTAAGCACAGATCTTTTTAAAGAATAAAAAGAGGATTTTTTCACCCAGTATTTCCCACCTTCAGGATTCAAGGATTCTCCGTCATGAACGGATCCCGACTTGAGTCGGGAAAGTGATCAAGGGATCGAGTAAAAACCATTGAGCCCTTGAATTCTTTTTAGCAACTTTTGGGGAGGAGAACTTAAATAATAGATAGGAACATTAATCAAAACAAGAGGTGCTGATGATCTCCATTATTGACGATATAAAGGCGATATATAGAAATGATCCTGCGGTAAGAAATATCGAGTTCCTGCTTTATCCCGGACTTCATGCCATCATCATTCATCGTTTTACACATCTTCTCTGGAAACTTAAAATACCTTTTATCCCACGTCTTTTATCTCAAATATCCAGATTCTTTACGGGAATCGAGATACATCCCGGAGCAAAGATCGGCAAGGGTTTCTTCATGGATCACGGTATGGGAGTGGTGATCGGAGAGACCACCGAGATAGGAGACAATTGTGTGTTGTTTCATAATGTGACCTTAGGAGGAACCGGAAAACATAAAGGTAAAAGACACCCTACCATAGGAACCAACGTTATGATAGGAACGGGAGCCATCCTTTTAGGACCTATAAAAGTGGGGAATAATGTGAGGATTGGAGCCAACACTTTTATCCTGATGAGCGACGTTCCAGACAATACCACTGTAGCAGGCACTCCCGGCAAAATAGTTAAAATGAACGGGCAAGAGGTGGACATTAAGTTACCCAAGTCAAAAGAGGAGCAAACAATACCGGTGTAAAAAACGTAAAATTCTTCTTGACAAGTTTAAGTTGGTGATTATATTAAAGGTTTGCTAACTTGTTGATTAGCATCTTTTGGATATTAATTCTGATTTTTTTGTTGAGTTAAACTTGTGATGTGAATCACAGAGGGATATTTTTTTCTTTTTATTATTGAGTTTACGCACTGGTGAAAAGTTAAAATCGTATTAAAAATTTGCCCAGGTAGCTGGGTTGGTAGAGCATCCGTATGGAAGGTCACCAGTTCAAAGAGATGAGTTGAATTAACATTTGAAAGTTTGCCCAGGTAGCTCAGTTGGTAGAGCACATCCTTGGTAAGGATGAGGTCACCAGTTCAATCCTGGTCCTGGGCTTGTGGATAGTTCGTAGTTCATGGTTCGTAGAAAAAACCTGAAAACAGAAAATAAGGATTTGGAGGTAAGGATATATGGCTAAGGCTAAATTTGTGCGGACGAAGCCGCACGTGAACGTGGGGACGATCGGGCATGTGGATCATGGTAAGACGACCTTGGTGGCGGCGATCACGTTTGTATTGAGTCGGAAGGGATTGGCGCAACGCCGGAGTTATGAGGAGATTGACAATGCGCCGGAGGAGAAGATACGG
>Ga0315288_10004281_pt1 | contig 18157 bp, 30 predicted proteins | sample YL17G11_20_MG_FD_203454 | JGI IMG/M metagenome (GOLD analysis project Ga0315288, IMG submission 203454) | Sediment microbial communities from Yellowstone Lake, YNP, Wyoming, USA - YL17G11_20 | ecosystem: Environmental > Aquatic > Freshwater > Lake > Sediment | place: USA: Wyoming | collected... | reverse complement strand
GCCGTTGTGCGGAATTGGCGTCACGTCCCGGATGCTGGTGATGTAGAGTCCGGAGCTCTGCAGCGAGCGGATTGCCGCCTCGCGTCCGCTGCCCGGACCCCTGACGAAGACCTCTACCTGCTTCAGACCGAGCAGCTGGGCTCGCTTTACGGCATCGCGGGCGGCCATCTGGGCGGCATAGGGGGTGCCCTTGCGGGAACCCTTGAAGCCGGCCGAGCCGGCGCTACCCCAGGCGATGACGTTGCCCTCAAGGTCGGTGATGGTTACGATGGTATTGTTAAAGGTGGACTGAACGAAGGCTTTACCAACAGGTACCGGCCTCCGTTCCTTCCGCCTTACTCTTGGTCGTTTCTTCTCTGGCATCTAGTTTCTCCTCCTGCTACTTCTTCGCCACGCCGCGCTTCTGGCCTCGCCCGGCGACGGTCTTGCGCGGTCCCTTGCGGGAGCGGGCATTAGTGCGGGTGCGCTGACCCCTGACGGGCAAACTGCGGCGGTGCCGGTAACCGCGGTAGCTCCCGATTTCGATGAGACGTTTGATATTGAAAGTAATCTCTTTCCGGAGGTCGCCCTCGACCGTGGCCTTCTTGTCGATAATCTCGCGGATGCGGTTGACCTCTTCCTCGGTAAGGTCGGCTACCTTGGTATCGGGTTTAATATTAGCCTGTTCCAGAACTCTCTGGCTCATGGTCAGTCCGACGCCATAAATATATTGCAGCGAGACCCAGGCCTGCTTATTTTTCGGTAAATCTACCCCGGCAATACGTGCCATCTATGCCTCCTCTAACCCTGTCTCTGCTTGTGCTTGGGGTTGGAACAGATAACTCTGACCACACCTTTGCGCTTCACTACTTTGCACTTTTCGCATCTGACTTTTACGGAAGACCTTACTTTCATTATCGTAAATCCTTTTTCCTACTTAAACCGGTAGGTTATTCTACCACGGGTGAGGTCGTAGGGGGATAGCTCAATGAGCACTTTGTCCCCGGGCAGGACCCTGATGTAGTTCATCCTAATCTTGCCCGATATGTGAGCCAGCACTTTATGCCCGTTGGCCAGCTCGACTCGAAACATCGCGTTTGGTAGCGCCTCGAGGACAACTCCCTCAACTTCAATGGTTTCTTTTTTAGGCATAAATTACCTGGTCAATACCTCCGCTTCGCCATTGGTGATGGCGATGGTATGCTCAAAATGAGCGGAAAGACTCCCGTCAATAGTCAGCACTGTCCAATCATCATCGGCGCGGCGCGTCCGCCAGTCGCCTATATTCAACATCGGCTCCAGGGCCAGCGTCATTCCCTTCTTCAGCAGTATACCGGTGCCCGGAATGCCGAAGTTAGGCACCAGCGGGTCTTCGTGCATGTCCCGCCCGATGGCGTGGCCGGTGTACTCGCGCACCACGGTAAAACCTCTGGCCTCGGCGTGGTCCTGTATTGCCGCCGAAATATCGCCCAGGTGGCTACCGGTGCGGGCGGCCTTGATGCCTGCCCACAGCGCGCCCTCGGTTGCCTCGATGAGGCGCTGGGCGGCGGGGCTCGTCCGGCCGACGCCCACGGTGACCGCCACGTCACCCTGGAAGCCATCAAATATTACGCCAAAATCAATCTTGACGATATCGCCTTCTCTTATCACCCTTTTTCCCGGGATGCCGTGGACGATTTCGTCGTTTACGGAGACGCAGACGCTGGCCGGGAAGCCATGGTACCCCTTAAAGGAGGGGAGGGCGCCGCGCTGGTGGCACTCTTTTTCCGCGATAACGTCCAGCTCTCGTGTCTCCATACCCGCTCTCACGCTATTGGCCAAAATCCTCAATACCTCGGCAGTGACCCGGCCGGCCTGCCGCATAACGGCAATCTCATTATCCGTCTTGATAATGACGCTCATTCCGATGGTTCTCATTTACCGGTCCTGCCTCAGGACTTCGATAATCTTCCCGGACACAACGTCCACGCCGCCCTCACCTCTGACCTCGGCTAGTTTGCCCGGTTTCCGGTAGTAGTCAATCAGGGGCGCGGTCTGGACAGAGTATACCTCCCGCCGATTCTTTATCGTTTCCACGTTGTCATCCGGCCGCTGGTAAAGCTCGCCGCCGCACTTGTCACATTTTCCCGCCACTTTGGGCGGTGAGTTCATTATATGATAAACGGCCTGGCAATTGCGACAAATCCGCCGTCCGCTCAATCGCTTTATCAGCTCTTCGCCAGATACCTCCAGCAGTATTACCTTATCCACTGTCTTCTTCTCCCTCTTCAACGCCTTGTCCAGGGCCTGTGCCTGCGTCAGATTGCGAGGGAAGCCATCCAGGATGACCCCCCGGGCACAATCGGGAGCGGCCAGACGCTCAAGGACCATTTGCGTCGTTACCTCATCCGGGACCAGTTCCCCTCTCTCCATGTAGGACTTAGCTTTCTTGCCTAGCTCAGTACCCTTGCCCAGCGCATCCCGGAACAGGTCGCCGGAGGAGATATGCACCATATTCAATTTGTGGGCGACATCGGCGGCCTGCGTGCCTTTGCCGGCGCCCGGCGCGCCCAGGAAAACAAGGTACAATTGATACTCCTACTTGATAAAGCCCTCATAGCGGCGCATCACCAGCTGGGCTTCCAGCTGTTTCATCGTGTCCAGCACGACGCCGACCATAATGAGTAAGCCCAGGCTGGACAGCTGGATGACCTGCACATTGGTAACCAGCTTTGCCGCGAAGGGCATCACGGCCACTGCGGCGAGGAAGAGGGCCCCACCCCAGGTAATGCGGTTGATAACGCCATTCATATAAGCCGATGTTTGTTTGCCGGGCCGGATGCCGGGGATGAACCCACCCTGCCTCTGCAACACGCCGGGCAGGTCCTGCTGTTGAAAGACCACCATCGTATAGAAAAAGGTGAAGGCCACCGACATGATGAAGTACAGCCCCCAGTAGAAGAAGCCGACGGGCAGGGGAGCGTTCGGGTTGAATAGCTCCATAATCGTGTTGGCGAAATTGGGCTCGTTCGGGTTGGCGAAGTAGCTGGCGACGATTCCCGGGAAAAGCACGATGGACATTGCGAAGATGAGCGGAATCATGCCGGCGCTATTGACGCGCAGGGGAATATGTGTAGCGCCCGACTGCCGGTACATACGGCCGCTGCGGAAAACGCTGCGGGCGTACTGAACCGGGATGCGCCGGTGCGCTTCCGTGAAAACAATAATGAGGACGATGGTCAGGACGACAAGGAGCAGGTATACCGCTAACCCGAAGAAGTTCTCTCTCGCCATGAAACCCTGACCTACCAACTGCGGCAGCTGCGCCACGATGCCGCCGAAAATGATAATCGAAATGCCATTGCCGATGCCGTATTCCGTAATCAGCTCACCCAGCCAGACCAGGAAGATGGTGCCGGCGACCATCGACGCGATGATGGCCGCCATTGCCAGCGGGGCAGCAGAAGCGATGACGCCCTCGCGCTGGAGGTAGACCATCTGGCCGTAGCCCTGGAGCGCCGCCAGGGGCACCGTGAGCCAGTGGGTGATGAGATTAATCCGGTTCCGGCCCTCTTCCCCGCTCCGTGAAATCTCCTGGAGCTTGGGGATAACGGGCACCAACAGCATCATAATGATGGACGATGTGATGTACGGGTAAACGCCCATTGCCGCCACGCTGAGACGTCTCATCGCGCCGCCGCTGAACAGGTCAAGCATGCCGAGCAGGGCGTTGCGCTCAAATAGTGCCGATAGGGCATCAAGGTTCACTCCTGGGAGTGGCACGTGGGCCACAAAGCGGAAGATAACCAGAATGCCGATGGTGAAGAGGATGCGCCGCCTCAGGTCGGGCAGGCTGAAGGCGTCCGCCATTGCCTGCAGCAGTTTGGGCTTACTCTGCTTCGGCCGCATGCGTTACCTCCTCAGCTTTGCCGCCCGCGGCTTCAATTTTGGCCTTAGCCGCCGCCGAAAACTTGTTCGCCTTTACCGTTAAGGGCTGGCTGATATCGCCGCTGGCCAGGATTTTGACAGGGTTTGCCAGCGATTTGACCAGTCCGGCTTCCCGCAATTTCTCCGGCGTCACTTCAGTGCCGGATTCGAAGGCGCTGAGTTTGTCCAGGTTGACCACGCTATACTCGATGCGGAAACGGTTAAAGAAGCCGCGCTTCTGCGGCAGGCGCTTGAGCAATGGGAGCTGACCGCCTTCAAAGCCGGGACGCGGCCCGCTACCGGCACGTGAGTTCTGTCCTTTGGCGCCGCGCGTGGCAAAACTACCATGACCGCTGGCATCGCCGCGGCCAATTCGCTTTCGGTTCTTCTTGGAACCAGGGGGTGGCGAGAGTTTATCTTGCCTCACTTTTCCACCTCCACCTTGACCAGGTGTCTCACTTTGTTAATCATACCTCTCACTGAAAGCGAATCCTCATGGACAACGCTATGGTTCATACGGTGCAGGCCTAGACTGGCCAGGGTCTTCCGCATATCCGGTTTCTGGCCGCTGTCACTTCTAATCCAGGTAATACGAATTTTAGCCGGCACTGGTTGCCTCCTGTGCCGTTGGGGCGGCCGCTACTGCCTGCGGTTTACGCCTGGCAATCTCGTCCTTGGGGTTCCTGAGCTGGCTGAGCGCCACCAGAGTTGCCTTGGATACGTTAATGTGGTTCTGACTGCCCAGCGACTTGGTCAGGATATCCTTGATTCCCGCTGCCTCAAGGACGGCGCGGATGCTCCCGCCGGCGATGACACCCGTACCGGGCGAGGCCGGTTTGAGCAGGACTTTGGACGCTCCGAACTTGGCCTTTATCTCGTGCGGGATGGTTGTCCCGGCGAGGGTGACTTTAATCAGGTTCTTGCGGGCAACGACGCCGGCTTTGTTGATTGCTGCCGGCACCTCATTCGCCTTACCTATGCCGAGGCCGACATGCCCGGCGCCGTCACCGGTGGTCACGAGGGCGCTGAAACGAAGGCGTTTGCCGCCCTTCATTACCTTGGCGACGCGGTTGATGTAAATCAACTTGTCCGTCAAATTCAATTCCGTAGCATCAATTCTGCTGATTGGTTCTTTCATAACCTATCTCTCTTAGAACTTTAGTCCGGCTTTGCGGGCGGCTTCCGCCAGGGCTTTTACCCGGCCGTGGTACCGGTAACCGCCGCGGTCAAAAACAACTTCCTTGATGCCCTTCTCCAGGGCCCGTTTCCCCAGGACCGTCCCCACCGCCTCCGCCTCGGCCGATTTGTTTTTCTTATCGAGGTTGGGTTTAACCTCAGCATCGGTGGTTGAGGCGCAGACCAGGGTGTTCCCCTTGCTGTCATCGATGACCTGGGCGTAGATGTGGTTCAGGCTGCGGAAAACGCACAGGCGGGGTCGCTCCGGGCGGCCCTCGACTTTGGCTCTAACCCGGATATGCCTGCGAATTCGTGCATCTCTTGGCGTTATCGTTCCCATTATTTCTTACCTACTACTTTACCGGCTTTGCCCGGCTTAAGACGGACATACTCACCAATGTACCGGATACCCTTGCCCTTGTAAGAATCCGGGGGGCGCATCTTTCTGATTTTGGCCGCCATCTCGCCGACCATCTCTTTATTGGCGCCGACAACCTTGACGCGGTTGGTGCCATCGAGGACAAAGGATAGTCCGGGCGGGGGCGTGACCTCCAGCAGGTGGGACAGGCCGACGCGGAGCACCAGCTTATCGCCGGCTTTCTCAGCGCGGTAGCCCACACCGACGATTTCCAGGCCCTTTTCAAAGCCTTTGCTCACCCCTTCAACCATGTTGGAGAGCAGGGTGCGGGTCAGCCCGTGCAGACTGCGGTGGTCCTTGCTATCGGTTGGGCGGGCGACAGTTATGGTGTTCTCCTGCAGGTTGATGGCCATATCCGGATGAAGAGTGCGCTTTAGCTCACCCTTGGGTCCGGTCACGGTCACATTGCTACCGCTGATATTCACCTTGACCTTTTCCGGTATTGCGATGGGCAACTTGCCGATTCTAGACATCTCTTACTCCAATTACCATATGTAGCACAGCAACTCGCCGCCCATGCCGAGTCGCCAGGCTTGCTGTCCCGTCTTCAGGCCTTTGGAGGTGGAGACGATGGCGACGCCGGCGCCGCCTCGGATGCGGGGTATCTCACCCTTGCCCATGTAGACTCTCAGACCCGGCTTGCTCACTCTCTCCATTCCGGCGATAAACGGTCGGCTGTTCTCGTATTTCAGGTAAACCTTGATGGCGCGGTGCGGCTTGTCACGCAGCACTTCATAGTCCTTGATGAAGCCTTCTTCCTTCAGGATGCGGGCAATTGCCAGTTTCATCTTGGATGTCGGCACGACGGTATGTTCGTGCCTCGCCATGGCGGCATTACGTATTCGATTCAGCATATCGGAAATTGGGTCAGTTACAATCATCTTCCTGCCTCTTTACCAGCTTGACTTCCTAACTCCGGGGAGCTGCCCGATGAGCGCCAGCCGGCGGAAGCAAATGCGGCACATGCCGAACTTGCGCATATAGGCGCGGGGCCTCCCGCAGAGCTGACACCGGTTGTGCTGCTGGACCTTGAATTTTGCCGGACGCCGTGCCTTAACTATCTCGGATACTTTTGCCATCTTTAGCCCTTTTCCTTACCCCTTAGCGAAAGGCATTCCCAGCAACTCGAGCAGGTGTCTGCCTTCCTCATCGGTTCTTGCCGTGGTGACGACGACAATCTCAAGCCCACGGATTTTGTCAATTTTGTCATATTCGATTTCCGGGAACACGGTCTGCTCTTTCAGACCCAGTGTGTAGTTCCCCCGCCCGTCAAAGGCGGTGGCGGGAACCCCGCTGAACTCGCGGACGCGGGGTAGAACCGCGTTCATCAGCTTGTCCATAAACTGGTACATCCGGGCGCCGCGCAGGGTGACCTTGACGCCGATGGGCATCCCCTGGCGGAGCCGCCAGACGGAGATGGAACTGCGGGCGCGGGTGACCACCGGATGCTGGCCGGTGACGGTGGTCAGGTCAGTTTCCGCGGCCTCAATGGCTTTGGCATTGGTGATTGCCTCGCCCACACCGATATTGAGCACCACCTTGACCAGGCGGGGTACCTGCATCACATTCTTATAACCGAAATGCTCCATCATTCCCGGAATGACGTCTTTGCGGTATTTTTCCAGTAATCTTAACGGTGCCATTTAGTCAATTACCTCTTTGCAGACGCGGCAGAAGCGGACCTTCCGGCCATCTTCGAGGAAGCGGTAGCCGACGCGGGCCGGCTTGTTGCACTTGTTGCAGAGCAGCATCACATTGGAGACGCTGATGGGCGCCTCCAGTTCGATGATGCCAGCCTGCCTCACCTGTCCTTTTGCCTTCGAATGCTTCTTAATGAAGTTGATACCTTCGACCATGATGTGGTTATCTTTCGGGTAGGCAAAGCGCACTTTTCCCTTTTTGCCCTTGTCCTTGCCGGTAGTAACCAGTACCGTATCGTTCTTTCTGATTTTCATGGCTCTAATCTCACAAGACCTCAGGTGCCAGCGAGATAATCTTGGTGAAGTTCTTCTCTCTCAGCTCTCTGGCTACCGGTCCAAATATGCGGGTGCCCTTCGGGTTGTTCTTATCGGTCAGGATGACCGCCGCGTTTTCGTCAAATCGGATATAGGAGCCGTCCGGCCGGCGGTGTGGTTTGACCTGGCGGACGACCACCGCCCGGACCACGTCACCCTTCTTCGTCGCCGATGCCGGGATGGCTTTCTTGACCGCTGCCACGATGACATCGCCCAGGCGGGCATAGCGGCGCTTCGACCCGCCGAGTATGTTGACGCACATAATCTCGCGGGCTCCGGTGTTGTCAGCTACCTTCAGTCTGGTATACGTCTGAATCATATCCCACGTCCTAAATCTTAAGTAATTTCCTCAGGCTTAATCTCGGCGACTTCCGCCTTGGCGATAATCTCGGCAATCCGCCAGCGTTTTTCTTTCGACAGCGGGCGCGTCTCGATGAGCCGGACTAAATCGCCGGGCTGGCTCTGGTTTTTCTCATCGTGCGCCTTGTAGTTGACCGTCTTCTTTATTCTCTTGTGATATAGTGGATAAATCCGGTCTGTCTCTACCGCCACGATGGCCGTCTTGTCCATCTTCCGGCTGAGAATACGCCCGATTCTGGTCTTCTGTATCTTTTTTGCCATAGCTCTACCTTATGCCCATCTCTCTCTCCCGCAGTATGGTCTTGAGGCGGGCAATGTTCCTTCTGACTCTCACTAGGTCCTGGTTGTTCACCAGCTGTCTGGTGGTCAGGCGAAAGCGCAGGTTCAAAAGCTCATGCTGGGAGTCCGCAATCTGCTTCTTGATATCATCGGAGCTCATCGCTCGCAGTTCACTGATTTTCACTTGGCGCTACTCTCCTTCGCTGTCACCGTCCCCATCAAGCCCTCCCGGACGACGAAGCGGGTGTGAATGGGCAGTTTGTAGGCGGCCAGGCGGATTGCCTCTTTGGCCGTCTTTTCGCTGACACCGGCCATCTCGAAGAGGATTCTGCCGGACTTGGCGGCGACTACCCAGTGGTCCGGGGAGCCTTTGCCGCCGCCCATGCGGGTTTCGGCCGCCTTCTTGGTCATCGGTTTATCCGGGAAAACGCGAGTCCAGACTTTGCCGCCGCGGCGGATATGGCGCGTAATGGCGCGGCGCGCCGCCTCAAGCTGGGCGGCCGTAATCCAGTGCGGTTCCAGGGTCTGCATACCAAAATCGCCAAAGGCGAGGGTATTGCCATCATTGGCCTGACCGTGAACGCGCCCTTTGTGCACCTTGCGAAATTTGACTCTCTTGGGTTGTAGCATCCTATTCCTCTTTTTCCTTCACAGGAGCTTCAGCCGATGTCTTCTTCGTTCTTTTTGGTTTAGCCGGTTTCTCCTCGGCGGCAGGCTTGGCTTTGGCTTTGGTGGCTTCAACCTCCGCTTTGGGCGCCGCGGCCTTGGTCCGCCTCTTCGGCGCCGGCTTTTCTTCCACGGCTGGTTTTACTTCAGCCTCGGCCGGTTTTCTCTCGGTCTTGACCGCTCTCTTGCGTGCCGGTTTGGCCGGTTTCTCCTCAGCGGCGGGTTTGACCTCTGCCGCGGCCGGTTTTTCTGCTATCTTTGCCGCCGCTCTGGCTTTGCGGGCTGGTTTGGCGGCCGCTACCGCCGGTTTTTCCTCCACCGTGGCGGCGACTACTTCTTTGGCTTTCCTGGCTGGCTTGGGCTTTACCTCTGCCTCGGGAGCCGGGGTCGGGGCGGGCGCGGGCGCTTCGGCAACAATTACTTCAACGGGTTTTGCCGCCGGGGCTTCCGCGATTGCTACCGGGGCCGCTGCCTCCGGCTTGACGGCAACCGCTTCCGGAGCCGCCGCTTCAGCCGCAACGGGTTTCGCCTCGGGGAAGATGTCGCCCTTGTAAATCCAGACCTTTATACCAATGCGGCCAAGCGTCGTGTGGGCTTCGGTGAAGCCGAAGTCAATATCAGCTCTGATTGTCTGCAGGGGGACCTGCCCCTGGTACATAATCTGCTTGCGGGCAATTTCAGCATCGCCCAGCCGGCCCGCGGCTCTGATGCGGACACCCTTGGCGCCGGACTGCATGGTGCGGAAAATCGCCTGCTTCATGGCTCTCCGATAGGCAATACGCCGCTCAATCTGGTCGGCGATGGACCGGGCGACGAGAAAGGCGTCCAGCTCTGCCTGGCGGATTTCCCGGATATTGAGGCGGATTTTCTTGCCGACGAGCTTTTCCAGGTGCTGCCGGAGCTCTTCCACCCTCTGTCCGCCGCGCCCGATGACAATGCCGGGCCGGGCCGTGTGGATGGCAATGGTAACTTCTTTCGCCTGGCGCTCAATGTCCACGCGGGAGATGCCGGCATCAGAATACTTGGTCTGGATTGCCCGCCTCAGTTCCATATCTTCCAGGACGGCCTCAGCATAGTGAGGGTCAGAGGCATACCATTTTGCCTGCCAGTCCTTGTTAATGCCGAGTCTAAAACCTACCGGATGAACCTTGCGACCCAATTATCCCTCCTGCTCGCCAACAATTACGGTAATATGGCTGGAACGCTTTAGTATTGGGGCGGCTCGCCCTCTGGCCTGAGCGCGAAACCTCTTAAGGTGTTTTGCTTTATCGACGAATATTCTCTTCACCTTCAAGTCAGCCGTTGCCAGCTGGTAGTTGTTCTCCGCACTGGCGGCGGCCGATTTGATGGTCTTGGCGACGACGCTGGCTTTGGGGGAGGGGACGAACTTGAGGATTGCCAGGGCTTCATCAATCTTCTTCCCCACGACCAAATCGGCAATCAGGCGCACTTTACGCGCCGGCAGCCCGGTATCTTTGGCAATTGCTCTGACATCCATTTTCTCTACCGCCTAACTAAGCCGCTTTCGCTGGTGGTGGCGTGGCTGGAATTGCCGCTGCCGCCTTGGACTCCGCGGCGGCCTTGGAGCCGTGACCGCGGAAGTTGCGGGTGTTGGCGAACTCGCCCAGCTTGTGCCCGACCATGCTCTCGGTGATGAAGATGGGGACATGGCGCCGACCGTTGTGCACACCGATGGTCAGACCAATCATCTGCGGCAGTATGGTCGAAGCGCGCGCCCAGGTCTTGATAACCGTCTTCTGGCCGGAGCGGATGACCGCCTCCACCTTCTTTTGTAGCTTAGCGTCTATGAATGGGCCTTTCTTAATCGACCGTGACATCTTTACCCTCTATTCTTACTTTCTGCGCGTCATAATAAGCTTATCGGAAACGTGGGACCGGCGGGTCTTTTTGCCGTAGGCACATTTCCCCCACTTGGTCTTGGGGCTGGGGAAGCCACGCGGGCACTTGCCCTGGCCGCCACCATGTGGATGGTCGCGCGGGGTCATTGCCTCGCCGCGGACATCTGGCCGTCTGCCTTTGAGTCGGATGCGGCCCGCCTTACCCCAGTGGATGTTCTGGTGCTCGACATTGCCCACCTGCCCGATGGTGGCATAGCAATCGGCGTGAACGCGGCGTATTTCACCGGACGGCAGGCGGAGAATCGCGTAATCGCCTTCCTTGACTACCAGGATGGCGGCCGTGCCGGCGCCGCGCACCAACTGGCCACCTCGACCGTGAATCAGCTCGATGTTATGAATCTGGGTGCCGCCGGGGATGAGCTTCATCGGCAGGGAGTTGCCCGGTTTGATTTCGGCATCTTCACCGGCCTTAACCATATCGCCGACGTTCAGACCTATCGGCGCCAGGATGTAGCGCTTCTCGCCGTCGGTATAGTAGACCAGGGCCAGACGGGCAGTGCGGTTGGGGTCATACTCGATGGCGGCAATACGGCCGGCAATGCCGGTCTTGTCCCGCTTGAAGTCAATGATTCTCAGCATGCGCCGGGCGCCTCCGCCACGATGGCGGGTGGTAATCTTACCATGGCTGCGCCCTGACTTGTGCTTGTGCGGCAGGAGTAGCGATTTCTCCGGCTCTTTCTTGGTAATCTCCTCGAAAGAGTAGGAGGTCATCCCCCGTCTGCCGGGTGAGGTTGGTTTATAAATCTTCAGTCCCATTCAAATCTCCCCAAAATGAGTCCTAGACACCTTCAAAAATCGTAATCTTGTCCCCCGCCTTCAGGGTAACGATGGCTTTCTTCATCGATGGAGTCATTACCTGCTTGCGACCGACACGGCGCATCCGGCCGGGAACATTCACCACGTTGACATCAGTCACCTTGACTTTGAAAGTCTTCTCAATCGCGTTCTTAATCTCCGGTTTGTTGGCCGCCGCGGCCACCTCAAAAGCATACTTGTTTTGCGATTGCAGATTGGTGTTCTTTTCCGTTATCAACGGTCGTTTTAATACATCAAGCGGAATCATAATTCACCCCTTAAGCCGCCTTCTCTCCCCAGAGCTCTTCAGCCTTGCGCACCGCGCTCACCGTCATCAGCAGTAGCTTGTGGGAAAGCAGGTCGACTACGTTGAGGAGGTTGGCGGGCATTGTCTTGATGCCCCCCAGGTTGCGCGCCGACTTAATGACGTTGTTCTCAGGCTCAGACGTGACGATGAGCGCCGAACCGTCCACCCCGAGGGCGGTCAGAATATCGACCATCTTTTTGGTCTTGGGTTCCTCAAGTTTGAGTTCCTTCAGGACTTTGAGGGAGCCGTCCCCCGCCTTAGAGGAGAGCACGCACTTCAGCGCCAGGTGGCGCATCTTTTTCGGCGTTGCCTGGCGGTAGTCTCGGGGATGCGGGCCAAAGATGATGCCGCCATGCCTGCGCAGTGGCGAACGGCGGCTGCCCGCCCGGGACATACCGGTGTGCTTCTGGGCATAGAGCTTGCGGGTGCTGCCGGCAACTTCGCCTCTGGTCTTGGTGCTCGCCGTGCCCTGTCGGGCATTGGCGCGCTGGGCAACCATTACCTGGTGCACTACGCCCTCATTGAAGGACACACCGAAGACAGCATCACTGATTTCTATCTTCTCGACTTCCTGCCCGGCAATATCATAAACTGGAATCTGCACGTTATTTCCCCTTGCGTGATTTCTTTATAATCACCAGTCCGTTATCGGCGCCCGGGACTGCCCCCTTCACCAGGAGCAGGTTGCGCGCCGGGTCAGCCTGGACGACTTCAATGTTCCGGGCGGTTACCCTCCGGTCGCCCATATGGCCGGGCAAACGCTTGTTCTTCATCACGCGGTCAGGGATATCCGGACCGAGCGAACCAGGGGCGCGGGCGCGGTCTGACGCGCCGTGGGTAGCCTTGTTGCCCTTGAAATGATGGCGCTTGATGACGCCGGCAAAACCCTTGCCGATGGACCGGCCGGTGATGTCAACCAGGTCGCCGGGTTTGAAAATGCTGACGTCAATCTTCTGGCCGACTTCCGCTTTCTCGTCCTCAGCCACTCTGGCTTCGCGCAGGTGCTTGAACTCGCCCAGTCCTTTGAGATGACCCTTTTCGGCGGCGCTGAGCCGCTTGGCCGCGCCGAAGGCGAGCTGGACGGCATTGTAGCCATCGGTGGCGGCGGTCTTGACCTGGGTTATGGTGCAGGGGCCGGCCTCAATGACGGTGACTCCCGCCACTTTGTTGTCCTTCCCGTATACCTGGGTCATCCCCAGTTTCTTGCCAATTATCTGTTGTATCATCTCAGCCACACTCTACAGCTTGATGTCTATTTCAACGCCGGCGGGCAGGTTCATCTTGGTCAGGGCTTCGATTGTCTTCGAGGTTGTCTCGATAATATCGATGATGCGCTTGTGCGTCCTGATTTCAAACTGCTCCTGCGAGTTCTTATCGATGAAGGTGGCGCGGATGACGCTGTACTTCTGGATGCGGGTGGGGAGGGGAATCGGTCCCGCCACCACCGCGCCGGTGCGCTCCACGGCGTCAACAATCTGTGCCGCCGATTGGTCGACTAACTTGTGGTCAAAACCCCTCAGTTTGATGCGAATTTTCTGTTTAGCCACGTCTCTTTCCTGCCGTCTTTTCCGTAATCTGTTCCGTGAGTTCCGCCGGAACCTCGCGGTAGCGTGAAAACTCCATAGTATGAGTTGCCCGGCCCTGCGTCAGCGACCGGAGGCTGGTTGCATAGCCGAAGGTCTCCGATAGCGGGATGAGGCAATGTATAATATACATTTCTCCCTGGGTATCAATCAAGGAGATGTGCCCCCGGCGGGCGTTAAGGTCACCGATGACATCGCCGAGGAACTGCTCGGGGGTGACCACTTCCAGCTTCATAATCGGCTCCAAGAGCACGGCTTTGCCTCTTTCCATACCGTGCTTCAGCGCCAGCGACCCAGCCATCTTGAAAGCAAGCTCGGAGGAGTCTACGTCGTGGTAACTGCCATCGTAAAGGGTGGCTTTGATATCAACGACGGGGTAGCCGGCGATAATCCCGGTCTCCATCGATTCACGGATACCCGCCTCGATGGCCGGGATGAAATTCTTGGGGATATCGCCGCCTTTGACCTTATCGACGAACTGGAAGCCGCCGCCGCGCTCCACCGGCTCAAACTCGACGAGGACATGGCCGTACTGGCCGTGCCCGCCGCTCTGCCGGATAAACCGGCCCTCGGCGCGGGTGGGGATGGTGATGGTCTCTTTGTAAGCCACCTGCGGTTTGCCCACGTTCGCCTGGACGCCGAACTCGCGGATGAGCCGGCTGACGATAACTTCAAGGTGAAGCTCACCCATACCGGAGATGATAGTCTGTCCAGTTTCCTGGTTGTAGGTTACTTTGAAAGTGGGGTCTTCCTCGGTCAGTTTCTGTAGAGCTTCGCCCATCCGGTCCTGGTCAACCCTTGTCTTAGGCTCGATAGAAATGGCGATGACTGGCTCGGGGAAGCGGATAGCTTCCAGAAGAACCGGCGCATCGGGTTCGCACAGGGTATCGCCGGTGAAGGTGTTCTTGAGACCGAGTGTGGCGGCGATGGTGCCGGTGTCCACGGCGCCGATTTCCTCGCGGTGATTGGCGTGCATCAGGAGCAACCGCCCGATGCGCTCTTTCTTATCGCGGGTGGAGTTATAGACCTGCGCGCCTGCCTCCAGCTTGCCGGAGTAGACGCGGAAATAGACTAATCGGCCGACAAAGGGGTCGGAGACAACCTTGAAGGCCAGCGCGGCGAACCGAGCATCGTCGGAGGCGGGAAGGGTGATTTCCTCGCCGGAGCTCGGGTTCACCGCTTTGAGCGGCGGCACATCGAGAGGGGAGGGGAGGTAGGCAACCACGGCATCGAGCAGGAACTGGATGCCCTTGTTCCTCAGGGAGGTGCCGCACAGAATGGCGACGCCCTTGTTGGCCAGAGTAACGCGCCGTACTGCCTGCCTGATTTCGTCTGGGGTGGGTGTCTTGCCTTCCACGAAGGCTTCCATCATCTGGTCGTCGGCTTCCGCCAGCTTTTCAATCAGCTTATGGTGGAACTCTTCCACCAGCGCCTGCTCTGAAGCGGGAATGGGGACTTCCTGCGGGTCAGAGTCAGGTTTGCCGTCAAAATACCAGGCTTTCTTCTCAACGAGGTCAATGACGCCCTCAAAAGCCTCTTCAACGCCCAAAGGCAACTGCACGGGCAGGGTCCGGGCTTTCAGGCGCTTCTCAATCATAGACACGGTGCGGGTAAAGCTGGCGCCTACCCGGTCCATCTTGTTGATGAAACAGATGCGGGGCACGCGATAGTGGTCCGCCTGTCGCCAGACGGTCTCGGACTGGGCTTCAACACCAGCCACGCCGTCAAAGACGACGACGCCGCCATCGAGCACGCGCAGACTCCGTTCGACCTCAGCCGTGAAGTCGACGTGTCCCGGGGTATCGATAATGTTAACCCGGTAGTCCTTCCAGTAGGTGGTGGTGGCGGCGGCTTTGATGGTGATGCCGCGCTCCCTTTCCAGCTCCATGAAGTCCATAACAGTCGTGCCCTCATCCACATTACCGATTTTGTACGTCCGTCCGGTATAGTAGAGTATACGCTCGGTGGTGGTCGTCTTACCGGCATCAATGTGAGCGATAATACCGATATTCCGAACTCGCTCCAATGGGTAACTTCTGGGCACAGCTCTGTCCTTTACCAATGTTCGATTTTTAGCCTGAAAGTCCAAGTTAGTAAAATCCTTACCATTTATAGTGGGCAAAGGCACGGTTAGCCTCAGCCATTTTATGCGTGTCCTCACGCTTCTTAATCGTAGTGCCCTGGTTCTGCCAGGCATCTCCCAGTTCCGCCGCCAGTCTCTCCGCCATCGGTTTGCCTTTGCGGGCGCGGGCGGAATCGAGCAGCCACTGCAGGGCCAGGAAAAGGCCGCGCTCCTGCGGCACCTCGACCGGGACCTGGTAAGTGGCGCCACCGACGCGGCGGGGCTTGACCTCGAGCAGTGGGGTAGCGTTCTTGATTGCCTGCTCCAGAGCGGGAACAGCTTCCTGGGAGACCTGCTTCTGCAGAATCTCCAGGGCGTCATAGGTAATGCCTTCCGCGGTGCGCTTCCGGCCTTGTTTCATCACCTTCTTGATTAAGTTCGCCACGATGATGCTGTTGAACTTGGCGTCAGGCGTTTGTTCTCTCGTATAAATTCGGGCTCTTCTTGCCATGGTCTGCTCCTGTTAACGTTAGGCTGCGGGCGTGCTGGGTGCGGCGGGCGCGGCTGGCGCTGCCGTCTCTGCGGCCTTGCCGCCCTTACCCGCTTTGGCGCCGTATTTGCTGCGACCCTGCTTGCGGTTAGTAACACCGGTCGTGTCCAGGGTGCCGCGGATGATGTGGTAGCGGACACCCGGGAGGTCCTTCACTTTACCGCCGCGAATCAGGACTACGGAATGCTCCTGCAGTTCATGTCCCTCCCCCGGAATGTAGGCGGTGACTTCCATCCCGTTGGATAGGCGTACTCGGGCAATCTTGCGCAGTCCGGAGTTCGGCTTCTTCGGAGTCATCGTTCTGACCTGGGTGCAGACACCCCGCTTCTGCGGCGAACCTTTGCCTTCAACCATCTTGTTCTTCAAGGCGTTGAAGGTAAAGCGCAATGCCGGCGCCTTCGTCCTTTTGACGATTTTCTTGCGGCCTTTCCGTATCAGTTGATTAATGGTTGGCACTGGTATTCTCCTGCCCTTACAATTTTAAATGGATGAGCTACGCTCATCCAAAAGCCATGCAAAGGGCTGATTGGAACTCAACCCTCGCATAGGGCTGAAAACCAAGAGTAAAGTCTAGCATAACGGGATATGATTGTCAACAACCACGCAGGAGACTTGCGCGAAAGGTTTATCCTGAGCGAAGTCGAAGGATTATTCCGCCCGCGCCAGGACCCGGTGGTAAAGCTCCGCCGCTTTGAAGGAACTTCTCACCAGGGGAGCCGAGGCGACCCCGGCAAAGCCCATTTTCTTGCCGGGAGTCTCGTACCCGGCAAACTCTTCCGGCGTCACGAATTTAACGATAGGGTGGTGGTGGGGCGATGGTTGCAAGTACTGCCCGATGGTGAGCAGGTCGCAGCCAGTTTCCCGCAGGTCGCGCATCACGGCCATGACTTCTTCCCGGCTTTCGCCCAGCCCCAGCATCAGCCCCGACTTGGTGATAATACGCGGGTCGAGCCGTTTGGAGGTTGCCAGTAGCTCGACCGAGCGCCGGTAGTCGGCCTGGGGGCGGACTTCGGGGTAGAGGCGAGGGACCGTCTCGACGTTATGGTTGATGACCTCGGGCCGGGCCGCCACGATTGCCTTAATCGCTTCCGGCGAGCCGCGGAAGTCCGGAATGAGCACTTCCACAATAGTGTCCGGCTTCTTTTCGTGGATGAGCCGGATGGTCTCGGCGAAGTGGGCGGCGCCGCCGTCGGCAAGGTCGTCCCGGGTCACCGACGTGATGACCACATACTTGAGGTCCAGTTTCTCGACGGCTTCGAGGAGGTGGCGGGGTTCCTCATTGTCCAGCGGGGTGGGGGAGCCTTTCCTGACGGCGCAGAAGGTGCAGCCGCGGGTGCAGACGTTGCCCAGAATCAGGAAGGTGGCCGTGCCCCGCGAAAAGCACCCCCCGATGTTCGGACACAGGGCGCTCTCGCAGACGGTGTGCAGCGACAGCCCGTCGAGAAGCCCCTTCACCGGCAGCACCTTATCGGGGTCGGCAATCTTCTGATTAAACCAGGGTGGCAGTCTTCCCTTCACCCCGATGAAATCGGGGCTCCTGACCAAAATATCCTTGCCCGCTTCCAGCTCGACCTGAAACACCTCGGCGAAATGGTTGAGCAGTCTTTCTTTGACCTGCGCCATCGGCACCTCTCGACCGACCAGTTCCGAGATTGATGTCGCCCGGCGGTTGGTGAAGCCGCAGGGGTTAATGAGCGTGAACTGCTTCAGGTCGGTGTTGACGTTGAGGGCGAAGCCGTGCATCGTTATCCATTTCCGCAGGCTCAGCCCGATGGCGGCAATCTCCTGGTTGTCCACCCAAACCCCGGCGTGGGTGGGGTCGCGCCCCGATTCTATGCCGAAGTCCCTGATGGTGCGAATAAGCACTTCTTCGAGACTGCGCAGGTAGACGTGGGCATCTTTGTCCCGCTCCCGCAGGTCCATAATCGGATAGCCAACGAGCTGGCCCGGCCCGTGGTAGGTGGCATCACCGCCCCGGTCGATGAAGACCAGGGACACCCCCTGTTTTGCCAGTTTTTCCGGTGAGACCAGGATATTCTCTAGCTTCCCCGATTTACCGAGGGTGATGACAGGCTTGTGTTCCAGGAGGAGCAAGGCATCCGCAATCCTGCCTGCCAGCCTCTCCTCAAGGAGTCGGGTCTG